>Ga0008109_10000068_pt1 | contig 75564 bp, 50 predicted proteins | sample HigsolmetaGSP18D_FD_59306 | JGI IMG/M metagenome (GOLD analysis project Ga0008109, IMG submission 59306) | High solid enriched microbial communities from the Joint BioEnergy Institute, USA - SP1-8-D | ecosystem: Engineered > Bioreactor > SSF (Solid state fermentation) > Aerobic > Biomass ...
GGGGGGGGGGGGGGGGGGGGAGCCGAATCCTTTGATCAGAGTGCTCATGAAGTTTGACACGCTGCCGTTTAGTATGCCGAGAGCGGCAGCCATTAGAGGCAGAAGATATATCTTTGCGTCCAGCGGAACTTCCTTGATTTGGTAGGGAAGGAACTTTGGGCGTTAAACGCCAGTCCTGTTCTTGGAGATTTGCCAGACAGCCACAATCCTTTCATACTCACTGAGTGTCCTTCCATCGTGAGGACCATGTGGAAGGTACAACAATATGACAACAGCCCAGGCAATTATGAGGCTCCCCACTACCTTGAAAAGCGACATGAGATGTCACTTCCACTGCAAAGTCACTAATAAGTCAATGACATACCAGAAAGATGAGTTTTCCAGTTCTAGACGGTTGTATTATCAACGTCTCCTAGCCCCCAGGCCAGCAAAGCGCCAAGGAAGCTGAACATACCATTTGTTGAGATCCAAAAGGATGTCCGCAGAGGCTGTTCATCTCGCGTCAACAACATCGAGGTGAGGAGCACCCACGCGGGCGAGATGCATGCTTCCGCAAAGCCCAGAAAGAATCGAATTGCAAAGAATCCAGAAAAGTTAAGCGTAATGTACAATAGATCCCACAGGAACATAATAGAACAGACAATCTTCGCCACCGGGAAATGCTGCAGAGCGAGATTCGACGGATATGCCCCGATCAGCCAGCCGAAATAGAGAGCGGAAGCAACCCAAGAGTAGTCGTCTCCCGTCATATGAGTATTTTTTTGAGGCCATAGGCCTTGGAATAGTTCAGACTGCATTTTAAGTGCTGTTACCTCTAAAATAGCCTTCATGGTTTTGTGTGACAGAGTTAGAGAGCCAATATGTACGTTTGTTTATCCAGAAAACTTAGCATATACGTCGTCACTCATCTACAGGCTTATCAGACCTGAAGAGGCTCTCTGTCCGACCATTATCCTTGCCATTGGAAGGACTATGAAATCACGCTTTCTGCTAACTCTTACAGAGTCCTTCTCGAGCTGTGCCGGATCATACTGGAGAGAAAACTCGAAATAACGAGCCCCGACGTCGTTGTATATTTCGCCTGATGTGTAATTTGCATTGGATTCCTGATCTCTTGCTTCTCGGGCGACTTTGACGTGGTGTACCCTGTCGTCATCTCTTCTGATGCTCCCTTATGGTCCGCCATGTCCCCGCAATTCTGGGGATGCGGGCTAAAAGCCAACGTTAAAGCACCCTGTATTTCACCATAGAAGAGTGTAGCATGTATCTCTCCTTGGGCCCTGATTGGTATATGGATCAGACCCGCAGGATATCTGGAGAGGATCCTGCCGCGTTGTGTGCCTAATCGAGCATCTTCATCGCATCAGATAGGATTGGAACTGAAAGCCAGCTGCTGTCTTCTGGACCAGTCGGAGGCGGACTTATCATTATTAGCAACTGCCCAAAAGAGGTGATCGTAGAAAGTACTGTGCCGCAGTGCTGCTAGCGTTGGCTAGACTGGCCAATTCTGAGTGGATGATCGCCTGTGGACTACCTACTAGTAACATTTAACCATTGCCTATTTGGGGAGGAGTATCTGATAAGATAGCTTAAAGAACCGGCTGCTGCGGAAGAACTGCAAAGGCGTCCGTTCCAACGGGCGGGAATACCCCGCGACGAAAATATGCCAGTGTCATCTTGAATACGGACAAATGGAGTTTGTTCTCTCGACTGAACTGTCCTTCTCGGAGGGACTGATATTGCCATTATTTGTTGCGCATGGGGCATGCTATCTTCACGCTCTGTCGTGAGACATGGGATAGGAAAGGGCGCTCATTCTTCTCCCGCACCATCAAGGCTCCTAAATGAGCGAGGAAAAGAGGTTAGAAGACATATTTTTTTAAAGCAGATAAGCATGCTGTACTAACCATGCACATAGCTTGTGTGATGTCAGGCCTCAGGTGGGATAGGTAGGGAAACTCGATGGGGTGCAGCATATGGAAGATTATAGCCGTGGTGAATGGATATCTCCATGCTCTGTCCATTTATATCACTAAACATGAGCTTATGGATTCCTGAAAGAATTAAAGGCAATAAACCGAGGCTCTTTGCGGTGTGGATCGGATGGCTTGAATAATAAATCTTTTCGGCAATCTTAAGCTATCGCAACCCCCCATGCCGGAACTTCCCCGTGCTACCGCACGGAGTACAAGCTGAACAGGGCAAGCCGTCAATTAACAAATTCCATCGATCTACGCCATGAATGCTAGCCGAGGGGCGGTCCACGTGAGTCAGATTGAAATGACCTTCCGTTTTTGTCCAGTAAAGAATGCCTGTCCAGGAAGTATTAAGCATGCGGAGAAACTCACTCCCACCATTGCGACAGCGCGTCCCTTTCGTCCCCGTTTGATTGAACAGACGGACATATCTTGTATTGTGTCCCTACAACAGAGTCAAAGGACAAGAATGTCTCCCCGACCCTGGCAAGAGATTCAAGCTGCGAAGAAGGCCGAGCAGGCCGCTCGCATCCCCGCGGAGTGGAAACTCCCTGAGACAGCCCTTCCTCCTGATGGAACGGTTGACCTGCGCCCCTACGCCGCGTCTTGCGGTATTCTGACGGAGCGGGAGCTCAAGATCACTGGGGGCGAATATGATGCCACTGCGCTGGCAGCCGAGATAGCCAAGGGTACGTTCACCGCCGTCGAGGTCGTCACGGCGTACTGCAAAAAGGCGGCGGTCGCGCAGCAGCTATGCAATTGTTTGACGGAGATTATGTTCCTGGATGCGATCGAAGCGGCGAAGAAGCTGGACGAGGTGTATCAGAAGACGGGGAAGACGGTTGGTCCGCTTCATGGCGTGCCTATGACTTTCAAGGTACGAAGAAAACTGCTATATAGTAGAATAAGCAGTAGCTCAAGAATCATGATAACCTCTGGTAGGAATGCTTCCACATCAAAGGCTACGATGCCAGCGACGGTTACATCTCGAGGACTTTCGACCCGTCCACCTACGACAGCTACCTCGTTGAGCTCGTCAGATCAGCTGGAGCTCTGGTGATCGCGAAGACAAACACACCGCAGACAATGCTGGTGGCCGAGTCAGAAAACAATGTCTTCGGGAGGACCAAGAATCCAGTCGTCTCCCATCTGACCTGCGGTGGAAGCAGTGGAGGCGAAGGATCAGTCATTGCATTCAGGGGCAGCGCTTTGGGTATCGGTACAGACGTGGGAGGATCAATCAGGTACAGTACATACGTTCGACCATCAAACTTCCAACGGCAAAGCAGACAAATGATTGATTGATTGACTGTTCATCTAGAATCCCCGCCGCCGCAAACGGGACATACGGCTTCAAGCCATCGTTCGGCATCCTTCCTATGCTTGGCTACGCAGCATCGAACTGGGTCGGCATGAACACGGGCATCCCCGCGGTCTGCGGTCCCATCGCAAATTCAGTGCGCGATCTGAGTCTTCTGTGCCGCGTCGTCCGCGATGCTAAACCGTGGCTCGTCGATCCAGCGATCATCCCGAACATCTTCGAGAGCAGCACACTGGACCGCCGCCCCGTCGTGGGAGTCATCCACCGCAGCGGCCTCACCCCTCATCCACCGGTCCGTCGTGCCATCCGCGAAGCGGCGTCGAAGCTCAAGGACGCCGGATTCGAGGTCAAGGAGTTCACTCCCCCGGACTTTGCGGAGATACGCAGCGTGACCGCCGAACTGTTTACCCTCGATGGATTATCGTACCCGAAACGGGAGCTGGAGAAGGCGGGAGAGCCGGTGGTGGAATCAGTCGAGAAGATCGGGTTCTGGTCCAAGAAGCCCAAGGAGCCGGAGGAGATGTGGGCGCTGAACGCGAAGAAGCTGGCGCTGCAAAAGCAGATGCTGGATCGGTGGCAGGAGGCCAAGGTCGATGTCGTGTTGTGTCCTGTAGGCCCTCACACCGCTGTGCTGCCAGGCGATTGGCGGAATGACATGTATACAGTCGCTTGGAATGCAATGGACGTAAGTAGCGGAATCTTTGCCCGCGAACAGGTGATAGCGGACGGCTAACAATATAGAAAATAGTATCCGGCCGTGGTAATTCCATTCACGACAGCAGATCCCGAAAAGGACCCTATAGACGCAGAGTTCTCTCCGTCGTCACCAGACGATGAGATAATTCAGGCATTATGTAAGTCCTCTCGACACTCTTTTCCGCATTTTCTTTTTTGTTTTAAATAAAGAAGTGACCATTTCTAACATTTATCCTCCTCATCAGACAACCCAAAACTCATGGCAGGTGCGCCCGTCGCGCTGCAACTCGTGGGACCTAGGCTGGGAGATGCGCAGCTCCTGAAAGATGCGGAATTGATCGACAGGGTGTTGAATGGTTGATCGAACGAGACAGTTAAATTAATTCGCTGGGAAACGAGGACATGGACAGATGTATGTATATATGAATGTACTGTACAAGCATCACGTCATATTTGCACATATTCATTCAGTGATTGAGGGCCTAACCTGGAATATTCTGTAACAACATCCTAATTTCATGCTTCAAAACCCCAGTTTGGAGTTAGCAAACATATAATGTCTCGACTGCATCTGCTCTGCATTGAGTTGGAAACCAATTTAAATACTAGTAGTCATTGTTAGGGTCAGTTTGTTGCACAAAGATTTTTTTCCCGGAAACTGTTTGCAACCATGAACGAAACTGTGTACTGCCATCTGTATAACTAGCTCACAAAGAGAGTGGGGGAGGGGGGGGGGGAATCCCCTCTTCTGTAAATCTTTTGATACCCCTTCTAGGCTTCTACGAGCACAACCCCCTTCCTATATATTATTGCTAAACTCCCATTTCTCCCCAATCTTTTTTCTTTTAAAAAACCCCGGCATAAACGAATTTCAATTCCTCCAAATTCATCAATCAATAACGCATACACATACTATACACATACATAACCGAGGAAACATAGCTCGAATATAGAATAATGTAGAATAAATAATTCTAGAACCTCTCAGCAATAATAATGCTTCTCTTCGGTAGTATGCTGTATGCTGTATCTCGGAGCCGGCAAGCCCTATGAAGTTCAGAAGCGAAACGGAAACCGGCGCGCGCTCCCGTCTCCGGTCTCCCCCACAGGATCGCCGATGTGGGACGTCCGGATCGGAAAACTTTCCGCGCTGTCGAGTAGCCCTAAAATCCTAAATACACAAATCTGATCACCCATTTGCATACATACTGTACTTGTCGCCTAATAATTTAGCAGTAAATCAGCTGGGATTTGTAAATGTGAATGGATATGAATGAATAGGGTGATTAACATTGGTCGTCTACTAGTACTGTAGGTACAGTACTTAGTTATGGAGTTCGGTATGTAAGTGGTGTTGTTAAGGAATTGTTTGTTCAGGCAGACGGGCGGCGAGAAGCTGCATTTATTCATTTCCAAGAGAACCTAGTAGTCCCATGTATAAATTGTTCGGCTAGTGTTGGTTATCTTTGGTGGAAAGTAAAAAAGAAGTCTATCTGGACATTCCATTTTTTTTTTCCTCTTTTGAGACTACAAAAAGAGGTATCATCGTATCATCATGCCAAGCAATGCTCATTTCTACCCCAGGTTGAGAGCCGGCAAGATCTTCCCGGCGCACTCCCCAAATCCGACATAGCTTCCCTCTTCGCCGCACATACCGCGGAGAATGACCTCGTCCCCGTCCTGCAGGAACCCCCGCTCCGACCCGTCCGTCAGCTTGATGGGCTGCTTCCCGACGCTGGTCTGCTCCATCAGACTGCCCTGCGTCCCGGGCTCCGTCCCGGAGATGGTCCCGCTGCCGATGAGGTCGCCCGTGTTCATGTTGCAGCCCGTGATGGAGTGGTGCGCCAGCATCTGTGAGAACGAGTACAGCAGGTTGGTCGCGTTGGTCCGGGTGACGACGGTCGACTGGCCGCTGGGGGTCTTGAGCTCGACTTCGAGCCGGATGTTGTAGCCGTTGGCGGCGCGCTTCTCGCGGAGATAGGGCAGGAGGGATTCTCGGTCTCCCGGTTCGAGGCCGGGCGCGCGGAAGGGCTCCAGGGCGTCCATCAGGACGACCCAGGGCGAGATGGTGGTCGCGAAGTTCTTCGCGTTGAAGGGGCCCAGGGGGACGTACTCCCAGGATTGGACGTCGCGGGCGGACCAGTCGTTCATCAGCACGACGCCGAAAAGGTGCTCCTCCGCCTGGTCGATGGGGATCGGCTCGCCGAGTTTGTTGCCCTTGCACACGAACGCGGCCAGCTCCAGCTCGAAGTCGAGCATTCTGCACGGAGACAACGTGGGGACCTTCGGGGTGGCTGCTGGGTTGGTGATGATCTGGCCGTTGGGGCGGCGGATCGGAGTGCCCGAGAGCACGACAGACGAGGCTCGACCGTGGTATCCCACGGGCAGGTGCTTGTAGTTCGGCTGCAGGGCGTTATCCGGACCCCGAAGCAACGTTCCCACGTTGAACGCATGGTTCAAGCCAGCGTAGAAGTCGGTGTAGTCGCCGATCTGCATGGGGAGGTGGTTGGTCACCTCCGAGAGCGGCACGAGCGCCTCCTTCCGCGCAGTCTCGTTATCCTTGAGGAGCTGAGGGTACGGCGTGTCGTACCGGAAGATGTCCTGGAGATATTCTCTGACTTGCCGGTGCACTGGACGTCCTAGGGCCGCGAAGGCGTTCAATGTCGGCTGGCGGAACACATCGAGATGGGGTTGGATGACGGGCAGCTGGGAGAAGCCTCCTGACGAGGCGAAAGCAGCCAGATTGAGCGCATAATTTCCAATTGCGACCGCTGGCACCGGAGATGTCTTTGTCGCCGTCGAAATGATCCCGAATGGGATGTTTGCCAGGGAGAAGGGCGAGGTTTTGGGGATTTGGAGCCACGAGGCCATTATCGCTGCGGACGACGAATGGGAGATGCCAGAACCGAGACCCGAAGAAGCGAATATGGAGAGAAAATCAGGGTATCAACAGAGGGACATGTGTAGTTATGTAGCGAAGACAGATTCAACCTGGTGGAAGATGAAGAAGACAGATAAATGCAAAGGAAAACATGTTGCACCGCGCGACGCTCGTCGTCTGCCCCTCGTCGACGTATTCCGCTGTCGCCCCCCGCGTTCTGGCGTCGGGTGCGAGTCACGCGGAAAAGACGCCGCGGGCGCTTATCGCCGGCCCTGTCCCCACCGGGCCTTATCGCCATCCCTGCTCACGCAAGGGCTTCACAGCCAGACCGCGGTCGAGCTGGGCCGCTGGGGAATCATCGGCTATTTATAGAGAACGGAGTTGCTCAGCGATGTTGAAGTAATGTGCTACTCACTAGCTTTTAGGGTCTCGTTTTCTCCTTGCTGACGTCTTTCAGATATATTACTTCACCTGATTCTTTCTAGCTATATCTAGAAGATTTCCTGCTCGAGGAACCGTCTTCCAACTGGCAATACTCATCTCTGCGGATTGAGACCGGAAACGAAGAACGACGGAAAGCTGTAGAAGTGATCAAGAGACGAGCAGCATGGCCTGCGCGACAGACGTCCACTCCTCGGCTCCCTCCCTCTCGTCCAAGGACGCCGCTGTCCTCCAGGCCCTCTTCGACGCAGAATCCGCCCCCTCCTCCGCCATCAGGATCGACCCGTCCCTCCAGTCCTTCCCACACATCGACATCTCCCCGTCGGGCCTCGAGGCTCTCAAGTCCCGCGAGCTCCACGCCGTCCGCCAGCTCCAGGCCCCCAGCGGCAGTAGCGTCCCCCGCGAGACCATCAAGTCCGCGATCGCGGAGCTGGATGCCATCATCGCCGAGTTCCCATCTTACCCGCCCGCGTATGTGAACCGCGCACAGGCGCTCCGCATGCTGGTTGATGTCGAGGATGGTCGGGATGGGTCGGATGAAGCGCTCTTCGCCCCCGCGAACAGCGAGACCGCAACAAAGCTCTTTTCCGATCTGGGCCAGGCGATCGCGCTCGCGACGCCCAAGTCTCCCGCGTCCCCGATCTCTCCGGTGCAGGCGCGGCTTCTCGCCGACGCGCACACCCACCGCGGCTATCTGCTTCTCAGGGCGGCCCGGATGAAGGCGAAGAGGAAAGACTCTGGTGATGAAGAACTAGGCGGTCCCGAGCGCCTCCGGGGTCTGACAAAGGACGAGATAGAGGAGATGGCGAGCCGGGATTTCTTCTTCGGAGGCCGGTACGGGAATCCGGTCGCGCAGCAGCTGGCGGTGCAGACGAATCCGTACGCGAAGATGTGTGGTGCCATAGTGAAGGAGGCGATCAGAAAGGAGGTGGAGGGGTCGCGATGACGTGCCTACGGTTTTCTCTTATTTCAAAGATGTATAATTGATCTGTTTGCTTTCGCGGTTGATTCCTGGAAAGGAGTTATGGATAGGCGTTTTCGTTCTTGGGTTGTATGTGTTACGTTAGATTTTTTTTTCTTCAGATGCTACCTGCGCATTATCCGCAGATAAACATCTAGATCTGTACCTAAAGTTGCATGGAAACGAACGTCGAAAGATGTCGAAACATGCTCTCCAAGTTGGATTGTCAGTAGGTCTAATTAGGTCCTAAGAATCATAACCTGATTTCAAATCCGCCCAAAGAAAAGACCTGTGAGTTTTATGATATGGCTCACGTGCTATGTAGGCATCTGCGACTAGACCATAGACCCTTTGTCTCACAGCAGTCGTAATCATAGCAGTCGTAATCATAGCAAGGCCCACAGCTGGGTGATATCTGCCCGCTCTCTCCTTGCGCTTTCCGGCAGGCCCTGAGGCCATCTAGGGCATCTCGGAGAACAAGCCACAGGGCAAGCGACTGGAACCGTGGAAGGAGCCGGCTGCAACCGAGGTGGCCCGAGCGCAGCTGTCCCCGGAGGCGGAGAACTATGGAGGATCGACCGCTGACGCCGTCTGCAGCTGGGGCTGACCGCCAAAACCCGAGCTCCGACGATAGCCGACGTCGAATGGGGTTGCATCTGGAAGGAGTGTATACGTGATGCAGAGCAAGGGCTTACTGAGGACCATGGCGATATGAATGTAATCCTTATCCAACCGGAGGTCCGTTCTAGCATGATCGCTATCAAGGACCCCAGGGCTTTAAATCCGGAACGTCGTCCGCCCTGAAGTGCCGCCACACATACCATAACTTTCACCTGTATATTATTATCAGAGGGAAATACGTAAACCGCAATGGCTCCTTCAGCAATCTCACCTGAATCTTCTCCCAATCAGTCTCTCGATCTCAATAGTTATCGCGGATATGATCATGTGCACTGGTACGTCGGAAACGCGAAGCAGGCCGCTTCGTTCTACGTCACCCGCATGGGATTCGAGCGCATCGCCTATCGAGGCCTCGAGACGGGCTCCAGGGCCATCTGCTCACATGTCGTCCGCAATGGAGATATCACCTTCGTCCTCACATCGCCCTTGCGGTCTCTAGACCAACTTGACAAGGTCAGCCCTGACGAGCGGGAACTCCTGAAGGAGATCCACGCGCACCTGGAGAAGCATGGTGATGCCGTCAAGGACGTTGCTTTCGAGGTTGATTCCGTCGATGCCGTCTTTGGAGCGGCCTTGAAGAACGGAGCGAAGATCGTCTCGCACCCGAAGGTGCTGGAGGACGACCTTGGGCAGGTCAAGGTTGCCACGCTGCAGACATACGGAGAGACGACGCACACGCTTGTCGAGAGGAAATCATACCGTGGCGGATTCTTGCCCGGATACCGGATGGAGACTGATGCAAAGGACCCCGTGTCGGCTCTGCTCCCGGAGGTCCGTTTAAAGCGAATTGATCACTGCGTCGGAAACCAGGACTGGTATGAGATGGATAGAGTTTGCGAATAGTAAGTATGCCACTCAGCATGGGGATGGACATTCGAGGCTGACATTCTCCCAGCTACGAGAAAGCCCTTGGCTTTCACCGGTTCTGGTCAGTTGATGACAAGCAGATCTGCACGTGAGTATCAGAATGGCACGTCATATCCAATGCTGCGCTAACATTCCAAAGTGAGTACTCTGCTTTGAAGAGTATCGTCATGGCGTCACCAAACGACGTTGTCAAGATGCCGATCAATGAGCCCGCCAAGGGCAAGAAGCAGTCACAGATCGAGGAATATGTCGACTTCTACAACGGAGCCGGCGTGCAACACATTGCACTCCTCACAGACAACATCGTCCGCGACATAGCCAACATGAAGGCTCGGGGCGTGGAGTTTATCAAGGTCCCAGACACGTATTACGAGGACATGAAGGTTAGACTGAAGAAGGCCGGCATGGAGCTCAAAGAGGACTTTGAGACCCTCAGAAGCTTGGACATCCTGATCGACTTTGACGAAGGTGGTTATCTCCTGCAGCTTTTCACCAAGGTATGTGGCATAAGCAACATCGCGATGATTCAAAGTCTCATGCTAATGCCCGCATGCAGCATCTGATGGACCGCCCGACTGTCTTTATAGAAATCATTCAGAGACACAACTTCTCTGGCTTCGGAGCAGGCAACTTCAAGTCGCTCTTTGAGGCCATTGAACGAGAACAGGAGCTGCGTGGCAATCTGATCTGAACTCCCTTATCATATTGCATGGTACCACCTGATATCATTTTCTTCGAGTATTGTTAGACATTTTCACGGACATATCTTATTTTAGTGGCAACAGTCATGTTAGTCAGTGCAATTGACGCTTCACATTCATTGAGACTGAGTTTCACAGAATGATGCACCTCTTGTCCTGTACACACCAGCAAAATACCCATAGGTACAGCACCTAGACAGTGAGTAGAATTGAAAGCAGCAATGTACCTGAAATTGATGAGTCCTCATGTAGCCAATGTTTGCGAACAGATATATCCATTCAGAGAGCTTGCATGGCGAAGGTATCATGAACCTTTGATTCGGGGCCATGCACCCTTCCGAGGTTGTTGCTGTCCAGATGTGTGGGATGCAATTATCCAGTCGGACAGTCAAGTTGTCGCTCCCAAGATACTGGTCGAGGTAATCAAATGCAAGGTCAACTGCATAATTGAGGACCATGGCCAGAAACTCACAGTAACTGTCATGTCTTGGTAAAGTGTACGGAGTAGTAGTGGTCAAATTTTGGAGGTGCACGAGCTTCCAAGAATCGGAAAACCACCCCACAGTGGAGCGATCTTGGCCATACCTGCGGCCCCATCACGTGTCCCCACGTTCCTTATCAGGAGCGAGTAGAGATGCGTCAACAATGATAATATACATCGCAGCGAATGGGCAGGCAGGTCCGGGCTCAGGGACGATGAATTGAGACGAGAGGCTCATAGTTCGCTCCTTTTGGGTCGGGTCCGGAAAAGAGACGCCGCCTGGGCCGCGGGCCACGACAACCGCAGCTATCAGACTACGCCATTTTCCTTATCTTTCGAGCCCTGATCTTGGGAGGAAGCATTTTCCAAGGGAGAGATCTGAACGACTGCTCTAGCCAGAGGAAATCAGTTTTGGTCTGCAGATAGCGCTTTCTGACTTCAAATTGCCCCTGTTACAATTTATATACCCCTAAGCGGGATTTAAGTTTCCTCCGGATTGTGCTGGAGAACCATGGTGACTGTACCTGTAACTGCTTACATGTACCCTGCATTGCTGCAGATGGAAAATGCCAAGTGATACATTAGTCCACTTCAGTGATAGTGTGCTCCCATAACCCTTGTCCGTGGGATCTACGGAATACGGGGTAGAAACCGTCCTCTTGGAGCTGTTGCCTACGCGTGATCTCTGCGCTGTCTCGCGGATTTGGTTACTATCATTCACCATTCCCTTCCCACAAACATGTCGCCTCTAGGCAAATACTCCCATTGTCACTCTGAGTCCTTCTTTCCTGCTGTCAGACGTCGCCAAGCCATCAGTCTCACTACCCTCTTATTACTAGGGGTGCTGGTCGTTTTGTACCGTGCAGTTCCTGACGTGATAATTCTAGTTGCTTCTTCCACTCGACGGCAACACAGTTTCGATGGGACATGGCAATATGAAAGAGACAAAGACAACCTAATCCTCAATACTGCTCAGTGCGAGCAAGCTTTCCCGGGCCTGTTTGAGGAGATCGAGCGCGCGATGAGAGACAGACTGTCTCGACCTATTACCCTTGAAGAGATTGACTCGATTACGCCTGAGAACTGCTATATCCGTGCAATGATATATGATGGAAGGTACTGATCCTGAAACTGACGAAGAACTCAATTCTTCTCGCCGACTGCTGATGCCGCATGGTGAACATTACTAGCTTTATGTTATCGCAGCCGAAGGAACAATCTACCCCCAAGAAATTGCCACTTTCCACTCATTGCATCGGGCCATCATATCCTCCCCTGAACGACTCCCAGACATCGAATTTGTTTTTAACTTGATGCATGGCGGGATAGAAGCCACCGCACTGTGGGGGGATATATGCTGTGCGGAGGACACGAATATCTGGCTGGTCCCGAACTTTGGCTACTGGTCCTGGCCTGGGGACCCCATGTCGGGCACGATGAGAGAAGTCCAGCTCAAAGCTCAGAACAGACCGATGGATGGTCATGGGACAAGAAGATTCAAAAGCTGCTGTGGCGCGGCAAGACAATGGATCTAGAAGAACCAGAAAGGTTATTGGAGGTCACGCATGGTCAGCCATGGGCCGATGTGAAGGCCCTGGAATGGAAATATCATAAAGGAAGCATGAAGGGCGATTTCAAATCAATTCCCAAGCAATGCCAGTACAAATACCTTGCGTACACAGAAACCTACCCATACTTGGGCAGCTGGAGTATCTGCAGAACTGCAAAAGTGTGGTTATTGCTCTCAAGATGGACTGGATCCAACACCATCACCCACTGATGAAGTCATCTGGTCCACAGCAGAATTATGTTGAGGTCAGTTGGGATTTTCATGACCTGAACAACACAATTCAGTGGCTCATGAGCCATGATGATGAGGCGCAGCGCATCGCGGACAACAGTGTGAAGACATTCCGTGAGCGCTATCTGATGCCAGCTGCCAAGGTTTGCTACTGGAGGCGATTGATCCAGTCCTGGGCATCAGTGAGCCTCAGTTTTTCAAGGAGGTCGACAGGAAGAAGGTTTGGAGAGGTCTGCCTGTTGAAACATTTTTGCTGAGAAGAGGGATGCATTGAGATCCTTATTGAAGGTAGCCATTTATCTAATGTTGCCACTACCTTTGATGAGCTGCCCTTTTGGAAAAATGGGTTTAGGTCAATATTCAAAACAAGAATAGTACTTGTGCCCTTCATTGCTATATCTGAGTTAGGGCTCATTCTGTTCTCTTTCTAAATACCACACAATCCTATTAAAGCTACAATGGACATCATTTTCTTGTATTTTAATGTTAGATTTGACCAAAAAGAAATTATTGCAGACAATTAAGCACCACAAGCAACGCCTCGATGAGCGAGATTTACTATTTGTAATCCCACTACTAACAATAATACGACCAAAATAAATCATGCCTTTCTATCACTCTAACAATATTTCTATACACCTAGTCTACTTTTCATCTACATTTCTATTCTCCCATCATTCGCCTGCAAGATTTCCACCAAAAGACGTCAAGCTGCCGTGATGACACTGTTATAGGAGAACTCTGCATTATGCAGCTCATCATCGAGCAAGCTTATTCCGAGGAAGAACCTATAACATAGGTACTTAATATATTCAGTGCATGTAAATGCATTAGTCTATCTATATAAATGATCTAATTAGCCACATTGTCTGTCGATGGCATGATAAAAAGCAGGATAAACATGGGACTTTGAAAAAAAAGGGTCTTGAAAATGAGACCTGTTAGGATGAAGATCAACAAAGACTTTGTGCGGTACTCTTATAGCAGAAGAACCTTTACCAATAGATTTTTGTCTTGCACTAGAGTTTGGACGTCGCCTATTAACCCTTTTCCAATGTGAACTTTAACATGAGGATTAGCAGAGTGTGGAGAGCCAGCGACCTAACCTTGGAACCTGGAAGCCCTATGATACTGCCAGATTCGGGAGCTGCCCACACCCGCGGGAACCTCCAGGACTGGGTCTCTTGCAAGAAGCTAATCCCAATCTGGACAAGGGATATAAGGCTGATGTAGGCAGCAGACTGTAGGTAACCCTCACCTTCGCACATTTTTCATGACATCTTTTCACATTTCCCTTCCTCCACCAATAGAGTTGGCCGGTCTCTTGACAGGATGTTTACACTTTGGAGTTGCCCCTCCTTGTTCTCTTTGTTTTGTTCACACAAGGGCAGAGAAGACGAACAGAGCAAAGAGAATCAAAAGAGCAAAGGAAAGCAAAAGAGTGAAGAAAATAAAAAGGAGACAAACCAAAAGAGCATTGCAACTCTCAACAAAATAGAAGGTGTGCTTCAGAGCACAGTCACATAGGCTTACCTAGAAACAGAGTTTCACGACACCCTAAACATCAGATGTGAGCCACTAGACTTGAACAATGATGGGAGTTATGCAAGGCCATTGCAACCATGCTTCTTTCAGCCCTGGTCACTGAGTCGCCTTCAGGATCACCCAATCAATATGGAATCTGCTGATACACAATGAAGGTTCAGGGTGCATCAAGAAGGAATTGGAGGTGATCCAGAACTTGATGAAGATTACCTGGAGAATGCACAATTCTTATGCTCCCACATGGACTGGCAATTTGGAGGATATCCAAGAATGGGGACACAAAATAATCGCCTCAGTCTTTTGTACCTCACAAAATGGCTACCAGAGTAAGTCACTGATAATTGATATCCAAATTCCATCAATTCCATTGCTAATCAATCTTATCACACCTAAAAGCCAGTTCTTAGATTCAATTGTCCATCCTAAGTTTGCGCGGAGACTGTTCAGCTCAACTGAATGGTCACCTATTGACACTTGGGAGCTCCATGGAGAGTATCCTCATGCTATGTTGACAATGGCACACAGAGTTAGAGGCAATGATAAGAAACTTCTGAAAGGGGAATTACTTACAATCTTGGCAATAATGAGGACACATCTGGCTGTGGCCTCTCTAGAAAGTCATGTGATCATCCCAGTTAGTATAATCCTCTTGTTGTCAACTAAGAACATACCAAACTAATCTATGTGTTCCAGGCGATGATATTCTCTTTCATGGGAGAGCACCATGGAGGAATCCTCCAGGCTCATTTTGACAGGGCTGAGCTCATCATCCGGAAATCACAGCTCTATGACTTTTCAACAAAGGAAAAAGCCCAAGACCACATTCGACTCCTCTTACAATATATGGCAAGTGATCCGGTTGGCGATACCAAAACCCTTGCTCCTGGGCCCGGGAAAAGTACATAGGCAATAAGGCGGACAGGCAACTCCGATATATGCGCACCTATCTGTGATTTTTGTAAGACAAGAGGTCTTGTTGTTGTTTCTGACTTAGGCCCGGCACAATGCTGGAGTATGGCCAGTGATTTGATGAATGCCCTGTCACCTCTTTTGCTCATTTATCAGGCCTGCGCTTGTCATCACACCAACTCAAATAACGGCAGCAAGTGCGCAACATTGGAAAAGGAAGGCACATGTAGATCTACACTGCCAGTGCTAATATGTTCTGTCTGTTTCACAGTTTAGGGTTTCCTTTTGACTCGCAGATCCGACCTAATTTCGGTTTAATAGATCTCTACGTCAGTAAAGCAAGAATTTCACTCAATTATTCTTTAGCCTGATTTTTGTAGATCACCTTTCTTGAGTTGAATCCAGTTGATACGATGGTTGTTGAGCTGGCGGCAAGCATTGCCAATATTCTCTATATAATGGTACAGATCATAATTGAGCTGTAGTTCTGTATCTGATCTCAAAAACGCACCAAAGAGGTAGCAGAAATATTTCCATGAAGTATCTGTCTTCTCGAACATCCATTCTCTCGCTGAAATGTCAATCAAGGAGGTGGAGGCTACTTGTTTAGTGCCTTCTCGTCCCGTTATTAAATCATCATTTTATCAAACATCATAATAAGAGCCATAGCGCTCTGTAGTTAGATCTCAAGAAAGCAGTGCAGAGACTAGCGTCTCTAAGCGAGGGAACTCAAACAAAGCATATATCTATGCTCACAAAATCGGTGAGATATTTACTGATTTCATTGCCATTGAGATACTAAAAGAATATCTAGAAATCATTAATATTGATCTTCAGTGATAAGAGTAGGATTGCAATGAACATAACATATGCAGGTGACAACTAGGAATCAGATTGATGTCATGTTCATAATTCTACAGCACCTTTCCTTCACAGTAGCTTCTAGAGCAGGATTGATCTTAATTGCCATCATGTCTCCCTACATCTCACAGATTAATACACTTAAGATACACTGCCTGTTAGGGATAAAGAACAGGTTCCTAAGCAGCAATATGCTTGAACTTTCGCATTTCGAATCACAGTCATTGTTGTGGTAATATGGAACGCGTCTCGATCACCTGCCCACTTTGGAGAACGCCCCAACTATACCCTATGTCAACAAGCAGACGCGGAATGCCCTTGTTTACGTATGCAGCTCACACGGTCTGCAAGTTAGCCTCTTCCACCAGCCCCATCCTCGAACAGGTCTATTGTTTAAAAACGCCTCGAGAAAAAGAGACAGAGCCCTACGCCGTCTCCGCAGGAGCAGCAGAAACCAGTTGAATCAGTTGATATCCTTCCCTACCTGCTGTGCTAGCATGTCAAACAAGGACACAGACAAGTGATATCTGCGTTTAAGGAATTGTGCAGTGGTTCATCTCGCTCGCTCTGAAACTCCTTTCTCGTCTTCTTCCTCCTCTCCATTAGCAGCTAGAACCATGCCGAAGTCCCAAAAGAAACCCAAGGTTATCGGCAAGATCCCCTGTGAATTTTATATCCCATGGGATGAAGAATCATGGCTCCAACTCTCAAAAGACGCAGGCCTGAGCAAGAAAACCATTCACGATCTCACTGAGATGAGATCGGGGTCTGAAATTACAGAAGAACAATTTGTTTTGTTGAGAGTCCTCTGGCCTCGTCGTCAATCGAGTCACGATTTCGACAAAGATAAAGGACTATACGGACTTGATCAAGTTTGGCAGGAGGCACGTACGATCATTGACACATCAAGAGAGTTCAGCCAGTACTTGCAAATTGTGAGAAACCAAACGAAGGTGCAGTCTCTCCACGAGAACGACCCGAGACGGCCCGGTTCCTTTAAGCCTGTTAGACGTTTTCAGGAGCAAATATTGGATATCCAGTATGAACCAAGCCAGCAGCCCGAAGCTGCCCAAGCTGCCCAAGCCGTCCCCCCGCGCCGAAGTCGTCGAAAACGTGTTGCCAAACATACAGCCGGAACTATAAGTCGAACTCTTGGCCGGATTTCAAAGGGTAATCACAGGGAACTCAGCGATGTAGAGATGGAGGAAGGCCCTTCAGAGACTGGACAAGAAGCTCCCGGCAGTTCGGTGGGAAGCTTGAAAAGCAGCTCTGATAGCAGCTTGCAGCCGACAGCGGACCGAGATTCCTATCCCAACGGAGAAGACGAGTCGATCGTGAATACGTCCATGATTCTCCTATTGGACGCACTGGGAGGTTTGGTTTTCGGGTCAAGGAGCGAGTGGGTGTTAAACCACATCCACTTCAAGGCCGAATTCTCCGCGGCCCATTACAATACATACACGGATGGAGCGTTATGGGCGAGCGAGAGTCATAATATTCAAGCAATTGTGGAAGTGAAGAGAAAGCTCCGGTACAGCCAGGTCAAGGCAGTGCAAACACAGGAATCCGCCGAAATGGTGGGTTGGATCCTAAAGGGATCAGAAGAAAACATACCAGACTTAAAACAAAAGGTAAGATCCGAATTTCCTATCTCTCTATTCTTTTGGCTCCATGGCTAATTATTTAGTCGCCTCCTAATTGCACAAAATCGCCATGAGATATACCTGACTTTTGGAACGTATCACCCGGACTATTACAAGTACCTCACCGAAGGAGCAGTGAGTCCACAGGCATTTTTAAAAATGACCAGTTATGGGCCATGGAAGATCGATAATGCCAAGTCTATGAAACAGCTTGCACAGATAATCGTAGCTGTTACTCTTCTAGCGAGCCGCAAGGCGTGAAGAGCTGTCCACTTGACAGCTAATATCTGCCTGCAACCGGTAACGCCCATAACCACGTGTTGCTTGTGTTCTTTCCTCAGTTCTCGCTGTTTCTCGATGTGGAGGCGATGTATTTCACGGCCGTGCTCAGTAGGGGTTCTGTCGACCTTATTCTGGAGGGCTGCAAAGCGCTGTTGTGATTTCTGTATTTCCAATCGTTGTGCTGGCTGCAATTCTTCATTTTCCAAAGTCTCCAGTCGTTCCAAGGGTACTTCTATATGTCTCTGCATCCTTGCGTACCGGTTTAATCTGATTCCCATAAGGATTGAGAATAATCCCATCAATGAGTTTGCAGCACTCATCACTCAGATACCAAGCTGTAAGACAAAGCAAAAACTGCTCTGTGGTTTCCAACATCTTCAGATGCTAGGATAAGATATTCCGAACAGTGCACGCGCATTCGATGGTGGCATCAAATGTCCAACGCAAAGCGCCAGGGACTTTCAGGGATCGGACTTTGGCGACGTTGTAGACAAAATTCAACCTCTCTGAACCTACCATAGACTCCTTGTAAAATGAACAAACATCATTTACGTAGTTGACAAAGTCAATTAGGTGGGGGATCGTCGGCAGGAAGTACTCGAGATGTGATCCCTCGGGATAAAGCTCCTTGGGGAAGATGAAATGAGCATCAGGCTCCGCGTGTCCTATCTTTCGACAGAGATACTGAGGGAACCTGACTGCACAGGCAAGTTGATTGATCTTTCCATCATATTTCAGTTCTATTAGACAGCAGTATATAAATTCAATGGCGGACCCCGTGATTGTCTGCTGTCGTTTGTAGATTACATGACGAATACATGACTCTCAAAGGCGTTTATTTCCGGGCTTTCCAGACCTTCGATTGTCAGATGTACCTATGACCTACCAAGGGATGGATAAGTCCTTCACTTTAGGTACCTATTTGAATGCGCGCCTCGCCACAGTTGCTATGAACAGAGTATAGTGATGACGAGACGCCAAGATTATTTTAATATTCGAAGAAACGAAACAAATTCTCCCCGACCTAATGATGTTTTCAGTTAAAGATTGCCCCACCGCAGTAGCGCAATCACTGAAAGAGAATGGTATCGATTTCGTGGAGTACGGAGAGATGCTTGAACAGCGATTTGGGTGTCCAGTAGCGCTTATAGTGAGATTCATGCCTTTTTCTTTACACATTTTATCACGAAACAGTTGTACTGTAGATTTCTGACTCTTTGTCTTGCAAACAGTTGAGTGAGGCATCCTAGATGACCAGATACCTCGTGCATCCGAGATCATTCTACAGTATGACTTGCCTCTCGACGAACCATCACCAGCACATGCTAGCATGCATGGCAAATGGGAGACAACTGGGGTAATACACAAGATGCCAAAGACACGGATTTACACTATATAAGAATTCATCTTCTTCCACTGTCACTCATAGGTCTTACATTTGATGATACCCATGAGGTCATATTGAGGTTCAATCCTCAGCAGAAAACATTGTCTCCAATACTGCAGACCTATTTCATCACACTGATGTGCAATCTTCTGAGCTATCCTGCTGGACATCCAAACAACATAGGATTGCCAACAATCTTCTGTCATTCATCACTTACTACATCTTCCATGAGCGGTACAGGAGTATTGAAGAGGAGGATACTGAAACTGAAGAAGAGTTCCAAAAGCGGGTTGAAGAAGCAGTAGCGTCCGTCCGAGCGTGGGAGTGGAAGCCTTCTGACCAGAAATGTCTTGATATTGCATGACAGAGACTATCACTCATGATTGCCGGACTGTCGATACATTGGAAACAAATACCTATTTCTCATTAATCCAAATGAATTATTCCACAACAACGGTAAATTGGGATATCAAGAGACACAATCGACAATCCATCTCTTTAAATTTGAAAAAAAAAAAAACAAAAAGGACTGACACACCCCCATCCAACGAGGGTTCCAACAGGCTATTTGAGATTATATGGACAAAGACCAAGACTGAAAATTAAACATATGGCAAACAGAGAAATAGCTGTACGGGAGGCCCCCAGCATATGCCAATGTCACAACTTGAGGTCCTGAAGTTATAAGACGTCTCCTGTTGTACCACAACAGATATTCAAAAGGATTAGACGATATCTATGAGATCATTTAAAGTCTTCCGAATCCATCGCCTCTTTAAGCTACTCCCCGACAGTGGGATGGTTTTTGTACAGCAGTTCAAATCCAGGAAGTAACTGATCCTTCGGCTTCTCAGAGTACAGCGCAAAATCGATGCGGACCTTGTGCTTCACTAACCACGCGAGGATGACTTCCATATCATAAAAATCGTTCCGTGCTTTGATCTGGCTATTAGGTCGTGTTGATTCTGCAATGAACATCCATCTCTTGATCTTTGTCAGAAGGAGACCTTGGGATGGATTATGGGGACTAGCATTCTTTATATTAATCAAGCGGACAACAATAACTGAGTAGAATGACACAAACTTTCAATATTAGCGCGACCCTGCTCGAGTTGGCTTGGTACGACACGAAGGATTGGTACTGAGTTAGCATCAGGCAGGCTTCAGCTGATTGTCAGCTCCTCCTCGGAAGATTTCGATTGCGACTTCAATCTCTTCGGATGGATGTCCCTGTGCCAATGTGCTTAGTCAAATTTCAAATGCTATGGAACATGATATACCAACAGCGTTGTATATGAGCTTTCTCTTTGACTTCAATACGAATCTGTGATCTTCCTCGAGCAGTAGCGCTTGAATAGTCGTTGCTGGGTGCTTATGAGGATATCAACATCCTGTTATTTTCAATCAGCAGATCATTTTATAAATGGAACAATTTATTTATGTTTATATTAAAAACTCCAGATTACCAGAGTAGCTCTGGCTCCGCCGATCGGACAAACTGCGTATCCGCCGAGGAACGCATGCCGATGGCCCTTCGAAGTGAGGGCCGATGAGACCGCCGCAGCCGTCCGATCAAGAGCAAGTATCTCAGCGTGGTTGACTTGACCCATGCTATTGATGGGATTGTGGCCAGAGAACATGAAGAAGCTAGGAGTGGCAGATGAAGATGAAGGTATCTGGAAATCGTTTCATTTCTTGCAGTACATGTCTCGTCCCCCTTGTCGGGGGTGAATGTGATACCATGGACAAGGCAACAGTCTAATTGCAAATGCATCCAGCGGACCCCTGGAGGACTAACGGTTTGTAGAATGGGTTGAGCATCATCCAGGGAAGGTGAGAAGAAAACATGAGCGTCATCAACACATAGGAGTATATAACAATCCATGGAACTGTCCCTAGCTGAGCCCACAGGTGTTTCTCGCTTGTTAATTTTAAAATACACCTAGAATGTCATTAAATATTATTTTTGAAAGTATAATTTAATAGTATTTTGATAGAAATTTAGGAATATACCTCAACATGACAAATCGTCAGAGAATGATCGAGTGCAAGGAAAAAAATTCATTCACCAACTAATTGCATACTCCAGTCACCAAGGCTGGTGAAGTAAAATATTTCGACAGAACCATATTCTGTGTACTTCACCTCTGGAGATTCCGCCATGAGGGAGAATCGGTAAGGCAGAGAGCGTTGCATTATCTTCTTGAGGTTCTGGGCCTTTTCCGGCGAATATTGAGATCGGACGGTCCAGTGGTAGATGATATTCCAGGATAGATCAGTCCAAGAAAGGTATCTAACAATCCCACCTAACCTTTTGGAAGTGGCGTCGACAGTCTGTTTTGATCGACGCGGCGGCGCAGCTCGCCTCCCACACGTGACTTCTTTCCCCGGGCCGGCCACGTGAGATATTCCGGGGCCGCCAAGAAGCCGAAAGTTCGGAGCGCAGCGTTCGCAAACTCCATCTCCGACCATTTCTGCTCCACCTCCGCAAACGAAGGGTAGCCTTGGGGAGAGGCGTCAGTGCGTGATTTGACACTCGGCGGACACCGTCTACGTTTCTCCGCCGCTACCTTTTAGAACCATTGGATCTGGGAGAACAGTTCAGCAGTCTGTCTGGCGGGTCACCGGGGACTGCGCGACCGATTTTTTTTTCCTATTCTTCCCGTCCTTTCTTTATCTGCGACCGCGCTCTTGTTTTTCGAGGGCTCTCTAGTCGTTCGAACCGTTCTTTGTGAATTCCGTTCTTCCGCCTTCCATTTCCACTATTAAATATCCATCATGGATCACTCGAGAGACCCATGCCCCTGGGTGGCTCTGTCGGACTTTGGTGGCGCTTTCTGTATGGGGGTATGTGTTTCTCAATTTTACTTTATCGTGCCGTCCATTTTTCATGAGCATGAGGTGTCAACCAAATCGAGTGCTAATACGTGCTTGTTTATCTTAGGCTATCGGAAGCGCTGTCTGGCACGGCGTTAAAGGTTTTCGAAACAGCCCCTACGGCGAGAGACGGATAGGAGCTATCACAGCGATTAAGGCCCGAGCCCCTGTCCTTGGGGGTAACTTCGGAGTTTGGGGTGGGATGTTCTCAACATTCGACTGTGCTATTAAGGGAATTCGGAAGAAGGAGGACCCGTACAATGCCAGTACGTCCTTTTCCCAACACAGCCCCGGGACATAATGGACGAGACGTCATCTGTGAAGTGGCCAATCATGTCTGACTCTTCACCTAGTTCTCGCCGGTTTCTTCACCGGCGGATCGTTAGCGATTCGAGGTGGTCTGAAGGCCGCAAGGAATTCGGCCATTATGTGCGCCGTCTTCCTGGCCGTTATCGAAGGTGTCGGGATCGGGTTCCAGAGAATGATGGCTGAGAACACTAGATTAGATGTGAGTTTGACCATTTCATCGCGCGCTGAATGCGCCAGTCATTCTGCCTCCCATCTTCGCCACAGTTACTGACGCATGTTCTTTGATTACAGCTCCCTGCACCACCTCCATCGGGGGAGAAGGCCGTGGCATGATCGGCGAAAATATAGCTTCGAACGATCTAATCCCTCATCCGGAAGTCTGCATCGCTCATTCATCTTCATTCTCTCTTCTCAGGCGTTGGGTCCGGGCGGTCATTTTCGGAGGCATAGCATAGAGGTCTCATTTCCATATTTGCTTCCATTCCTGCACCAAAACTGTTTCTGGAGCACTGTCTTTATAACTGGATTATGGATTCCGCGCCCTTTGCATGGCGTTTCGCTGGTGACCTGAGTCCGGGAAGCCGTTTCGGCCGGTTCCAACAGAAACGATCTGAGCCTCTGTGCTAATTCCTGTACATTAACATTGAATAAACAGGTGTAATGTCATATTTAATGTACAGATTCTCAATGTTTCGCTACTGACCTTAGGGAGCTCCAGTGTAATCTGTTGTCGCGGATGCACGAATCGCACGACCTTCCTCAACGGGCAAAGCTCTCAACCGGGGTTCTCCGCATCTCATCATCATAACTCCTCCTCCTTGACACCCCGGCTTGTCGCGCGATACTTGCTTACTCTCATGAGTGTGAATACTTCAACGAATGTCAACTGCCATTTAGTGAAGCAGTCTTCTTAGCCTTTTTCAGAATATTTATGCTCGTGAACGTGAGCTAACCATTGCTCCCCGCCAGCACTCCAACAGATGATCTCATCCATGATGCCTGCAGCACCACCACCGCCATCTCCTCGTCCAAGATTCAAACCTACCCTGATCCTCCACGGTGGCGCGGGCGCCATCCGCCGCTCCACCCTCCCTCCTGATCTCTACGCCCGCTACCACGACTCCCTCCTCTCCTACCTCCGCTCCACCTACGCCCAGCTCAACAACGGCGCAACCGCCCTCGACGCCGCCGTCCACGCCGTCTCCCTCATGGAAGACGACGAGCTCTTCAACTGCGGACGCGGCAGCGTATTCACCTCCGCGGGCACGATCGAAATGGAAGCCTCCGTCATGGTCACCTCCGCCGTCCGGGACCCCGGCGAGGCCGGCAACGAGATGATAAAACGCGGCGCGGGCGTCATACAGGTGAAGAACGTGCGGAACCCGATCCGGCTCGCGCGCGAGCTGCTCCTCCGGACAGGGTACGACGCGGACGGCGAGCCCAACGGCGATGGCGGCAACATGCACTGCCAGCTGAGCGGGCCGTACGTGGAGACGCTGGCGCGGGAGTGGGGGCTGGAGTTCAAGCCGGATGAGTGGTTCTGGACGAAGAGACGGTGGGAGGAGCATCGGAGGGGTCTCGAAGGAAAGGAGGAGGAGATCACGATGAGCCAGGGCACGGTGGGTTGTGTCTGTCTCGACCAGTGGGGGAATCTGGCCGTCGCGACGAGCACGGGTGGTATGACGAACAAGAAGCCCGGTAGGGTTGGGGATACGCCTACCCTCGGGGCAGGGTTCTGGGCTGAGGCGTGGGAGGTCGTGAGAGAGGCAGAGGTAGATGCAGTTGCTGCGGACGCGGAGGGGGTGAGGATGGTATACAGGCCGCAGTCATCTCCGTCCGGATCAATGGGACCTCTAAACTCGAATCCCGCTTTGCACTCTAGCTCAACCCCCTGGTCAAGCCTCGTCAGCGACATCCGCTCCCTCCTAGGCGACTGTCTTCCCTTGCCCCTTCGTCCTTCACTTGAATCGCCTCCCCCATACACATACACCCCCATAGCGCAGCACCCATCCCCATCCCCTCCCCCATATGATTATCACAAGAACCCACCCTCCTCCATCCCCATGAAAAAGAAGAAACCAAAAACAACCCGCCGCGCAATCGCCCTCTCCGGCACCGGCAACGGCGACTCCTTCCTCCGCATCAACGCCGCCCGCACCGTCGCTGCCATGCTGCGCTTCTCCTCCCCCGACTCCTTCCCGCCAACTCTCGCGGAGGCCGTGACCGCCGTCGCCGGACCGGGCGGCGAGCTGGAGCGGTCCGCGGGGAAGCGGTGGGGGAAGACGGGCGAGGGGATTGGTGGGATGATTGGGATCGAGGTCGAGGTTGATGTCGATTCAGATGCGGATGCGGCAGGGGAGAAGAAGGGTGAGGAAGGGTTGCGGAAAGGCAAGGTCGTGTTCGATTTTAATTGCGGGGGCATGTTCCGGGCGTGGATGGAGGAGGTGGATGGGGGGAGGAAGGGGGAGACGGAACGGGTTATGGTTTTTAGGGAGGAGTATTATCGGTAGATTCGAGTCTGATTAATTAAATGCTTTGCTTGTAATGATGATGATGATGATGAATGGTGATTTGCTGTTTTTTAAGAAATGAAAAGATTGGGTTTTGTAGTTTCGTGACTGTGTAGTGTAGCAGGTACAGAAGATTGATGCAGTTGTTTGAGTATATTGAATCTGAGAGGCAAGAAAGAAGGAGTCAGGGGTCTGTCACGTTCGCTTGTTCCTACTCTGTTCAAGCCTCTTTTAGAAGATGCTCATACCGTTCGTTAATTCAAGCGTAAACTTCACTGTATATACATACAGAACAATACGACCAGTTGAACCGGTCAGGTGCTATACTCGTAAGCACAGCAATTGAACAGGCAAGTCGGCCCGCATGCAACACTTGCTCCTATATATAATGTAGGGAAACAAAACGCAGGAACTGACCCTACCACCCCTCCAAAGCCGTAAATTTAGCGCGCACCCCATCCCTCGGCGACACCGTGACCCTGTTCTTCATCTCCAAAGGCGCATCAGGGTCCTCCAGCTCCACGTGGAACTTGCCCACCGTGACGGCGACCAGGCACGCGAGCTCCGCCTTGGCGAACCCCTGCCCGATACAGCTCCGGGGCCCGTGGATAAAGGTCATGAACGCGTAATTGCTGTCCGCGCCGCCGGTGTTGGCGCGTCCGGGCCCCATCCACCGCTCCGGGTTGAACTCGTCGGCGTCGCGGCCCCAGAACTGCGGGCTGTGGTTGATCGCTTCGGGCGCGAGGAGGAGGATGGTGCCCTTGGGGATGGGCGCACCGACGATGGTGGTGTCGCGGGCGGCTTCGCGCACGGTGATGGGGACCGGGGGGTAGTAGCGGAGGACCTCGTTGCAGAAGGCGTTGAGGTAGGGGAGGGCGTCGACGGCGGAGGCGGAGGCGGGAGTCGGGTCTTCTTTGGAGATGGGGGGCAGGTTGGCGCGGATCTCTTCACGCAGACGGGTCTGCATCTCGGGGTGCTTGCAGAGGGCGTAGATGGCCCATTGGAAAGCGCTCGAGGTCGTTTCGTGGCCGGCGGCGAGGAAGGTCATCATCTGGTCGACGAGGTTCTCTTCGGAGAATCCGCCGCTTCTGAGGGCCACGGAGATGATGTCCACGTCGTTATTTGTGTCCTTCTGCTTCTCCATCTTCTCTTTCTTCTGGCAGATGATCTGCCGCGCCACGGTTCGGATGTAATCTGACGCTGCTTTTATCTCAATATTCCGCTTGAGAGGTAGCTTGAGTACGAGTCGGAGGTCCACGACGAATAAGCCGAGTAAGGTGACTAATTTCATAAGAGTCGAGGGCTCCTTAAGCGCCCGCCGATATTGCTCGTTGAGCTTATTGCTCGGGTCGCGAAGGGAGTGGAAATCCTGATCCATCCCAGCCACTCCGATGATATCCAGAGTAGCCCGACTCGCCCAGTCACCGACCGTGATCACATTCTTTCCGGAGTTGCCCTTGATATGGTTTTCGATCATGCCCACCATCTCCACCCCCTTGGACCAGAAAATGGGGTAGAGGTCTTTGATATGACGGTAGGAGAACGCAGGCATAAGATTTTTGCGTTGAGCCTGGAAAAACCCGTCAGAAGCTGACGAAGGTCCGAAAGAGGCCAGAGTAATTGCAAACCTTGTGTTCGTCTCCCTCAGCAATGAGCAAACCTGTCCCAGTAATACGGCTGAGTTGGATCTTGGCGAGGTCTGGCTTAGGAAAGTCATAGACCTTCTGCACCAGCACCTCTCTCAAGGCATTGGGGCTCGTTACAAACACCCTCTCAAGGTTTCCCACCGTATAGTACCGGATAAGCCCATTATTTGGTACTGTCTCCATCCATATGCGAGCCCGAGCTGCCGGAGAGTTCAGGAAAATTGAGTCTGTGTTTCCTTTGAGCCAATGTCGTCCCTGGATGATGTCAGAACATGTTCAGCCTCAACGTGCATGACAACAGATGACGCCCAATTCAGTTCAGCTTACCGGTGGAGTTGGAAGGTGTTTCAGAGGTGTAAAGTACTTGGGGTATAAGACCGCAGCATAGACGATTCTAAACAGGGTGAAAAACGAGAACAAGGCCACTGCAGTCCATACATAGGAGTTCAACAAAGAATATTCGGGCTTGAGTGCTACCAGCAGCACGGCCGCACTGACAGATATGGTTCCCCAATGTGCCGTTGTTGTGCTCATTGTGAATAAAAGAAAAAAAAACTCGATTATCCAAGAAGACAACACAAGTATAAGAGACGAGATCCTCTCCGTATTATAAATATAGGGAAAAGATGATGCCGGTTTGGGGCTGTAATAATAATGAGAAACGGAGAACACAGCAAGTCGTAACTCGAGAGACTTCACACAAGGATGGCGTGGCTCTCCAGATGAGCATCAATTAATAGCTCTTGAACGGACATCACCGAGCAAAGAATTCCTGCAAGGTGGCTCTGTGTGTTTCTGAGGTTTCGAGTTCATTAACGTGTTGCTAGTCGGTCCTGAGCGAGGTCCGCCAGCTAGTTGGGAGATCTTGGACTAAAGCGTTCCACCGATCTTTCCCTACCACTCGGTCCAGTACAAGCTGAATGTTTCGCTTGTCACAGGAGCGGCAATATGTTGCAAGATCGTCACGACGGGCGTTCGCAGAATGGTGTGGGGTAGAATGACTGGATCACTGCAAAACTGATAGGCTGAAAGATTAATTTAATATCCGGTGCTTCACACGGACGGGGCTGCGTTGTCGTTCCGGCCCGCCGTTCTTGAGTGCTGTACCTAGGTCGTTGACCTCGTGTTTTGGGCATGTGAATCGGCTGGCTTTTTAAAGAACTGCCGACCATCGTGCTCCCTTGGTCGGAGAGTAGAACCGTCCGGGGCCGATCTATAGTTTGATCGGGCTCGGGGACGGTAAATCTTGGAGAGTCCCGCCTCCGGGCGAGACGATGGCGGCGTTGCCTAAGTTTCGCATTATTAATGTGCGAACGGGGCGGGATGGGTCACTTTGTCAAGCCGTCTCCGGGCCGTGGTTGGATCTTCGAGATCGTGTAACACACGTCCCCGACTCCGCATCGATCAGACTTCAGATCGACGCCCAATTAACCAGAGGCCCATACTCTAGGGCATGGCGTCCATTCCGCACATGCATGCCCCAGGTCAGCCCAGGTTGGAGTCACGGACAAATCGAGAAATCCTGTTTACAAAAAAGAACGAATAGTCAGCAATTGAAAGACCAGTGATTGGCTAAATTCGATAGTACTCGCACGATTCTTCCTGTGGGATATTATGAAGATGGGTGGTAATTTTCCACTGCTCGCACGGCAAGCGGTTTTTTTTTGGGAGCTCTGTAGCTCTGCTTGAGCTGCTGCAGACCCATAAGGCACGATTAGTGTCTCCTCTCTTCCACTCCCCGAGATCTCCGAATCTGTTCGACAACAATGCATCGCATGATTCGAGTCACAACGGAGGAAACGATCGTATCGGTGTCTGCGCGGCGAGCAGGCAGTTTGACGCTTTTGCGACCATGGCGGGTGGCCTGGCACGAGACCTGTTTTCCAGGTGCCTCGAGCCCTTCCGTCCATAGCTTGAAAAGGACCATGCGATGCCATGGCGGCTCTGACCGAGCTGAGGTGAGGATACCTGCATCAGCGTGGCCTGAATCATGGATACATGAAGTACACAGTACTGTACATACGTACAGCCACCCCCGGACTCAGCTCCGCCTCGCCTGTGCCGCGGCCCAAGGGGCCTTTTGATGGAGTACATACGCGCATATCGGGAAAGGGTAATTGAGTTCTGTGGTATGTCTATTAGGGACTACTTATTGATCTTGTATCTGTCTATGAAGTCACGAAAACAATCTCTGCTACTTAAGATCGAATCGGAAAATTGTAGACTTTATTTTCATTCACGCTCGATATATGTATGTACATGCATAAAATCTATATCTATCTATATTCTATTATATAGACAGACATGGATCCAGACCGTAACATCCCGGCTCGTAATTCTATGTAAGCACTTCTCTATCTATACCCTAGAGAGAAAATCGTAATCGTGTCGTGCTTGTTCACGGACAAACGCCGTTTATGCGCTACCCCCACACCCGTCTACAGATCCGGCTTCGGATCGTTTAAGCGTGCTTCTTCAGGTAGACGGAACCGGCACGGCTCGTGAAGCCCCAGCGGATCTGACCCGCCATGGCAATCTCGGTGTTGAGCTCCTCCGCAAAGGTCCACACCAGGCCAGGGTTCTTCTGGAAGCCACGGCCAACCATGATGTAGTCCAGGCCATCCTCCTCCAGCAGCTTGTTGGCCAACACGGCGCTGTTGATGGAACCGACCGCGCTGACGGCCAGCTTGTCACCGACGGCCTTCTTGACCGCGATGGCGAAGGGAGCCTGGAAGCCAGGGCCGGCCTTGATCTTCTGGGCCGGGTGGTTACCGCCGGAGCTGATGTCGATGAGGTCGATGTAACCCTTCTCGGCGAGGATCTGGGCGAACTTGACGGTGTCCTCCAGGCGCCAGCTGGGCTCGTCGGGCATGCTCTCCTCGAGCCACTCGGTGGCCGAGACACGCAGGAAGACGGGCATGGTGTCGGGAACGGCCTTGCGCGTGAGCTCGGCGATTTCGAGGGAGAGGCGGATGCGGTTCTCGAAGCTACCACCGTACTCGTCGGTCCGCTTGTTGGTGACCGGGGACAGGAAGGAGAAGAGGAGGTAGCCGTGGGCGTTGTGGATCTCAATGAAGTCGGCACCGGCCTTGACGGCACGCTTGACGGCAGCAACCCAGGCTTCCTTGAGCTCCTCGATGTCCTGCTTCGTCATCTCCTTCGGGAGAGGGAAGCGGTCGGAGAACGGGATGTTGCTGGGGCCCTTGACGTTGTCGGGCCAGCCACCCGCACGCTCCGTGGCCATGTCACCGGTCGAGAGCCATGGGGCAACGGTGCTTGCCTTGCGACCAGCGTGGGCAATCTGAACACCGATGATCTGGCCCTGGCTGTGAACGAACTCGATCACCCGTCTCAGAGGCTCAATCTGAGAGTCCTTCCACAGACCACAGTCCTGGGGGGTAATGCGTCCCTCGGGAAGGACAGCAGTGGCCTCGACCATCAGAAAACCCGGTCCACGCTGCGCGATGCCTCCCAGGTGGGCCAGGTGCCAGTCGGTCATGTGGCCATCCTCAGCAGAGTACTGGCAAAGAGGCGAAAGCTAGAAACCAGACAAAATCATGTCAGCGCCCATGTCGTATAATCCCCAGATCTATTACCCGGGGGAGAAGGTACGCCCACTTACTCCGATGCGGTTGTGGAAGGTGACCCCTCTCAGAGTGAGGGGCTGGAACAGCTTTGGCGGCTTGGAGCCATCCGACTGAGGGTTTGCGGCAGTTCCCGCTGGGGGTTCCTGAGCCGGAGTGAAGTAGGAGATGCCTGGAGCAGGCTTGTTGATGATATCGGGAACCTGGGCGCGCGACATGTCGGACTCGAGGTTGGTTGTGCTTGGAGGAAGGAACTTGGAGGATGGTGATGGCGGAGATGAGGGGTAAGATAAATCAAGCTAAAAACGACTCCCAACGCTCCAATTGACGCTGGACACTGGACAGCAGGATGCTGGGGGTTCGACGGCACTATTTAAGGAGGCAAGGAAAGAAGAGAACCTCATCGAAGAGAGAAAGCAAGCTCCACCTTGATTTGAAATCTGGGAGCATGCTGCCCCCTTTCCCGCCTTGCCCACATGATGTCAAGCCGCCCACCGTCCCTGGGTCCCCGTTCAAGAAAAATTAAGGTCCGCGGTTAAAGGTCCTGCAGCGCCACGTTGACGCTGCTTCGGGGCAAAGTTGGACCTGATCTCGACGGCCAGTGGACGACGCTGTCGGGGGAAAAGATGGAGATGATTAATAATGTGCGAGCTGCCTCTTTTGGGTCGAAGGCGGTCAACGGGACCTGACCTCGGCCGTCGCTCGGCCGTGTGGTTTGCACGCCCGTCAAACGAGGGCCACTGGGTCGCTTATTCAGAAAATCTCATTGACGGGAGATCTTCCTGCAGGCACCGTACAGAGTACGTAGATGGTTGTCCATGCAGAGCACCTTACGGAGTCTCCGTACTTTCTGTCTGATCCGGAGAGCGGGTAAGCCACATCGGAGTGTCCGTAGTGGAGTTCTGCTTACGAGATCGCCACCCGGCCAAGACTGTGTTATCAAAAGTCTCCGAGAGACCTCACTTGTTGTCTCTCCGGCGGGCATGTCAACATCCTCGTTGCATGAAAACCGTCGGGCTGTTTCAAAAGGAACGGCAGGGACCGGAGAGACGTGGCGTGATGCCAACTCCCGTCGTTTACCTTCATTTCGTGCATCTTCTCTCCTCATAGAAAATCTCCTGAGTAATCAGAATAGGCCTTTGAGTGATGTCGATGTTTCTAGTCCAATCTGGAAGTCTAATGATCTACTCCATACCACTAACGTAGACGGGACGATCAGCCCGCTAAGCTGTTATCGCCGTATCAGGCTTTATCGCCCCGGGTGTGGAGGCATGGAGTCCATCTGGAGAGCCCGCGCCAAACGGAGCCTTGCACCTGCTTTAATCTGGACCTCCCTTCAGCAATCGACTTGCACTTTTCATCATTCTCGAACATATGTATTTTCTCCCAACTTCAACAGCTGTCTGCATTCAGTTCCTTTTTCCCATGATGTTGGAAGAGAAATCTCTGCGCCTGTCTCAACCGTCAAGGGTCTTCCCCAATTGATCTTGTCTGCAGGGTTGCCCCACCTACTGCAGTGGGCTCGACCTAGGTGCCTTTTTCTCATGGATCTGATCCCTACCAGCCTTCATTTGGTTTGACAACGGATTCTTGCATCCGATGAGCTGTCTGATCAAAAAGAGGGCTATGAGGTGATCAACTTCGATACTTTGGCTCCAGTCATTCCACACGGCACCCGAATCAAGAATGCATCGATCAATGATGAGCGCAGGAATATCCGTTGGCTAATCTAAAGGAGATCAAACTCAAGGCCTTTTCACCCCACTAGAAGGATATCATCAATCTTTCCGCATCTGATGCTGTGTACTTACCTTTTCGTAACAGCATGACTCGTTCAGCATCCGACAAAAGTCATCAAGAAGCTCAGCTTCCCCGCAGTTTTCTGCAATAATATCACTCAATATACGGATGGCATATCTTGCTTCTAGGGATAGCTTTCTTTCCTACATGGTAATACCATCTCAACTAATGTGCTGATGAGTAATAGGGGCCTCTCCATTGTTCGTTCAGTAATTGCTCAAGCCCGGCTCACCGTCCAGGGAATCAATAATGATCTCCAGTCAATGAAGGTGCGCCATCGACTAGGTAGAGAGAGTTGCTACATTTCCTCATTTCACACATCACTAGCAAAGGGTAAAGTCCCTCTCCAGCGAGGCCAATTCGTCACCTGGAACTATAGAACTTTAAACTCAGTGCGTTCATAACTTCTCGTCTGAGGTCCTCTTTCTCTCCGGTGCAATTAGAGAGAAACGATTCGACATTCCATAACCCTATCAGGGAGACAAAGAAACGGTCCAACTGCATTTGACACTCAAAGGGTTACCGAGCTCGAGATGGATTTTTCTAAACCGAAATATATCTGTATGTATTTACCTTTTAAGGTATATACATATAGCCTCCATCTTAATCTATTGTATTCCTTTTCATGCATGCGAGCAAGACAACACAGAAGACCCGAGTCGACTCGACTCGACACAAGCACAAGGAAGGAAAAAAAAGATTATTGAAATCGCAAGATACAATGTCTGCAGGGAAGATGAAACAAGAAGAATTTATTCATTCACTCATTCACATGTTCGCTCGCTCAATACACTGCCATGTCTGACAGGCGGTGATTGGTCGAGTACACATGTGCTGTATATGTAATGCATGGTTAACAACGTATATCTACAGGCACGGTTCTAGAGCAACATTTCTGAGTTAGTCGCTTTTTTTGTCGGGCTCAATGGCAAACAGGGGTAAGTATACATACCTAGTCATGTAACATCGTTATTGTCTTGGGGCTGAAATTGTTTCTATAGGCTTGCATTCACCCTTAGTTCACCCCGTTGGATTTCTGCTCTTGCCCTGGTCAGCACCATCTGTTTTACACATGATTGTCCATTTAGAGAGCGAAGTGTCAAAGTGAGAAACAAAAGTCTACTCAACTCACCATTCCACGCTTCCCTGGCCGCCTCCTCAGCGTCCCATCCCCACAGGAACTCCTGCGTCTTGCGGTCTGCCCACTTGTCTGGGTTCGCTCCGCTGGTCATCGCCGCACGGAACTGTTCATCGCGAGCTCTCTGCTCCGGACCGTCGGGAAGGTGCAGTATGTGTCGGTTGTCCGTTCCGGACTGCTGCACAGTCTCCGCACGGTGCTTGCGAGACTTCTCGTAAGCCTGGAGGGCAAGAGGGATCTCGCGTTTGGACGAGATGGTCGAAAGCAAGATGCCGAGGGCGGCGGCGTCTTCAACGGCTTGGGCCGCGCCTTGGGCGACGTACGGACTGGGATATCGTCAGAAAGAGAACAGACGGACTCCAATCTCAAATTCAGGATGCCCTTACAGCATAGGGTGGCATGCATCGCCCAGGAGCGCGACAGAGCCCCTTATCCACGTCTTCAAGGGAGGGTGCAAGCACAGCTTCCATTCCAGTATCTCGTCGTCCGCAACAAGGTCGATGATCTTCCTTACCCGCGAATCCCAGCCGAGATAATCATTGATCATGTTCTGCTTCGATCCCTTCGTGGTCCACGACTCATCAACGCCGCCCCGGTCCGGATGCGTCAGGACGACGTTGTACAGCTCGTGCTTACGAACTGGGTATGCAATGACATGACGGCCCGGCCCGATCCAGCGGGTAGCTTGCGGCTCATCGATGAGCTTCTTTAGCTCTGGGTCGTTCACCATTAAGCTGCGCGGAAGAATAAGGCGGTACACAGCATCTCCCACCGGAGCCGGCTTGACGGACTCGTCCTCGAGAAGCTTGCCCCGGATGACCGACTTGATACCATCTGCAGCGAGAACCACGTCCCCGGATACGACGGTGCCATCGGCGAGCGTAACTGAGGCCGGGTCGAACTGGACGTCCGTAACCAGCGAGTTGACCCGTAGCTCCACGTTCTTCAGCGCAAGTGCCCTCTCAACCAGGGCGTTATGCAGATCCGCGCGGTGAATCACGACCTGCTGTCCGAACGTCTTATTTACTGGCATCGTGCCCAGGACGCTGCCGTCTTCCCACCGCAAGACGTGGATATGCTCAAGGGCGACGTCCTTGGCGTGGACCAAATCCGCAACCCCCCATCCTGTAGTACCCATGAGTGAGTGGACGACTTCGCTATGCTAGCTGCGTTGGAAACTACGTTCACTCACGTTCGAGTAATCTAAGCATGTTGGGTGACACCTGGATGCCGGCGCCGACCTCTGCGAGCTGCATTGCGCCTCGTTAGCATGTATCACCAAGTACCGGTACGACTGCGTCCTGCCGTCGTCGCACAGGGATCAGTCGGAGGAACAAACATACCTTGGGCGCGGCTTCTACGATAATCACATGGTGCCCGCGCAAACCCAGCGTCAGAGCTGCGGCCATACCACCGATCCCTGGAGTAGGTCAGCTATGCGCTCCTCCGCAATGGAGAGCCATCACTCCATACCTGCCCTACACCGCGTCAGTAAAGGCCTCTGCGATATTTGACAGATGAATTCGCATTAGGGGTAGCGTACCCGACCACGACCACCTTCAAAGGCGTCTTCGCCTGTGGCAGATTCATGGTGACGGTCTTGCAAATACGCAATGGAGAGGTCAATCAGAAATTAGTTTTCTCTTCCAGAGTCTCAAAGTCTCAGACAGCGCACCCTCTAGCAGAGGTCAACTTGTGTCCGTCAGGCAATTGAGTCCGTCAGGAAAGGATTATGATTTGGGGTTGTCTCTTTATCTTATCCACAGCGCCTTGACCCCGGGGAAGAGCTGCAGACACCGGACATCATGACAATGGCGTCGCCCGCACCAGCCCCATTATTGAGAGACATGTACAGCTCCCCACAAGTGCGCCATTCAATGGCAACGGCGACAAGCACAAAGCCGTGCATTCTCTGGACCACGTCGGACAGGAAAGCAGATCCGAAGACGCAGTATGCAGTACTGCGTACTGCCAGCGAAACGGATGCCGCTCCAGCCGTGCGGGGCTCATGGATGGCAAATACGTTCGCCGGGGAGGAAGCAAAGAACCAGAATAATGCTATCCAAGCTGCTCTTTGAGCACATGGATGCCGTATTCTGAGGCTCTGGAAGGGCCCAGAGAACAAGCCCTAGAACGTGAGTGGAAGGTTGGGTCCGCAGCTCGGCAACAACGCTCGGAGCCGCAGCCAGGCCCGGCTGTGGGCGCGCCTTCATCTGCCGGGGATGCGGCATCCTCTCCTTCGACCTCCCTCTCTACAGCCTCCATCTTGTCCAACTGACTCGCGAGTGCGAGCTGTGCCGCGCTTGTCTTTGGCTGTCTCGCGATGCCGAGATCGCAGCGTCGTCGTCGTCGATGATCTGTGGACCGCACGGCAAAACCCCGGCAGCGTCCTTGCCGATCTTCTTTCCCTCTTGTTGTCTTCTCTCTCTCGGAGCATGATTCTTTTTCCATCTCTCACCTGTCCTCTCTGCGCACTGATTATTCTATGTGCAACCGGGATTGGTTACCGGGTGCTCCTCTACGGAGTACAAGGGTGTTAGGCTCCTCCCCGAGCATTCTCCTGGCCACACTGGCACAGTTCTCCGTACAGAGTTTCTCCGTACAGAACCGTCATCTGATGGGACGACGTCTGGCGGTCAGTCGTCCATCCATGAGGCCATCGATTTCGTGTATGTCTCTATGTACATACATGCATTCAGATAGCAACTTTGGCAGCCTCGGTCCATCGCATACAGTGTCAAATAGCCTTTCAAGGTCCAGCCTGCTCTCTCTCCCACATATGGTCCGTCCGTTTATTTCCCCACTGAGGATCCGCAGCGGGTGTTCCGGCTTCTCCACATCGTCTGTTGGGAGGAATCCGGACTGGCTGTCTCTCTCCCACCAGGCACCAATTCCAACCGCCCGGGATTGGGTACACCCGAGAATCGAAGTGCTCACCCCATGATGGAACCTCCAGATTTTGCCAGCCTGCAGTCCATAGACGGGATCCACCCCTTAGAAGTGTTCTTCCAGGGGCGACCGGAACGCACCTATGACAATTTCTTCATTTGATAAAACTGGCTCATCCGGTATTTTGTTTCGCCTTCATAGGGAGCAAGGTCTGCCAGCGCCTGCTTGCCTTCTCTCTCTAATGTGGCACGTATCGTGGGACTCCGTGGCGTGAATCGGCACTTGAATGGGTTCGGGCGCATGTTGAGTCCGTTGCTTTTGTCACTGTTAGCGCAGAGATCTCGCTACGGAGTAGCCAGCTAAATAATAAGGCACGGCTCGGGTAACATACGTGAAATCAAATATGTCGACGGGAATCTCGTTGCCGTTCTCGTCTAGGGCTTTCTCGATCTTGAAAGCCCAAAGCAGACGGGCAATACTGATAAAGGTACCCTGCTCTGCCAGGCCCTGTCCGCTACACACGCGTCGTCCCCAGCCAAAAGTCATGTAACCTCGCTCGTTTGGGAAGGGCCGGCTATACGGACTTCCCTTGATGAATCTCCCAGGATTGAAACGATCTGGATCTGGGAACTCGCGCTCGTGATGATGGATGGCCCAGACATTTCCTTGAACCCAGGTGTTCTTGGGGATCAACCAGCCCTGCTTACAGTCAGTACAGCACCTTTTCCGCAACACAGGATCGGATCAGGCAGGATTATACTTTGTAGTAGTCGTCCTGGATAGGCGCATGCGGTTGTCCGCCTATGATGGCCACTGACCGCCAGCGCAGCACTTCCTTCATGAACGCCTTAACGTAAGGCAGATTGGGCTCATCATCGAAAGTGGGACTGCGGTTATGTCCAACCACACGATCAAGCTCCTCCCAAGCCTTTGGCAGTGTCTCCGGGAAAGCACAGCAAGCAAGAACGAACGTGATGAGGGTCGAGCTAGAGGTGTCGCTACCCGCTCCGAATAGATTGCCCGACAGCGACGCGATCTCTTCCTTAGTCAGGTTATACTTGGGCGCTTCGTCAAACAGCTTCCTTGCGTAGCACTGCTGCTGCTTTGGGTTGTTTGCAGCCTCCTCCGCCAGGGCGTAAAAGAAACTCCTGCCGCGGCCTCGTCCACCTCCAAGCCCGTGCTTCCACGGTGCGATTTGATTGGGGAACTTTGCCAGAACTATACAGCGCGATCAGAAAAGGTACTATCTTTGCCTTTCCAGAGGTGGTTGCTCACTTGGAAAAGTCTCCATCAGCATTGGGAACTTCTTTCCCGGCACATTCAAATCCGCGGCACGTTGCATGACAGCAACCACCTCCGTGACGATCGGATCTGTATTGCTTGCGATCCGCCTCCCAAACCCGATGATCGACACCACACTCGCCGCATAGCGCTCGAAATGGCTCACGTACTCCTCAGGTGTAGACAGCAGACTATACGCCATCATCTTGCTCTCATCGTTTTGGAAGCCGCGGTAGCTCCTCACCTGCTGCAGGCCGACACCCTGATGCGTCAGCTTTCGATGTATCCGCCAGCGCTCGCCATAGTACATGGTGACAAGGTTGGACTGGCCCGAGCCCAGCTCCCCAAAGACTACCATCCGCGGCCGCGACGCATAGATGGCGGCGCGCTTGTCAAGCAGGTCGGAGGCGGCCCATGCATCACAGATCCAAACCGTCGGGTTGCGGCCTATCCAGAATGTGATGAGGGGTGTCTTGTACTCTTTGGACAGCTGTTCGAAGTAGATCCAGGGCTTGTTGTCCGGGAGAAGGTGTGTGTTGCCAATGATAGGGAGAGGCAACGGGCCGGGAGGCTGTGACCAACCCATGTCAGCCGGCATTCAGGTTCCATGCAGGAGTCGCGATCCTTTTGTAAGTGGAAAGCAGCATCTGGAAACTCACCATTTTAAAGTGAAGATAGGCCATATATGCATAATCGATCAGCAGGACGACAAGCGCTGCCACAAGTATTGTCAGGGCGATGTTTGCGGTCCCATACTGAGCCAGCGTGCGCTGGAGTTGCACCAGCGCGAAGACATCTCCGAACTTGGTAGGTATCATGTTCGCAGTAGTTGACAAGCTGCTCAAAGGAAAGAACAAAAGGGCTGATCTGCCCTGGACTATCGATGTGTAACGCGCCTCTTGAATCGCAGAGCTCCCAAAGAGTCAGAAGGAATGACCAGGTTGGAATTTATAATACTGACACGTCCGCCCATATGCACAACTATCCACCTGACAGTATCAGATCTATATGTCGATCGATTTATCGAGTTATATGGCAATGACCCCGCCTCTAGAGGCGGCCCCACGGACTCAACTTTTTTCTCCATGATACATTCAAACAGCAATCAGTTGCGTTTCCCTTCATCCAGTAATCACTTCGGCCAACCAAGCCAACTGCCTGATGAATTGGGTTAACCACCCCCCCCCTCCCCCGACCGGGGCTGCCAGTGCAGCGTTGACCTGAGATGGAGTGCCGTCTGTTCCGGATAGACAAAATGAGCCCCACGTAGTAGTATATCACGGATAGATTGCAAGATATCAATCATTGGATTCGCTTGCACGGACAAAGGAGAAAGCAGATAATCAATGGTAGGCGATTGGCGAGGGGTAGTCGGCGTATGCGGAGCACACCGCGTGGAGACCCCACGGGGAACAAAGGAAACGGAGCGGCGGAATAGGTTTGTCCGGAGATCAAGGGCCGACCCTCCGTATCGTGCGGCGCTTCCATCGAAAGCGCAGCTTTGATACGTACAGGACTGTGATGGGAATTGTGGACTGTATGTAGAACATCGCTGTTTCCGGTGTATTATTCTCTGGCCCGGTAGAGACAATCTAAGATAGGCCTTGAGAAGTGATACTTAAGGAGACATCGTCCCGTCTAGACCGAGCTACTCCGTAGGTACCTAATTTTGATCTGCTTTGACGTCTGCTTTATCTGCTCTAAGAGCAGTATGGTTTCTATGGGGTTTTGAAGCCAATAATGTGCTACTTGATCAATCATTTATCTATATCTAACGCGATTTGCAAAGTTTTGCCCACATTAGTGGTATATTAGTCAGTAGTATTTGAATCATGAAGGTTGGTATGTAGATAGGCTGCCTGCGCGTGGATGTACTGCACATGCATAGCAAGTAGAGAATACATAGGTAGGTAATAATGAGTCAATCTTGAATCCATATAGTATGTACATACATACAAGCAGAGCCCACATCAGGTACTGTTCCTCGATGCGTCTCCATATTAATAGTCCTCTGCAGCATGGAAGCGATCCACCATTTCGGAGATTCCTGAGGTCCCTCCTGTCGGGTTGGGTTCCCATCCATTGAAAGCACACGTGCTTAGGCTGAAATGGAGACTTCGCCACAGACCTGTCGGCTTTGCATATTTAATCATATGCATAGAGTCCTGTGAGCCCACGTGGACAGGACAGGCCCTTATGACGCATGATAGATACCTAGCACCTAAACCCACCTATGCAGATAGCTAGCTAGATGTTCGTCAACGGTTCATCCAGATAGACAGACAGTAGTTAGTGGGGCTGGACTAGACAGGTCTGGATTATGCTATGACCACTCCATAGAACCTACTTACCTTAATAACTGGTCTGCATAGATAAGGAGGTAGACAGTTAGCAAGTCGACCCGAGAATAGGTGGATGAGGTGCCTACTATAGATAATAGATCTGAAAATGCTGTCGGTCAGTCAGTTAAGTCAGCCAGTTATTTGCACGAATACAAATTTTGTTATGACATATCCAAGTTCATTGGATTATATAAAGGGAAGAAGAGGCGGAGAAATTATCTATCCATCTAAGTATTCAACCATCCACCTAACTTACTTACCTCTTAGGGGTCTGTGCCTAGTGCCGAGTTACCTGTCTAACGTAGAAATTTACTTTTTTTTCTTCATTTAGCTTGACCATTGTGAATCGATTCTAGTAATTCTTTCTTTCATTTTGAAGGTCATACAATTGGAAGCTATCTCGACGTGTTTTGTCTTATCTATCTGTTTGTTAAAAAAAGGATTGGATATTATATATTACTTTATTATTCCTCTGAATTGGACAAAATCATTGCTCCAGTATTATTGCTGCAGGGGTTAACCAACCACTAGCTGCTAGGCTGCAATGCCTGTTTTAGAGAAGGCTTTTATGCACCAACGCCAAGGAAACTGCCTAATAAGTATGAAGACAAAAAGCCCGCGCTCAGGACGTCCAGTACGTTCGCTCCTGTGAACTGTCGGGCTCGTGGCTCGACACTTGAGCGACCATGGCCGATTTCACACGTCTACTCGCGTCCGAGATCTACCTACTTGTGGGCGACATCTCTCATTCCCTCTTCATTCCAATATAGCAACTGACCTTTTTTACTTACCTAGGAAAAATGGGACGCCTCTTCGAGTGAGAGCGTTACCGCCCAGCGCGACCGGCTTTTGCGCACCTATGTAGAGATGGGAATTAGTGGCCGCTGGGTAAGATAGCAAGAATGCCCAAGATTATTAGCCCTCACTCTGACACATTCAGCCTTACCATGAAGCTGCCAAATCAGGCAATTATCCGCAGCCCAGCGCAGAGTTGCTTCTGCAGTTGCCCGAGGTGGTCGTCGTGTATGGCTGCGGATTGACTACATAGGAGGGAAAAATCTCATGGACTCAGCTGGGAAAGATTGTCTCTTCCTGCCGACTGCACTCAGTAATCATGATTATGACGTTTCTGATCTTGTGCTTGATGATCACGATCTCTATGGAAATTACGGTGATTGGCGTGAGCTGCTTACATGCATTCCTGAGGTCGTTGACAGTCGACCCGGTGCGACAGGACCTGAGGAGTACCACCAGGATATTGAAGATACAAAGAAAGCACTTGAGGAGGAATGCGAATCTGCTCCGGAAGAGGATCACGAATACATAGATCACTGATCCATCCTGTATATGCAACTGGGATTATCTGGGTCCATGATGCAGAGACTACAGAGTCTGGCGAGATGTCACTCGTGTGGATGGATGAGTACGGACGGACAGTGAAAGAGGCCCGCATGGGAGAAAATGACCTAGACAACATCTGTGGTCGGTTCCACGAGGCCTCGGATATGGACACTCCCTGGTTCAACCATGCAGACGTGGGGGAGGCATACGAAGATGGAAAATGGCCGTGACGGTATCAGCGCGGAAATCGATCCACCATTGAATAACGCACTGATTAGTATTCACTTTGACTTTCTATGATAATACATGGACAGTGGAGCTCGTGAGGAAGGCCTTGTACGGCGGCAGCTCAGGAGGTGTAATTGGCTATTGGCCAGTAACTTCCTTTGGATCGATGACGGATTGACCCTGGTGAGACATGCCTATCAATTTCTAACTATCCCGGTCAATAATTCATAATACCAGCCGGGCACCCCGGCACACATAGTAGAACGCAGGAAAAAGAAAAAGGCCTTTGCCACTCTGCAGAAATTCATACCGGCGCCTAACCTTGAACAACTTCTCCGTGTTCCAGGCATTATGAAAGTTGCCCCTCTTTTCAAAAGCTACTACTTGGGTTCCAACCCCGGGCATATTCTCTGGCCCACTGGACTTTACCCCCTCCGTCCTATCGAGATATCCTCGTTATCACTAATCTTGAGTCCGTTTGAAGCTGTCCGTTCTGCTTTTCATGCCAGTTCAGCACTTCCACACCGCCACCCTTCTTCTTCTCTGGACGTGAAATTGCGTTCGTGGATGAGGGATTGAGAATAAGCCCGACAGACTGATGAATGTACAGTACTAGTTTAACGAATGGAACCCGTATGTCGGGTCCGATTGCGCCAATTTGCGGGCTGGGTATTATGTGCGTGGGTACATAGAGGATCGGATTGTAATATATATATATATATATATATATATATATATGCAGTTTTCATTCCATGCTTATTCCTCTACATCAGGGTCACTTCCCGATAATAATTCAGATCTGGATCCATCTGTCTGTTTATATGGCAGTTTATCTATCCTTATCCCCGTTGTACAGTACAGAGAAGCGCGATGGGGTAAAATCTCTCGCTCGGCGGTGTACAGTATATATATAGATAGTTGATATAATCTCTCCATCTTGTTTGGTATTCCTGAAGTTATAGACCTCTATGACTTATATATATAGATTAGCAAATCATCTAGAAGTCGGTTAGTGATAATAATATAAGAGCTTTCGGGGCCACAAATACTGTTGCGTCTATATCTAATATACACAGGCATTCTGATAATATAAGTAGCATTGTTCAAATGGGGTATGTAATTCCTCTCGATCAAGTCATGATTTATCCTCTTTTTTTTTTTTTTTTAAAAAAAAAGGTCAAGTCTATTTATATAAATAAGCTATTACTAATCATCCCTGTAGTTTTATCATTTAATATTCTTCTGGCAATCTACTATCTAAATCTAAGGGATTTTGAAAGGTTAGTATGATATAAAATATATAACAGCCAAGGGCACGGTATACCGGAGTTACAGTGTGTGCTATGTGTATAGAATAGAATCGATCTGTGTACAAGGTAAGTATTAATATTCAACAATATCGAGATTCTCTCTTCCAAAGTCCGCTCTTTTGACGTTTTATTTTTATTTGGTTCTGAGAGGTCTATACCTTTTCTTTCCCTTCTCCACCAATCGTCTTTATGATGATGATGAATACATTCTGTTTCTGAAAAGTTTCTACTCATCTTATGCCTAGAACGTTGCTCCGTCTACCATCTACCTTGATCAGTACTATGAAGCTGAGGGCAGCGCAGCGTCTGGCCGAAAACAGAAAGGAAGGATATATGGACGATTCCATTCACAGAAATCTTGTCTTCATATGTAGGTACATGGACAATGAAGGAAAACTCCATAAGGTCGTAAGAAATCACAGGCATCCAGACATAATAATAGCAGCGAAAACTGAATAAAAAAATTAACTCCATCATAATAATCATAATCATCCCAATTCTCGATAGTCATAGTGGTATATACTTGGTGCCACCTGGGCTGGAAATCTGAGATCAAGCTCGAAATGGAAGAAGGATGTGGTTGGAAAAAGGTGACAGACTCGTAAAGTACAGCAAAAAAATCATAAAGGGGACGTATAGTCATGAGAGAGAGATAACGTCGGCTCAATCAAGAAGAGGTGAACATCAGCCTCAACTTGCTAGAGCGCGACTTGTCCTTGTCTTTGTCCTTATCCTTTTCGCTGTCCTTGTCCTTGTCCTTGTCCTTGTTCCTCTCCTTGTCCTTATCCTTGTCGTTGGACTTGTTCTTGTCCTTGTCCTTGTTGTCCTTCTCATTGGACTTGTTCTTATCCTTGTCGCTGGACTTGTCCTTGTCACTGGACTTGTCCTTGGACTTTTTCTCCTCCTTCTCGGGGGCCTTCGAGACGGCCTTGGACTCGGACTTGGACGAGACCTTGAATGGGGTCTTAAAACCGGAGATAAGCTCCTTTCCGGTTTTGGAGTCTGCCTTCGAGCTCGCTTTGGTGCCGGCCTCGGGAGCCGCCTTGGACTTCTCCTTGGAGTGCGATGTAGTGGAGAGGCGCGAACGCCTGGATCGGTGGGAAGACGCTCTCGACTCATCGTCACGGAAATGGTGCTTGAACCTCGGGTCCTTGCGCATGCCCTCGGTTGAAATGTCAAGCCCGGACATGGTGGCCGCGGTGCGGGTGATGAATTCGCCATCGACGGGTCCGGCGTCGGGGTCGACAACGCCGCGACGCCAACCCTCGACACGGTTCAGATACTCGGGGTTCAGCTCTATCATTTCCTCCACGTTATCGTTACCGGTCTTGTTATTGTCATTGGCGCTTCCGTTCTCAATCGCCGGTTTTGGCTTTGGGGTCACAAGCTGTTTGACAATCTTGTACCCGCCGAACATGACGACGGTGACGCCGACGCCGACACCTGCAGCGATCAGGAACTGCGGACTGGCGAGCAGTGCCCATATGCTGGGCGCGCTAGCCTTCAGAGCTGATAAGACACCAGGTGCCACCTTGGCGGCTAAGTTGCTGATCTCCGCCAGGGTCAGCGCAACCGCAGCCATGGCATCCGGGTGCTGCTGTAGGTGGTCCATGGCGGCCGCCGCGCTGTGCTGCAGGCAATCTGCCTCCTCGAGCAGCATCTTCGCCTTGTCGACCAAGCTGTTGAGCTTCTCTTCGTCGCTTTCCTGCGGAGGGGCGGGCGGGCCGAGCGCAGAGACATGGCATTCCCCGTATGCCAGGTCCATGTCGATGTTCGCATCGGTATTGGAGCGGTTAACCACGGGCCTTGGGTCTCTAACTGCGACATCGTTGTGTGTGTGCCGGCGAGTCAGCTCCGTTGAGGGGTTTGCCAAGTCCTGCTCGTAACGTGATCGATGAGTCCTCCCTGAATGATGTCTTCTTCTGGACGTGGAAGAGCGTGAATCATCTAGGTTGAGGGCTCGCATAGACCGGAGCGCCTCCTTCTCCGCGATTTTGGCATTCTTTTCCGCCAGGAGTTCGGCCTTGCGCTGACGGTAGGCATCTCTAGCCTGATAGAAGGCGCCAAATATATGCCTGCTCTATTCCAATTGGCAATGTTAGACAAAATATCTCTACCGTCATATTCAACGAAACTCACCGTGCTGACGACTTTGCCCGATTTATCGACCACGGCGATGGTGTGACCCAGAGGGTGTCCGGGGTGAGCCAGGGACATGGTTGAGGGCGAGATTCAGTTCCCTCAAAGATCGAATACTTCGCAGGCGTCGCAGGAGACGCCGTCGGGCGGACCGTCAGTCGCGTGAGATTCTCGCGACGCGATTTTAAGAAACTGGGGTAGATCAGGTCCCAGAGCGGTACAGATGAGTCTACTGCAGATCAAGGCGGAGCACGGACAGAGGGACGTCTTCTGAGTCAACCGATTGAAGAAGGTAAAGAGAGTCCTGAGCTTCGACCAAGTCGAACCCGTTCTCTTCTCGAGCTCTCAAAGAGAAATCTGGGTTGCCCGCCGATGCATTTGGGAGAGTCGGACTTAAGCGTCAGACTGAGTGTTGAGTGTCTACGTAGGAGGCAGTATTTGAAGGCTCCCGGTCAGGCTCCGCTCGGGAGGTATGACTCGTCGAGGGGGGCTGGGAGGAGCGCGACAGAACAAGACGAAGCAACGAACGGGATGGCGTTCCGGTGAGGGTCTCACCAGGAGTCGCGGTGTTTCCCAGCCCGCCCGCAGGGCGATAACAGAACGCGAGGATCTCGAGGGCATTTGGGCAGAACGGGGCCGTCGATCGGTGGAGACCTTCGTTGTCGCACCGTGATTGCTTGGGGAGGACGGTGGACGAGGCCGGCGCAGCGGATGGTGAAGCGCCCCTCTGGGCTCTGTCGACACGACGTGAAACCGCATTCGATGAGGCCGGTGATTTGATGTCAGGACGGCGAGCGGTGACCTCGCGTGGCGCGGCAGCCGGCGGCCCGCGCGCACGGGACGCCCTGGTTGCCCGCTCCCGCCACTGTGGCTGGTGCGCTCGCCAGCTGGCCGCGTCAGGCGAAGAAACAGGAGAAATAGAGAGAGTCCAGGGCGTCCACCGCCAGACGATGATGTGTCAGAGGGTATGCTTGCTGGCCCCAGGTGGAGGAGGAAGTGCCCCTTTCATCCAGCAGAGCCTTCCCGAGTCTCCAGAGTCCGTACGGGGTACTCCGTACAGAACGCGAGGCTGCCCTTTGGAGACGTTTCGATTCCACGATGAACAGGGCCTGACCCTGGTCCGTTTCGTTTTCCACGGGCTGCTGGAGACCGTCCCACCGCCTGTCAGGTACCGTATGTGCAGACTGTCGCTTCTTGCCGCCTCATATCTTGGTCCAGAAGCCGCTGACTGTAACAGCGGCCACCTCTCCAGATACAAGCAACATTTTTCTTGTCTCAGCTGGTATATCTCCGATAGCTGTCATGGCACAGTGTCTGGTTGCGCCCATTGTCCTCTGTAATAGGCAAATAAAAAAGGGATTTGCTCTCAGAAAATAGACACTTCAAATGGCCGCGTGATGCAAGATCATTTGCTGCTGCGTCTGCTGCTCGCTGCATTAGTCGCTTCTTGTCCATCTCATTCGTGCAACCACGCGGTGTAGATAAACTGGCTCAGGGTTCATCTTTCTTTGTCCTGTAGTCCAGCACCGTACGCTAGACCGATCGTATCCTTGACTTTAGGACCACAGGCAGGCAGCGCTTTTTCCCAAATGCACAGTGCCTTCTGTACCTAGGGAACTTGCTGACTTGGTGAAGCTCCTATCCGCTCCCTTGGGTATGCGTTGTGCCCTCGCAGCCAATATCGACCTTTAGGATCGGATATCCTGTCGACAGAGCGGGGCCGTAGAGATTATTGCTTGACAGGTGAGAAGCTACCTGAAAAACATGGGGAAGCTCCACGAATTCCCATTTTTCACCATTCTCGTGTCTGATGGCATCATCCTAGCAGGGGCTCCGGAGAATGACTCAGGCGACGGGCCATCACCATGACCACAGCGCTCCGCTGGCACGGCTCTGCTGGGAACCAAGGCAAGTATATCGACGCTGTCCTTTTTGGCACCAGAAACGCCCGTGGAAGAAACGGCGTCTCCAGATCCCAGGAGGGTGGAGACTGTCGAGCTGCTCCGTCCAGACAGCTTCCTGCGCCGACCCGGCCTTTGTGCCACCAAACAGCTCGCCCTCGCAGTCGCTGACACCCCAGGCACACTGGTCCAGGCAGGCTGACAATCCAATTCCCCGACCAACAGGCCCGCTTGCTGTTGGAATTCTAAGAAAAAGAACATGAAGCGTGGTGAGTAACGCCGTCTCTTCCGTGCTGCTTGCTGTTCCTCTGTCTTTGCTGCTGTCGTTCCAAAACCTCGTCCGGCGCACCGCCACACCCGAAAACCACGGAATGCAGCCATCATCGTCCGTCCACCACGCCGTTGCAGCAGAACTGCCCGAGGGGCTTTTTTGCGGGCATCGGATGGCCTGGACCGATGGCATCACCGCAGAGCTCCACTCTCTGCATGTCTATCTCCCGAGGAAGAAGGTCGACAGTGGCAGAAGCAGAGGAGCAGATTCAGTAGCAGAAGATCTTTGACAAAAGAGAAAAAAGAGCCCAAGCTGAATAGAACCGCGCCATTGCCTGGCCGCGATGGAGAATATAGTGGAATCCGATGAAAATTCGGATGTCGACGACCTGATGCAGGCGTGGGACAGCGATCAGCGCGAGCGCCCCGAGTTTGATCCCCAGCCGAGCGTGCAGAATGAGTGTGCCATCGGCCACCGCGTCAAGGCCAGTCGCTCCGTCTTGGCCCTGGCGCTGGACGACGAGTGTGTCTTTGCCGGCCTGCAGGGAGGGGACATAGTGGTGAGTACTTCCATGTATCTTTTCTTTCGAGAAGTCTGCCTTGGGCTATCGCTGTCTCATCGCGGACTGACGGGCGTTTTGTCTGGTTAAGGCTTGGTCTCTGGAGACGTATGATCTTGTGCTCTCTGTGCACGCGCATCAAGAGAGCGTGTTGGGTCTCTATCTGTCCGAGGATAAGAGCTTGCTCTTCTCCAGCGGTGGGGATTCGGTGGTGAATGTACGTCGTGTCCCATCATCCTCCCGTCCACAGGCTCGATCCCAGGTTGACCAGCATGCCTAGGTCTGGTCTACCAGGACCTTTGAAAGGCTCTACTCGATATACTCCCACCACGATGTTGGTGATATCTTCGCAGTGGTCTTCTCGTCGAGTTTGAAGACCATCTATTGCGGCTGTCAAAATACCAGCATTCAGGTACCGCCCTTCTACTTCAAGCCGGACCAGCACCTCAGTTCTAACATCTAGCAGTGGTGTGATTTGTCGAAGATTGAAGCCAGCCCTCAGCTGGCTTCAGCAACGCACCCTTCTAACAGAACTCATCGGTTCTTTGATTCTCGGGGCCCGGGCGGTACCGTCACTCCCCGTCCCGATTCGAGCCCTGGAGGGTCCCATCCAGTCACACATGGTGGCCGGGCATTAACCTTCAGGCGCGACCAGCACAAGCTGTTTGCCCACCATGGATATGTGTACTCCATGCTCCTTGTCCGTGGTCTTGTTGAATCTTCGCCCTCGGAAGAGGTACTGCTGACAGGCTCTGGGGATGGATCCGTCAAATGGTGGCGTATAGGACAGGGAACGGATGGTGCACCGGTGCAGATGGCTAAGCTCCAGAATGGCAGTGATTCTGTGCTGTCTATTGCTGTGGAGGGCTCTTTGCTCTACTGCGGTCTTGCCGGCGGCGCTCTGAATATCTGGAACTTGGAGTCGCATCAACTGGTGAAGCGGATCACGAAGCACACCGGAGATTTGTGGGCTATTGATATCATCAAGGGCATTGCCATCAGCGGTGACTCCAACGGAGTTGTCAAGGTATGTTGGTCCCCATCGGAGATTTTTAATGTTGCTAATCACCCGTTCCCAGAAATTCAATTCGAGGTTCGAAGAGATCGGGTCCTGGGTTGCCCACGAGGGCACGATGCTGGCTTCCGCAGCTGGCGTAGTCCAGGATAGGCGGATCTACGCAACTGGAGGAAATGACAATTCGGTTGCCATCTGGGACTTGACAACAGAGCATCCTGTCGACGAGGGAGACATCCCGCCGATCGGCAACGGTACGGAGCTGCCAGCCCATACATGACCCCATGACATGCGAAACTGACATTTCACAGATGAGATGGTCAATAGTCTGGCTAAATTTGTATCTTTCAAGACGATATCATCAAGCCCCAAGTTCGCAGGCGAGTGCCACCAAGGCGCAGCATTCCTCCGCCGCCACTGCAACTACCTAGGCGCCAAAACTAAGCTCTTGACCACTGGCGAAACTACGAATCCTATCGTCTATGCGAGATTCAACGCCAATTCACCCTATGCAGTCCGCAGGACCATACTGTTCTACGGCCATTACGACGTGGTTGGTGCAGACACGAATCGGCCGAAGTGGAAGACGGATCCGTTCCAGCTGACTTCTATCGACGGATTTCTGTATGGACGCGGTGTTTCCGACAATAAAGGCCCGGTCCTTGCGGCGCTGTACGCAGCGGCTGATCTCGCTCGAAAGAAGGAGCTTGGCTGTGATGTCGTCTTTCTGATCGAGGGAGAGGAGGAATCGGGCTCGCAAGGATTCGAAGAGACGGTTCGAAAGAACAAGGCACTCATCGGAGATGTCGATTGGGTGCTGCTGGCTAATAGTTACTGGCTGGATGACCACATTCCATGCCTGACCTACGGACTTCGTGGCGTCGTCCACGCCAATCTGGTGGTGACGAGCGATCATCCCGACCTTCACAGCGGTATCGACGGCAGTGCCCTGTTGGATGAGCCGCTGAAAGACCTCTCCTTGCTTCTTGCCACGCTCGTCGGACCCAAGGGTCACATCAACATCCCCGGCTTTTACGATCCCGTCCTGCGGCTGACCGAGATCGAAAAGCTGCGGTACGATGCGATCGCCGAAGCTCTCCTGCCACACCACCCGGAGATCCCAGACAGCGAGGCTTTCACCAATTCACTGATGTTCCGGTGGCGCGAGCCCTCGCTGACCATCCACTCCGTCGAGGTCCCCGGCAGCAAGAGCGTGACGACGACCATCTCGCGCAAAGCCAAAGCGACGCTCTCGATCCGCATCGTCCCTAATCAGACCGCGGACGAGGTGGCCGCGCAGCTGACCGCCTACGCGCAGGAACAGTTCGCGCTGCTGGACTCGCAGAACGAGCTCACGGTCGAGATCACCGGCAAATCCGACCCCTGGCTCGGGGACCCGGACAACGAGATCTTCGAGACCCTCGCCGAGGCCATCACCGCGGCATGGAGCCCAGACACCGACAGCAAGAAGCACAACTACCCACCACCGGAACAAGACTCTTCCACTAGCGGACGATCTGGCAACGGCCATCAGCTCCTCCGCACCGAATCCTCCGAGAGCATCGCATCGCACATCGACCGCATCATCTCCTCCGCCACCTCTTCCTCCGCGCGCAGACTCGCCGCAAGGAAGCAATCCGCCACGAGCGCCACGATCCCAACGTCCTCGACCCTCGCCAACAGCTCCAACAACAACATTCCTCCTTCATCCAATTCTACCCAGCGCGCGTCCCCTACTACCACTTCTCAACCCTCCATCTCCCACCAAACAGCCAACAACGCCCAGACTGCTCCGCGCCGCCCCTCCCCCATCAAACCCATCTACATCCGCGAGGGCGGCTCCATCCCCATGCTCCGCTTCCTGGAGAAGGAGTTCTCCGCGCCCGCGGCGCACCTGCCGTGCGGGCAGGCGAGCGATCACGCGCACCTGGCCAACGAGCGGCTGCGCGTCGAGAACCTGTACAAGAGCCGTGAGATCTTCCGGTTCGTGTTTGCGGAGTTGCCGCGGAAGGCTGCTGCGACGACTGGTGCTGGTAGCAGCAGTAATGGTGGAGGGGAAAGTGGAAGAAGTGGGAGTGCAAGTGCAAGTGAATGAATGAACGAGTCATTTAATCAGTTAGTGAGTGAGCGAGTCTCATGATAGAATGGAATGGGAGTTCGGCGTAGTAAATAAATAAATAGTAATAGTTCGGATGATAAGATGCATCACGCTTTCTTTTTTTTTTTGCATCTATGAACAATCCTGCATCTTCCTTTGCATGGGAATATATAAGTCGAATCGAGAAGAGCAGTAGATCGATGTATCTGTCACATGACTTGTTCTGCATTTGATTCCATTTCTTTTTGACTGGTTTTCTTTCTCTGATGAGCTCTTGGATCTCTCTGTTAAGGTTCAGCAGTACGAGTATTTAATGATCAGGTTGAGACACGCTAGATCTGATGCATCACTTTCGAGGTTTTGTTTCTCCGGGCGAATTTTCATGTGGATTTAATCAGGATAAGTAACATTGAGAATAATCCAGAGCGAATAAGCATCGTTGATTGATATTTATATTATGTACTACCCAATCTTCTCTCCCTCAAACGCAAAGCCATGATCTACGTATGCACACCATCCCCATCAGTTAGCTAGCTAGCTAAGGGAGGTAGCCAGGCCACAGCCTACAGCGGCTTCCGCGCAACCACCACCCCCAACCGCACATTGAGCACATGCCCCGCCGCAAAATCCCCATCGACCTCTTTGATCATCTCCTCCGCCTTCTTCTCCGCCGTCTGCATGTCCGTCTCCCGCCCCGTACGCACCAAGCCGACCGGCAGCAGCACCTGGAACACCCGGCGCAGCCAGGCGCGCGTGCGGTCGCGCAGCTCCGGCCGGTCGTCGGTGTGGTAGTCGTGGCGGGTGACGTCGGACAGGCCGGCGGCCTGGCAGCCCTCGAGGACGCGCGCGGGGGCGCAGAGCGTGCACCCGGACTTCTTCATGAAGTCGAGCATGAGCTGGCCGAGCACGGTGAGGGTGGGGTGTTTGTCCCTGTTGGGGTCGATGATGAGGGTGCTCGAGTCGATCTCGTCCCATTGGAGGTAGCCGCCGGGTTCTGTTTTACAGAGTTAGGGGCTGCTTTAGCAATCTTCTGTTTTCCCTCGGAAAATTATATGTGCTAGGTGGTATGTTATGGGGGTTTTTCTTACTCAACAGCGTCGCCACATTGGCAACAACTTCCTTAAACTCCTCCTCCCTGAGGGCCCCGACCAACAATCGAACATGGACCAGGTCATACCGGTTCAGATGCTCCGGCGGAAACGGCTTCAGGACGTCCTGAATCGAAAAGTGGAGTTCGCCAGGATCGGAGGGGAACTGCTCCGCGGAGATGTCGAAGCCATGGTAGTATCGTGGTCGGTCTGCGGGGACATCTTTCAGCAGCTTGGAGACGTCCTGGAGCCAGATTCTATGTATAGATCGATCAGCGGGATGTTGTTGTTTTAATGGCTGAAGTAAGATTGTCTGCGACGCGACTTACCCAGTTCCCGTAGCGATGTCAGCAATGTCGAATAGGCGGTCTTTGGGTATCGAGGGATGGATTTGATTCCCTCCAAACAGGTCCACCAGGAAGGCATGTTGGTCGTTGAGTCTGCAGTGGTATTAGTATCTTACCAAACGTGACAGAGATAAACAGAGTTCCATAAGTTGAACAGAGGTAAATAGGTATGAACAGAGTGCTGTAGAGTATACCCATGCTATGATACCTACCGAGCAGACTCCTCCTTGTCCCTCTTCAGTGGATAAATCTCCTCCCTTGCTGCTTGGCCCATTTTGTTTGATAATATATGCTCTTGCTCAGAAATCCAGATGAAATCCAGACGACTTGCCAGAAGGACGAACGCTCAATCGAGTCTCAAGTGCCGTCGTATATATACTTGTCTGAGATCCCCCCTCCCCAACATGCTGCCCCCGACCACCCGACTGCCGGGGCCCTGGGGCGCGCTGACCAGCAACATGGTGGAAGACATTGGGAACGAATCCGGAAAGGCGTGCCGAAGTACGGTGTACACAGAGCATAGTGAAGAAGCGGCAAGAAGGCTCAGCCTTCTTGCCTCGTCATTGGAGCCAACCAATCCTTCACAACGTTTTCACACCGCATCATCAGGTGGAGAAACTGTGAAGAATAGTAACTTCCGTGCCTAGGTCATATGTCATTCGTGCCTGTCGGGCTGATGTCGACGGGATGGCAAATAAGGTTGCAGAAGTGTGGAGACGGGACCCAGACCGTTGCTGCAAGGTCGGGGTTTTCACTTGCAGATCCCGCTGCATATCAGATCTTGTGAATGCTTTATGCATTTGTGAAGGGGGGGACGCATAAACCTGGGCGGTTCGTCTCCTCCATAACCCCCTGAACAGGTTCACAGGATCCTGTTTTGCAATTGATGATTATTCCTGATATCTGTTATTGCTTATTTTATTTCATGTCCTCAATGCAGGGGAGGTTTCCTTGGAGTACCTGTATTTAGATCCCGACCTTGGCATGGCCATGAACCAGACTGAGAGAGCGTCAACCTTCAAGTCGGCCCGTCCGTGCCGTTGCCCGACGCTGGAACCGCTGTACTCGGCATATCGGCAAACGAAACATTTTCATGATCAATGATCATATGCCCGGCGCTAGACGTGGAGACAACAACAAAGTGTTGACGTGTGCGGGCAAGGTTGGCAGTAGTATCTCCACATAATGAAGCCACACCCGCGGAGTTGGGGGCAGAGTGGATTCTAGCCAAGAAATCAAGGGCGTTCGGGTTCGATTGTCTCAGCTTCCGGAAGGGGTCAATAAGGCCGTAGCAAGGTTACCTCCGCCGAAGAAGGAATATTAGGAATGAATATTCCACATCTGCAAAAGAACCCCACAGTGCAGAGCTCCCACCACCCATCCTCTTAAGGGACTCTTTAATCCTTAGAAATACATGAATCATCCTGACAGTATTTCGAGTGTATTTGGCGGGGAAAGGAACGTATGAGTTATGCACGGATAGAAAGACACAACAACTAACAGGGATAAACATAAAGAGGGACCAGCCACCTAATCCCTGTACTGTACATGCAATGCAATGCACCCCGGCTCCTCCGCACGCTGGTAACACGCCAGGGTATCTAACCAAAACAGCTCAACAACAACAACAACAACAACAAATGACAGGAGGAATATACAAACTAGAAATAAGATCTCCGTTCTTTTCAATCCTGATAGATAGCCAAGCTACCAAATGATCTGAAATCCTTGAAATTCTAGAGTGCTTCGTGACCATTTCATGTTGACATTTTGTAAAACGGAGTAGGCAGTGGTTCGACGATCTCATGTAGACAGAATCCGGTTTCATATGTACATACATACATACTTACTTAAATTACACTATATTAGAACATATCATCTATACAGTAGACAGGCAGACAGTACACAAGGGCCTTCCATGCAAGAATATTACATGCAAGAGAAAAGAGAAAGGCTCACCATATCCTCTTCGCAACCATCTCGTACCTCCTCACCCCCTCGATATTAACACCTCCATCCTTACCCGACTTCTCCCGCTCCTCCTTCTCCTTCAACTTCCTCAGCCCCTCCGGATCGTCCGCGTAGATCCATCGCCTCTTGTCGTCGTCCACCTCGACGACGCCCCAGCCGCCCACGCGTCTGCTGCCTTCTACGATGTGGTGCTCAGTCGTCCCGCGAGAGGTCGAGGTCGAGGAGGAGGAAGAAGGCTTCTGTGATGGCTGTGACTGTAACAGTGCGGTGGCTGATCCGTTTGCGGATTTATTCTGGAGCTCTTCCTGTTCGCGGATCTTCATCGCCTTGTACCGGGCACGCGCGTACGAGAGAAGGACGATTCCCAGAACGAGTTTGAACAGGAGGAGCATGATGTATCCCGTCACGAGGAAGATGACGGTGAAGACGGCGACGGATCTTGCGGGGGAGGGTGTGGCGTTGGCGACGACGGAATTGAGGAAGGACTTGATGTGATTGACAGAATATGGAATGGCGGATTTGAGTGTTAGGGGAGGAGACGATGGAGACGGCGAGGGTGCATAGTGCCTGTGTATCGAGGAGAGGGAGGTTGTGTTTGGCGGAGGCGAAGGAGGCTGCGGTAGCCATGCGGTAAGAAACATGTGATATGTCTGCACAGAGACACGGAAGAAGAGACAGGAAAGGGGAATCACAGGCAGACCCAACCGACGGGTCAGGTTCTGGTCAGCGAACGCGTTGGTGTAGTAGTCCTTGGCCAAGACGTCGAGGAAACGTCCGTAGATCGCCGGCCGAGTGTTGTTGAACTTGTTGATGTAGGCATGCTTCAACCAATCAACAACCATCTCGGAGCCCAAGACGACGAGGAACGGCCCGAGCACTTGACCTATCGTCGGGAGGACCGAGTTCGCGCTGCTGAGAGAGGCGAATAAGGAGGATGGAAAGAGTGTGAAAGACTGCGGAAGGATGGAGGATGCAGTCCGGGGAGGAGTCGAGAGCGGCGTGCTATTCGTGCTTGCAGAGGGACTGCTGGAGAAGCTAGAGCCCAGGCTGCCCCAGAAACTGAACACGCCGGTCTCGACAATGTTTCGCGAGCCGATAATGATGAGCATCAACCAGAGTTGGAATCGTTCCACGACGTCGGCGCACGTGAGCTGGAAGAGATTCTCCTTTTCGAACTTCTTGAAAACCGTCGACTTGATCTCGACGAACTGGTTAGAGAGAAGGAGAGTGATCAGAGCGTTCGAATAGGAATTCACAGCCACGTTCAGCGTCATGACCTGATAGAAGAGCGACATCGCGTGGATGACGGTGTAGATAAGCGCGATGATGAACAGCCAGAACGGACGGAAGACCTTGCTTCGTCCATCCGGTTTCCGCTCCAGCGCCTCACGCGAAAAGAGGCATTCAAGAACATCCTGCCCGAGCGCGGCAAAGAGACGGTCGCTGACCTCCAGAACGTTGTAGATAACATAGAGCTTGATGGCCGCCTGGCCCCGGATCCAGTGGTACATCCTGCTTGCATCAAAGCGCATGAGAACACCGCAGGTGGCTATCATGAGCAATCCCTTCAGAATATCTGCTTTGTCGTCCGGGAGCAAAGCAGACGGGATGGACCTCTGTCTGCGATGCCTGTGACTCACGGAACGCCGGGATCGCCTCCCACCCTCGGACTGGGAAATGGGGGCCCTTGTTCTTGCATCTCGATCATGTATGGACGCATCATTCTTCGCAAAAGAGCCGCTTGCAGTTCTCTCCCCAGACGTCTCCTCCGCTCCTCTTTGCTCGGGCGAAGTCCCAGCGGAGATCTTTCTCCTCCGCCAGACTCGTCCGATACCTTTGACAATAAAGCCAGAAATAAACCGAATCTCAACGCCAAGATTTATCATCCATGATCGAAACAAGATGTATAGCGCCTTCACAAAACGCAGAGGAAGTATCGTAAAAGAATATAGCCACGCATCAAGACACGTCAGAGTGCCGAACAAAAGCACCTGTTCCAGAGCCGCCGGGAGCATAAAGAAATTTTGCAGCCTCTCCATTTTTACGCGGGACGACTCGTAAGGAAAATCGCAGGTAGCAGAACGGTGAATATATAGAGGCGATGGCCGGCTGGAAGATAGCTCGAGCTGCAGGTACGTAGGTATTGACAGAGGTGGCAGAGGGATGGACTGCGGCATCGGGGACGGGGTTGGATCAACGATTTTGGAGGGGTGGAGGGTGGTCTTTGGGTCGATATCAATACGATGCGGAAATGGCCGCTCCTGCTTCGATCGAGACGACCAAGTGTGAGACAGATGTTCATGGCTGACGGAGGACTTGAGCCGGCGTGCAGAGCTGGGAGTCGATACGGTTCGGGATGCCTGTGGGCGAGGTCGAAGTGATGCGGACGACGGAGTCTGTTCAAGGGGACCCAGGAACTCGGGAGGGTCATCGAGATGGATGTCTTTCTCCTTCCTTCTCATCTTCGCGGCGGAACCGTTAGGTGTCTTCATTTCGCCTGGGGACTTATCCAAGACATCCCGTTCCTCTGGTCCATCCAGTGCCGTCCGTGGGAGCAACGAAAGATTATCTCCCAGCGGCATCGTTTTCCCCTCGGACTGTTCCAAGGGTAACTTACGAAACTGGATCGATTCGGGCGAAGACATGAGCTCCTGCATCTTTACCGGCGACAGCTTGAGGATCTTCTCCTTGTCCCGACCTCGCCGTGGAGACAATTCCTTCGGAGGTCCGCTCAACGTAACGCCATTCGCTCTCTCCTCAGCAGTATCATCTGGCGCGGCCCCATCTATATCTATTCCGAGTCCTTGAGAATGATCCTGGTTTACTCCGCGGCCCTGTTTCGATGTATATATAGACGGCGCACCGTTGCTTTCACCATTCACACCAGCGTGCTGGTCGGGGATCCCATCACCCCCTTCCGCAGCATTGTGATGTGCTCCTATCCCATCGACCTCTCCATTATAATCTCCCGAAGTAATATCCGACACAGAAGCGGCGTTCTCAGAATCTCTCTCTCGATGATCGCCATTCAGATCGTGGGGTAGTTTATCCTTGCGCGCCGGCACCGGCATCGCTCCAGCAGCAGTATTCAGGCGCGCCCCGAGGTCCGCAAGCGCCGATCTAGAGCGCCGACGGGTTTTCCGCACAGACAGGCCCTCGGTATCTGTATCCGGGCTGAATTCCGCATTACCGAGTGTCCCCTCGTCGAGGTCAGGGCGGCGTCCCGTCGCAGTAATCTTCTCCATCGCCGGCCCTGGTCCATCCATCACCGGACCATTACAACAACAAGAACCATCGATGATATCAAACGGAAGGGAATCGCGGTCGCGGGTAGACGTGGATTCGAGATCTTGCTCGAGGTCGAGCTGTGGGGGAAGCGGCCTCGATCTCCGACTCTCTTCGCAATTCTTCTGCGTGAATGAAGAAGGCGAAGAAGGGGTCATCCCCGAAGAAGAAGCTGGGGAGCTAGCTGGAAATATACCTTTCCGATCAGGTCACGATGTCTGCGGAAAAGGTCTGCGCCATCCCCGTCAGCAGAAAGAAACACCGCCAGCTCCAGTATGTACGAGGCGTTCGAAGGGGCGTCGCGGAGTTTAGGAATGAGGTGTCGGAGTCTCGGGGCTTAGCCAAGCAGTTGGCGGGACTCCCGCGTCCCAAGGCGGGCTACCGTAGTTTAAGACGTCTCTGCGGAGTTTTGGTTTAGTTGGCCTGATCAAAGCTAATAATGAACGGCCCACATCGCTTTTGTGGCCCTTTCATCACAACGACCATGCTTCGTGCAACGATAACCATGTACCATCTGCTTATCTCTGCTGCACAGAGGCTTGGACAGTGCAACAACTGGCCAGCTCTTTGGATTATTATGCAAATTACAAAACCTGCTTGTTACACGATTTCCAGGCGCCAGGTCCTGTTGTACAGTACATACCCTGTACACTGCAGAATACCTAATCTACATACAACAGAACCATCAAAGGCTGGGCCTTGATTGACGTCAACAATATAGGATAAGGAAAAGAATGCAAAGAGCATAGACAAGCCTGGGGCGGTGCAGGCCCATCATTCAAAAATAGTGCCTACAGGAACTGCAACACCCCAAAGCCAAAATAAAAGCATTTGATTGCTCTAAGCGTCGGAGCTTGATCTGCAGCTCGAAGACGAGCGTGGTCATTTCAATACGGTCTGTCGAGTGACCAATCGCAGAACTGTTTGCGCGATGTCTGCTACGTTTGAGGAACAAAATCTGCAAACAAACATAATCTCTATTTCTGGAGAGATTGACCGATTGCCTGCCTGCCTGTACTGTACACACAGACAACTGTTTAAAACTTAGGTAGCTAGCACAACCCCTATACTTCCCCGCCAGAACTACCTCATCAACAAGAAAAAAAAAAGGGATCTATGCATTGAATTCTTCTGAGACAAGACAAGACGCCGCAACGAGAACAGCACCACTGACGCCAGTTTTGCCTCGAAACGCCCAGCTGGATCGATTATTTTTGCATGATCCCATCTACCCGACTAACAAGCGCGGATGAATAGGGCGAAGAAAAGGATGATTTAATATCCATTACAGGACTGTAGAAGACAGAGCAGAAGATGGTAAACGGTGATACGAATGCACACGGCGGGAAAAGAAAAAGAAAACGAATGTCGGGTATTAACTTAAAGGGGGTATTGTAGTATCTGAAAGAAAGTCTCCAAACATGTCCGCTCATCATGGTACGACAGAAACTCCCCAAGTCGTAACGTAAACCGCAGAAGATAGTAAGAGCCAGCTCTTCCGTTTCACGTCGTAAAAAAAAAAAGGTAAGTAAATAAATAAATTCAAAATGTGATCCATCGCAAGTGCGTCCTGATGTGTTATCGTGTATTTGCTTCGAGATATCACACTGGACTGTGGTAAAGATGCGGAGATCACACTTCCAATCTGAGAGATTTCACGCCCAGACTGATAAATAGAACATATCCAAGCGTCCAGCGCTTAGCAAGCTACGTGAGTTGCACACCGGAAAGGAGCAGGTGTGGCACCGCCTGCCAATGCTAATAATAATTGTCGTAACGTGAAGGAGGCTGCGGTTGTGGTGTACCATTGTGCGGCGTATATGCACGACTGGGAGGTGGAGGGCCGCCATATTGATTCGCCGAATAAGGAGGGGGTCGAGAGAAATTGCGGTATGTAGGCGAATTCGGTTGCTGAGTATCTGGGCTGGGTGTTTGGGAATGCATCCCTGGGTTGAATGCAACATAGCCACCATTCCCTTGTGATTGGGAGGGGCCACTATTACTGACTGGGCTAAATGTTCTGTTGGGATATTCGCTTCCCCCTGTTGTGCTGGTAGAGAATGATCGATCAGGTGGAATAGTCGGGGGGCTGTAAGCTCGAGTCGAAGGCGGGGGCCCCGGAGTTCGACTCCCTGAAGTGCGCTGGCCCATGGACGAGGGAGGAGGCTGGGGTGGCATGGAATATCCTTCACCTGCGCTTCGGTATCCTGCACTCGGTGTCCTGCGGCCTGGTCCTTCAGCGGGTGACGGTCCAGGAGTATAGCGACTCTGAGCGCTCGAGGCCGGTGTATAGGCCCGTGGAACGGACGGAGCAGAAGTGGGTGGCATCCCTGGTATCATCGGGGGAGCAGGGGAAGGATTGCGGTCGAGAGGACTATAACCCATGGTGGCAGCGTTTCCAACTAAAGGAGCCGCGTCAGAGAAAGTCGAAGCTTGCGTGTTAGACCTCAGCAGCGACGGCTTGTCTTCAGCCCAACTGATGTCTGGTAGCGTGGGCTGACGAAGCACTCCAGCCTTCTCAGGCGGGACGCTGCCGGCACGAGAGTACGGTTGAAAAGTAGTTTGAGTCGTCTGTCGCGACAAAGGCATCTTTGGCAGCCTGTCATCATCGAAATCCCCCACCGAAGGAAGTGTCGGCTTTCTCTCTTCTCCAGCCACGGAAGGTTGGGTCGGCTTCCTATCCTGCAAGACCACCCCCTTAGCCAGCGCTTTGTTGACCTTTTTCTTGACGATGCGTTCGAGACGAGTGTTGATCTTTCGACGGCAGTAGGCTTTGAGAGACCCATCCCGACTCGGGATGTGGTGCCACAGAAAGAGGAGATAGAGCACGACGGAGGAAGCCAAGCTAAGAACCGAGAAGATCCAGATTATCAACGTGAACAGCATACTGAACAGGACAACGGCCTGCATGTCATTCTTCTCTGCCAGGGCTTTCACGTTGATGAAGAACTGTATCACGGGGGACGTGCCATCGGGCGGTGCGTGCTCACCCTCTGGGATCAGATTCAATCGCATGACAGAGTACAGAGTGATGGCGTTGATCACTTGTCGTGGACCCTGTGCGAAGACCACTCGTGTCCATGCTACACACGGTTAGTGAGACAGTCAGAGGAAAGCAGGGGAGACTCGGTGCAGTCTCGGGGCGAAGCGTTGCTCACATTCAAACGAGAAGTACGCGAACAAAGCAACGTACTCGGCGCCTTTCTTACTCTTGGTCAACTCGGCGAAGACCAAGAACCGCTTCCAGCCCCGGCCACGCGGTCCGATCCGGATACTCTGGAGGCGGACGGCCAGGGGGTCCAGGTAGCTTTGTGCGACGCCGTCCGATCGAATCACCCGAATGGCGCGGATCCATCGGTAGACCAGGAGGACGAACGAAATGATGATGCAGACGGCGAACACCCATCGCGATATCGAAAATGGGATCGCTGGTTTGATCTGGCCAGCCCATCGGGAGAAGACGAGCAGGTTGATTGCGGTGAAGGAGTCCACCGCGTAGACCGCGATGGAGATGAGCAGAAACACATACAGGAAGAAGTAGGAGACGGGAGTCAAGCAGGACGTCGACTTGAAGTCATCGAGGTTCTGCGGATGCAGCGTCAGCAGTGTTCTTGTATGCAGAGAAAGAAGCGTTGGCGACTCACGATGTAATCCCACTTCTGCTCCGCTCTCACCTCTCCCAATTTCTCCCTCTCCCCGCAGCACGGCATCTTGAACGTGGACCTGGCCCAGCCAGGAGTTGACGACGAAGGAGGGTGTGATTTTAGTGAGAGCAACAGGGCTCTCGGGAAGTCGAGTCGACTTCTTCGGACCAGCCGGTGGGAAGTCAGGATCAATTGTGAGCGAGAGATGGGGTCAAATACGCCCAAGGATCGTGTTTCAGATGGTGAGACCAAACGAGTGGCAGCAGAAGGTCGATGCTGTCGTCCAAGGGCACGCAAGCGACTCAGCTGCTCATGATCGCGGGTGGGCCTATTATCAGTGTGCGCGGCAACAATGGCCGGTCGGCCCGTTGTGAGGCATTCAGGGGCAGTCGCCGACCGAAGCACTGATAGACGGTGTCAACAATGAGCTGCCAGTGCAATTCGGCAGCGAAAAGCAGCCGGACGTGCTTGGATTGAAGATGAATCACGGTTTATTATGCCAGGACCACCTGGATGACGGGAATGCCAAGATAGGGGTGGGGGGAGGGAGGATGGACCAGACGGCGGGTGGAGCGCGATGCGCCCCGACCACCAGGGCAGCGAGGGCACAACGAAGGCGGTGGACGAGGACAAAGAACAGATCGAAGGAGCGACACGACGCAGCAGGGCGTCTGGGCGGACGAGGAACAAAGCAGCAGGACGAGGAACAGATGGATGGGTGGTGAAAGAGAAGACGAGGACGAGACGGCCGGCGGCGACCTCAAACCGCGGAGCACCCGAAGCGGCTAGCCTTACGGGCCCCGTGCGGGCGGAGAGGGACCAAGCAGCGCTGGCCAGTGGGCGCTCTCGTGCCCTCGCGCTCTGCGGCGCCCCTTGCAGCGAGCATCTATCGGCTTGGCGCCCCGCGTCTAGCAGCGCCGTGGACCGCGCAGAGTAATAATAGCAGGAATAAGCATGCCACAGCAAGGATAAGAATAGCATTGCGTGCGGTCAAGAATAGACGTCTTTGTCTCGGGTCTCTGCATGTACGCAGCATGCCGGTGGAAGGCGCTTCAGGACGGTTCCCACAGGACGATCGCTATCAGCACGCGCTGGCCAGAGCGCAGATAAGGGGCCTGCTGGTGCTGAGATGGTCGCCCTGCACTGACTGCATGCCCAAGTTGGATGATATCATAGGAATGATGATGATCAGCGTATCCGTACCCCGGAAGGGATCTCACCAGCGCTCCTCGTCCATCATCCCCTCGGAGCCACCGTCCCGAGCCAAGCCTCATTGTGCACCGCCACAACAGCAAGTGAGATCCCGGAGCCCTGCGACCTCTGCTCTCCCGCGGGGCAGACGAGTTGCTCTTCTATCACTGCATCTACAGCTACGTTTTTCTATTTCATCTGGGTATCAGGTTGATCTTTTTTTGCCCTAACTGGTCTGACTGTGCCTCAGACTTCAGTTCAGACACGTCACAAAGGCTACAGAGAGACGGGAGTAAGCGACTACTGAGGGAGGATACAGGGAAGAAAGCTGGAAGCGCAAAAAGGGTATCTCATTCATCATCACCACCATCACCATCACTATCCTTATCATTACCATCGCCATCATAATCATCCCTGATCCCAATCCCAATCCCAAGCGCTACAAAAAGAAGTTGATGGGCCCGGGCACCCGCACAGCGAGTTCGGACCACGTCAATACATGAAAACCACCATACACCCCCAACAAAAAAGTACGAAGGAGTCAAGGCCTCGCGGTCGATTTCCATTCGTGTATTCGTTAGCCCACGTACCGGGCGGGTCTCGATGTCGAATCCCGTTGTTGCCAGTCCCTAGGATGCCGGTGAGTAGTGGCGCATGGAGGGGGGCGTAAGGCAGGCGGTCGATCCAGGACTCCCTCCAAACCAACAACCGTTGCCCAGATGGTAAAAACCATCCAGGCCGGACATTGGCCGGATGAGCCCTACGGGGATCGAACGGGGGAGAAAACGGTCCTCTCGGTGATCAAGCAGCAGGACGCTGCTTGTTTGGCGTCACCGAGGCTTCCCTTGCCGCGTCGGCCAAGCGCAGCCTCCGCGTTGGACAAGGAGACTTTGAGCTTCTGGTTCTCAGACCGAAGCTCGCCGTTCTCCTTGGCCAAGCGGAGCTGGTCGTTGACACGAGCAGCCTTCTCCGCGGCCAGTTCCTTCCGCAGTTGCTCGACATGCGCCCTCAACCGCTCATCCGTCGGGCCCGCTGCGCCCTTCTTGAGCTCCTCGATCTGCTTCTTGAGGGAGGCGATCTCGGAGAGCTGCAGGGCGACGGTGACCTCTGAGTTCTCCCGGGCAGTTTGGATGCTCCCCATGTCGCCAATCTGGCGCTTGGGGATCTCCTGAGTGCTGTCCTTGGGAGCTTCGAACCGTGCCAGCCGGTGTTCGAGTACCTTGACGGTCCCGTCCATCTCCTGGGCTCTCCGGTGGCTCTTCTCGGCGTCGCGGAGCGCCATCCCAACTTGACGTTCGAGATCCTGTCGTTCTCGCGCAAATGCAATCCGCCTGGGACCGGGCGTTGGCAAGTGCCTCGAGTTCGATCTTCCGGCATCTCTCGCTGAAGGCGCTCTCGACAGCCTGCAGACTTTGACGCAGAGCCGTTTCGCTTCCCCGAGCTTCCTCGAGGGCATTCTGGCACGCCGCGAACGCTTCGTCGGCCCTGGACTTGGTGGCCTCAAGTTCCGCCTGGAGGGCGACGATCCGACCAGCGGCGGCGTCGCGTTCCTGCTTGACAATCTCCATGGCGTTGTTGACGGCCTCCAGGGCCCGGCAGTGTTCCGAAAGCTTGTCGTACGAGCCCCGAAGGGCGTCGTACCTGGCGGCGAGGGCGGCGAGTCCCTGGGCCTGTGCCCCCTCGTTCCGGTTTCGGTCCTGCGCGTCGGCGAGGCGACGTTCAGCCTCGAATTGGCGCTGTTCGGCGGCGGCGGTCTTGTCGGTTTGGGCGCGGAGTTCGATCCTGAGTGCTACGCTCTCACTCAGGGCATTGGCGACCCTCTCTTCGCTGGCTGCCAGTCTCTTTGTCAAATCGGCCACCTCCTCGCGAAGAGAGTCTGACCTCCTGGCAGACTCGTCCTCTGCCCGCGTCAGCTTGTCCTGGGCCTCACGGAGTTCCCTCTTGAGCTGGTCGACGTTCCGACGCAGCTCGTCATTGGCGCGGGAGGGTTCTCGGTCGCGGCGACGGTTCTCATCGGCCACCTCACGGAGCGCAGCCAGCCGCTTGTTGTGGGCCCAGCATTGGCGGAGCATCGCCCAGGTGGAACGGAGCTGCTCGTCCTTCTTGTCCAAGGCCATCTTGAGTCGCCGCAGGTCTACCGAGTACGAATGGACCATGTCCCAGTACTCGATATCCCGCTTGGAGATGGGCCTTCCGGGGGACGACGGCTCGGGCGATGCAACGGCTTCCTTTGTGAACTTGGCGGAAAGGAAGTAGACGAGGGCGAGGACGCACAGGGGGACAAAGGCGAAGAGCAACGAATACACGTGGTAAATCTCGCCGTTGAAGAACGGGTGGTCCTTGAGGTCATCCTGAAGGATGGCCTTCAATTGCAGGCCCGCCGACTCGCCAAGGTAGTATGTCCCTAGCCATTGACTCTGCGTATCGACTCCGCGGGTTTCGTACCTGGCTATCGCGCCCTGGCAGCCCCATGTCTGCTCCATGCGCACCGACCACAGACCCTCGGCGAAACCGGACAGGTACTGCGATGCCGGGTGCAGGACGACATGGGGTGCGGTCACGATGACCAAGAACGAGAAGAACCAACGGAGGAGCATATCAACGGCTCATTGGCGGGGAGGTACCACTCAACGACCGAGGCGGCGTATTGGCACGGGCGGCTCTGGACAACCGTTCTCACGGACCGATCCTTGAGGTTCAGGAGCGCACGTCCCAATCCCCGGAGGGACCGGACGCGGGAGAACTCCGGACACGCCGGAGCCGTGCGGCTCTGATCGAGGTCGCGCACAGAGAACGGACAACGGCGAAAAGTACCGAGGAAATCGACATTGGCGGATGTCGGAGCATCACCAGGTCTTCGGACCCGTCGACGAGAAGCGCCAGCAGAATTACTGCGGCGAAGGTCATGGCGGCCAGGGCGGAAGTATCCAGCGTCCATAGCAGCGCCAGCAGGTTCTCGTCGAGCGGGCCCTCCAACTCGATGTCTCCGAACATCAAAGCGGTCTCGGGATCCCTATAGAAGGACGACATCTTAAAGGTTGTGAAGCGGAAGAAAGAAGGATCCCAGAGAAGGAGTATTTCGAAAGAGAGGAGAAGCGCAGCAGGGCAGGCAGGCGTCGTCCTCAGGTATCGTCGTCGTCGAATGTCGTCAGGAGAGAGAGACTTGGCTGGCAGAGTCGACACCGAACGACGAACGGCCCAGGAAGAAAGAAAGGAGTATTTATAAAGTGGAGAGGCGAAGCAAGCAGGAAACTTCACGTCGTCCTCGGAGTGAATAAGGTGGAGAGTCCGTGTGAAGAAAGAAGAAGTAGCGCGCAGGAGGGCTCCCGGCTCAGGTCACGACAGACGACCACACTATTTAGGAGAGATAAAAAAGGAGGAGAACAGGGGCTGGTCTTCGTGAAGGAGAAAGCAAGTTGAAGGAGCAGAAATAACGCGCCGGAGGACTCCAAGGTCACTTCACGGAAGACAACCACGCGGTTCAGGATAGGTAGAAGGAGAAGAGGGCTGGTCTGTTTGAAGGAGAAGAAGTAACGGACAGGAGGGTTCCCGGCTCACTTCACAACGGACAGCCACACGGTTCTCGGAAGAAGATATCAAAGGAGAAGAAGAGCTAGCAGTCCTAGCACGAGTCACGTCGTCAGGCGCGTTGTGTGTGGAGGATCGAAAGAGAGTTCGAGGCGGGCTCCAGACAAACACAACAGGCGGCCAGGCGAGGTGAAGGAAGATAGAAAGATGTCGTCTTGAGAGAGAAGATAAAGAGTTAGGAGAGATAGAAGATCACTGCGAGACCTGGAGGAAGGAAAAAAGGAAGGAGGAAGTGCCAAGACGAGGTGAGAAGGACATTTTATAATTTTTGGGGCTCCTCGAGACGTCTCGCTTGAACTAGCGCCTCCCAAGTGAATGGTTGCTGGGAGTCATTCACTCACGGTACGCGTTGTTGTGGTTGTTTCCCAAGTGGATGCGTTGCCGTTGCGTTGCGCGCGGGAGTGGGAGGGCGCCGGAGGCGGAGGGGGCCGGTTCGAGGAGCTCTCTGCGGATTTTCACTTTAACAACTATCTGTCGGGGGGCGTGGCATGGGGAAAGGGACGTTCTGTCGTGATATACGTGATATATGGCCCGTATAAGGGCTATAGAGGTTTGATAACGAGCCGGGAGGCTCGTCTCGATGGCCCTGGATGCTGTTGATTTGATATATTGAGATCGGTGCTGACTCGGTGTGTTCTGACAGGTTTATAAACGCCCAGTTTACCGCTGCAGCTGGAGCAGTGATGCCCTGCCTATCTTATATTGATCCGTTTCTAGTGACAAGAACACGATGAGCTGATACGAGAGATCTATCTACTTATATCAGGCTGTCCAGGATGGCTTAAGCCATCAAGAGTTCGTAGATACGCAGTCCTGGCGGCAGAAGCCGTTTGGAAGCCATTTGATCCCTACAGGAACATCTCCGTAGACGGATCTTACGACGCGTTTCTAGTCCTTTGACCCTCTATCAAAGCACGCGTAGACAGGTCCATTGACAAAGCTGGCTGTTTAACGCGGACGATGGCCTCGGAAGACCGTAGGAACTCACCTGACAGGACTATTGCATTCGAGGGCAGATATCCTCTTGTAGCTGCCTTTGGTGCGTGCTACGTAGACAAAGCAAAACAAAGCCTTTGTCAGAATCACGACCTGGAAAAAGAGAGCCATGGGAAATTCAGATATATTACAGGGACGATGACATCGAATACGCCCATGGCAGCATCCTACTCGGTGTCTACCTACCATCTTACCAGGACAGGGACCCTGTAACTATGTATTACTACTCTCAGATGCGTTGTGCGTAGGTAAGTACCCAGCTACCTAGCTCCATATGAATGAAGCCTTTTCTGGAGGGTTTTTTTGGAGGGGAGGGGGGCGCTTCTCATGAGAGCTGGATTCGCGTTGTGTCACAGTCGAATTCATTCAGCGAAGAAAGAGACATGAAAGAAAATAGGTATATAAAGCGAAATACGCTGTAATCTTCGCCAGTTGCGCAATTTCGAAAATGAAAACATTTTTAATTCCGCGGGCCATGCCCGTACCGATTCACCACTTATTATCTCCGAGAAAAGCCAGTTCTACTGCTAGGACTACGGTGACGGTGACGATTAATGATGTTGAGCCCACTGAAGGAACGAGGTCACTACCCAACTACCCAAGTTTATGCTGAGAGGGTCCTGGAGAACAGAAGAGAGAGATTTGGAGGAATCTGTTAGGTGAAGGGCAGCAGATAGATATCTATCCCGTAATAGTTATGTATTAAAAAATAAATAAATAAATATACCTCTGACTGGACTAGACTGGTAGCAACGATCCGATGGGACGAAGAAAAAGGCCCTGGGCTGTAAATAAAGACGGGACGAGCCCTACCATTAAACTAAGGACTCCGTTCTACATTGTCTCTAGGGCTATGATTGCATTGAATTAAATTGGTATGACGATGATGACATCGATACGATACGATACACCGTAGGGCAAGTCAGGAACTCATCACAAGATGAGAGAGGGTCTGACTATGCTAGCATCAGACGGACGGGCAGATATTCGATATTCTAGAAGGATGTAGCTGTCTAGGCTGCATCGTGGGTAGGTGGATGTGTTACGGTGGCGACGATATTCTCGATAAGAGTTACGTAGAGACTCGACTCGGCTCGGGCTGTTTATCCAAGGGAGAACGGGACTGGGGTCTGGGGGGATCTTACTAGGATAGCCCCTCACACACACTCTCTCTCTCCGTACATTAGGTAGGTAGGTAAATTTATATAAATAAAGCTCAAAGTGGCCCACGGGCTATACAGATACCGGTTTGTCATATCTCTGAGAAATGGCGAATTGGGTTGCTGTCACCGGAGGCTACTGCTGTTCTAGGGCTAATAATATACGACATCGATACCGAGACACTGGCGGGATTTACCATGATGGGTTCATGATACTAGACATTTTTGAGCCATTTGATCCGAGTAGATAACCCCGTAGTAGGCGTCTTCCATTGTGTTGAGCGGAGGCAAATATCTATAATAAACTAAACTATACGTTCTACGCGAATGAAGAAGGCGCTTGGAGACTAAACACAATTTGCACAACATCAGATTGTGAATGGGATTTTACGTATATGTATGTACAGTGCGATCTGAACTGGTTAAGGAGCTTGGGTTTTGTTGAGCTAAACGGAAGGCATCGAGAATTTTATATATTTTCTATCTATGACAGAGATCTTAGCGTAAATAAATAACGGTAGGAACAGCCAAAGTTTTTACCCGCTGGAAACTGAAAAGAAGCGTCGCTGACGCGTGTTACACGTGTCGTAGACGTCGAGCAGGCTGTAGCATCTGAATTCGGAGAATAGTCTATGGCAGATAACCCACGAGTCTCGGTAGACTTGTAGATCGTAAGTAAAGGTTGTTTATTATTCGAGCCGTGCCGAATTTCTTTTCATGGACAAACATCGTCATCGTCAACATGGACCGTGGAGATACTCAGTACTCGAGTGTCTGCTTGATGGCGTCGTATATTCCTGGAACATGTCAGTCAGAATCGCATTCTGACGCGTAAAACACTGTTCGAGGATGAAAAAAAATCACTCACTTGCTACATCCGGCAGGATAAACCGCTCGTAATTCAGTCCGGTATGCGTAGTCCATCCGGCCACGCGCTTGATGGGCGCTTCCAGTCTCAGGAACGCGCCCTCCTGGATCGTCGCGGCGACCTCGGCGCCCACGCCGTAGTTGACCATGCTCTCGTGCACGATGATCGCCCGTCCCGTCTTTCGGACGCTCTCGAGCACGGTCTGTCGATCCCAGGGGTAGATCGTCCGCAGGTCGATGAGCTCGATGCTGGGCCCTCCCAGGTCCTTCTCGGCTGCCGCGATGGCCGCGGAGCACAGGTAGAGAGGCTGGCCGTAGGAGATGATGGTCAGATCAGTGCCGGGCTTGATCACCTCGGCTTTGCTGAGCGGGAGGGTGTAGTATTCGTTCGGGACGTGCTCGACGGCGGCGCGGTACAGGATTTTGGGCTCCATGAAGACGACCGGGTCGTTGCATTCCAGGATGGCGGACAAGAGGAGGCCCTTGGCCTGGGATGGAGAGCGTGGCATGACCACGCGGAGCCCGGGGATGTGCGCGAAGAGAGCTTCTGGGGATTGAGAGTGGTATCTGATAAGAATTAAAGATCACGTTAGCCAACAGTTGGAGCTCGACAGAGGTGATATCAGGGCATCTCATACAGCGCACCATGCCCTACACCACCACAGGGCATTCTGATAACCAGCCCGCCTACGTTCGCACCCGTCGCGCCCTCGCGGTACCTGAACTTGGCGGCCTCATTGACGATCTGGTCGAACGCAGGGAAGACGTAGTCCGCAAACTGGATTTCCGCGACGGGCTTCAGGCCCTCCGCCGCCGCACCAATGGCAAACCCGACGATGCCCTGCTCCGTCAATGGCGTGTTGAAGACTCTCTCCGATCCAAACTCGGTCTGGAGATCGACCGAGCAGCGGAAAACGCCTCCGAAGGCGACATCCTCGCCGAAGAGTATGACGTCGTTGGAGGTAGCGAGGGCCGTTCGCAGGGCCGAGTTGATGGCCTGGTACAGGTTCAGGCTCTTTGTCGTCGCGTTCCGGGGCAGCTCGGGTGAGTTAGCCAGCGACGCAGGCGTATGGTGGAGGAGAGGGGTCGTCTTGTAGTCGATGGGCAGGTTCAGACGCGCAGAGGAGGACGGGGGTCCAGAGTAGAAGCGGAGCTGCGGTCGCTGCCATGAGCGCGACAGGCTCCGCAGCGCAGCGCGGGAGACAGCCATCTTTGCGAGGACGACGGCCAGAGAGAGGGGATCCGGGGAAGTCTTCCTAGGCGTGTCTGCTCTTATATCCGGCCTCCCCAGATGCCGCACCCCAGGTTCTCCGCGGCCGCTGCGCATAGGGCTCGACCGATCCCGCGGGTAACCGAGGGCGGTGACGGCAGGCGTTATACCTGAGGCATCTATTTTATATGCCTGAGGCATACACATGGCGTTCTGCCTGAGGAATCAATATATTGATGCCTGAGGCTGTAGCGTACGTGTGCAGATCGCGCGGCGCCTTGGCGGGCGGGCGGACGGCCAACCAGCGTCACCGCAGGATGCCGTCGCGCCTTGGAGTGCCCTGGAGTCATTTCTCTGCCCGCCTCCTTTCGTCTCTCGCGGCCATTGCGGCTTTGTCGTGCCTCTGAAGGCATCGTCCGTTCATTGGGAACAGGTGCGATATCTCGAGCAGGACCGCGATTGGTGTCTGTCGCCCATTGCCCTTGCGCGCTGGCTCTGGACCTCCATCACGTCATCGCATCCCGCCCGCTATCTTGTCCGGTCGCGAAACATGTCCGTTCAGTGATCTCCTGTCGCTGGACGCGATGACTGCCCGCCGGATGAATGGATATGTGGCCGGAAGACCGGTCGTCCTGGGGCTGGCCAAGGTGCTCCTCATCCTAGGCCGGCTTCCCTTGATCGCCGCGCTGCCGACGTCGTTGCAGGATGGCCTCGTGAGGAGGAAGGAGGTGGAGGCGCCCAAGCCGGTGTCCGATCCTGGATTATGGCTGAATATAGGCATTGCCACTGCGCTGGTTCTGATCGGCGGTGTCTTCGCGGGGTTGACGATTGCTCTGATGGGACAGGTGCGCTACCTTTTTCTCTGTTTATTATCATTGCGCCATGCGGGTTCTGACGATGTTTATCCTATCTAGGATGAGATCTACCTGCAAGTCATCAAGACGTCCGGCGAGGGCTCGGAGAGGAAGAATGCGGCCAGTGTGCTCAATCTGCTGCAGAAGGGAAAGCATTGGGTCCTGGTCACCTTGCTGCTCAGCAACGTCATAACCAACGAGACCCTACCCATCATCCTGGATCGCACTCTTGGCGGCGGTTGGCCTGCGGTCGTGGGGAGTACAGTCCTGATCGGTATGCAGCCTACGTCTCGCGTTGGTTGGGTGCGCTGATGGTCTTGTAGTTATCTTCGGCGAGATCGTTCCCCAGTCGATATGCGTTCGCTATGGCCTTCCAATCGGCGCCTGGATGGCTCCCTGCGTCCTCGTGCTGATGTACATCATGTCGCCGGTTGCGTGGCCGGTTGCCAAACTGCTCGACAAGCTTCTGGGCGAGGACCATGGCACGGTATACAAGAAGGCGGGATTGAAGACGCTGGTCACCTTGCATAAGAACCTGGGTACCGCTGCGGAGCGGCTCAATTCCGACGAGGTCACCATCATCAGCGCCGTTCTGGATCTGAAGGAGAAGCCCGTTGGCAGCATCATGACCCCGATGGAGGACGTCTTCACCATGTCTGCGGACACCGTTCTCGACGAGCCGACCATGGATCTGATTCTCTCCCAGGGATACTCTCGTATCCCCATCCACGCTCCGGATAACCCGCAGAACTTTGTGGGAATGTTGCTGGTAAAGATGCTCATCACATATGACCCCGAGGACTGCAAGATGGTGCGGGACTTTGCGCTCGCAACGCTGCCAGAGACCCGTCCGGAAACCAGCTGCCTGGACATTGTGAACTTCTTTCAGGAGGGCAAGTCACACATGGTCCTGGTATCGGAGTATCCCGGTGAAGACCATGGAGCTCTCGGGGTGGTTACGCTGGAAGACGTGATAGAGGAGCTTATCGGAGAGTATGTCGCATGCAGTTCGCAAATCTCCATTCACATATTAACTTCTCTTCTACAGGGAAATCATTGATGAATCGGATGTCTTCATTGACGTCCACAAAGCGATTAGACGGTTGACTCCTGCACCCAAATTCCGAGTGCCCAAAGGACGCGTCGTCGAGGAGCCGCCTGCTGCTCCATCCGGCGCCCAAGAAGGAAATCTTATTGATACAGGCGACGAGCAAGCCAAACCACCTAAACAGGACAACGAAGACAGTACTTCTGGGCCGCGGCGTCAGAGCTCCGTTGAGCCGCCGCAGCCGAGATTCCTCCTTCGAAAACAGACAGGGGACTCCAACTCCCCCCATGAGACCATTACACAGCGGGGCGCTACAGACGAGATTCGGGAACATCTTAAACATCTTGGGCCCTCCAACCTTGCGAGCAGACCGCGCCAGACTCGCTACCAAAGTGTGAAGATAAAACCAGGTAGCGGTTCTCCGCCACCGCCCGGTGAATCTCAGCCTCGTGGTGTGTTTGAAGTAATTGGTACCCAGGGGGGCATTGGAGCAGGAATCTTGAAATCAGCAGGCATGGACGCAAAGGACGGGGCCCAATCTGTGCAAGTTCGTTACGGCGCCATTGGCGATAGTGCCACATACTCGGCGCAAAGCTCTGAGATCACTGTTGGCCAGACGAAGAAAGGCACTCGCCAGGTCAAAGATCTCCCGCAGATCGCTATTCCGGAAGCCGAGAATGAGGATGAAGAAGCGGGTGACGCGCATCGCCCCGTATCCTCGCACCGGAGCAGGCCTAGCAGCGCTCGATCCACAGGCACACAGGCTGCTGATCACCTCCGGACCAGTTACCATGCCCACGGCCCGACAAGGAGTGGTAGCATCACGGAACAGATTGTCGACGTGAACGGGGTTCGGAAAGTTGTGCTTCAGACCACGAGCAGTAGCTCCTCCGATACCGAAACGCCGCGATCCCACCGCCACACTCCAAAGCACGATAATGCAATCCTCTCTGACGATGGCACACGAGAGTCGAAAGGCAGTCCCGCTGCTGCTAAGAAGAGGCGCCGAAGAAGGAAGAAACACGGTGGATCCAAGCCTTCGGACGGGACTGATGTGGAGAGGCAACCGCTTTTGCAATAGTAGTCTATTAATTTCTATAATTGAACTGGGGGGTGTACGATAAGCTGTAGACTCGGCGGCCCTGGTTATGGCATTTTTTTTCTTCATCGGCGGGAACTGGACTGTCAAGCCGACCTGCGTCATTTTTTATTCACTTGTACTCTTTGCGATCTATTTGTACGGTTACAAGCGCAAAGCGGACTGGCACCGCCTATAGTCGAACGCATTTTCGATAGGGTTCCGTAGGGCAACGTGCTGCTGGAATGATCCGTTTGGATTTCGTCAATTTTGAAAATATTCGCTCCTGTCTCTGTGCTTGACTGTTGTGCTATCTAACGGGTTGCAGTTACGCCTTCATTACATGATATGCATGCTCGGTGAAAAAGGTCAGAATGGAGGAGGTTCTTGTGCTGTACACTTGCCTTGCCTTGCCTGCCTGCCTGCCTGTTCGTCTGTCTGGATGATCCCTTCTTTAGTGATAGCGATCGACTAGGGAGGTTATTTATAATGAATATTCTTTTATCTAGTCTTTTTAATTATCATCATGGGATTGTGACTGCGTAGATACTTCAGGGTTAGTTACTGCTCCTCAAATGGTAATGCGACAGTGATGCTCTGTGCCCTTGTAAGTGTTGGTGCAGGTGTTGTGTAGATCTTTAGTTATATCTATCTCTTCAAGCTGCGCAGGTGTAGGAGAAATGGATTAAATTCTTTTGTATGGCATCCATCCACCTGGTATTGGCCGGGCCCGAGTAGGTTGAGGAGTGACCTTTTGCGGTTGTTTGTTTATTTGTTTGTTTGCTGCACACAACACCCATTGTCGAATAGGATGATAGAGAGATAGATACCTAGAGACCTAGGTAGTACTTAGGTTGATGGATATTCCCTAGATGCATACATGCATATAATATCCAGTGCTTGTCATGTCGAAAGACTCCTATTCCTAAGGACCCTCCCCTTTGCCAAAGTGACCACCACCCGTCTCTCTTTCCAACCAGCCAACCTTCCGACCGACAATAAGAATTCCTTCGCGTAGGTCAGACGTACATATAGAGCTCGGCAGAATAAGGGCAAGTTGGAAGTTGGAGAAGAAAACCTCTTCTTCGGGATGATGTCCAGAGTTCTTCTTTCCAAAGAACGCAAAAAAAGGCCAAGGGCGATCCAAGACATGAGATGACATAACACTGGTTTTTTATGACAGAGCGCATTTGCCGTCCTTATCGATTGTGCATCTATGGTTCAGCTTGGAGCACTGAAGAAAAGAAAGAGAGAAAGTCAGCAAAGTTAGTTGCAATTGTCCAATATATCAATCGATCCTGATAGATCATAGATCAAGGTACTTATATAGGTGGGCAAAAGGCAGGAATGTATATATAAGAATAATACTCAGTTTATGACCCGCATCGCACGCAAAGAGCAAAGTGTACATGGCCCCGGGGAACGCGCAGCATCCGTACTTGCAGAAACTGTCTTTGCCCATGGCTGTGCATGCCTGTTGTTTGATGATGATGATGACAATGATGATTGGTTAGTTATGTATGTACAGTATGTACAGTATGCGCGTTAGGTGATTGTGTCTTTTTTGTTCGTTACAATTGGAGGGGAGGGGAGGGGTATTATATTATGTATTTTTTGTGCGATATGTTTAATAGATGGATAAGTAGATAGATGGTAATGTAAACTTCAATGTATATACATACACCGAGCCAGGCTGCTGGAGAAGCAGAAGATATCATGGCGAGTGGGGCGGACAGGAGGAATGCCGTGCAGAGAGGGAGTCGCATGGTTGGTGGGTTTGAATTCGAATTGTTAGTAGGGCTTGTCTCTGTATGTATGGAGTTGGAGTTGTTGAAGGAAAATGAAGAGAAATAGATCCTAAAAGATTAGGTAGATTGAAGTCCTTAATAAGAATAAATAAGTGTTGTTTGTTTTCGTTCCCCTTTGCTTTGAGAGGGCTTGAGGGCTTTTGATTCATTGAGACCGCGATATGGTAGATTTCAGCAGCAGGAAACCTACAGTCCTGTACGTACATAGGCAGCCATCGAGGCTTCTTATGCCCCGTACCAGCAGTAGAGGGACCCAATGTTTGTTTCTTGCCCAATTTTTCTTTATTAAAAGATGCAAGTTGAGGTCGAGAACGCGTATGTATGTACTGTACATACATACCATTCATATGCTATCTCAAAAGCTCAAAGAGGAGGTACCTACCTACGCAGTAGGAGCAACAGTTTGAGGGTGCAGCAAAAAAGGAATTAGAGCCTGCATATGATATGCATTTAATTTCAGGGAGAAGGGTTCGAGCCCGGTAACGTAACGCGGATAGTCCTTGAAGGTAATGTAGAACTTGAAGGTACAGTAATGCTGTTCAAATATCACTCTAGCAGAATTGAAAGAAATCTCAGGCGGGACAACATTTGCACATGGATTATGTACTTAATGTACAGTACTGTACATATCTAGATTGCCTATCCAGCTGTCGAGACTGTCTCAATCCTTGCTTGCTTGATAGCTGGCAATAAATATCCTTGGCGTTCTCGCCAGCCTGGTAGTACAGTGGTTTCTTTGTTGCGTTCATCACCCCCC
>Ga0008109_10000078_pt1 | contig 70392 bp, 84 predicted proteins | sample HigsolmetaGSP18D_FD_59306 | JGI IMG/M metagenome (GOLD analysis project Ga0008109, IMG submission 59306) | High solid enriched microbial communities from the Joint BioEnergy Institute, USA - SP1-8-D | ecosystem: Engineered > Bioreactor > SSF (Solid state fermentation) > Aerobic > Biomass ...
GGGGGGGGGGGGGGGGGGGGGGGGGGGGAACTATACGACCGACAAACCACAACAAACGGCATTCACAACGCATTGATATCTGCAAACAACCACCGCATTCCAGTCGTGCATATCAACCCGCGTCTCGTCAAGGAGAGCAATTCCCGGCCCGGCTGCTTGTCTGAACGACTGTGTGTCTCCATGGCAAGATGTGGCTTGAGCCATCTCAGGTATCCACGCGTATCCACTGCTGGTCAGATCGCCGGGCTAATATAATTAAATTATTGGCACGTACAATAGCACGACGGTCAACGGGCCGGTCCCTGAAACGAGCTCGACAGATTGAAACCTGAGACACGCCGGACCCAGCGAGCCCAAGATTCGCCCAGGGAGACAGCAGTCTTCCAGCAACTCGACCACGCTCTGGGCTGCATACCAAATCTCCGTCCATTCCTCCACCAACCTCCATCGACCACACTCTACCTGTTCTTGTTGCTCTTTTCGTTGTTGATCTCGTTCCCACCGCCGCCACTCTTTTTGAACAGTTGCAATTCCCTTCGCTAGGTTACCTTCTGCTTCTGCAGCTATTATCCTGTACCATTATCGTCGTCATCTTGCCGCGCGTGTTCGTCTCCGAACGACTCTCCTTTTTCTTTCTATCTACTTTGCCTTCCCCCCCCCCCCCCCCCCCTCTCTCCCGACCTTCGATTCTTGCCAGGTTGACCCTGCCATCGATTTGACAAACCACTCGGCCAACGCTGTTGTGTCGTTTACATGTCTGCAGAGATTCACCGTTTAATAGATGTCCTGATTTCACGCAAGGCGGAAATTGTTTACTAGGAAGCTGTCGGTCGTCCTGTTGACCGTCACATCAACCCCACGTTGACTGGACACTGTCAAGTCGCCTGTCGTCCATACGAATCGGCGTTGCTCTTCGGAGCCGGTATCTAGCGATATGCGGATAGGACCATTTTCCACGGCCGCGTTTGCCGCGCTGGGCTTCTTGCCGATTCGGGCCTTCGCTGACGATGTTCTGAAGACAAACGGGTTTCAGTCGTGTTTGCCGAATTCCGAAATCACAGTCGACAGAATCAATGTTGTGTATGATCGTTCAGCACAGCAGGTCACGTTCGATCTGGCCGGAAGTAGCTCGAAGGAGGAGAACGTGACTGCTTCGCTTATCATCTATGCTTATGGGAAGCAAGTCTACTCGAAGGATTTTGATCCGTGTGATGAAGCTACCAAAATTGAGGAGCTCTGCCCGGGTATGTAGATGGCTCTTCGATGTTCTCGTGCTCTAGCTGACTTGATGTCCCAAGTTCCCGCCGGTAGCTTCGCGGCACAAGGAGTGCAAAATGTGCCTGCACAATTTGCTAGCATGATCCCCTCGATTGCCTTCTCAATCCCCGACCTAGAGGGGGAGGCGAAACTCGAATTGAAGGAAAAGGACAGTGGCAACATTGTCGCCTGTATTGAGTCGCAGGTCAGCAATGGGAAGTCTCTTGAGACTGCCGCCGTCTCCTACGTTGCGGCTGGTGTGGCAGGTGCAGCCCTTGCAGTGACTGGTGTATCATCTGCTTTGGGCGCTATTGGAGCCGGTCAACCTGTGGTGTCCGGATCAACAGGCCCCAGTTTTGGGGTGGTGATGGGATGGTTCCATACCCTGGCCACGAGCGGAATGCTCAGTGTGGAATACCCGTCGATATACCGCAGCTTTACCAAAAACTTTGCATTCAGCACAGGCCTCATACCGTGGAATAATATGCAGATATCGATCGACAATTTCAGGAACAAGACAGGTGGGAATCTCACAGACAACAGCTTTGAGTATCTACGAAGAGCCACGCTCGTGTACGAGGATGGTTATAGTTTAAACGCGAGCACTATTGCAAAGCGTGCATTTGACTTACCTAATGCCGCCTACATAACTCCGCGAGACGTTGAGACTTCAGTCAACGGGACTGGAAACGGCACGACGACTGGTATCAGCGATGGTGGAATCCAACATATTGTCAAGGGCATACAGAGCTATGTGGAGCAGCTCACGATTCCGCAAGCAAATACATTCATGACCGTCTTGCTGATATTTGCAATCGTGGTTGCCGCAATCACCGTGGGCATTTTACTCTGCAAGGTGGTGCTTGAGGCCTGGGCTCTCTATGGCCGTTTGCCGGATAAGCTCACGAACTTCCGCAAAGACTACTGGGGCTTTTTGGGCCGAACGATCACCAACTTGATCCTTCTCCTTTACGGAATTTGGACGCTATACTGTATCTTCCAATTTACTCGTGGTGATTCGTGGGCTGCCAAACTGCTCGCAGCTGTCACCCTCGTCCTCTTCACTTCCGTTCTTGGATACTTTACATTCCGCATCTGGCAGCTAGCCGAAAAATACAAGAAGACTGAAGGTGACACTTCAGGTTTGTATGAAAACGAGGAAGTCTGGCGCAAGTACAGTCTCTTCTATGACAACTACAAGAAGGACTGCTGGTGGCTCTTTGTTCCAACGATTATCTACATGTTTGCCAGAGGCTGCATCACTGCCGCAGGAGATGGCCACGGACTTGTCCAGTCAGCTGGCCAATTCATCATTGAAGCGCTGATGCTGATACTCCTCCTCTGGCATCGGCCATATGAGGCGAAGACGAGCCAGTGGCTCAACATCTCCATCCAAACGGTGCGCGTTCTGTCCGTTGCGTGCATCCTGGTCTTCGTCCAGGAACTCGGCATTTCGAAGACCACAAAAACTGTTACTGGAATTGTTCTCATCGCAATACAGTCTACTCTTACTGCTGCGCTGGCGATTCTTGTCGCCGTTAATGCTATTCTTCTCTGCGTCAGAGAGAACCCACACGCTAGGCGCAGGAGGGAAGCCGGTAAGCAGAAAGATGCGCAAACCCCGTTGTCTAGCTTTCCACTGATGAAATGATTCAGAAAAATTGAACCGTGATTTTGACAATCTGACTCCTCTCGACGCGCGCAATTCGCTACTCATGGATCATCCCCCCGCCAAGAGAAATGATGATTTCCAAGAGATGAGCAAGTTCAATTTTACCGGCCCTTACGAGCCGTATCGTGACCAGGTCTCCCCAAAACCGCGGCACTGCCCATCCGAAAGTACGGACCGACTGATTTCCGCTGACTCGTTGGATCATCGGCATACCCGAAGCCCAAGTCGTGAAAGCCGCGAGAGTCGTAGTCACAGCCCGTCTCCAGATGAGCCTAAATCTGACCCCCCTGCTTATGGTCTCGCATATTGAATCACACTAGGAATAGAAATCACGAGATCTTTTTGGAAGCATAGATACATAGACTCCCGCCGGGAACTTGGACGACTCGTGTGTTTCTGTCAAGCGTCATATTTTTTTTAGCAATGTTTTCTTTTTTGCTTTTGTTCAGCCCCGACTTTTGTCCTTGAATAGCAATTTTTATTCAATGGCTTCGCATGTGTCCGATTTTCCGTTTGTCAGTGCCTCCAATTTCTTGCCTTGCTGTGAGCTGGAAAAAAAGGTGTCTCAATCGCAATGCGTTTGGGAGAGATTAAAAAGAAAAATCACCCTCTTCGCCCCTGCTCCTTAATAATCAGCGTTACCTTCTTGGCGGATACAGTGATATCTGTTGATCTGTAATCCTTGCTGCTATACTATATATACCATTTGCACTGGCATGTACTGTACATACATACGCTGAAAAAAAAGGAACCTGGGAGTTGGGTGTGCGATCTTGTTCCTACTTTGAGATGTTGAGGGCTGTTACTTTATCGGTAACTTGTGGGTTACCTGTATATATATTATCAATATTATAAACTTGGGCCGTCGGTGGCAAGCAAGATCGACATGATGTATGCATGGGTTGTAACCAGCGGTTCTCTCTTACACAACCCCGCTCTCATAGATGAAGATGCTTGCCCACTACAATATGCCCTTGTGCGTTCAGTTTTCATCGCACTAACTACTGCTGTATGCCACTCGTCCGCAGCCTCATATAGCTGCATAAGGCATGTTACATCCTAATCAATTGGCATTTCGTGAAGGCATTCTACATCGCTTTTAGTATCAAAAGAAAATAATATTCTTAAAAAAATACAGCCATCAAAAGCAAACGATAGACATCCCATTATTACCATGCAGACCCAATTTATCATACAAGCCCGTATCCCTAGAGAAGTGGGAAATCAAAGCAAGCAAGAACGAGAGAAAGAGGATAGGATAACTAAAAGTAGGAACTATGCCGAGCCCACTGGTGTTTCTGTTGGGGTTTACAAGGGAAAGAATTGAAGGATGCATTCGTTAGGCCCCGTCGACTGGAATCGAGTCGAGAGGGAAACACCGATTTGCTTTCCTCTTGCGCTTGACACCATCGAAACCGAGTTTAGAGACGATGTCCTTGTCCCCTAGTGCATCTTCAAGCACTGGTAGAAAAGGCTGAAGAACTCTGCAGACTGCAAAGTAGGCATTGAAGAACACGACACAGACGTCGACTCCAGGGGCCCCTATTTGCCTTTCCATGCCCATAATGCTGCCCTAGAAACAGATTCCTAGATCGCTCACGAGCAGCAGCGCATGGGCATTATCGAAATGCAGGACGGGGATGCAGCAACCATTAAGTTTATATAGCCTGGCAGAAGCAGACAGGGGAACATCGCCATGGGCAGAGTGTGAACGAACGTATGGGCTTAGCCTCGGGCATAAGGATGGAATCCGCGGTGGCCACCACGCCCGCCACCTCGATAGTTGGCTCCTGGCTTCCCGGCGTTTCTGGGCCCCGTGGGAGCGTTGGCGGGAGCGGCACTCTGTGGCTGCGGTGTTTGTCCTTTGTTCTGTTGAGCGGCTTTCGGTCCTCCGACGTTCTGATTTTGTTGCATACCACGTCCCATGCCACCTCCGCGGTTCATCCCCTGTGGGCCGGTCGGAATATTCGGTTGCGGAACCTCGTCGTACATGCCCTCCCACGAAGTCGGACCGCCTTGCTGATACGGCGAGAAGCCCCGATTCTCCAGAGCCCTGCGCGCCTGTTGCTGCTCGTATTTTTGCTGCTCAAAGGCCAGTTGTTCCTGAGCGTTGTACCCCGGCCCGCCGCGGGGACCCGTGAAGTTTCCGCCCATGCCCATGTTTCCTCCGCCCATGCCACCACCCATGCCCATACCTCCGCCCATGGCATTGCCCATCTGGCCTCCGCTCTGGTTCTGCATCTGCTGCATTTGTTGCATCTGCTGCATCATCGAAGGGTTCATCATACTTTGCATACCTTGCGTTCCTGGATTTTGTTGTTGCTGACCACCACCCATCTGCATTTGCTGCATTTGCTTCATCTGTTGCATTTGCTGCATCATCGCGGGGTTCATCGCGCCCATGCCCATGGCGCCCATGGCCTGACCCTGTGCTGCAGCTGCGAGCGCCATCTGTTGCTGCATGAAGGCAAAATACTGCTGCATTCGTTGCCAGTATTGAGCCATCATCTGCGGGGTCACGGTCAACCCCGCTTGGCCCTGAGCATTCTGTTGCTGGGCGTTATCACCAGCTTGATCTCGGAAGCCTTCCCTTCCACGGCGATTTCTTCGATCTTCCTCGTCACGCATATTTCCCCTTGGCTGTGCTTTCTTTACTTCGATGGGTTTCCCTAGGATCTCCAAAGGTCGCGAAAGGGCTGCCTCGACAGCAGCTTCGCTGTCGAACGTCACGAAACCGAAACCGCGTGGTCGACCGGTGTCCTTGTCGATCATGAGGGTAGCGTCAACGACGCGGCCAAACTGCATGAAGAACTGTTTGAAATCCTGCTCGGTCGCTTCCTGACTAACACCGCCGACAAAGATCTTGCTCGTCTTCTCTTGTTCTTCGCGAGGGATCGCACGTTTCGGGTCAATCTTTAAGTTACGTGAGCCTACAGTCCTCTGGGTACAAGGGTAACGGGAGCCTTGGGGTTCATCATCGCCGTAAAAGGAAGTCCTTACAATTTTACCGTCCAAGTAATGTTCCTTGACCATAACGGTGTTCACGGTCTTCGGGTCCTTAAAAGTGAGAAATCCAAAACCTCTCGAGCGCCCGGTAGCGCTATCTCGCATTACGGTGCATTCTTGAACCTCTCCGAACTGAGAGAAGTATTCCCTGAGAGACTCTGGTTTCGCGTAGTTAGATTGCATTCAGCAAGGCACTTTTATCAGTAAGCGTCAACATGGGAAAGCCATACGATCTGTAGTCTCCCAATTCAAGCCACCGATAAACATTTTCCTATACGAATGAGCTATTAGCCAATGCCACGATAGTATCATGAATGCCACTAGATTTGCACCGATTCTTAAGAAACAGTAAGGAAATAACAGGCCATATTTCAAAATAATGACTGGAATGTCTTTCTTGGCTGTACTGCTGGTGGTGGGGGCCAGGGTGCTACTCCGTAATAATGGCAGCTCAAATTGTATGCCGTCGTTAGACTGCTGCCGGACACCCGAGCGAACCGCGTACGTAGAATTCGGAGCTCCAGGGCATTTAGCGGTATGGATGCCATCAGATGTAAGGTAGAGCGAGATGTATCGTGTAATCATCGACTCAAGGCTCGCCTGTTCAATTCCCTTATAATAATACCGACAAGAACTGTCACCGTAAACCGTAACCATCTTGACAACCAATGTTCTAGTCAGCGCCCACTGGTTTACGAGGCGAGCCGAGAGCGTTGAAGGCCAATGTTCTGTAAGACTGTGACAGTGCACAGCCAGAATAAGTCGCGTTGTGCAGCATCTTGTCAGGTGCAGGCGAAAGGCGTGACAATTGAATCTTTTCTTTTTCTGACCGAAGATCCTCTGCCTGTCTAATAGAGTCCGAAGCTAGGTAAAGCTGTTCGATATTTTCCAATCCCCAGACAACCGAGGTGTCTACTCCTTGCTCTGCTCTATCAAGATATATCGACAAGAAGCTATATAGTATCAGCTGTACTATAGTCGCTCGGGACACCGGTTCGTGGAGTCAGGAATGCGACCTCTAGCTCTCATCGACTGCGACATGACATAACATGGCTGGCCATCTGTTGACCTTTTCTGGGTCATGAATTTCGGAGACCTTTCGGCGCCACCCCCAAATTGCTATCAGAACACGCACACAGCCCTCTTGAGCCAGAAGGCTCAAAAAATTCCCAAAGCAAGTAAAGCAGAGAAGCGCGGCTCCCTTGAGATTGTGCATGACTGAACTTCGAGGGAGTGCCAGGCCAAATGGGTTCACTTGTGGTTCCCACGCCCTTGACGAGATCCCACCCTCGCCATTCTGGATCCATGTTTATCATCTTGCTAACGTCGGAGATCGGCCGCAATCTCACCACCGTTCTCCATCCTCGAAGTCTGACATCACCCAGAGACCAAAGCCAACATGGATGCTATCCTTCTCCACTGCATTCATACGAGAGCAACACCCATGACAGGACTCACCACCCCATAATCCATTATCACGACGGTAACGCAGCCAAGACGACAGTTCCAGAGTAGAGATTGACGAAATGGAAAGAGACACAGCTGTACAGATGCCAAACTTACCCATCTTCCTTAATCCCCGTCCCTTGGGGTTCTGGTTCTACGTTCGTGGACGCCGCCACATTGCCTTTCCCTGCATCCGAGCCCTTAACGCCGTTCTGGTGACCACCCCCATTCTGCGCAGCCTGGTTGCCATCACCTGTGTTCACTTGTCCGGTCTGGGCGTTCTCAACAGGCTGGGCTGCTGGGGGTTCACTAGACGGAGCGGGCGCAGTGGATGGGACTGGCTCGACGTTCTTGGTAGTGGCACCGGCGGAATTTGCAGGGTTCGCGGTATCATCCGCATCATACCTGTGATCGAGGTCAGAGGCCGACATGGAAACGTGGATGGGAGCAAGGCCGTACAGGTCTGCAAAGAGATCTTCTTCGAGATCCTCCGGTTCAGTCATGGTGATGACGAATTACCCTACTGGAAAGCTAAGAAAGGTGAGAATAAGAGCTTGCTCAAAAGAGGTTGTGGCGTTTCGAGGGCGAAGGAGAAGGCGCGTGCCCTCGAAAGAGTTAATCTGCGCAGTGAACTGATAGATGAGGGAAAGGAGAATGAGCTGTGTTAGCAACGCAAGTCGTCTCAGCTGCCCAAGTTGTGGCAAGTGGAGGGGAGGTGATGGGGAGGATACGAATTGGCAGACTGAAGAGAGGTGGAGGAGAAGTTCTTTGAGGCAGCGGTGGCCGAGGGAGCAGTCCGTCCACGGGCGGTTGGGGCTAGCGCCGGGAAGGGAACGGTCAACTGGTCAATCACGACCGGTGGCGCAGCCTGTGCTCCGTACATCGCAGTCTGTGGAGCACTCACGGACGAGCCTGACAGAAGAGAACAACAAGACGAACGCCTACTGTACGCCTTTTCCCCATCCATCCAGATGAGCCACTGCCGTCTGCCCCCGTTCGAGTAGCGTCAGAAGGATGGCCAGCAAGAAAGGCCAGCAGCAGGTAAGTCTCTGTGCCCTGTCCCTTGCCGTGTGTTTCGCGGTGCAGGCTAATCGATTTGAAGGAGATGGTCCAGGTTGGTTCGTACCTCACGTCGTTTCCATATGTCGAATTGTACACAGCGGCTAAAATAAGGCGGATGCTCTTGCTATCTCTACAGACCGCTCCGAGTATGCTCCAAGCCAGATTCATGCCCCTCCAGTTGACTTTGGACCGCTGACACACTGATGCAGGCGGACAGGCTCTCCCTTCTGGAAGAGCAGAACAGCGTCTCAGCAGCAGAGCTCCTCCAAGGGCTATGAGTCTCCAACTGTCGTGGGCGCCTCATATTCCCATGCTAATATCCTGAAGTTTGTCTTTGATCTCCCCGCCTAACCACGCTGCAGCAGACAGTTGATCTAACTGGTGAGTCTTTGGCAGAGGTATTCCGCCTCATGCACGCCCCCGCACCCCTCCGCGTTCCTCATCGTCTGTTTCAAATTCTCGACATACCACGTCGCCGCCTCCAAGACCAGGAGGGAAGATAGCCTCCCCTCCGCATCAGCCGTATTCCAGTATCTTATCCGATGATGTCGGGAGCTGGAGCAATGACGATGAGGAGGAGGAGGATGATGATGAAGATGAGATTGTGTACGATGATGACGAAGACGAGTTTGGACTTCCAAGCATTGCGAGTATACGAAGGAAAAAGGGGAAGGAAGCCAATACACTTCAGACGAAAAGCAATGACCCTGGAGGCGGGCTTGGGCCAGACTCCTCAAGCTTGGGATTTGACCTGGGAGGCGGCAGACAAAGAGCAAATAGTTCAGACATCGCAGAGGAGCGCGGTGTACCCATGTATCCATCCACGAGGAAAGGCGAGGGAAAAATTCTTCGACCTCAGTATAAAGAGATACTGAATGGTAATATCTTTTCCAAAGGACCGAGATGAGCAACGTACTGACACTTCAAAGATCCTGCCAACGCCCTGAATCTGATCAATCATGCCCCTCCTCCCTCCAACGCTACGCCTCAGCAGATAGAGATGCACGCGTCTCGTATATCAAGAATCAACAAGTTCAAGCGCATTTTGCAAGCAAGTACCGTGTCTTTGTCAGAACTTCGTGACTTGGCTTGGTCAGGAGTCCCCGACGAAGTTCGAGCAATGACATGGCAATTGCTTCTAGGTTACCTCCCGACGAACAGCGAGCGGCGTGTCGCGACATTGGAAAGAAAGCGTAAGGAATATCTGGATGGTGTTCGACAAGCCTTTGAACGTGGTAATGTGGGTAACTCCGCATCTGGCCCTGGTGCCACCTCTGGTCGAGGCAGGGGTTTGGACGAAGCAATATGGCACCAAATCAGTATAGACGTTCCACGAACAAACCCGCACATTGAGCTCTACGGTTATGAGGCTACGCAGCGTTCTCTGGAGAGAATCCTCTATGTGTGGGCCATCAGACATCCCGCCAGTGGCTACGTGCAAGGTATCAACGACCTCGTCACACCCTTCTGGCAAGTCTTCCTCGGAACATATATTACGGACCTAGATATCGAGGAGGGGATGGATCCAGGCCAGCTGCCTAAGGCCGTGCTGGATGCGGTGGAGGCAGACTCATTCTGGTGTCTCACGAAGCTTCTTGATGGTATTCAAGACAACTATATCTACGCTCAACCGGGTATACACAGGCAGGTGAGAGCGCTGCGCGACTTGACTATGCGCATTGACTCCAACCTTGCCAAACACTTAGAAAAAGAGGGAGTGGAATTCATGCAGTTCAGTTTCCGGTGGATGAACTGTCTGCTCATGAGAGAAGTGAGCATCAAGAATACAGTCCGGATGTGGGACACTTACATGGTGGGACTTGTTGACGATACACTGTGTGAACATAATGCTGACTGCTTTTCAGGCTGAGGAGCAAGGCTTCTCTCGATTTCATCTTTATGTTTGCGCGGCGTTTCTTGTTAAGTGGTCGGACCAATTGGTAAAGATGGACTTTCAGGTAGGAATCTGTCAAAAGTACCCCTTCCGTGGCCTTCATTGACAAGTGATAGGAGATCATGATGTTTCTTCAGTCTCTGCCGACGAAGGACTGGACTGAGAAGGACATTGAGCTCTTGCTAAGTGAGGCGTTCATCTGGCAGAGTCTCTTTCAAGACTCAAGCGCCCATCTCCGGCCTGCCGGGGAACCGTCGTCTGGTCCTAGTGAGCCCCGATGATGGTTAAGTTTTTTGGCGAGAAATGTGTCTCTTCCACAGGGTTTGGGAAATCATTCAAAATCATGATAGATCTCATCAGCTGAAGTGAATGCCTCTCTGGTTAAAAGCCCACAGCAGTTTCAAGAAGTCACCCTCGTCGCACATCCGTGCTCGCTTATCTGCAAGTCCCGTATCATGTTCCAAGACCAGTCGTATCTTTTCGCGAACCAACTCTGTAACTTTTCCCCTTTTTCTCCGGCTTGGCTTGTTCTTAAGAGCTTCTTGTATCTTCGCGCTTGCCTGGTCCTTAAAGAAGTCCGGTACATCATCTTCGTCATCGACATCCATTGTATCATCCAACTCCTCATCATTTTCCACCTCACCATTATCCATTGTATTGTCCTCGGTATCTTCTACAGGTCCGTCATCCACGGGAATGTCGTTTTGCGCACACCATGTTCGATAGTTTGACTCCAGCAAATCAATGACGCTCGATCTGCCCAAGAAGCTTGATCTAAGGGTTTTATTTTTTCTTACAAAAGCGATTCTCAGAAGCCCGTCCCATTCCTCATAGCTGATCTGTGGTCGTGGATTCTTAGGAACCAGGCGGACAACACTGGATTCCACCGCAGGAACTGGTTTGAAGTTGTTTTTGCCGACCTTCATGATGTGGTCGATCTTGGCCCACATCTGTGCGTTGACGGAGAGTCGGCTATAAAGCTTGTCGCCCGGTTTTGCGAAGAGTCGCATAGCGAATTCACGCTGAAACATGAGAATACAGACTCTGGGGGGCGGAGAGGCCGCGAGTAATTTAAAAGTGAGAGGAGACGAAATCTGCTTGCAGTCAGAGGATGACTCGTGTTATGCGAACCACGCGTAGATGCGCACCTGATATGGGGTGTTGCTAATGCAAACATCAAAGTACGGAAGATCAGTCTTGAGCACGTCTCCCAGAATGACCTCTAGTCGTTTCTGCTCCGGCTTCCCCTGGACACGTTTCGTAACTTCTGCAGCCATTCTGGGGTCGAGCTCTATGGCGATGACCTTTTTCGCCTTTTCAAGGATCTTGACCGTAAGATTCCCCGTACCAGGACCGATTTCAAGGACTACCTGTAGAATTGAGAGGAAGATTAGAAACGAGCAAAGAATCAAATCGATGTAGGAAACGCACATCACTCTGCTTCAGATCCGCTTTGTCGACAATAGCTTGGGCGATTCCGGGATTCTTCAAAATGTGCTGACCGATATCAGTATTCATCTTAAAAATGCTGTTGGCCGCCTTGGTTTTGGCAGCGGCCTGCGCATAAGGGCTGGCCTGGGAAGCGCTGTTGCGCTTCTTTTGGCTGGCTTTCGGCATTGTGGTTGTGAACGACCTGCAGCTCTTCACTGAGGTCAAAAAGGATCCTGGCCGTAGGAAATTCCCGTGAAGCCGTTGCCTGCACATGCGCCCGACACTTTTTCTGCGCGTTTGTGGAGAGCCGGCGCCGTGGATAAGATCGGCCGTCGGTGCTATGTTTTTGCGGTATTATTACTAACCGTACCCTCGTACCGTACGAGAACGCCGCCGCCGCCGCCGTAGCTCGTGGTGCGAGCTTCTTCGCCGCCGAGACGTCGCGACAGCTCCCCTCCAGCACCAGTACCTCTGTTTCTCTCTGCCTTGTCCTACGGTCCCCAGCGAAGATGTCGGGACGGAAGGACTTCCTGAGCCAGCCTGCACCCGAAAACTACGTTGCGGGTCTAGGTAGAGGTGCTACGGGCTTCACCACCCGGTCGGATCTGGGACCTGCGCGAGAAGGCCCTACACCCGAGCAGATACAGGAAGCCCTCGCGAAAAGGGCTCAACTTCTGGGCACTGCGCCACCGACGGCATATGGTGCAGGACGGGAGAAAGGCCGAGCGAACGACAATATCGAGGAGGATGACGACGACCGTTTCCAAGACCCTGAGAATGAAGTCGGTCTGTTTGCCTACGGGCAGTGGGACCGCGAGGATGACGAGGCGGACCGCATATACAAGGAGGTGGACGAAAAAATGGATAGACGGCGGAAAGCAAGAAGGTTAGTATTCCCCGTTATCCCTCCCAGTCTCTTTCATCTTGAATGCTTTTTGTTCATCGGGTTCTCCCCGTTGTTATGAACAGAGTACCGACTATAATCCGTTCGCCACATGCAGGGAAGCTCGAGAGCGTCAAGAGCGTGAAGAATACGAACGCAAGAACCCCAAGATTCAGCAGCAATTTGCTGACTTGAAGCGATCACTGGCTTCCGTTTCGGACGAAGAATGGGCCAACCTTCCCGAGGTTGGAGATCTTACGGGGAAAAACAGGCGCGCAAAGCAGAATTTGAGGCAACGCTTCTATGCCGTGCCAGATAGTGTCATTGCGGGCGCCAGGGAAGCGACACAGTACGGCACCACTGTCGCCGAAGATGGCACCCAGACCGATGTCCGAGCTACAGATGGAGCTGACGGGACGATGACTAACTTTGCTGATATCGGCGCGGCCCGAGACAAGGCACTTCAAGTGAAGCTTGATCAGGCCGCGAAGGGTTCAACCGGTGATGCGACATCGGGTAGTGCGACCAACATCGATCCGAAGGGTTACCTGACGAGTTTGACTAAATCCGAGCTAAAGGCCGGTGAGGTTGAGATCGGAGATATTAAACGAGTTCGCGTTCTCCTGGAGTCGGTCACGCGGACGAACCCGAAACATGCCCCGGGATGGATCGCCCTTGCACGTTTAGAAGAACTCGCTGGAAGGATTGTGGCGGCAAGAAACTATATCGCCAAGGGATGTGAACTATGTCCAAAAAGCGAAGACGTCTGGCTGGAGAACATTCGGCTTAACGATAATCATAACGCAAAGATCATAGCTGCAAATGCGATTAAGCATAATGACCGCTCCACGAGGTTGTGGATCGAGGCCATGAGGCTGGAGTCAGACATTCGGGCAAAAAAGAATGTCCTAAGGCAGGCCCTTCTCCATATTCCGCAATCCGTCGCGATATGGAAAGAAGCCGTGAACCTGGAAGAGGATCCAGCGGACGCCCGTCTTCTCCTTGCTAAAGCCGTTGAGATGGTTCCTCTCTCGGTCGAACTATGGCTCGCTCTTGCTCGCCTTGAAACACCGGAGAACGCACAAAAAGTATTGAACGCAGCTCGCAAAGCTGTCCCCACAAGCCATGAAGTCTGGATCGCCGCCGCCCGACTACAGGAACAGATGGGACAAGCTAACAAAGTCAATGTTATGAAGAGGGCTGTCCAAGCCCTTGCAAGAGAAAACGCGATGTTGAAGAGAGAGGAGTGGATTGCAGAGGCAGAGAAGTGTGAGGAGGAGGGTGCGGTCTTGACCTGCGGCGCCATCATCCGTGAAACCCTGGGCTGGGGTTTGGATGAGGATGACGACAGGAAGGATATTTGGATGGAGGATGCAAAGGCCAGCATATCCAGGGGTAAATACGAAACTGCGAGAGCTATTTATGCCTACGCTCTGCGCGTTTTCGTGAACAGCAAGTCGTTATGGCTTGCTGCAGCTGACCTGGAGCGCAATCACGGTACCAGGGAAGCGCTATGGCAGGTCCTCGAGAAGGCCGTCGAGGCTTGTCCCCACAGTGAGGTCTTGTGGATGCAGCTGGCGAAGGAGAAGTGGCAAGCTGGAGAAATTGATAACGCTAGAAGGGTGCTTGGCAAGGCATTCAACCAAAATCCTAATAACGAGGATATTTGGCTAGCTGCTGTCAAGCTGGAGGCGGACGCGAAGCAGACTGAACACGCCAGGGAACTTCTTGCTACAGCTCGCCGTGAGGCTGGCACTGACCGTGTCTGGATCAAGAGTGTGGCATTTGAGCGCCAACTGGGCAACATAGAGGAGGCTCTCGATCTCGTAAATCAAGGCCTTAAGCTTTATCCCAAAGCCGACAAGCTTTGGATGATGAAGGGCCAAATTTATGAGTCGCAGAACAAATACCCAGAAGCTCGAGAAGCGTACAGCGCTGGTACCAGGGCTTGCCCCAAGTCAGTTCCTCTGTGGCTCCTTGCTTCCCGATTAGAAGAAAAGGCAGGTCTTGTTGTCAAGGCACGCTCGGTTCTCGACAGAGCTCGTCTCGCAGTTCCCAAGAACGCGGAGCTGTGGACGGAAAGCGTCCGGGTTGAACGACGAGCAAACAACATCGCTCAGGCTAAAGTTCTGATGGCAAAAGCCCTGCAAGAGGTTCCTAACTCGGGGCTGCTGTGGAGCGAAAGCATCTGGCATTTGGAACCCAGAACGCAACGGAAATCTCGGAGCCTGGAGGCGATCAAGAAAGTTGACAACGATCCGATCCTGTTCGTGACGGTGGCCCGCATCTTCTGGGGCGAACGCAGACTCGAAAAAGCAATGACTTGGTTCGAGAAGGCGATACTTGCGAACAGCGATCTGGGAGATACTTGGGCTTGGTATTACAAATTCCTGTTGCAGCATGGCACTGAAGTAAGTGTGCACAATTTCCCCTCTGGTCTCTCAGCCTATTGCATATGAGCATGAGTGCTGACTACTTCCTGCAGGAAAAACGAGAGGATGTAGTAGCCAAGTGCATTTCCGCCGAACCCAAACACGGCGAGGTATGGCAGTCCGTCGCCAAAGATCCAGCGAACGCATACAAGTCCACAGAGGAAATCCTTAAGCTCGTTGCGCAGCGTCTCGCTTAATAATTTGGGTTCCTTGTTTGTTAATTTTTTTTTCTTTCTCATGGTTGCTTGTACTGTACATATACTACTTTTGCATGGGAAACGGCGTTGGCCATGGTTAATGATGGGTATACCTAAATGAACGGGGCTAAATATATGCACATGAAGAATTCGTGTCCCAGCTTTGTTCTTGGGAGCCCTTAGTGGTATTGCACTAGTTTTCAGTCCTCTGGTAACGAGTAAGCAATAATATTAGCAAGACTCAGAGTATGTACATTTAACCCCAATGAGCCGTACCATGCCCCCTCTGTCTCAGGGAGAAAAATGATGAGCGACGGATGTCGCTCATCCACATCCAGCCTTGCCGCTATCATTTTCCCTCCCCAGTAAATAGTGAATCAGTTCCATGGGTATCTACCGAATCCTGCGTCCTTCCTGACACTCCGAAGGAGGAAAAAAAGAAGTTCGTTTTCTTTGTTCCAGCGATATGGTGCGCTCTTGAATATGCGTTGCCCACCATATTGTTCTTGTTGTTGCAATCGCCGGTATGATGATATGATCTAGAACAAAAAGCAAAGAAACAACACAAAGAACTCCACACCAGATGCGAATAGCTGTACATGATCAATCAGGTTCGACACCTACCCTTGATTTTCCCATTACGCCTTTTCCCCAATTGTCAATTCAGGTTGTTCAGGTATGTGTATTCCCCGCGAGGTGCTGACTCCGGCTTCAAACTGTGCCATTATTGGAAAGACAAACAAAAAAATGTGAGTTTGGTGTTCGTGGAAGTGATTTCACGATGCCATTGACAGGCACTCGTCGAGAAGGGCGCCCAATTGTTCCCTGTCTGCCGCCGTTCCTCCTTCCCATTCCCAGTCCGCTTCGTCTATCTCCATCTCATCAGCACAGCTGGGTCTGGGGTCCTCATGGACACCGTTCGCCGCAGCATCCATCATGTCTTGCCTTTCTGCCTCGAGCTCATCTTCGACGTAGCCTCCCATGATCTGGTCAACGATCAACGGCATATGGCCGAGGAGGCCACCCCCGAGCTCCAGTGCGAGTCTGATATCCCTAACCCCAAGTGGCTGCCTGCGACTTGCCTCCTTGGCCTCAACTGGCAGTAGACCGGTGGCACTGTCCTTCACAATCTCACCACGTGTGTAGGCTAGCTCTTCGCGCTCCAACTGCCGTCGATATTTCCGCGTCATCATCCCGTTGATCGTACCGGATGGACCGTTTGACCTTGTACGTGCGAAAACGGTGGAAAGGACCTCCTTAACAAAGGTTTCGGTTGCAATAGCCATAAACTCCGCACATAGAAATCCCGCACCGCTGACGACGGACTCCTCATAGCATATGGGGATCATACGCGCATGTATCGATTCTGCGTCGGGGAACTCGCCCGTCTCAGACGCTAGTGGCTGCGCATAGCGCTTCCTAATCTCGAGCTCCCAATCTACTCCACCAAAGTGGTTAACGTCGTCGTACAACGGCATTTCATGGAGCTGGAATACATCTAATTAGGTTAAGGGGGGCAAGGGGTGAGTCTTCTTACTTGTCTTGTTCAGTCCACCGGCACTTGCAGGCACCTGGCTCGGTAGTTTAATCTGCTTTGCCTGGTGGTATTCTTCCAATTCATTGCGCACCCATTCGCTAGGATCAGGCTGGATATAACAAGGTGCCATTAGCATCAAACTATGCTCATGACCCGAACTCAGCCCAACGGGGCACTCCAAAACATACCTCTGGAATCGCCTTTATCCTCCGACGGTCTCTTGGCGGTAGCTGCATAACCTCGACCTTCAGTCTCTGCTCGGCCGCATCACCGGAGACCGGCTTGGACACCACGGTCGGCTTATCATTCGCAGAGACCCAGCTGGCGACTCCATGATCAGGGAGATCTCTAGTGAGATTTCCAATGATCGCACATATGAAGTTATTATGGAGATGCTCGGTCTTGGGATCGGCGCATATTATGGGGTCGACGCGCGAGGCGAATTCGCTCTGGTTGAGATGCCCTGCAGCCGGAGTCAGAGAGATCTCTATTCTGCGGACAAAAGAACAACGTCCACACTCCGTAACATTGCGATTCCAAGGGTCGCGTGAGCCCAGCGCACTTTGGACGTACCTAGGAGGAAAAGAGCTATAGATTGCTTGTACTCCGCCCAGTTGTCGCCGATGGCCGCCTTGAGCTCGGTGTAGATGGGCTCAAGGTCGAGGCGCGGGACGGAGATCAGGGGCTTTGTCGACTTCTGAGTCGCCGGTGTCGTAGGAACCGCGGACTTGGTTGAAGGTATCGAGGTCGACGCAGAGTCTGGCCGGCTCAAGGCCGCTGGATCGATCTGCATGGTCGCAGGCTTGCAGGGGGCGCGACGGGCTGCGCGAAGCCGGAGGAGGGGACTGCTAGAGCTTCATCAAGGACAAGGAGGCAGGATTTCAAGCTCGCTGGAGATGGGAGAAGAGGAACGAGGGCGACTCGGCGATGGAAAGGTCGGTGGTTGATGGCCGACAATGGGACGGACGTCGTTCTCCTGTCGTCCCGCCAGGCCCAAAGCAGCCAGACGAGCGACGAACCTCCAGCGCTCCAGCAGCCCTCCGAATCGAACACGCCAAAAAAAAAAGTCGGGCTTCGGCTCTACGATTTTTTTTCTTTCTGCTACAGTGCGGTCCCGGGCCTTCGTTGACACAGCGCGGGAATTCACTACGGAGATTTTGAAAGCAGATGATCTCATAGTCGACCTTCGCTTTATTACTGTCTACTACTGAAGCTTGACTACGTCTTCGTCGAGCATGCCAAATAGCCTCCGTATCTCCGCCATAATCTCCATGATCTCGTTGGAGAGCTGACCCGTTACCAAAACTAGAACACATCAGCCATCGCCGTCCTGCAGTCATCTTATCCTGGCGGACCTGGACCTACCATAGGCGTAAAGCAAAGCATAGTCCTCGTCGGTTGCCAACCGAGACCTCGTAGTATCCTTGCGATAATGGAAGATGCGCGCCAGCAACCTGTCCCTGGCATGATCTATGTTGGGAAGAACATCGTTCAGTGGGTACTCAAGCTTCATGGACGAGGCCATAACTACGAAACAGTCAACCACATATACACAGCATAACATATGAGAAAGGCGGGTGCGACTCACCCGACAACAAATGGCTGATGCGAGCAGACAGCTGCAATCTTTCTTGGGCCGTGTATCGAAGAATGGAAATTTCGCCCTCAGAAGCGGTCAGGTTCTTCAATATCTCCAGGTTCATGGCGTGAAATGCATCGAGCATCCTTCTTGTGCGGCGCAGTATGTTGCCATAAGCAGCATCGGGAAAGGGCCTCTTAAGCGAGTACTCCGATCGAGCTGCAACCTGGAGAGTCTCGAGATGGGATAAGAAGCGCTCAATCTCGAGCTTCTCTCGGGGGCTCATGTAAGCCACTGCAGTTTTCCCATTCACCATCATCGACAACGGGTCGCGCTTCCAAATCAGACTCATCCGGAGCCAGAGTAGACTTAAGCCATGCTTCAACTTCTTCCGAGCACTGATGGGCCAGATGATTCGTGTGATAATGATACCCCAAACGCAGCCCGTGAAGACAGCCACGACTCGATGAAGTATGATTTCTGTGATGATTGGATGAATCCCTCCCTCGTCCTGGTCATCTTCACCGTCGTTCTGCGAGAGTAAGTAGGCATATAGAACGGAGAGATTGTACGTGAGCATGATGAACCGTCCCATCGGACCCTTGCCTTTCACTAGAATAATATAGGCTGTCCACGTAGCCATTACCCAGCCCAGGAAGGCAAGACCAAAAACGTTGCCGCCTGTGATGTACCACGCCGTGATTGCACAAAGTGCTCCGAGGGATGTACCCAAGAATCGAGCATATCCCGTAGTATTCGATGCGCCAATTGTCATTGAACAGACCAACATATAGGACAGGAGGCCCCATTCACCTCTCCAATAGGAGTAGAACGGTCGAGTTGAGGGAAGAAATGAGGGCAATGCATATAACGCTGCCCCAGTGCCGACTTTAATCGCAAATTTCGTCTCGTCTCTACGGAAGACCCTGAGGGATTTCCAGATACGGTAGCTTATCCTCTCACTCGTAGGTATCTTTTTAGGGCTTCCATCAGTCAGATTAGGTCGGTTTTCTGGACTGGAGCATCGAACCCGAAGATCCGCTTCCCCAGTAGGATCAACAGGCGACTGCTCTGGCTACCAGTCAATAGAGTACTAGAAGAATTTTTCTGTCGTAACAACCCACCGAGATCTGAAACGCTGCGACCACTTTCGTGGGCATTAGCTGGACGCCAAAACTTGAGCCAATTCCACGACCTTCCGTTCGGTTTCTCCTCCGATTCGAGCTGTAGCTCATCCAAAATAGCCAATAGATCTTTCAGCTGCTCACCGAATTTAAGGAGCGAGAAACTGAAATGTCCACAGCTGGCAGAGACCTCTTCAAGGTCAGCCTCAGTCTCAAGGGTTTTTATTTTCATGATGTCCTTCTGCCGATATAGTGACCGCAGAGCTTCCTCTCGGGACGTTCTGTAGAGTTCAAGTGCCCGGTCGAGACTGATTTGGAATCGGCCATTCACCAAAACCTTATAGTCAGGGGCAGGTCCGAAAGGTAGCTCTTGTAATATTTCTTTCAAGGTAAATGCAAGAGATCGCTACAAATATGTCAGCAAGATGCCGCCACATGCTTCCGATCAAGGGGGAAAAAGATACCATGGATGGCCCGAGATGTGTGATAAATAATTCAAACATGTCCGCTGGTGACAGCAGCGTGGAGGCGTCTACTTCTCCATTTGAGCTAGCCTGACCTTTGTTGGTATCCGATATTCCTTTCTGCGGTCTCTCGTCTCTCGACGCCAGCACTACAGGCCCATCCTGAAATGGCCATGGATTCGGAGAGGAGATGGGTGAGCTGGCCTTGGAGGGGGAGGGCTCCCGGTTGTAGCCAGGTGTCGGCTCACTGGACTTGGCTTGCTTGAGCAGTTGAAACTGGAGCGTCGCGGCACTGCGCAGTCCCCCCATATTCTGGGTTATATCCTGCACCCAGCGGACCAGTTTCTTTTCTATTCGATACTCCCTCTCCGTGCCTGCAACGTAATGCTCAAGTTTGGACTCCTTCAAGAGCTTGTCGAGAAGATCATATGCTTTTTTATTCCTCGTTGACGCGCTGATGAATTCTGCTGCTTGAAGCTCTTCCTCTGACCCGCTCAGGAAGCTCTCTGTGATAATCCCCAGCATGATGGCAAGCGTGTCGGTCATTGTGACCAGATTTGAACGGAGCTTCTTTTGTGCTGAGATGGGAAATATAAGAAATGAAACAGCCATGGTAGCCGTTACGCCCATGATAACCATCTTCAGGACCTGGGAAATCTTGGAAAAGGACAAGTCTCCCACTTGCACCGCGCCCTCCTTCGTCAGAACCGTGATGATGGCAAGTGATGCCAAAGAACAAGCGACGTTCACCAGAGGATCGCCCAGTTTCTGCTTCGTCCACCCGATAAACCCTAAGCCACCTCCGCAGAAGACGATGAGGACCAGGATATGACCGACAAAAAGAAGGTGAAGCGTACTCTCGAAGAACATGGCCACGCACATGCTCGTGATCGAGATGAAGGCAGCATAGAGAAACGCCAAGAAAGCGCATATCGAAGCCTTCAACATACTCCCCCTCGATCGCGCAGGGTGGAAGTAGACTGTGATTGTGGCCACCACATGTTTCCCGTCTTGATGACCGAGCAGCGCAGCAATGGCGGGAATGAACGTCGCCAGAGAACCCAGTAGATACGCGAGGCTGCACTTGAAGACTCCTTTGCCTGCCTCGGACGCAGCAAACTGCCTCACCCAGTGCCAGGTCTCAAACGCCTTCCCACGAATCCTCGCAACAATCCCTTGGCGCTCGATACCTGAGGCGCGCTGTTCCGAGAGGAGTGGTGTTCGCTCTCCATGATTGCCATTCTCCGTACACACTGAGCTTCGTAATGTGACCAGGCCTTTCAGGCGTTGTCCTGTCTTCGGGAGGATGAAGGTAGCCTGCCGCAACTTCAGGGACGTCCAGTCAGCGATAACAGTAAACGGGAACTGCTACACATGGCACGAGTATCGATTATTTGGGGAGAAGGCTTACGTTCGGCCGGAGACGGCGCGGATTCGAGGACGGCGGCGCCGACGAGAGCATCTTCCTCTCACCTCAGGGCCTGTCCTCTCCCGGCGGTCGCTGTCGGTTCCATGACGAAGAAGCTCGGCGGAGCAGTCTGCCTCCAGGCGTTTTATCAAGCAGCTTGGACCCTGTGATCCACGTCAGGTGCGAAGATCCGGCTGGCGCCTTTGTTTAGCCTCGAGCGCTGCATAGCGGTTGTCTGCGGGGTTGTTGCCACGGCCCCGGGGCCTCTCTGCACACGGCCCAGCATATCATGCGGAGTTACAGACTTCATGATACCTACTTTTGCACTCTCTAGGCTACGAAAACCGCAGAACAACAGCATTGCACGTGCTCGGATCTGGAATGCCAGAACCGGAGTCGTAGATGCATGTCATTTGAACGTCAGAATCTACATGCAGAGGGCGATGTACTGTACGCAGGAAGGAACATCAAACCAGAACCCCCGATACAGCTGCTGATAAGCGCCTATTACATCCGCCGTAGCTAACTACACCATCACTCAACCTGGCTGAAGTTGTGGCTCATTTCAGACCCTCAACTTTCCATACTTTCACGGTGGCATCGGCACCAGCTGAAGCAATCTTAGAGCCCCCAGCGATCCAAGTAACACCATTGACCCCCTCCTTATGGGCATTGGACACCTGGAGCCAGTCCCCGGGATTCGCTAGGCTCCAAACAAAAATATTTGTGTCCACGGCGCCGCTCACCAGATGTGTGCCATCTTCGTTCCAAGCAATGCAAGTGACTCGTGCAGTATGTGCCGTCCAGCGGTCAATCACAAGGCTGCCATCTGCAACCTTGAAAACGAGCACCCGGCCTCGCGAGTCACCAGCGGCAAGAAGAGAGCCGTCGGGCGAAAACGCCAGAGCCGATATTGCGTTTCGTGACGCCTTAATATCGGTTCTCGGAGTGAGCTCCGAATTGGAAACATCGCATATCTGAATCGAGGAGTCTTCTCCTCCAATCGCAGCAGTAGTTCCATGCGCAGCCACTGTAGTCACTGTAAATTTCGCGCCAAAGCTCCCTGTCTTCTTTCCATCGTGGAAGATTTCGACTCCTTCTGAGTTGGCAACCAGCACCGTTGAGTCGCCAGCAGCAATTCCCTTGGGCTGACCAGCTAACTTGGCCGCGCTTCCGGTGTATGTCTTGGAGGCTATGTCAACCGATCGGATAGTGTCATCCCAACCGACGCTGTATATCCTCCCGCTGCCTTCAGCAGCAGTCGTCATACCGGAGATGTAGGTTGAGTGACCCTCGCCTTCGACTTCTTCCGCGGTTCCGGTTGCGACGTTCCAGCTACAAACCCTTCCTTCAAAGCTTCCCGACCAGAGAGTCTCTGTGCCGCTGCCAGAGCCAAACTGTATCAAGGAGGTGATGTTCTTCTGGTGCCCATGGAGGACCTGCCTCGGCTTGGGTGAGCCTTCAACCAGATAGTTGAGGTCTCCGCTTAGAGATAGACTGATGATAAGGCCATCGCTCCTGCCTGCGGGCCAGACAACGCCAACCTGCTGGTCACGAACATTCGCAGTGCTCTCATCTCCCATGGTCCAGCTCTGCGTGACCTTGCCTGCTTCAACGTCCCAGATCTTTACTGTCCTGTCTGCGCTGGCCGTCACAAATTTCCGCGAGTCGCTGGACCATGACACGCTGAATATACTGCCTTTGTGTTCGCCCTCCCCAATTTGCCCCTTGGGCTCTCCAGTCTTGCCGTCATAAAGCCAGATTCTCCGATCTCCACCGACGCTGACCAGGGTCGAGCCGTCTGGGCTGAAGCCAACACCATAGATATAGTTGGTATGCTTGTCTCGGATACCAGTGTTGAATTTGAACGGAGCGCCATGGTAGAACACGAGGGTCTTGTCGTCTCCAGCGGCGGCAGCTCGCAGAGGCCGCTGCTGTCTTATTGACACCGAGTTGATTGGTTGCGTGTGTCCGGTGATCTCGCCAACACTGTTTCCGCTGTCTGCAGTAATGCAGTGCCCGTATCTTTGCTTTCCGTCGCCGACGGCGATGATGCGCTGCGAATCACCGTCCCAGGCGAGGTCGTTGATGCGACCGCTCACAATGGAGTACTCTCCCTTAGTGATTCCTTCGCCAACGCAATCCCACACTCTCACTATACCAGCAGCGTCGCCACTGGCAACATAGAATCCGGATGGTGAAAAACGCGCGACTGTCGTCTGCGCTTTGTGCTCCGTATACTGCCTCGCGACTGCCGGGTCGTCGATCGAACGAAGGAAAATAGACTTATTTGACTACGCCAATCCGGAGTCAGTACAAACGTGGAAGTGGATCAGGGAGAGGGGGATGCATACTGCATAGGCCAGTTTCTCTCCCTTGGAATCGGCAGCAAGCTGCGTGGGATGACCCCTCGTTGTCGAGGGGCTGGCAGCCCAGATGGACTCTGGATGCTTCAGCCCAGTTCGCGGACAAGGCGCGGCCTGCGAGAGGTTTACGTACCGTTTCTTATAGACATGACCGCGCCGGATCAGAGAGGAAAGGCATACACAGAGCAACGTCGCTTTTTCAAGTGGGATGGACGGTCCAGTAACTGTTGACGTGGGCAGAAGCGCTTACATGTACTCGGGCTGGAGCAGCTTGACGTCCATCCATCCTCCGCACCCGGTGCGGCGCGCGGCTTGGTGGGGGCATTCTCCATCACAACTCACTACATGGGATACGGAGGAGGCAGCAGCTGAAACAACGGGGCCCTCCTGAAATAAATATCTCCAAGCAAGATGTGGCAATCGTGGAATCCAAAGAGCTGCACTGAAGAGAAACACATTGACATATTCTTGGTAGACGGACCCTGCATCTCTTTGGTAAAATACATGTTACACATAAATTGGCAACACAGTGCCAGGAATACAAAACATTGCATTGATGTTTGACTCGCCAGAAACCTGCTCTCCATACCATCTGTCTGTGAATATACACCAAACCGTCCTTTCAGGCGACGCCGCCGGCATCCAGCCTAGCTTTGGCCTCTGCCGCCAGGATCTCGGGGTGTCTGTGAACACTCGGCATGAGACCTAGTCCGATTGCCCTGCGGATGGCCTTTGCAATTTTGCGCTGGTTGACCGGGCGCAGCCCTGTTTGACTTCTGTGCTTGATACGGCCCATGGGCGTCATGTATTCGGACATGATGGCAAAGTTCTGTCAACCAAGAAACTGGTCAGCATTCCCTTCCTTCTAAACAGATAGATACCGCGTAGTGCAATATGCGTACCTTGTATTGGTCCAGCGGGTTCATGTTCAAGGCATCGAAAGCGTCCCTCGACGGGCTGTGACGCTTCCTCCACTTCTTCATTTCCTCCGGACTCAAGTCATGCGGCGCATAAATGTCTCCGGCCTTCCAATCGCGCGTTTGGAACCTCTCCAGGATCCTGCTCTCGCTCTGGGACTTCTGATCTTCCATCAATCTCTGGCGGGTCGGCAGCCGACGGCGGGTGAGGAGCCTCGCGCCTGGAGAACCCGTAAGTTAACGGTTATCTGAAGCCACAGACAGGCCGCTCGAAATCTTAGGCCAGAAAGGGACTTGACGTACTCTGAGCGGCGCCAGCTGACGTCTGCTGTGAAGTAAAGGTGCTTGTCGAGGCCGTGGCGGCCGTCGAGTTCCATCGGCACACGGAGAATACTCCGGTGCTTGTCGTGAGGGTGCGGGGAGCGCGCAACGAGAAGAGATTGAGAGACATGGCGCCTGTGAATGGATCCGAGTCCCAGCTAGACGAGATCTCTCGACGAAGAACACGCTCGAGCACGTCCGGATTGGTGGTGGACAGCTCCGGCAGATCATCGAGAGCGTCGAGTGGAGCTGGTTTTTCGTCTCTGCCCCGGGCGCGCCAAGAGCCGCACCTCTCCAGCCCGCGGAGCTCCAGATCTCCTCCCGCACGCCGCCCAGCTCGCCATTGTCGCCTCCAATCTTTCTGTTCGTCGCTTCTCTGTTCCCTCTGCTGATATATCGCTGCCTGTATACCAGTATGAACCGTTGATATCTCTTGTTGTCCCCCTTGTGGCACCCCGCTCTCCAAATCTGCGCGGCGCATCTCTTCACAAGTCCCCCACCAAGCGGGACATCAACGACTCCGAAGCCCCCCAGTATCTGGGAATTAGCCGCACAATTGCGCCGCTACGATGCAGTCGCATCTCACAAGAAGTGTTTTTCGGGCCATTCTAAATAATGAACCACTCAGTTTCTCGCAATGTCGGAGTCGTCTTGTTAGCACCGTCCCCTACTATCGAGCCAGGAGACTGGGCCCGCGCAGCGCACACCATGTCCAAAGGCGAGGTCTCTTCGCGTTCAATATGCCTCCGCCTTCCAGTGGTGAATCTGCGGCTCAGGCTTCGCCCCTGTCTCCGGAAGTCGGACTGAAGCCGATGAGAGATCTAGCGAGGTCTTTGGCAGACAGAAGCCGGCCACCAGCCAACGACATCCTGGCCAAGGCCTTCCGAGATTTCTTCACTGCCCGCTCCGGAACTCCCACTGTTATTACCGATTTTCATGCCCGGCTTCTTGTAGTTACGTGGAAACATTTGAAGGCTCAGCAGGACGAGCTTGAACCCGACGACTGGCAAGCTGTTTTTTCCACGGAGAGCCTCGAAAATGTTCTGTTTGTCCTGTCGGAGGCGAACTGTCTGCCCGAGTCTCACAGTACAGTGCTCAAGGTCGCACGTTTCGCATTCCTGGAACTGTGCGGAGATCGGGGGTCCGACCCCAATGAGATCAGCCGCCAGGCGCTGATCGCTTATATCACACTCCTCTCTTTGCATGGTAACCCTGAAGAGGCGCGGCATGTGGTCGAGAAATTCTGGGGCAAGCTCCACAAATCGAAGCCTTCTCCGTGGCTTACAGTGATGAGGGGGTTTGCGATGAAGGGTGACAGGCGTCAGCTCAGAAGGATCACCGAGGAGCTTGAGAAGCAGGGCAGGAAATTCGACCAAGCTTCTCACCAGGAATTGACCTTGTTGCTTATTGAGCAGGGTCTTATGGATGCGGTCAAGACGATGTACGAATGCCCGATATCCGACAACCTCGAGCCTAGTCTTGCGACAAAAGAAGCTGTCATAAAATTTGCCATTCTGAAATCCGAAGTTGACTGGGCGAGACCAATCTTTGAGTCTCTTCCGCAGACCCCTTCCCCTGAGACGAGGAACATAAGGCTGCTCTGGGAAGCTGCCCATGGCAGTGGAGCGGCTGATTTATCTGAGAAGCTGAAGGCATGGACCGCCGAGGATCCTGATATGCAAACTTCTCTCACAATCTCATGTGTAAACAGCCTCGTTGAGTTTGCGAACAGTATTCGCAATCCCCAGCTGGCCGCTGATTTCGCTGCGTTGGCCTCTCAGTGGAGTCTGCAGCCGGATCTCCAGACTCGCATGCTGCAGCTGGAAGCTCGAATACAAGCCTGCGATCTCGACGGAGTAATGGAATGTCTGCGGAGTTTGGAGGATATCGGCTCGGTGGCCGAAGTGAATCCGCCGGTGATGAATAAGCTCATCACAATGCTTTGTCTGTCCGGGAAAGCAGACACGCTATTCGACCAGATCTCAGCCCTTCTCGATCCCCTAGTTGAGAACAATGTTCGCTTGGAAGCGGATACGGTCGCGGCTCTCACTCATATGCTACTCTACCGTCACGATTGGGATGCTGTCTCGGAGTTACTCCGACCACGTCTGGGCTCCTACGATACAGAAGAAAGGAGCAGAATCAGGAAATCCCTAGTGACATTCATCATGGATGTCAATCAGGAAACTGACCATGTCTGGGAAGCATATAACCTGTTGAAGGTTGCATTCCCAGAAACCGGTGTCAGTACCCGAACTGATATAATGACGGCCTTCTTTAAGCGAAATCGGAGCGATCTTGCTTGTCTAGTATTCGGACATATGCGCCAGTCCGAGGATTTGTCGCGGCGGCCAAAGCCCGACACATACGCACGGTGTTTTCAGGGGCTTGCCAGGGCAGCCGACAAGAAGAACCTCGAGCTGGTCCACAACATGTTGAAGTTGGACCTTCAGGTGGATCTCAATACGAGGATCCTGAATGGACTGATGCTCGCCTACGCCGCATGCGGGATGCCAGAAAAGAGCATGGAGATATTTCGCAGCATACTCCGATCCGAAGAAGGACCGTCGCATAAGACCATCGCGATTTTCTTCCGCGTCTGCGAGTCTCACCACAATGGGGTCCAGGAGGCGCTGAAAATGATGGACAAAGTGAAGCGACTGGAGATCGAGATCGACCGTCGGATGTACACTGCATACATCGAAGCGTTGGCTGCGCAGTGTGAGTTCGAGCGTGCCGCCGAGGCCGTCGAGAAGATGGAATGTGAAACGGGTTATTCCCCCACCCGCAATACGTATGGCTATCCCATCTTTCATATCATATATATATATATATGTATACATAGGGTGAACCAGAGCACTGACAAAAGATCCCAGGATCGGCCTGTTCTACAACGCCATTCCATACCAGTACTGGAAAGATAGGGTAGAAGAGTGGGCCAAATCTAAATACCCTGAACTGTGGGCCCAGCTGGAGCAGTTGAACCGGACCGAGCACGAGGAGGGCCCGAAGTTTGACGACATCAAAAACGAAATCATTGTCTAGCGCACACTGTTGGCAGCCCTTGAGGATAGTAGATACTAGGTAAACCGTATGCATTTTTTAGCGTGGACTATCAGTACCCTCCTTCACTGCATGATTACGCCTCATGACGCAATTCCACTGATACTCCATGTAATGCATATATTTATATATCCTTAGCCGAATTCCCATCATCTACGAAACAAGAAGCACGATCGATATCCATCAGCTGGACTGTATATAATATACTTGGCCCTTTCTATATCATCTATCATGATCATCATAGTAATGACAATAATAATAGGTATAGATGGTAGTCCCCCTAAAATGGGCAAAAACGACTTAAGGCAACTGAACTTACAACTACAACAATCACTGGCCACTGTTACACAACGCACATATCAGATACATATATATAGACAGACAAGATAGAAAAGAGCAATCTATCATTGCAGTTTATTGATCCTGATGAGGAAAAAGAGAAAGGTGGAGAATGGTTTTTTAAAAGAAAGAAAAGAAACAGAGAGAGAGAAATACCAAAAAAGCAAAGCAGCTCCTTCAAACTCTGTCCCCGCTGCATGTAAACTTGATATGACCAAAAGAGGAAGGGTAAAGTCCTAACGCGAATAACTTCAGATCGTATGTACCCACATAATAATATCCTATCGATAAGGCGCATACATACTAAGCTTAATGTCTGCGCTTCCATCCATCCGTCCATCCACATGGATTCCACATCCAATTCTGCCCCGTGCAAGGAAGCGAATGCCGATTACAGCGCAAGCGCAAACTTTTTTTAAAAAAAAATAGAACATTTTGTACGTACTACTTACTGTGAATAAATAACATCATATAAATAACATGATCCATATGAATTCAGGAGAAGGAGACAGGGAATGGAAAGAAAAGTCAGAAATGCAATGGAGAATGGGAAAAATGGGCAAGGGAAAGGAACTAAGTAACTAGCTAACTAGTAGATCCAAATAAGAAGAACAAGAATAGAAAGATCAAAAGATATCCAGAAGAAAAAGAAGAAGAAGAAGCAACAACCTTTCCATATCACATACTGGTGCTAGTAATACCATATCCGTACTTAAATAAACCCCCATCCCCATCATTCCAAGTATCCATTATCCATTATCCCATTCCATTCCGTTGCTCTAATCCAAAGAAAGAAAGAAAAAGAAAGCGATCCTGACCAACTGACATCAAAGACCCAAAATCGCTCCTGTCCGTCGTCTTATCTCAAAATGACCAACTGACCAATCAACCAACATGCAAGCGTCAAATAATACCTAACCTATCACCTGTCCATTGGCCACGACAACCCAGAGATAGTACGTATCATATTGAAAAGAAAAGAAAGAAATGCAGCAAAGTCAGGCGAAACAGCAAACATTCAACAGCGGCGGCGCTGACACCATCCATTATCGTCGAACCAACTAAGTACGGAGCAGTAGGTTGGGCAGCTACCTGCCCTACCTAGGTACCTAGGTAGGTAGCCAGCCAGCTCTCTCATCTCATCTCATCGAGCCGAGTCGAGCCGAGTCGTAGCAAAATCAGTTCCCGTCTTTGTTGTTGCCCTTGCTGGCAGCACCGGCTTTCTTGGTCGTCGTTGGTTTCACCGTTGCTGCTGCTTCCTCTCCCTTCTCGACGACCTTATCATCATCATCATCATCATCATCATCATCATCATCATTACCCACGGCACTTCCGACCTTCTCCTTCTCCTCCCTGACGTCCACTGCGGCGGCGGCGGCGGCGGCGGCGGCGGCAGCTTTCGCCTTGGAGGACCTGGCCGCGCCCGCGCCCTTGGACGGTTTGGCGACGCGCTTGGCCGTGTTCGCTTTGGCAGCGGCAGCGGTGGACTTGTTGTCCTTGTCCTTGGTCTTCTTGCTGATGTTCTTTGCTGTCACTGTTGTTGTGCCAGAAGAACGCTTGCGGGTTGTCGGCGCGGCGGTGGGGATCTGTTCGATGACGCGAGGCCGCGAGTTTCCCGTCGAGCCACGGGTGATGGCCATGATGATGATTTTGCCTTTGCTTTTTGCTGTATGTAGTGTTCTTTCTTTTTGTTATTCCGCTGCTTTTTGTGGAAAGAAGGGCTTGGTTGTTGCAGTGGTTGCGTGCTTTCTGACGCGGCCGTTGACAACAGGTGTTATTTACCTAGGTAGGTAGTAGTAGGTATATATTTACCCAGACAAGGACTAGGGCTCGCGAGAAAATGACCGGGAATGCTACCTGGTTCAAGAATAACAAGCGCCTATCTTCCACGAGCAGGGGAATAATGAAGTGAGCAATAAACCAAGGTACGTCGATGACAGATGATGCTGGCTTGCTAGAAGATCAAAACAAGAGCGGGGGTCGTGGCAGACACATCTCACCCCGGGGGCAAAGTGACTGGGAGCTAGCGCTGCCATGTGTCACAGGGGCCCTTGTCAATAGGAGGTCAAGTTGCCGCGGCGCCATAGGGCCGTTCTACGCTGGAGGTATGGCCTGATACTTCAGGAAATGCAAAACAGTGGATGTTCTTCGAGAGATTCAATGCAATATGCTAATTACCATCAACAGCTTCAACACTCGCATGGCGCTGATGACAAAGGAAAATTAAGCATGATCCATAAGATTCTATCCCGTAGACAACCCGTTCCACATCTATACCTTAAACTTGTTCATCCTCTTGGTCATGCTGTAATCATTCGTTAGCAAAATCGAACGGTAGCTCAAGGGGGTCACAGGAGTCACTCACAAGTCAAAGAAAGCAAACTGGCTTGGATTACTGCCATACTCATACACAAATCGGCTGGCAAGGTGGCTACCAAAGATGGCACGCAGATAGCTCTCAGGCACCTACCCGCGTTGTCAGTATACGGAGCAAAACAATTTCCACAGAAACCAAAAGGACTCACCCGCTTGAGGATAGTGTCGAGACCGAGCTTATCCAGAAGAAGTTTCGGGAGAGCATCCTGAAGAACGGATCTGCGGAGCTCAACGTTATCCCACAGATCGGTCTTCTGCAGCTCTTCATCCAGTTTGGTGATGGCAACGCTGAGCCGATCGCTCAGTACGCTCCGCAACACACCAGTTTGCTCGTGTTCTCGCCAGATTGCCTCGAACTCGAGAGTTGCGTTTTTCTTGATGATTTCCTGCACCTCCTTGACATAGGCTTCGTAGAACGGTGGCACCGTCCCATCCTCGCGGATGCACATATTTTCCTCGAATTCTTTATCGTCGAAGGAGAGAGAGGCCAGGACTTCAAGGGAGGAAGATGTGACACCACCCTTGTTGGCGGAGGCATCCTTGTAGAGAATGCAGCCCGCCTTTTCCAGCCGGAGCTTGCTGTCTTGGGTGAGGAAAAGGTTTGCACCTTCGACAATGTACGGTATGACCGCCTTGCCGTTCACGATGAGCTTCCCCACCGTCGAGAGGTCGACGGACTCTGGACGCCCGCCACAAGGAACGAATATGTCGAAGGGTAGGTCTGTGCGCAGATGGAATGTATTGCGGAAGACCATACCGTTGTTGACTATCTCGCCGCTTGGCAGCTTGACGTTGCTTTCGTCGACGAGAACCCTGTAGCCTTCGGGAGAAAGCTTCGACATGTCATATTCAGAGATCGTAACTCGCTTCTTAGCAAGCCTAACCAGCTCCTCACGATCCAGTCCCTGTGGGTCGACAAGGACACCGGATCCGTCGACGATCGCAGTGTACTTTTCGTTTCCAAGGAGGATTTCATTCGATCCCAGATCACCATCCGGACCGCCCGTCTGCAGTTTTCGTACCTTTGATGGGTCGATGTTCAACTTGCGGTAGATACCTTCGACGTACTGGCGAACAGACAGGGTGGTCATACCGTACTTGTCGTGCGGAATGCCTCCAAGCCTGGGGCTCTTGCCAGTGAAGAATGACTTCCACCAGGGCGCGCCTCGTTTTCTCGCATGCTCCGTAGCCCAGTCCACCAATTCAGCAGTGTTCTCATCGGGGCCCATGAATAGAATCTCATCCTTCCCGTACAGGTCGACGATCGGATCCTTGATTCCCGGACTGGATGGCGGAAGCAGGAGATCCAGGATACTGTCGATGTATTTCTCGAAGGCAACGCGGGCCTTGTCCTGGTGGTCCACATCGAGGAGAATGACGCCCTTGGCTCCTCCTTCTGGGATGTCTTTGTTCTTGCGCTGCTGGGTGCTCGCGAGGTTGTAGTTCTCGTCGAAAAGCGAACGAGCATTGATACTGTAGGCCTCTTTGTTGCGGCTCTTGACGATACGGATACCTCCGCGAGCAATGTCGCGGAACCGCAGATGGAATCCTCGGAACTCGGAACTGATGACGAGGAACATACCATACAGGCGTTGGGGATACTCGTGCTCGGGCAGGAAATTGGGGTTGAGCCGGAAGCTGAGCGCAACCTTGGTGGGAGTGTAGAAATTGGTCTTCAAGATGGAAGCGTTGAAAACACGGAAGGCCGTCATGACCATCTCGTCGTGCTCGTTGGCTACCGTCTTTGAGATCAGGTCCTTCAACCTCTCATCGTCCAAGACCTCGTCGACCTGGAGCCGGAGATAACTCAACGTCGGGAGGAAGTCATCCTGCGCAGGTCCCCGGGTCTGAACGTAATGAGTGTTGGCAAAATCCAGGTAGAGCTTGTGAATGAGATCCGGATATTTATTGATGATCTCGAAGATGTAGTCCGAGGTGAATGTCTCTGTGCGAAGCCTCTTCTTGATCTTCGCCAGAAGTTCGGCATGAACGCTGTTATTCGGATCGAGCACAGCCGTCAGAGAGGTGTATTCGGATCCGAGGCGGTTCAGGAACTGCTGAACAAAGACCCATGCGCAGTGGGCGTAGATGGTTTCCTGCAGACTGAGACGTCCGCTGGCAAAGTGGCCCTGGAACTTGTTCTGCGGAATGCAGTACAGGAGCGAGATTTCCTTCATGATCTGGTGGATAGCGGCTTCGATAGGCGGGTACTTCCCGGAGATCTCAGCGCTTTCCACGGGCCGCAGATAGAGAGACATCACAGTGATGCCGTTGGAGAAGTTCTCCAGATACTTCCTCGAGCTCGTCAGACGGTAGTAGTGATAGAGGTCCGACAGAGCGCTGAACATTCCCATAGCAGAACCCTGGCGATACGCCAGGACAACTCTCTTCTCCCGGCTACCTTCAATCTCGTACAACTCGATGACTGGACCCGCCCGGGTCACAGCCTTGCTGATAATCTCCTGGTAGATCGCCTTGGTGTTGGGCGTGGCTTTCTGCAAGAATCGCTTATCGCCGATAATCTCCAGGTTCGTCTCCTCTGGATCCGGGTTCGGGTGGCTAAACTGACACTTGTAGACAAAGTAGCAGCGGAGCTGCTGTTCATTGTCGCCGGGAAGCGGGCTGGAGGAACGGAAAGTCTCAACCCGATAGCTGTTGTCGTGCGTCGAACCGTCGATGTACTTCTTGTCTATCCTCTGCTCGTACTGCGGCCCACCGACGGTTGAAACACCGGGTTTGCTGGTATCGATGTAGACGGCATGGTCCTCGGCTTCCTTGTCGAGTCTGATCTCCAACCGCTTGTCGTCTCGCGCGTATGCCGCGACCTTGGCAGCATACAGAGACAGGATCTGGGTGACGATCGCGTCAACCGACTCGGTTTGGAAGTACATGTCGTCTATCCCGAGCATGTTGTAGAACCAGTTGGTCTCGGAGACGACAAAATCGCTCGGGAAGAAACCCTTCTCCTCGAGCTGGTCCATGACTGCCGCGAACGTTAGATCTCCACAGCTCGAACAGGGCAAGACGTGGAAAGCTCACCTTGCTCCATCTGCTTCTGTTTGCCTTCGAATTTGGCAGCGACGTAGCCTGGATCCTCTTCGGTCAACACCCTGTGCTGGCCACCGCCCGGGATGCCCAGATGCGTAGGCTGTGGAGAGGGATGGCGCGCAGGAGACCGGGCGTTGTCGAGGATCTTGTTCTGAGGATATCTCTGGAACCCAATAGGGGTTCCAGCGCCCGAGGCGGAGCCATCCTCGCCGTTCGAGAACAGCTTCGGGCCATTTCGAGTCGGGAGGCTGTTGCCATTGAGTGGTGCGTCCGAGGTTGCACCGGTGGTGCCCCCGTCGGCTGCATGCTGCAGGTGTGTAACTGCTGGGTCAGGGGAAGCAGACATGACGTGGGAGGTGTCCTCTGCAGAGGTTGTGTACAAAGGTCGAAGGGAGATAAGCAAGTCACTCGTGTCTGAGACTGTCAACCATGGGGAACAGTCAGCTTTCACGACCGCGGCAAACGGACAAAGGATCAGGGGTGTCCGGAAGCGGGGTGACCGCGCAGGCACGAGAGATAAGATAGAGGGAGAGCTAGAGCGACGGGATCCGAGACACGGCTGGCAAGGGATGCGTACCTCTTGATAACGGGGCAGGACGGTGACGGAAGGGTTGGTGAACCCTGGAGTAACAAGCAGAAAGCTTAAAATCAATGGAGGAGGAGCTGACCGGGCCGGTTGCTGCTGGCCATGCACGACGGAAGAGGCAAGAGGCACGTCACTGTTGACGATTCACGCTGGACGGCAGAGTCTGCAAACCATCACTTGCGGGAGAGAGAGATATATATATACACACGGTCTCATGGCACAGCGCAGAGCCCACGGCGGGCATGGGCAGCGGGCATTGATTTATATATCTACCTGGACGGTGCATCGTTCTCGATGCGTCTGCGCTCAGCGGCCAGCGCCGGCCAGGTACGGCCGGCCAGCCGGTCCGGGCCCAGGCCGGCTGGGGCTGCCGGGGAGGGCGATCGCTGATCGCTGACGCACCGCCCGCGGCCTCTAGCGGATCGCTGGGGAGTGTGGCGCTGCAGCTAAGAATATCGAGCAATCGACGACGCCCAAGCGGTCTGCTCCCTCGACCGCCAACGCTCGACCGTGACACGGGTCTGCTGCGTACAGGTACAGCGCGCCGCTAGGAGCGTATACACCTCAGACGATGTACCTGTACACCGCGATCACCTGCCACCTGGTGTCGAGCAAATGGCTCGAAACGACAGGAGAGGGAGCCGATGGAAGACCATCAAAGCTTACCGCCTTGCCTGCGCACCGTCGAATCCACAATAATAGTTACGCTATGGAATGCAGGGAGCAGAGGTCAGGGTGATCAGCTGACTGCGCTGTCTTGCTCGACAAGAGACGGCCTTCTCCAGACGTCTGTTCTCCCGGCACGTGCGCGGCTGGGGACCCCGCTCGAAGCCTCGAACGTCGTTTCAGGCCGAAAATAGTTCTCCATGTCGGCGGTGCCATCCACACAGGAGCGAGAAACCATGATTTCTCTGAGTCATGGAATAAGGGGCAATGCAGTCTATAGTAATAATAGACCACCTAAAAAGACCGAGACCTCTGTTCTTTCTGACAAGGGGAGGAACGACGGCGCACTAACTACATCGGGGTTGCTCGACATGCATGGCGCGGCCGTATCGTACTATCATCACCTCAACTCAGCAACACCCGCCGACCTTTGTTGGCTCCTTGCTGGATGCTGGCATTATTGTAGTCCTCCTCAATCGACAGGCAGTGAGCCCTTTCTCATCGGTGGGTATGGGTGTTGGGATATGATCCCAGTTACTGCTGCATTTTCTACTGCGAGAGCAGAATTTTTTTAACCTTCCCAACACAGTACAGGTAACTTCCCCGACAGAACTTGAAAGGTGCGAATAATGTACCTTAGGTACCTAGGGGAAAATTCCAGAACTGGATTAGCATCCTCCGCAGTTTGGTCAGGCTCCAGCGGACCTGACACCGGCCCTCTAAACAACATACTACAGGGCAGGTGATCATCAGGGACCCCATACCGACCAGGCACAGCCATCCGCGGGAGGCTGGGGCAGCAGCCACTAGCCTCTTGGTCTGTCCACGAAAAAAGCCCTTGGGGCGTCGTCTGCAGCTGCGGACAATTTTTTTTTTTTTTGCGTCATGCGGGGGGTCTGCGTCCATGTTCTAGGAAGGTTAAGCCGCTGAGCGACACCCCCCCGTCCCCCTTCGGCGGGAATGTTTTTCCCGGCCCTGCGAAGGCTCGCGCAGTTTCTATGATGTAATAAGCGGCCGGAATGTCGCATCCATGACGCTCGAATTGAGGCATTTAGAGCTGCAAAGCACCTTCCTTTCCAATCCAGGCGTTTCTGTTATGTCAGGAGCGCATACGTTGGTTGCGCCATATCTGCAGGTCATGAGCTGCTCTGCCATTGAGCAGGAGTCTGGCACAAAGGTTGGCTCAGGCTGTACTTAGGAAACTACTGCCTCTTTACTCCATGTGCTTAAATCCTATTGTAGTACGCTAGGTACTTATGTAGGTACATACCTACTACATGCTTTGTCCATAGAAAAGCATCCAGAGCAGTCTTTTGGTTGGCAGCAATTCCTCTTCTCGTCCTCTTAGTCGTAAAAGTCTTTAATTTACACACCGTCTTTAGACGAAGAGGAAAAAAAACCATTATGTAAGAACGACGGCACGAAAAATATTAATAGAAAGGGAATGTGACACTTCCCTGTCCACCAACATCTTGATATTTTTTTTCATATTGAAAAATCAACCAACTCCCAAGCCCTAAAAAAGAAAAAGTTGGAACACCGCCAGAAACAGGCAAGCCCATCAAACACGGCCCGACGCCATTATTGGTCTCTCTCTCTCTCATATCTGGCAGCCCTGAAGACAGCCGGGCCAGTTCTGCATCAGATCAGGCAAGATTTTCATCGGCACCCCAGCTTTTCCAAGCGTGTGCCGTGTGGAGGAGGGCGGGTCCTGACTCTTACTAACTCCTTTCCATCCCCGGAACTTTATTTCAATATTGCAGCCCGTCGTTGGGGCTTGGCCGTGCGCCTCATTTTTTTTCTTTCCCACAGTAATCTCGATGCAGAGAATCCATGAGAATCTCTATCCAATTGAAAAGTACTAGATATGTATTTTTTTCTGCGAAATATCTAGGAAGTTCTACCGCGTAGGCCGGGTTGCTTGACCTAAGCCGAGGATAGCCGCGCGCAGCCGAGTTGCTGAACCGGGAAACTCTCCGCGCATCAGGTGCCCTGACTTGAGGTCGGAAGGCTGAGAGCGCTTACTAACTACTCCGTAGAAGTTGGGAGAATCGTTGTAACGGCGAAAAGCCGAAGCGGAGTTGGCGGAGTTTGCAGTATTTGCATTGCGAAAAAAAATCAATCGTGCGTGGTAAGGAATGAGCCGGCTCATGATCAGAGAGTCATGTAAAGACGGAATTTTGAAACAAGTTTGTGACTTTCCCTACAGGTTTTACTCTTGAGGCTTGGGTTGTACTCCGTAAGCTGGGAACTGTGGGGAAAAATATGTATGTAGTATGTCATGTACAGACACTGTATATATGAGATCAGAGTTAGCATCATATCTTGTCTCGAATCCTGCAGCAAGGCAGGTACCTGGTATAACAACAAGGAAGACGCTCACAAATCCATCCAACGAAGAGTTTTGACTATTTAGCATAATCAGAATAACAGAGAATGACAGCAAAAAGTGGCAGATATGCCAACGACGAGAACAAGCATGCCCTAGCGGCATTAGTATTATCTTCAATTGTCGCCGCGTCGTGGATCCTCTATTGGAGTAAAGAAACCGAGCATTCTTTAAAAGGCAGTGTCCACATTCAAGATAAAGCAAGAGAGGCGAAGGAAATCGACCAAGGATGAAATAGCTGTCGAGACAAGACTGCAAAAGGCCTCCTCCACCCTCCCTCTGTCCCAACAGTAAGAAGATATAAAAAGGCGACTTGTAAAGTTGACAGATTGAAATTGATAATACAGTTGGCTTGGTCCCATTAAAGGCTGAGAGTGCTGAGCTGAGAAGTATGTGTTTTTTACAGAGGACTTAATGGAAATCGGGTCTTGATTTGAGCGCATACTGTATTGTAAAACATATATAAAGCAAAAGCTGATTTCCGCGCTGAGGCTGATGGGCAAGTTGTGGTCTTCAGATCCACAGAATAAATAAAAAATTATGTTGAATAAAAAGCTAATGTTACCAGTTTGTCTTGGAAGTTTCTGCTCTTATATACTCCGACAATATCTGAGACACAAAAATATGATACAGGCACAAGTCTTGTAGGCTTTTTTAATGAGAGTACACCCTTTCAGATCAGTTACTCTGCAGGAACGGGTCCCAGGAAGGCTTTATCTAGACGACATGGATAGTTACCTGGGTACTTAAATACCACACACAAAACAAACAAAAACTTATTAAGTACCTACCGAAAAATCAATCAAAGAAAACACCAGCTAAACATTCTACCTATCCAAAAAAACACGAGGGACATGACCTCCAATATATCGCATACCACGCGCGCACTATTTGTCATTATTCATCCGGTTTTAATTAGTTTTACCCAGGAATCTTGTCTTGGCATCCCATCCCATTTCGATCCGACTAGCATCGAAGGAATAAAATTGTGACTTATCACACAAGCAAGTCAGCGTGCCCTTGTGTGCGGATGACCGGTGACGTGTAGATACTAATGATTACCATGTGCTGTACCTAAATCACAACGGGAAAAGCGCAAAATAGTTCAATTTCTGAAATCTTCACAGTTAAACTATTGTACTGTAGTGGTGTAGGTCCGGGACAACGGCAGCTTTACGACCGTTAGTGGTTTATCTGGGCTGCTGTGGACTGCAGACTGGATGCCCACTACGGAATACCACAGTATTAACCTTAGCCAGAACCAGCACGCCATCGTCGGTGCCAATTTCAACAGCAGATATGTATGATAATGCGCTACTACATATACGCAGTAATAATGCAATATTGAGCCAAGCTATCGAACATGCCTGTTGCAGTATCCTGGCAGTAAATAATAACCAGATACCTAGCATTCAGGATGAGTCCAATAGTTTCTGGTCAACCATTCCTGGCGTCGATGCCCACCCCACTTGGCAAGTTTGGCGCCTAGACTCCAGACCCTTGAACTCGACGGAGTAATCTCATTGAGAACAAAATTTTTACGCCTCAGTAGCACGTGAAAAAGACAAAAATCAGCATTCTTGACGCCTAAATGGAGTCTGTACTCATTGCTGAGTGATAACAAGATTATGTGGCTGGCCACTGGCCACAGCGATGTCAGGTGAGGCTGACACCTACCTAATGATGCGGACACCGCGGGGCAGAGTGTGAGAGTGACGTGGTACAGTACACTTGACACCCAGCGGGAAAAGACAACACTGGGGAATTCCAACTGAGACTCTGGCTGAGTTCAGGGGATCTGCGGCTCGTACTACTGTATATACTCTGGGGCGCAGATATAACTCTGCTGGTCAGACAGTCAGGTTTTTGAAGCTCCTTGGAAGGGGGGCTTGATTGAATGGTTTGACATCGCCTACACTCGCTTGCGTGGCGATCTATCTCTGCTACGCCCAGCACGGTTCCGGTACCATACGTCGGGTGCTGTGTACGGATACTCCGTAGAGAGCCCGACAGTCCGTCCGACAAGTAGTATCTTTGCTTAGGCAAGACATTGATATCCATCCGTCAGGGCTGGACTCGGATTTGTAAGACCGTGAACCGTCCCCGTCCAGTGGGACGAGGGCGATAATTCGTACTCTGCGCAACTCACGACAGCCAGCAGCCGTGTACTGTTGTAGTAAGCCTCCCATGTTGCAACACGTTTTACCTCTGGATTATTCTTCGAGGTTCGAACTCCTACCATACTAGTCGTAGCGACGCAAGGGCAGTGAGCTGTACACATGGAAAGCTCGAATTCCTATTGGAAAAGCCGCAGTGGGAGATCCCCAAGTCCTCATGTCCAACGGAATCTGAACAGATGCCGCATAAAGTACAGGATAGGGGACTCATGGAGTATTAGGGGTTTCGGACAGCCTCTCCACGTCCGATATCGAGTCTCCTGTCCTATCTCCAGAACTCGAGCGCGTCGATCCACGGTCCCAGCACCATGGCCGGGCTGGGATCACCTGTCTTGGGCTGCATCATCGACCTGTGCCGCAGGGGTTGCGGAGGCGGGAGATAAAGAGAAGACGTGTACAACAGCTGGCTGCGCTGCTGGACCGGGCTCTGTCGGCCACCCCATAACGGGCGGCTGCAGTAGGACGGCAGCATGCACACTGTTGTATCAGTATGGCCTACAGCGGAAGATCAATGCGCGGACGAGACCCCGGGCCCCCCACGGCGCTGCTTAGAGCCTGAGGCCGTTCCTAGGGAACCGCCTCCGCGGTTCCAGAAAGAAGCGCCCGCAACGCGCTACCCCGTGCGTTCTTCCCCGGCCCCTCGCGCCGCTGCAAACAGTCGTGCTGACGGCGTGAAACACAGCGGGCAGCACACTCGAGACAGCACTCCGTACAGAGTACACAGGAGCAGCGATGTGCTCTTTGAAAAGCCCTCCTTGGCGCCTTCAGCACTTCTCTCGACGCGTACGCTCCCGAAATCAAGGAGGATACACATCGCCCCCTTTGACCGTTGCGAGGCGCGCATATAGGGCTTGAAATCCGGTCTCTTGATCAGCCAATCCACCCCTGGGCACACCAAAACGGGAGATGTGGAGCAGCCGATCAGAAAGGAGCTCCCCGGATCGGTTCATAATAGTAATGGCGCCATGTGACAATGATCGTCCTCCAGGCCTTTGAGCATGCCGGCTCCCCTCCCGGAGTCCTGGTTCCGCACGAGGGATCGGCGGATGATTTCTCCCTGCCTATCCCATGTCACGTCCTGGCTATCGTTGTTCTTCGGGGAAGTCTTCCTGTCCGTGGCCAGTCGTAGCAGGGCAAAAGTCTTTCTTTTACCCCATTATTGTCCTGGCTGCCTCCGAAAATCGCCATGATTTTTTCGCCGGGGTACCACCTCAATGGCGTCGATGCCACGCGCTCCCCGTACACAAAGCTGCAAGGCAGAGTGGCCGTTCGTCCCTTTGTCTGTGGGGATGGTCCAGGAATTTGGGGGAGGTAAATACCTAACCATAGGTACCTGCGTGCCAAGCGCACGGGAGTATATTTTGCCCATGGTCCTTGGATGCTCACCCCCCCCCCTCTCCTTTAGGCCTGGCCTTCCTTCCCTCGAAACATAGGCCATTCTGGAGGCTCTTTGCCGTTACACTACATCATACAGTGTCTGCATCCATACTTTATCACTGCTGACCCGGGACCGTCATCATCTTGCTTCTGCCTTGGGACGGATTCAGCTCGGCCACCTTTTTCAAATACTGCATCTTACATCACCCGCATTCCAGTAAATTTAACAGAGACTGAGCCGGTTTGCAGGTGAGAAAGCACATTTCCCTTGGTCTCTTCTGCTTTTGATCGCTTGTCCTTCTCCTGCACCTACTCTCCAGACCCCGGGTGCGGAGCTGACATTATCGCAAAGTCTCCCACCTCTCAGTCAGTCCAACGTCGACAGACTTCGGATATCCTGAGTGCAAACCAGGGCAGCAGCGACCCGAGAAATCGAGAGAAGAACAGGAGAATCCTCCCTTTCCCATCTGCGCGCCGGGAGACACGTATATTATTCAGACATACCTCCTGTGGGCCTCTTGAGTCAAGCGATGGCATCCGCCGTTTCACAAGCACCCAACCCACCCGCGATCTTGACTCCCTCCACTTTCAGTCAGGATATCTCGCGAGCGGTAGAGGCATCATCGATGCTACCGAAATACGCTTACACGGAGGAGTCGAGCTCAAGTCCCATTGAATATCCTCCTCCGCCGCCACCATCTCCGGTGGGGGTTCGGACCTCAGACTCTTTGCCATGGGAGTCTTCGGATAGAAAAAGCACGTGAACAGTGAACTCTGCACTTGGGAGGATGTTCCGTCCCTTATTTGTCTGGGTTTTTGTCGTGTTACTTTGTTGCAGGATACCTCGGCAGTTTGGGCGCGTAACTTCTGATGTTCTTGTGTTTGCTCTTACAATACCTCAAACGTAGCAAGCATTTCCGGAAATGGCAACTGGAACTGGCGTGTCAAAAGGCCTTTGTTACTATTTGCAGGGTGAGGAGCTGATTGATGTGTGATGCTCATTGTCTGTCTCTCCTTTTTCGGAAAACTCATGGCCGGGTCATGTGTTGTGACAGACTCGAGCAGATCCCCAAGAAAAGATTTGACTCTCGGATCAAGTTGCGCAGGACAACATCCTGCGTTAGCTTCTGCATTTCTCTTGCCAATTTCGCAGCTTAGATCCTCGGATTTAAAAAGTCCAAAGTTCCATCATCCAGCGCCGTTCAGAGAGATAGCTCCAAGCAACTGTTACGCAAGGGAGCGTCTAGGACTACCATTCACTAGAGTCGGCTGAAATTCCGCCTTGGCATAGGGTGGTAAGCCTCTATGAGTGATGGACAGCTGCTCAGGAGCCCCTAGGCCAACTGTTAATCGTAGCAGGAGCTTCCCGGCAGGGTTAACTTGCCGGGATGGCTCATCTCACCTCTCATGTCTAGATCCGGAATGAAGTTGCCGGTACCAGAGAGGTATTCCGACACCATCGCCTCGGCTTCCGGGTACACGGTTACTTGCACGTGATGCCTCATCCTTGCTGGCGTATAACTGCATTCACTGCAGTTGCACAATGGGGAACAGTATTGAGGTCGAGGTCGATGAAGTTTCCCGTGGGCTCTGGTTTTGCACAGCATGTGAGCGCCGCAGCCACCTTCATGACTGGGGAGCATCGTGTGGGTACTGTTCGGATGGACCGCTGCTGCTGGCATTCTCAACCTGTGCGTAAATCTCCTCAAGAGCCATCAGGGCATTCATGTCTCCCTGCAGCACGCCCTGGTTGAGTCTCTGGATCTCTGCCATGCGCTCCTCCGTCCTTGCCCAGCCGCGAAGTCGCTCCTCAAAATTCTGGCCGCGCTTAATGCTGTACACAGTACGCACCATATCCGTCTCGCCTTTGGCCTGCTTCGCGTTCATAAGCCGCCGCAAGAACCGTGCCTGGTTCGTGGTCTTCTGGAGGGGAACCGGCCCTTGCTGCTGCTGGCTTTCGACGGGGCCGCCTGCGTCTGCGCCTTCGATGGCCTTGCCGCCGCCAGAACTGGATATGAGGTTCGCCTTGCGGCCGAGGATCTTAACGCTATTTGCAGCAACGAGTATGTAGTCCTTGTCGCGTCTGAGGTAGGTGAAGTCGGGTAGCTCGGGCACGACTTCCGGGTGCGTGAATAACAGCTCTGTTCCGATCATGTCGGCCCAGGAGCAGCTAAAGATCTGGTTCTGGTAGGAGACGATAGGGTTGCGGCTGTGGAGGTCCAAGATCTGGATCTGGTCCTGCGACACGCTGGCATCCGAGTCTTCAATGGCTACATTGTCCTCGTCAAGGAACGCCGAGCCCTCTGGGGTACCCGCTGCTGGAGATGGAACTTGCGCGGGAGTCGCAAAGGCAGAAGACTCCTGCCGGCGTCGTGGAGGTCGGATTGGTCCATTGTAGGAGGTCAGGTCAAGATTGATGTAAAAGGACTGTAAACCCTTAATCAGCCAGAGCCCGGGAGACGTGGATGGTGGTAATGGAGGGTAAAGAAAGTGCATCCAGGTAGACGCGATGGAAGGATCAGCCAAACCGTACTTCTGTCTCCGTCTCGTCGTACTCGTACTCATAATCAGAGTCATCCCCCTCCCCCAGCATTGCTGGGTCCACCGCCAGCACCGGGTCCAAGTTGTGTTGCATTGCACACGCGAGCCAAGGTCGAATAGGTGTCAACCCCGCACACAGCTGTATGTCGCCCGCTAGCGGCCCGTCGGATCAGCTTGGAAGCCTTAGCCGGCGCTCTCGGAAAATTCAAGGACCCTTGGACAGATATGCTTGCATCAAAGTGAGATATGCAGAGCCGATCGGGACATCAGTCCCGTGCACAGCGGAATGCCGAGATATCACGTCCTGCAGACGGATACGGATGGTCCATAGCACCGCGCTGGGCGCAGGGACTGCAGGACAGGTCCTCGTCGGGAGGGGATCTGCCTCCAGAACGCCAGACGACCTGCAGAGGGGGAAGAGCCAGCCCGGCTGGAGGCTTCTGAGGTGCTGGAATAATAATGATGAAGTTGACAGCAGGCAAAAGCTTTGGTGGTGGAGCTGACAGATCGTCCCGCCAGCCCTAGGACGGGCTAAGACCTTACCGCGCCGTCCTGACGTAGGGACGAGAGACTTTTAGCCCGACCAGCGCGAACCGCCGGCCAGCTGTTGTGCTGTGCTGTCAATGTGTGCGTTCGAGTTATGCAGTCTGTCTATACGCACTGTCTGCAGCACATGCGACACGGCGTGCGGTGCCTGCCCCTCCACGCCTCGCTACCGCTGTCGGGCTCCGGCCCGCCCGACAACCTCATCTCCTCTCTCCAGCTTCTCAGCCCAACACTGGTCGGTGGCATGAGCTGGCTCTCTTCCTCCCAGGATTCTCCGCGAGATAGGCGTGCTGCGTACATCTCCTGCAAGTAAGTCTCGCCTTTTGCCATTGGTACAGTTTTCCGTCTCTCAGCCCGGCCGTTTCGGGCCCATCTCATGCTGATTTCTAAGCTTCTCATACCCCTCCCGGGTGCGCGCGGAAAGCCAGGAGCGGTGTCTGCAGTGGAAGCCCCAGCCCTCCGCCAGAGACTGGGATGCATCCGTCTGGCTTCGGATCCTTTTGGATCCTCTTGCTCATCATGATGCTATCCGCTTGGTCCCGATCTAGCCTTCTCACTGGCCAAGCCCGCCCTGCCCTCCGCTCCCTCCCTGCCCTGATCCACACACTACGCCCTGTCGCCTCTCGCTGTATCTGCACCGTTTTCCTTTTGCTTGCTCACGAGGATACTTGCCGGACCGGGTGCGTGTTCTGGACTCAGGCTAACCCAAAGCTATCTTCTTGTGGTTCCTTCTTATAGTGGCCCTACAACCTCACCATGGCGGTCAGGCACCGCTGCTTCCTCCGCCCCTCGCGTTCTCCCCCACCGGCTCCGGACCGTTCCTGCTGCCTTCCAGTCGGGTTCCTGTCGAGGAGGACGTTAACGACCACAAGCCGCCTCTGCCAATCTTCGTGCCGGCTACTTCCGCTGCATCTCGTCTCAGCCCAGGAGAAGAGCCGTTCGACAGGCCCAGGGACGACGACGGGCAGGATCCCGCATATGTTGAGGACGGGACGGCCCCGGACGATTCTCTACCCGACGCGAAGGACCTTGTCAACTCGTGGGCTCCAGGAGAGCTCTCCCTGATCCAGCAGATGACGCGCAAGTCACGGGCTGCCATTGCCGTCTTATCATCCCTCATAGCATATGTATCCATAAACAGTCTCGTCCGGACGCTCAACCCGTCCGCGTTCATATGGTACGAGGAGGATAAAGATGAGCCACGTTGGATCGCGAGCTCGTCTTCGTGGTTCGACCGGAAGGCCTGCAGATGGCTGGGTCTCTGCGGCGCCTCTCACTTCAGGCTGGTCCGCACCCGTTTTGGGTACCGTAAAGAGGATGCAGAGCCATCTCCGGACGAGGGGGCACCGTGGCGCTCGAGCTGGACAGAGGGGAAGAACAACCCCGAGGAGTGGAGTGACGATGAACGGGTTCTCCGTGAGATTCCGGACTACGTCCTCGAGTATGCGCCCCTGGTGCATCTGTTTTCCGGAGAACAGTTCTGGCCCTGTGACATTGCAGAGCATTTATACCACACCACTCCGATGTTGAATTACACCCCGGTCCAGTCGACATGGGAGCATCGCACGCTCAGCGATCTCGACCAACTGAACCAGTGGGAGGACGGAAGAAACGTGTTCTTGACGAGCAATGATAATGTCGAGGACCGCCCCACCTGGCTTGCGGGTGAGAAGAACATCCCCGACGACGGTAATGGGGAGCATGAAGAAGCGTGGGCAGATTGGGATGGGAGAATCGACGGAAAAATACCCGGCGACACCGAAGAGGAGCGGGCAAAGTGGTACGACGTTGGTGAGGGAAGCCCACTGCAAGAGGGAGGTGACAGAGCAGACGCTGAAGGTGTCGATGGCCGGGTGCCAGCGGACACCGTAGAGGAGGAAGACTATGTCAATGAGTTGAGGAAACGGTATGGCGGAAAAGAGATCCGTGCAGATGGGCCTGACGGTGGAAGGAGTGATGCGCCTGCTGTTCTCATCGTCGTAGACAAAGGGCACGGGGTTGTCGATGCCTTTTGGTTCTACTTCTACAGCTTCAACCTGGGAAATGTGGTCCTGAATGTCCGCTTTGGCAACCATGTAGGTGACTGGGAGCATTCTCTAGTGCGGTTCTACAATGGCAAGCCAAAAGCGATGTTCTTCAGTGCGCACTCTACCGGTGAGGCATACAGCTACGAGGCTGTGGAGAAGATTGGGAAACGGGTAAGTTTTTCATCCTCAAAGAGGAAGGCTATATAAGCTAACCCGATTGGCTAGCCTGTCATCTACTCCGCGGTTGGCACACATGCCATGTATGCTACCCCTGGAACTCACTCGTACATTCTACCGTTGGGGCTTCTTCACGATAAGACTGATCGTGGTCCGCTCTGGGATCCGCTTCTGAACGCTCACGCCTACACGTACGATTATCTGAATGACACTCTCCGCGCTTCCAACATCACTCCGAACGCGCCAACGGAGTGGTTCTACTTCAATGGCCATTGGGGAGACAAGTTCTATCCTCTCAATGACCGTAGACAGTACCGGATTGCTGGTCAATACCACTACGTCAACGGGCCTCTGGGCCCTCGCTTCAAGAATCTTGGCAGAAGGAAAGTATGCCAGGGTTCGGCCAAAGATCCATGTGTGATCAAGAACTACATTGGTGATGGAAAGAGAGCGAGGCGCTGGACGGCTGCTGGCCCTGGAGAGGAACTCACCGAGGCGGACCTGCAGATGATGTCCGCGAAGCACACAGCGGCGGACGAACAGGTGTGATGTTGCCACTCTTTTGATCCTGACACATTGGCGAGTCCAGACTGGATTTGGCGTCAAACTGCTTATGCTTGCTTCTTATACCCCCCCGCTGTTGTTTTGATGACTCATTCTTGTTATAGAAAGGATGGACATTGAGGGATAACGGATAACGATGATAAGAATTACGAGAATCTAAGTGGTTTTCTGATCTCTGTTGTCCTGTTTACATATCTTTAGCTTTCACAGCAAGATGCTGTAGAGCAGATCATTGGGCAGTAAAGTATGAAAAGGGCAGATGCATAGGATTAGGTATGTACATGCAAGACTGAACAGTGATGTTTCCTTTTTCCTGCAGTCCATGCTGTCAAGCAATTTCGGGACAAACATGTTGGAATTCCATTTCTGCACCGCCAACAGCAAATCCAGCGTCTCAACCTTTCTAAATGAGATATTGGAAACGTGATGCCGCAAGATTCCCATCGCCATCCCATGCTTGTGACATACAACAACTGTCTACTTTTTATTCACTACTACCTATGCCCCATAGATAAACATATACATAGTGGCACGGGTGACAGGGCGCTTGCATCTTACAGCATAAAACCCTTGTCTAGCATTCGAACTATTCGCAACGATCAGGTACAATTTTAAACTTGTCATGCTGCTAGGTTGCTTACATTGCTTGTCTTCAACTTTTTTTTCTTTTCTTTTTCCATCAAATAGAACGGGGACCATATGACATATGACTTGAACTTCGGACAAACGTAACGTCTACCATGCCATACCCTAGGTAGGTACTGCGTGAAAAGGGAAACGAAACATGCAGATTTTAGATAGAAAACATCCGAGCAATTAAGACAGGATGAGGCTTTTGGCGAACTGTGAGAGGAAAACTACCTGACATCACATTACAGGCAGCCGTTCTCCATCCCGTGTAGACATGAAGCAAAAATTGATATAGATATAACAATTCCATCATCGATCGCAAGCCGTGAGCAAGCAAGCAAGCAAGCAAGCAAGCAAGCAAGCAAAAGAGCAAATGATTCACAAGATACCCTTAGGGACCTGATCGACCTTGGGTAGGGAGGTAGTACTACACTACCTTCGTACACAAAATCAAAACTTCCCCAAACACTCAAAAACAGACAACTCCAACCCCCTCCCTTATCCATTCATTCACCATGCATCAAATACATCTACCCGCGCCTCCCCATATTCCTCACCGCAAACGACCGATACCCGACCGGCTTCGCGCACCCCCCACGAACGCGCAGGATCTCCGTCCGCGGATCGCAGTTATCCGCGCGGAAGAACACGACAGCAAAGTCGCCCGCCTCCTCGGCGGCGGCCGCGCGGGCCACCCGGGGCGCGGTGACGGCGTCCTTGACGTTGACGCTCGTGGCCAGGCCCGCGAAGGTCCTCTGGCAGCCCTGGCGCGGGCCGCCGGTCCACTCGCCCAGGGCCTGGCCGGTGCATTTCTGGCCCGTGTACATCTGCAGGCGGTAGGCGGTGGTTGGGAGCGGGAGGAGGACGAAGATGAAGAAGAAGAAGGCGAGGAGGAGGATGTTTTTCGTCGGGGATGGAGGCATGGTTGAGGACTGTATGTATGGATGTATTGATTGGATGTGTGGAGGTACGTAGTTAGGTAGTATATAGCACGCTGTGTGAGGACCCCGGTGTTGTGTCCGATAAGAGAAGGATAGGTAGATAAATTTGTATGGTCCAGTTAATTATCCGACCAAAGTTCTTAAGGTAGGTACTTGATATTCTCAGATCACAGGCTTGAGCCTCTTCGACAAATATGTAATTCTTTGAAGTTCGGATTAAAAAGGCAAGAAAGTGCTCAAGATTAAATTTAGTCTGGAGCGCATAAGTACTAACGATATCGTTCTATAAATCATGACGCAACACTTTTTCCTTTCCCCTAGGCAGCAAAGGCCCAAGAGGTACTAGTAGACGCCTAGTCTGTACATACTAGAGCGGACCCGAGGTTATAATATAATTTCACAGTGGTTCAAACAGATCCTTCCACGCATTTCATCCGGATATGGGGGTGCATACTTACCTGAACTTACCTAGGACCGTCCCATAGTACATGCCCAAAATAGAGTGAGGTGTATATAAGCTCACGAGTTTGGTTTGTTTGGACAAAAACATAGTAGCTAGGTACTTTATCGCATCATCTATATATTTCATTTGATGTTAGGCGTCTCGGCTCAGCTAGTTGCTAGAAAGCAGAGTGGAGAACATTGCTTTAAGCAGGAGTACAGATAAGGTCGGGCCCTGGCTTCCTGGTTGTCACTGCACCTTGGTGTTTAATCGTGTTGTGCTGCGGACGAGATATGGATCCCTCGCAGCGGACGGTTGCCTCCAGCCACACTGATGGTCTGGGTAGTATTCACTCCACTGATGACCGGAAGCAAGGGGATGAAAAGAACGAGAGTTGTTTGGAATAGATCTCAGTTCTTGTTCGATGTACCACTAACCACAACATGACGTAGAAGAACACATCTGGTTATTTAAAGTATGTCTGCCCTCGGCAGAGACTTTGTTTGTAACAAAAAAAAGATGACCGACCGCAAGCGATAAAAAACGCGGGGGAGAAATATCTGCCCATAAGTCACACATGTTACATACAGACGAAGCAAGCGACAATAACATGACGGATACTAAACGCAAAAAACCTCCATGCATCGACAACGCAAAAGAAGACGGACGATAGGGAGGAAAAAAAAATACAAGCAGAACAATCATCAGGTCGAGGGAGGAATACTGACTAGATGTAGAAAATTAGTTTGAGACGCAGAGAGAGAACATGGAAGGGGAAAGAGAGATGGTGGTATAACAAGGAAAGCGGGAAAATAGAAATAGAAAAAAGCGATGAGCCCAAAATGACGAATCCGTCCCAGCCAGAACGCCGATATCATAAACAATATTCCGGGAGTTTGCAAGCAGACCTCACTTTCATCATCGCCCAATCCGTGTCTCGACAAATCTGCAGCCCAATTGATCCATGCCAGTCAGTAGCTTCCCGCCTTGATTGGCCATCATGATTCGACTCTCCCATACAACAACTAGGATATCAAACGGAGCAACGAGTGCATATGGGAAATGGTGGGAAATGCGATGAAATCAATCAAAGAGCGCTTGAGACAATCATAGTCAGATCTTAAATTCTCGTGCCTCGCTTCCGCAGCCCAAAATCCTGCTCATGAAGCTCCCGGATTAGCCGCAAACTCTCCAAGTCTGTCTCGCTCTCTGCAAAGCTGGCCCGATCGCGCTTCACGCTCTTGCTTGGATGGGCAGGTGATGTGCTCTTCTTCGCGTGGGACGATGAGGGGCGCGAAGAAGGTTTCTTCCCAGCCGGTGGGGGAGCAGGTGGTGTCTTTCCCTGCGTACCGGTAGCCGTCGCGCTGCCGGATGGGCCGCGAGCAGACGAAGACTGTGAAGCGGATTTTGCGGCTTTTACCGGTTGCGACTCTGGTACATACCGGTCCACTTGTCGAGGTTGACGAGAAGAGTGACGAGAACCCGAGGTCGGCGTGTGTACAGTGGTGGGCTGCTCTCCCTCTTGCTCCCCCTCGACAGAGGGCCGCGCGTCACCATCTGCGCGTTCAGGTGGAATGTCCCCTTCGTCTGCGAGCGAAGTAGGTGGCGAGACCAGAGATGTGGCGGGCTCCGCGGGCACGGGCATAGAAGTGACCTCGTTAGCCTCAATTTTATCTGCCTTGAAGGCCGGGGGCGACGCATATGAGTTCCGATTCAAGGCGGCTTCGGTCTCTACGCCTTCTGGCACACCGCCCTCGGCTGAGAGCGGTTTGACATTGGAGGTGTCCAGATGGGCACTTTCAGAGCCGACCGGTCCATTAGCGGCATCAACCATTTGAGCTGCTTGCACCGCTGCCACCCCGTTTTCTTTCCGAACAAGAGATTCCGTTCTCTCCGCTTCAGGAGGAATATCTTGCTTCGACTTTTTGTTCGCCTCCGAAGTGGCACCCTCGTCAACAGGTCGGGGTCGCTTGGCTGAGCCTGTACCTCGGGGCTTCGATCGCTCTTGGGCCTTAATCGGGTCAATTCTGCCATACTCATCGTGTATGCAACGACGCTGCGCCCAGTTAGCGAAGAAAGCTCACAGACGCACTACCAAGGAGATACGAACCTTGCTCTTCCGACATTCATCACAAGCCTTGCTTCTTCCCTTTTTACCGGCGTTTACGTTATTGGGACTCAGATCATTCGGTTTAGAGGACGCCGGGTGCGAGGTGCCCAGAAGAGCTGGGTTGATCTTGCCATCGAACCGGTCCACGCCCTGCATATTGCCAGCCGCTTGGAGACTTGCCTCTGTAGCAACTGCCGCAAGGGAGTTTAACGCAGAAGCAGCATCGTGGGCCAAGGCGGACTGATTTTGCAGACTCATATCAGAGGCGAACGCATCTGTGGTCGCTTGCTTTGCAGAAAACTTCAAGGAGGACGTATCATTTTGTTCGTCCTTATGGCGGCATCGGATCCGTCGCTTGCGGCATGCATCACAGGCGACCCTCTTCGGCCCCAAACCAGATCCTTTCTGGACATTTCGAGGTTTCGAAGAGGCCTCCTCTTTCACACCCGTACTGGCCGGATTTGCCTTGGGCGCAATCGGTGCACTGTCACCGGATGGTACAGAAACGCCGTTTGGAACGCCGTTCGACTGATCGGGTAGCTGGTCGGACGGGCGGCGCACAGCTTGTCTTTCGGCGTACATCCGCTGGCTCTCTGCGGTGCGTTCAGACCGACGGCTGGGCCGACCTGCAGGCTTTTTATCCCCCAAGTCGACCTTGGCGTTGAGCGTGATTGCACCGGGACGAGTCCACTGGGGCGCTGGCTCGTTTCCGCGTTTCCAGGCAACCCAGATCCCGAACTTCCTGACCGTCTCAATGGGGTCACCTGTTCCTTTCGGGATGGATCGCTTGACAGCATTCCTGTCTTCCTGAGTGACTCCATCTACGGCGTAACCACCTGCAATCAACGCTGTCCGCAGCAGGTACTTTGCAAGATCCGGCAGGCCTTCCAATTCGGCCTGCGAATAGTACCGCGCATTGTAATAGCTCGACCCAGGAGGCTCTGTGTTTGCCCGTTCTCCAAACTCATAGTAAATCGGATAGTCCCGGTGGAAACGATAGTTCTCATCCCGGGTGAAGGCCTCGAGTACGCTCCCGGGGATGGGATCTTCCTCCAGGTACTTGAGTGCAGCATACCACTGGATCTTTTGGAAGAAAGGGTACCGGAACTTTCTCGGGACCTTGGTGTCCTTCTCTATCTTTGCAACCTTTATTTGCATACCGTAGCTCATTCTTGTTAAAAAGTTGCCACCAATGACAAGGCTGTTCTCGGGAGTCCAGACAGCATGGATCCAACCGGCCGGGATAAGCATGGTATCGCCTTCGGAGAGATCAACGCGGTAGCATTCCTTTGTCTGGTCCCCGAGAAACGTAGTGTCCTGAGCAGGAGAGTTGCACCACTCCTCGTATTTCTTCAGGTGTTTCTCCTTCGGCGGTATGAAGAAGAATGTCTTCTTCCCCTTGAGGATGTGGTAAAAAACCGAGGACCCGCCAAAGTCGATATGGAAGTCGGTGAAGCAGTCAGCCACCGACATCAGGCAGTAGAACTGGACCTTGGGGTAGTCTCCGACCGCCTTCAGCTCCGCGGGCCACACCGCGTCCTGCAGATCGAGATCGCGGACAATCTTGGGTCGGCGAAGGAGCCTGCCCAATTTGCTCTGCGATACTTCGAGACTGATGACATTCCGAACGACCTTCGGTCCAGCGCTCTCGTAGTAGTCGGCCCATTTCTGCATGTTCCATTTCTTCTCCTCGCCTTGCTGAGATTTGACATCGATCACCTCCACTCTTTCTTCCGGGCCATAGAGCTCTGCGACTCTCCTGACCGTAAGGCCTTGGGGTATGACCATGTCCAGCAGATCCTGGCCGCAGTCGATTACCTCCTCATAGCCCCCATCGCGCTCGTCGGGAAGATGCTCCAGCAACTCATCAAACATCTCCTGCGTTGGAGCGTCTTGGACGAGAGCATCGAACTCGGCCTGAACGGGAGGGACTGACTCGCGGGTGTTCAGAGAGGCCGGGATGACAATTGGTTCTGTCATCCCATTGCCCCGTTCGAAGTATTCAGCAGTGACCAACTCTGGTCGCATGCGGGGGAAGTTTTCCGGCAGGAATTGGATTTTTCCTTCCTTGATGGGTCGAATATAGTGGTGTTCGTGGGTTTCCGTAGAGGTCTTGACAAGGCCTTGGTTGAGGCCAGCATAGTCTATAGCAGTGCGCGCCCGAGACGACTTGCGCACGAACGTCGTGGGCCCGTAGATTGGCCTGCATCCGCGGCAGATGAACTTGTCTACCGTCCGGACCTCACGGTCATCCTTGAATCCAGCACAGACGATGTGAAACCATCGCTTGCAGCCATCACAGTTGATCCATGTAATTTCACCTTCCTCCTCGCCATCCATGGTGGGGATCCGGACCAGATTGCACGCAGCACAATTTGCCTGGCTCGAGTCGTCCGAGTCCTCTTCTTCTTCTGTTTTCGGAAGGACAGTGGTCGAGGATTGCACGGCATCGGTCTCTGAGGCGGCAACGGGCTGCGATTCCGCGTGAAGGGCCCCGTTCTGCGCTTCAGACTCCTGGGTGCAGCCATCCTCGACATCTTCATCCTGCCAACTGATGGATGGAAGAGTACAGCAGCTGGTGTTGGGCCTCACGCCCTGCATGACCGGCCGCGAGACGGCTGCGGAGCCATCCGACCAGGATCTCGTGCGCCACGAAGAGACCCCATTGCCAGCGAAGGCGTACGCTGACTTGTCCTCGTCCATTCCAGAATGGCCAGCGCTAGCATATCCGGACGTGGTCTGCCACTTTGTGTCACTCCCGTGGCGGTAAGACTCATCGATGCTCACGCTAGGCTTCGAGGTGTCGGGAATGGGACGGAAGTTGCTGGGCCTCGCAAAGTTCAGAAGCAGCTCCGCGTCCGTCTTCATGCTGTCGGGGACAGAGTCGTAACACGATGCCGGTTTGGCGTCGTGCTGTTCCAACGCCGGCGACGGCCCTTTCTCCGACCGCGCACGCTTGGCCGGCCGCTCGACGGATTCGCGGGCGTCGGAAGGCGGCGGCGGATTCGCAGGAGCTGCGTTCTGAGCGGAAGGGTAGGAGAGAGGCGCGAAGGTAGGACTCGTCGCCAGAGCGATTGTCGCGAGGGTGTCGATCGTCGAGCCCGACCTGCCATGGCCACCCGCCCGGTGGTGAGCCCCGCCATCCGGCGCAGGCTGCTGCTGGCGGCCATCGTCATCTCGAGCTCCGTATCCACCATCGCTGAACGTGTACTGGTCGCGCTCTGAACTCGTGGGTCTGAAGGCGCTGCGCTCGTTCCACATGATGCGGAAGTCGGTTGTGGAGGAGGGCGAGATGGGCTCGATGGCGCGTCGCGGGGGCGACGGGGTGCGGTACCGCGGCGGACGACCGCCCAGGTGGTTGAGGAAGGATGTAGCGCTCGCCATCTCAGCGCTGACGGATGGGATCGAGGATACGAGCCGGAGGAAGGCCGACGGAGGCGAAACTGGATGTCGGATAGGAGGCGGGTGGGAAGCGGGGGGGCGTTCAACCACGCGGGTTAGAGAGAGACCACCGCGGGCGACGGGAGAGTCATTCCTGATCGGGTCGCAAGCGCACGATAAGCGACGGGTGGGAGACGACGCTGGATGAGAGGAGAAGGGCGGGGAGAGGCGGTGGTGAGGGAGATGGGTTGCGCGGCGGAGCGCTGGTGCTTTGGGGGAGGGAAGTTGAGTCTCTGCTCGGCCTGTCGAGCAGCGACTAGCGGGCGCGGGACGCAGAACGCCGAAGGGGGCGCGGCTCGCGCGGGCAGCGCTGGGACACGCTGCAGGATGGGTCGACACGAGGGATCGTGACGATGCAGAGGAGATTGGACGAAGCTCGGGGGAATTGAGGATGCTCGAGGAGGTGAGGAGAGCTCGAGGCGACGGGGCGAGGAGGCGCGGCGCCCTCAGGACTGGCGGGCTGCGCTGCGAGGTCGTTTCCGGCCGGGCTCGCCGGCGCCTCTCCGCGCAGCGCTCGCGACGCACGACGCTGCTGAGGCCCACTGGGCAGGATGCTGTTTTTCTGGTCGCTCGACGCTCTCGTTCGCGCTGTCTGTCTCTCTCCTCTTGCTCGTCTGGCTGCGCTCCTCGTCGCGGCGCTGGAGGTGAGGCTCAACGGGCGACGCTGCCCTATTCCGCTTCGGGCAAGACGCTCTGCGCGGGACTCGGTGACGCCTCTCGCTCTCCCGCCTCCGTCACATCGAAGCTCTCTCCTCCAGCCTGTCTCCCTCCCACCGACCTCTCTTCCTTGCCCCGGACACTCTCAGATCGCCTCTGTTCCTCTAGCCCTCTTCCTGGCAGTCAGCCGCCTGGTTCTTTTTCCGCCCAAGGATGAGCCGGAAGCTCGCCCCCGAAGCGAATCGGTAGGTCCCCTCCATCTGCACCTCCGCCAGTCCGTGCCCGCCAGAGCTCCCGCCGGCTCGGCTTTGCTCTCGAATGCCGTGTTTGATTGCTTGTTGGACATGCTTGTTGCTGACGCGTGATTCTCTCCTCCAGCATTCTCTTCGTCAAGAACCTCAGGTACGTCCCTGCCGCTGAACCACCCCGCCGGACCGATTTCGGACACCCGCATATCATCTTCATACCTGCCATGGGCACTGCAGCTGACAGGATGCCTTCTGGACAGCTACAACGTCACTGCGGAGCAGCTCTTTGACCTGTTTGGCAAGTTCGGTCCGATCCGGTAGGCAGGCCTTCGCCATACTCCCCGGAGCGCATCGACTGACATCCTCCTTTGCAGTCAAATCCGCCAGGGTATTGCGAACCACTCCAAGGGAACCGCGTACGTTGTGTACGAGGACGTTGTCGACGCCAAGCAGGCGTGCGATAAGCTGAACGGCTTCAACTTCCAGAACCGATACCTTGTCGGTGAGTGCAGCTCTCTACATCTGCCACACCCCGGTGCTTGTCGACGCATCGATGCTGATGGCTGCCGCAGTCCTATACCACCAGCCAGAGAAGATGGTGCGCTCGAAAGAGGACCTCGCAGAGAGGCAGGAGAATTTAGAACGCCTCAAACAGCAGCACGGAATAGAATGATGTCCCCCTCGCGGTCTCTTTTGCCGAGTGCACTCCTCAGCCATGCCTGCGGAGTCGCAACCACTGTTCTGTGTTGTCTATAATATGTGGTCTGTGGGGTTTCTGGCGTTTTTTTTCTCCAACGGGTTTTGTGGTTCTCTGAGTTTTATGGTTATGAAGGTTGTCTGCGGATGGGATCGCTGGAAAGAATGAGGTCTGGTCAAGCCCAGAGATGATGCTCCCGGAGGCACGGTTCCTCCCGTTGAATTCCTGTTGAATGGTCTTACTAGTATCCATATAACTTAGTCTAGGCCACAATGAATACCCTTTTTTACAATCGAGGGCAGGTAGTCTATCTACAAAAGATGTATGCAGCACACAGCGGTGTCTACATGCGTCATGCCGACTCCGTAGATCTGCGATGTTCTGTGGAGGATCTACACGGCGCCTCGACCCTGTAGTTCCTAAGTGATCCCCGTCCAGGCCCCCACCTCTCCGGAGGGCAGCAGGAGAGTGTATCTGTGTAACCTGGAGGACTGGCAGCGATGGTGTCGCAGGCGGGTGAGCCACAGCCGCGCCGTGACGTTCTATTGGGAGCGGTGGCTGGCCTGGCCGCTGCCCGCCCGATAGTCCAGAGCCAGCAGGCTGCACGACTCCGCCCCGACGTCCCTTCACCGCTTGCTGGCAGGACGGCGAAAGGGGCTCCCTTTTCCTCCCTCATACAGCCTGTCAGGTCCCTCGTGGTGCCGTCGATGCTCGACGGACGTTGTTGCCGCTGAGAGCACCCTGTTCCCGTCACTTGAAACAGCCCGCGTGCCAACCCATGCACCGGCACAGGTAGTGTCACCCTCCCCTCTCTTCTCCAAGGCAGGATAGCTGCCATGGACCATCCTGTCCTCTCCTCGCTGGCCGCCATGGCGACGACGGCGTCGTCCCACGCCATCACAGCTACCAGCACCCGTCATTCCAGCATGACCCCCTTCCCGACGACCACGCCATCATATCCACCGCTTACGACCACCGTCCCGGGTGTCTTTGACAATGGGTCCGATGGGGAGAACACCGGGGAGTGCAAGCTGCTGGGTCCCTTCTCGCTGCTCGTGCAGGCCGCACTCGGGGCGCTGGCCCTGGTGTCTCTCGTCTACAAGCGGTGGAAGGAGAGGCCGCAGCGGCCGCTCAAGATCTGGGCGTTCGATGCCTCCAAGCAGGTCTTTGGTTCGGCCATGTTGCACCTGGCGAACCTTCTCATGTCCATGTTCTCCGCGGGTCAGCTCGAGATGACGTCCAAATACCAGCCGAATCCGTGTTCGTTCTACCTGCTGAACCTGGGGATCGACGTGAGTATATCCGCGCTGCTTGCTTCCAGGAAGTTGCCTAGTTCTTTTATTAACTGTCCCATATCCAGACCACTCTCGGTATCCCCATTCTCTTCTTCATCCTCCGCTTTCTCCACCGCCTTGCCATGTACACTCCGCTCGCGAATCCTCCCGAGTCGATAGAGTCCGGAAACTACGGCCACCCGCCTCGCGTGACGTGGTGGTTCAAACAGTCGATGATCTACTTCGTGGGACTGCTGGGGATGAAGATATGCGTCTTCTTCATCATCCAGCTGCTGCCGTGGATCGTCAAAGTCGGGGACTGGGCCCTGCGATGGACGGAGGGGAACACGGCGGTCCAGATCATCTTCGTCATGCTCCTGTTCCCCGTCATCATGAACGCCGTCCAGTATTACATCATCGATACCTTCATCAAGAAGCCCATCCCCCGTGGTCATCAGCCGCTTGACTCACAGGACGACTTTGATGACGCGATGCTGGACGATGACCGGCACCGCCGCAGCGCCTACCTCGCTGCCCTGGATGACAGTGACCTGGACGACTCGGACGACGAGTCGGTGGGGAAGGAACCGGGGATCCATCCCCAGCAGCGGAGAGCGGCGACGAGTCGCAATTCGGTCGAGTATGATCCAGCAGTCGATGGAGAGTACGTATCCAGGGGCTCCTTCCATGGTCGCGGGAGCAGCAGCCGCCGCGAGAACGGCCATTGATCTGCCCTGCACGAAGTTCGGAGATACACAACAGCATGAGTCACCTCCGGGTCGGTTATTTTTTTTTTCTATTCTTCGTTGTTGTCTTGATACCTTTGCAGCGTCGATGGCGTTGGGCTGGGTCAGAATGCGGCGTTGTTCCCTTTCATGCTTTCTAAGGGGACGCGTAGGTCCATGCCTCTTTCTTTACCGCGCAGGGTATGTCCATGTGAGAGCTTCATGGGCCTCCGTGTTCGCCTCTTGAAGTAACATTCCTGCTACTTGATGCAACATGCACTACGTTGGGGGAATAATATAGAACCGTCTGGGGAAGGGAAAAGCGTGGGAAGTAGAAGTTGGCAGTTTATACATCTGTTTAAGTCTATGCTTATCATGACTATGCTCGATGAATTCCACATCCAAGGCTCGGGAATGGCCGGTGGGTCTTAATGATATGCCGTCTTCGGAGACGAATGCATACGGAATCTCTTACGACATTGGGGAAAGAATATCAAAAGGTAGAGACCTACGGGTAAGTAGTGCTGTAGGAATCTACCTGGTTAACTTATGTCGTATGTAGTACGGCGTGGCACTCTGTCACGTCGCTACTCCGTGACGGTAGAAAAATGAATTGCCGTTCTAATAATATCCCTTCTTACATACCAATTAGGCATCTTCCACGATGTCGCTGTTTTAGCGCTAATTCTGATGATGCGGGACTCGAGCGTACGCCGTAGGTAGCTAATTCCGCCGGCTTTATCTATCGGGCAAACGTTATCGGCGACGCCAAGACCTCTCACCGCCCGCCGCTCCGCCCGCGCTAACCCGCACCCGCTCGAAAAAAGAAAAATCCAGATATCAAGTCTTTTACCAGTTTGATGCACGGGGGTGAACTCTTTTCCTTTCTCGCTCCGTACCACCCTCCCCTTGACGGCATCGAGTCTCGCGTGATATCGCGGGCTATTTAATTGAACACATTGGCGGGGTCACCTGTGTGATTGTGTTGGGTTGTGTTTTCGACCTGTCTTCCGGGGATCGGATAGGTAACGAACAGAAATCAATCAACAAAAGATGTCCAAGACCGGCGTCAAGCAGAAAGACCGGTCGGTCAAATTCTCCACGAGATCGCCCCTCGAAGACGATGCTCCGCTGTCGAAACCACGCCGCGAAGATGACGACGACGACGTCAGCGAAGAAGACGGGAACATGAGTATAGACGACAACGAGAACGACCACGACCACAAGCGCAGCGGAGCCGCAGTCAGAGAAATCCCCGAGAAGGATGAGACAGAGCGCAAGCTGGAGAAACTGCTGTTTGGCGATGAGGCCTCTTTCTTAGACGCGCTGAAGGAGCAGCGGGAGCGGGGGACAACGGATCTGGTGCTGAAGAGCGATGGGGAGGAGGGGTCCGCGGAGGAGAGGGGCGAGGAGGGGGAGGACAGTGGAATGGATGATGTTCCGGACGCTGATGTTCGTGTTGTCTGTCACCCTTGGTTAAGGTTATTTGCTACTGACATCTTTTACAGCTCTTCTTCCTCGACTCCGGCACCGCAGACGTCTCTGCAGACGTCGTTCGAAGAAGCAGCCCCGCGACCCCACCCGACGAGGACGACGAGGAGGAGGCTACGCCTGCCGTCTGGCACGACAGCGATGACGAGCGCCTCACCGTCTCCCTCGCCAGCGACCACAGACTCCGCAAGCTGCGCCTCACCGAGGGTGAGGACCTGATCAGCGGCAAGGAGTACATCCGGCGGCTGCGCCGGCAGTTTGAGCGGCTGAATCCCACGCCCGAGTGGGCGGACCCGGAGCGGAACGCGAAGCGGCGGAAGAAGAAGAAGACCATCACGGCCGGCAGCGACGAGTCGGAAGTCTCGAGCGACGCGGATGCGATGGACACGGATGAGGAGGAAGAGGAGGAGATGACGATGCAGCCGCTGGCAAGACTGATGCAGGATGTCACGAATCTGACGAAGATCGAGGATAATAAGAAACCGGGCGGGAAGAGGAAGCTCCGCCAGGAGGTTATCGATATACAGAGACTCAAGGATGTCGGCAGAGATCAGCCGGTTCGTTGCAGCAGCTCCCTAGTCGTTTACATTGTTCATTCCACTGGCTAACACCGTCTGTCAACAGTCCTCGGTCGACTCCCTCTCCTTCCACCCGCGCTACCCACTGCTCCTGTCCTCCGGACCAGCCTCGACCCTCTTCCTGCACCACATCTCCCCGCAGGCGCCGGCGCCCAACCCCCTCCTGACCTCCCTGCACATCCGCCGCACGCCCATCCACACGTCCGCCTTCGCCCCGCCGGCGGGCAACCGAATCTTCGCGTCGGGCCGGCGGCGCTACTTCCACATCTGGGACCTGGAGACGGGCAAGGTGTCCAAGGTCAACGGCACGGCGGACCGCAAGGAGGAGCAGAAGTCGATGGAGCGGTTCAAGCTGTCGCCCTGCGGGCGGTACATCGGGCTGGTGGGCACGGCGCGCAAGGGCGGCGGGCTGATCAACGTGCTGGACGCGGGCACGGCGCAGTGGATCGCGCAGGTGCGGGTCGACGGGCGCGGCGGCGTCGCGGATTTCGCGTGGTGGAGCGACGGCGAGGGCATGACGGTCGCCAGCAAGAACGGCGAGATCTCCGAGTGGGACGGACGGCTGCGGCGCGTCGTCGCGCGCTGGCAGGACGAGGGCGCGGTCGGCACCACCGTGCTCAGCCTGGGCGGGCAGTCCGGGCGGAAGCAGCTCGGCGGAGACCGCTGGGTCGCCGTCGGCAGCTCCAGCGGCATCGTCAACATCTACGACCGCCGGCCGTGGGCCGCGGCACATGCGGAGTGGCAGCAGCAGCAGCAGCAGTCTCAATCTCAAAAGACCTCTTCTGCAGCGGCAGCGGAAGCGGAGAAAGAAGAGAAAGACTCCCAGGCCGGCATCCCGCGCAACCCCAAGCCCGTCCGCACCCTCGACCACCTCACCACGCCGACGAGCCACCTCGTCTTCTCCCCCGACGGGCAGCTCCTCGTCATGGCGAGCCGGTGGAAGCGCGACGCGCTCCGACTGGGTATGTCCCCCCCTTCTACCCCATCCTTGAACCCCATCAGACATCTTTCCAGATGTAATATATACTGACGATGGATGTAGTCCACCTCCCCTCGTGCACCGTCTACCGCAACTGGCCGACGTCCAACACGCCGCTGGGCCGCATCTCGGCCGTCGCCATCTCGCCGGGCTCGGACCTGCTGGCGGTCGCGAACGAGCAGGGCCGGATCCGGCTGTGGGAGATCAATGGATAGGATAGGGATCACAATGTCTAAAAAAATATAATATGATATTGATATCAGGTAGATTCCGGCGGGTGTTTCTTGTCCTGTCTTGTCTAGCTGGCGATGTGTGTATAGAGTATGTATTTATACGTTAGCTCTCAAATGAAGTTAAATTCTCTTTAAAAAAAAGCAAAGGAAGAGGGGCAGTCGAGCCAAGATCTATGCTACAGAGATAATATTCATTCTTTGGGGGTAGACAAGATGTAACAATAATTAATTAATAGGGAGACCCTGAACCCCCCATTGTAGTAGAGCCTCAAAAAAAAAGCCGGTTGCATTTAATTAATTGATTAATTTTAATTAATTCGTTGGTTGATTTTTTTTATTATTTATATTTTTTTTATCTCGGTGTGCGGAGTACACACATTCATCTATATCTACCTACTGCTACTACTCTTACTACTACAGCACTAATCCTAAATCTAATCTAATCTGGACAGCCTAGGTGTCTAGCAGATATCTATACATGCCTACCTACCTACTTCTCACGACCGACCATCATATATGATCACGAGTCATCATAAGCTCATATAACATAAATCAATGGTCCCATGTCAATGTCAGTAATGTTAGTGGTGGCTTTGTAGATGGACGCCTAGATAGATAGATAAAATAATAAAACCGGAGGCTACCTGTATAACACATACAGAATACGGATCCGTTCACGGGGATCAGACAAAGAGAAGGAGAGCCCTAGAATCCGTGTCTCCACGCATAATCTGTCTCACTATAAATCAAGTACATATATACCTAGCTAGATACCTAGTATATACCTATAGGAGGATATATATCTCTATATCCATCCTCTCGCCCCTCTTCTCTTGAATAAAAGGACCGGACCCGAGATAAAAAAAACCCCAAAAAAGTCGTGATCTATCTATCTATCAATCAGATGGAACAAACACGGGCCAACACGAAAGATTCAAATTCAAATTCATCACCAGCATTCATCGTAATTGAGCGGTATGTTTTGAAATAAAGAATCCAAAAAAAAAAAAAACAAAACGGAGGGGACATTTCTTTCCATGTCCTTCTTTTCCAACCTGCACTCGTAGTACACACCATATCATACTCGGGGCAAAAACACCGACCAATCTAAACCAACGCCTTCATGTGGCTCGTGTCCCGGATACCGACCAGGTTGCCCTCCTTGACGCGGTTGAGCGTCAGGGCGGCGATGAGCGCGGCGCCGACGCCGGAGCCGTCCTCGGCGGCCAGGATGACCACCTTGTCCTCCTCGTTGGGGGCCCAGTCGAGGATCTCGCGCAGGGCCTGCGCGCCGCGCGCCTTGAAGTGCGGGTACTTGGTGAAGACGGAGCCGTCCGCGCCGACGTGGCACCGCTCGATGTTCTTCTTCTTGCAGATGGCCGCGACGCCGCAGGCGGAGAGGCGCGCGGCGCGGGTGCCGATCAGCTCGGCCAGGCGGCGGCACAGCTCGAGCTCGGGCTTGGTGGCCCTGATGCCGAGCTCGCGCTCGAACAGCTCCCCCGTCTCCTGCAGGTTCTCGAACGGGTCCTCCTCGATGGCGGCGAGGAAGGAGGCGTCGAGCGAGTAGGGCTTGCGCAGCTTGGACGTGTCCTGGCCCTGGAAGATGAGGCCGGGCTTGTTGTCGATCAGGTCGATCAGGACCAGGCGGAAGATCTCGCCCAGGTAGAGACCGGCGGTCATCTTCTCAAAGGCCTGCTGGCCGGGGCGGGGGGAGTCGCGGTCGATGATGACGTCGTACTTGGTGCGCGGCAGGACGACGTGCTCGTTGTCGAAGGCGCCGTACTCGCAGTTGATGGCGACGGGCATGTCCGGGGGCAGGCCCATGTGGGCGATCTTGGGGATGGAGCCGACGTTCTCCATGTACGCGGCGTTGACGCCGGTGCCGAAGATGCAGCCGATCTTGACCTCGGGGTCCGTGTACGCGGAGGCGATGAGCGTTCCGGTGGTGTCGTTGATCAGCGCGGCGACCTTGATGGGCAGGCCCTGCAGGACATCGGTTCAGCGCATGATTCACATATTCGCGTTGGTGAAGGAAGGAATATGTTGATTTGCACGGGATCGGGGGTTCCTCTCACGCACCCGCTTCTGCAGGACCTCCTCGAAGAGGGGCACGACGTCCTTGCCCTCGACGCCGTCAATGTCGAAGCCCTTGGTCCAGCGCTGCAGGATGCCGTGGTCGATGTAGTGCTGGGTGGCCGGGTAGGAGAAGGTGAAGCCGAGGGGCAGGGTGCGCAGCTTCTCGCCGTTGTGGTGCTGCTCGATGAACTGCTGCAGGCAGTCGGCCAGGTACTCCCACAGCTCCTCGGAGGTGCCGGTCTTGAGCTCCTCGGGCATGCGGTACTTGGACTGGGTGATGTCGAAGCCGCCCTTCTCCTCGGTCAGGACGATCTCGCAGACGCGCAGGTTGGTGCCGCCCATGTCGAGGGCGAGGAAGGTCCCCTGCTCGTGGCCGGTGGGGAAGCCCATGACCCAGGTGACGTTCATCGGCTGGAGCATGTCAGTGCCTTGCTCTCTCTCTCTCTCTCTCTCCATCTATCCGCTAGAGAAGCTCACGATGTTGGCGCCCTCGACGCTGAGACCTGGAACGGGCGTTGTCAGTATATGGCTCGAGCACATCCAGCACCACGCGGGGTAGAGGCTTGCAGCGGGACGCACCCTTCTCCAGCTCCTTGACGAAGTGGTCTACGATCTGCTTCAGCTTGGCAGTGTCGACGGTGAACAGCTCCTCCAGCTCCTTGATCTGCTGGAGGAGGTCCTGGGGCACGTCGGCCATGGAACCTGGGCCACGGTCAGCGGTCTGGGCAGCGCGGGGAAGAGAGGGAGAGGGTTCTGCGACGCACCCTTGCGGGAGGGCGGTTGCCGCGGACCAATTCCCACCATGGTGGCTGTCGATGCAAGATAGACGACGAGAAAAAGAGAGGGATGGGTGAGAGGGGAGAAGGGAGGGAGATGGAGGGGAGGGTGCGGCGCGGTCGATAGATATACGGCGGGAAAGGATCTTCTGCGCTGGCCTGGCCGTGGGGCTCGCACACCGCAGGCCCGTCTGGGAGCTGCTCTCCCCTCTCTCCCTCTCTCCTCTCTCTTCTCTAGACTCTATCTATCATCTAGCCTGCTGCAGATGGAGACGCCGTCCAGAAAGTTCTGAGCTGTGTGCGAGGCAAACAAGATGTTCTCGTGACAGCCTCTCCCCACTTGGAGGAAAACCGTCTGCCTTCCAGACCGACACTAGCGGTCGGGCATCCAACAGGATCAAGATCCAACAGACACCGCGGGATAGCCTCATAGTTTGTTTGCAGCCGCCCCTGGTTGACGCTCCTGCTAGCGATGTTCCGGCCTAGAACACGGCCCAGATGGGTCCTGGGCCGCGTGGACAAGCAGATCATGGCATCGCTACACTTTTATGAATCCACGTCTTGGTATGTACATGTACACGGAACAGAGCTCTGTAGAAAAACACACCGTCCGCCTTGCCCGAAAACCAGGACCAACTACAGAGATGGCTTGCTCTCCGCGAGGTGCGGGAACACATGGCGCAGCCCGCCCCCGCCGTCCTCCGGGTGGACCTTTTCTGTTTCTTTTTCCTCCTTCTCCGTCTCCTCGCCCTCCTGCTGCCGCTCGTCCTCCGGGGCCTTCTCCGCGCCGGCCCCGGGCCCCGCGGCTCTCTTGGTCTCGTCGGTGGGCATGACGATACGCTTCTCGTCCGGCTCGGGCTTGGCCTCGGCCGCCCGGTCCTGTCCATGCACCCGGCCCGCCTGCTGCCCGTCGAGGTGCCGCCGCACGCGCTCCTGGTGCGCGGTCGACACGCGCAGCGTGCGGTCGACCTCCTCCGTCAGGCGCTCCACCTCGTCCTTCAGTCGCTCGTCGCGCGTCTTCAGCGGCGCCGCCTCGGCCTCGCGCGCCTCCTTGTCCGGGTTCGTCTCCGCCCACAGCGCCTCCAGCTCGTCCAGCCAGCCGAGGGCCTGCGCCAACTTGCGCACGCCCGCGTCGCAGTCGCCCAGCAGCAGCACGTCGTCCGGGCGCGACCCCAGCCCCCCGACGCGCTCCATGTTGATCAGCACGCGCGGCACGCCCTCCTTGCAGAAGCCCGGCAGGCTGGCGAACGGCTGCACCGACAGGCTGGTGCCCATGACGATGCACAGGTCCGCGGCGGCCGGCAGCGTGCGGTTCAGGAAGAAGTCCTCGGGCAGCGCCTCGCCGAAGAAGACAATGTCGGGCTTGACGATGCCGTTGCACTGCGGGGTCAGGCAGAAGGGCACCTCGCCCTTCTCGATGTGCTGGCGCATCAGGTCGTCCGGGTAGGCGCTCTTGCAGTCGATGCAGTGCTGCGACGCGAAGCTGCCGTGGGCCTCGACGATCATGTCGCCAGGCAGGCCGGCCTGGCGCTCGAGGCAGTCGATGTTCTGGGTGAAGTGCTTGAGCAGGAGGCCCTTGTCGTACAGCAGCCGGATGAACGAGTGCGCAATGGTCGGGCGGTAGCGCCCCGGGGCCAGCTCGCGGGCCAGGGCGTAGAAGGGGCGCGGGTTCTGGCGGAAGAAGTGGATGTCGAAGACGGCCTCGGGGTCGGGGAGGTCGAGGTGGGCGAGATTGGCATAGATGCCCGTGTCGGGGGAGCGGAAGTCGGGGATGCCGGCGGACGTGCTGATGCCGGCGCCGGCCTGGTGGTCTCAGCATGTGCCATATACATATGGATGGATGTATGTATGTCATATCATATCCATACATGCGGATGTATGTATGTAGATGTCAAGAAGAGGAACGAGACGGACGGAGCCTACCATGACGACGATGCGCCGGACATCCCTCTCGCGGATGTACTTGGCGACGGCCTCGATGGTGCGCGCCTCGAGGGTCTGGGGCGGGGTGCTCTCGTCGACGAGAGCGGAGGACTCGTTGCCCATGCTGGGCGGGGTTGTTGGAGCAGCACGCGCGGAGGAGCTGTCCCTGAGCCGGCGGATTGGCCGCAGATGGAACAATACCAGACAGGAGCTCGAATGGAGCGATCTCGCCGTCTCTCGGTCTCTCGTGAAGTTGTGTCTGTTCTGCTCTCGATCTTCTCGTTCTTGCGGCCATACGTCAGTCGGAGCCGCCCTAGGCCCGGTCGGGAAGGCGGTCTGCGCGCTTAGTCAGCGTATACAGGAGGATCTTCTTGGTCGAGGCTCCAGGATGACCTTCGGTCGTTGCAACAGGCTGGGATTGGAGCGTCTGCAGTCCGTTCAATTCGTCTGCTCCGTCCAATTATACATGCGTCCCTGCCAAGTGTCGAGAAACAGAGAGGACCTGCTCCGTCGTGTCAGCTCGTCTGGAGCATACAGGTGTCCTGGCCCGTCTGTGAGGGTTCAAATGCTGATCTGGATATGGTCATACATACGGTAGGACAGATGCTTCCAGCCATCCAGTCAGAGATCCCTTGCGTCCCTTTGAATTCTCTTCGTCCATTGGGTTTTCATCTGATGATACTCTGCAGGTATCCCAGTGTTCCAGTGTTGTGATCTCCACCGCCAGCGCCAAGACCTCCTCCACCGTCCACCTGTCAACCCTCCGCGCTCCAGATCGCCAGATCTCCAGATTTCCCACCTCCACCACCACCGCTCCCCCGGCCAGCGCTCGAGGATGTCCAAGGCCCATGGCCCCGCCGTCAATGGACACGCCGCCGCGACCGTCCCCGGCGACGCGCCCGACGTCTTCAACGCCAGCTCCGTCGCCGAGATCAGGGCCGCGCTCTCGCACCTCCACGACCAGGAGGCCGCCGTGACCGCCCGCCTGGACGCGCTCGTCGCCTCGCAGAAGGACTTCTCGCGCGAGCTCGGCCGCCTCGACCTGCTGCGCGCCCACCTCGGCTCCCAGGCCAACACCACCCGCGCCGTCAGCCATGGCATGCTCGCCGACGCCGCGGCCACCGCCGACCGCATCTCCAGCGCCGTCCGCCGCCTCGACCTCGAGCAGGCCCGCGTCCGCGCCACCCTCGACGTCGTCGAGCAGGTCGCCGAGCTCAAGGCCTGCGTCCTCGGCGTCGCCGGCTCCATGGGCGCGCCGCAGGACTGGGAGACGGCCGCCAGCTACCTGCACCGCGCCTCCAAGATCCCCCCCGAGGTCGTCAACGGCGCCTTCGCCGCCCAGATCGTGCCCACGGCCGAGGTCCCCGATCCCCCCAACGTCACGCTGGACAACGCGGCCGAGTCGCTCTGCGGCCTGTTCCTGCGCGAGTTCGACAAGGCCGTCAAGGAGGGCAACGACGCCAAGATCACCCGCTTCTTCAAGCTCTTCCCGCTCATCGGCCGCGCCGAGGTCGGCCTGGACGTGTACGGCCGCTACGTGTGCCAGGGCGTGGCCTCGCGCGCGCGCGCCACCCTCAACCCGGGCACCGGCGGGTCGCAGAGCAGGGATGGTTTCTTCCACGCCAACGCCCTCACCCGGCTGTTCGAGCACATCGCCCAGATCATCGACGGACATGGCCCCCTGGTGGAGCGGCATTACGGGACGGGGAAGATGGCCCGGGTGATCCAGCGGCTGCAGGTGGAAGCCGACGTGCAGGGCGGCATCATCCTCGACACCTGGAACGACGAGAGGCACGTCGACCGCAAGCTGACGGACATCAAGTCCTACGCCTTCACGTTTCTCGTGCAGAGCTTTCTTCCTGGCCAACGGGGCGGCGGGAACCCTCGCGCGGGCTCGCCGGCGACCAGAGAGGGCGGCCAGGGGGGCACCGCCGAGGACGAGGGCGTCGACATGAAGGAGGTCGATGGCCTTTTGAACGAGATGACCCTCATGCTGGGGCGGTGGTCTCTGTACTGTCGCTTCCTGGCCGACAAATGCAGGGTAAGCTGTCATCGTACACACACAACTACATGTCCGATGCTGATCACAGGAGCAGGACCCGGAAGAGGGCGAGGATGCTGAATTCACGCTCCCCGAATTCCTGCTGGAATCGAGCCTCGCGAGGAAGATCAACGACCGTCTGATCACGCCGTTCAACAGCATGACCACCTTCTTCCTGCGTCGGTCCGTCGAGAAGGCCTTCCAGCTGGATGAGCAACCGTCGGACCTGACGCTGAACCCGCACAAGCCGCTCAACGCCGGCCCTCCCATCATCACATCGGCCGTGGACGACATCATGTACATCGTGAACAAGGTCCTGCAGCAGTCGCTTGCCACGTCGCAGAGAGCCGTCGTGATGAGCGTGGTGCCCACGTTGTCCCGCGTGCTGGGCGCCGACTTCATCGGCATGATCCAGCGGAAGATGCGCGATGAGTGCTACCCCAAGGGGCCCGTCCAGGGGGCTCCTCCTCCGGAGCAGACCGTCATCTCGTTCCTCGTGCTGATCAACAACCTGGACGTCGCCGTCGACTACGTCCGCCGCATCGTCCAGGGACACCTGGAGGCGAAGCGGCGGCAGCCGGCGGCCAGTGCGGCCGAGGGCGCGGCGGAAGAGGAGGATGAGCTGCAGGCCCTCTTCCCGCTGGCAGACGACGCGACCGCGGTCGCCCAGGCCCTCCGTTCTCTGTCCTCGTCCTTCGAGTCGAAGGCCAACGACCTGCTCTCGGACGGGATCCAGGTCGTCTTCAACAACGTCGTCAAGCATCGCCTGCGCCCGATCCTCGCGGACGCCTTCCGGGACATCGAGTACCAGCCCCGGGACGACAACGACCCCACCGGCACCGTCTACCACCACGGCTACGACGACGGCGACGTCGTGGACGAGGAGGCCAGCCGCGCCGAGCTCGTGCGCCCGCGCTTCGCGGCCGCCTGGTCGGACCTCATGTCGCCGATCGCGCGCATCATGACGCCGACGTCCTTCGACCGCCTGCTGACCCTGACGGTGATGTACCTGGCGCGGCTGCTCGAGAAGCGGCTCTGGTCGTACCACGGCCGCATCAACGCGCTGGGCGCGACGCGGCTGGAGCGCGACGTGTCCGGGATCGTCAGCGCGGCCGTCAACGTGGGCAGCGGGCAGCACGGCGGGCCGGGCCGGTACCGCCACCGCGAGGCGTTCGCGCGGTGCGTGCAGATGGTGCTGGTGATGAGCATGGAGGAGGACGAGTGGGAGGACGTCCTGCGCGGCGGCGAGGCCGCCGAGGTGGTGGACAAGCTGAGCCCGGAGGAGCGCGTGCGCGCCCGGGCGATGGTCCGGTGATACGCCTCTTTTTCAGTCGTCTATCACAGCATCCGTCTGGACGAGCAATTGCCTCTTCAGTGGGTCATGCCAGCAACTGAGACGATGTCAGCGAGGCAGCGCAAAAAGGTCGGTTTGCGGTCCGCAGCAACTACGAGCAGTGATTAATAATATATAGACACATTATGCAGGAGATACACCTGTGGAACTGCCGCTTATTTGAAAGATCCAGGGAGTATATTCTACACCGTTTGACATGATAGACATCAGGGGAAAAAAAGGTAGTCCTGTCCGATGATAATGACCATCACGGGCCACGATTAGGTATATTAGATTAATCAATCTAATCAATCCAGTTGTACCGTCACGTGTAGATAAATAAGCCCTGTCTTCGTCCCTTGGATAGGTAGCATGTTAGTTGATCGCAAACTCCGCATATATCTCCTAGTAGTAGTAGTAGTAGTAGTAGGTAGGTGTTTAGTTATTCTTGTATTCTGCTTGCTACCTGCAACCAGTTCCATCATCATATCATAACAGGAATATTTCAGTTCAGAGCAGTGGTTGTTGTGGTTCAGTTTACTTTTTTTCTTTTCCACATGCTTCATCCTGTCTGATTGGAGAGTATTTCTCCATGCCAATGTATAATTTACACTAAATGTTATGTACAGTATATACTAACAAATAGTAGAACTCAAGCTCCCCATTGACTCTCCGCAGACAAATCTGACAAACAGTAAGATCTCATCACTACCCGGATAGTTACTACTAAATCAGCTCATCACACACGTATATATCCACCCATCACCCCTACATACATACACACCCAACCAACAACCTACCCCCAACATCAGCACACAAACGACCGCCCAGGTATATACATATATACAGAACAACATGTTGACCAAAAATACCGCTCGACTACAAAAAGAGGCCAAGGCCACTAGTTGCAGTCAATACTGGTATT
>Ga0008109_10000098_pt1 | contig 61542 bp, 49 predicted proteins | sample HigsolmetaGSP18D_FD_59306 | JGI IMG/M metagenome (GOLD analysis project Ga0008109, IMG submission 59306) | High solid enriched microbial communities from the Joint BioEnergy Institute, USA - SP1-8-D | ecosystem: Engineered > Bioreactor > SSF (Solid state fermentation) > Aerobic > Biomass ...
CTCTCTCTCTCTCTCTCTCTCTCTCTCTCTCTCTCTCTCTCTCTCTCTCTCTCTCTCTCAGAGCCCTACCTCTCCGGAGAGTTCGTTGCTTCTCTTTTCTTTTCCTTTAAGTTGTTTCTTAATCCTGCATCGAGCCTGTCTGTCTATCTGTCGAGACTCGGGAGACAGATATCTAGTTTAGTTGTGTCGATCCGACACAGTCCAGACGGAATATTATCTCTCCTCCGCCCGCAGTTCAGACAGATAGATGGCTGGACAGACCTTGACGCGTCGCGTCGAGAGACAAAGGAAGAGAGCAGAGGACTCCCGGGAGAGGGTCGATGTAACCCTACCTTAGCTGGAAGTGAGTGAAGTGCAGGCACGGCTGCGGGCGCTCGCCGGACGGGACGGGACGCGTGCCCTACACAGGTCATGTCGGGTCAGGTGGTGAGTTACCTTACCCTATCTGACCTACTAGTAGTAGGTACATAGATAGGTACTGTACTCGACCGGACCCTATAACAACTTTGGTTGTTGAGCCAGGTTCAGATCGAGTCCAAGCACGCCTTGGCTGATAGGTTAAGTTTATGAGCAAGCTGATGACGCGTTGCTTGCTCTTGATGTGGTCTGATGGAGGCTAGAAAGAGTGACGGAGCTTGCACTGGCTGGCTGACTGGCAGGTAGGGAATCTAGAGGATATGACCATATGGATCAGTCTTCGATGGCCCCAAATGGTGAGATCGAGAACCTCAAGAGACGCCATGCCGTAGTAAATAGATCTGACAGTTTGAGATATAGGGAGAGAGGAAGAAAAGAAGACGTAAAATGACATGACAAAAAAGAGTGGCTTGCTCGATCAATCGTACAGGACATGAAAGATACCTACCTAGGGTCAAGGGAAGCAGGAATCCCACCTACATACCTCCTAGGACTAGGATATAGATATAAAACGAAATTACCTCGCTGCGTCAGACGTAGGTATCATCCCCAGCCAACAGAGGAAGCACGTCCACACGATTCTGTCCGGTCCGTAGACCTCGTCATATGAGAACCAGACTCTTTCCGCGAGTCTCGAGACGGGCTTTGTAAATATCAGACGTCCGACCTGCTGGTCACGCTTGACAATGGTTCTGTCTGTCTAAGGAGATAGATAGAGATACCGGGGAAAGGAAAAAAACAAATGGAATGAATCGCATATAGGATACGATAGAATAGGATGGGATAGGTAGAAAAGGAAATCATACCCACAAATCGTACCGCACGTACTGTACGTCGATGATAGATAATACATAGAGGGATCAGGAAACAGAAACAAGGTCAATCAACATTTACCCTTTCTTTTTCTTTTTCTTTCTTTCTTTCTTTTTTGTTTAGCCTGCAACAAGAACAGTATGTATGCATCATAGATATTTTCATTTTCATTTTCCCCTTTTCTTTTTTCTTTCCCTCTTTCATACCATTCATCACCACCATCGCCATCACCCCAGAAACCGACGTAATATATCAAGTAGGGAAAGCGAAAAATGAACAGAGGGAAAAAAAAAGATAGAGAAACCACTTGACATCTATAGAGCAAGCAGAAAACATTGCAAAAAACATGCCGTGGCCACCGCCGAAACGGAGGAATAAAAAAAAAGTATAGTTGGACAAACGAAACAATACCACAACCATCACATCAACCATATAGACACGATCAATCAGTCCTTCAATCGACCGACAAACGACGCGCCGGGTATGGGGCATACGGAAAGGGGCCGAGGCAAGGAAATCTAGTTAGATAGATAGAATCCGATAAAGCCAGGCATCGAACGAGGCTAGTCCAAAAAGGAAAAATGGAACCCATATTCTGATATTTTCTCCTCATTTTCTTTTTACAGGCCAACGAAAAGAAGCGTGCCAATCTATGTATGTTCTCTGATCTACTCCAGTGGAATGCCTTCGTACTCCGAGTACCCAAGGGCGAGGTTCATGTTTTCTGTACGGGGAAGAGCGTCAGTATTCAATATTCTGCTATCAGGTGACAATGGTAACTTACGCAGACACTGGGTCGCCGCTCCCTTCAGCAGGTTGTCGATGGTGGCGCAGACAACTACCCTCTTGCCGCTCGAGTGGACGGCAAAACCGCCGATCTCGACGCCGTGACGGCCAGCGATGTTCTTGACCAGGGGCGGCTCACCGACAATCTTGACGAGCTTCTCGCCAGCGTAACGCTCCTGGTAGATGTTTCGGATATCGCGAGAGGTCATTTCCTCCTTGAGGGGCATGCTGATGGTGTGCTGGAGGAAGTTAGCAAGCGTACTCATTTGCAAACGTGAAACATGATAGGAAGGGATGACTTACGTGGATACCCTGGAACCAAACGGCAACGTGAGGGATGAAGGCAACGTTGGTTCCCAGCTGGGAGCTAATCTCCCTCTCGTGGATATGGTCCGTCAGGCTGTAGGGGATGATGTTGTCCGTGAGGAGGTTAACATCGTTCTTCGGGCTTGGCTTCGTGCCCGCCCCCGAGTATCCGGAAACACCAAAGATGGTCGGTTGGCCACCAAGATACGGGACGAGAGGTGCGATAGCGAGCTGGGCAGCAGTGGCATAGCAGCCTGGGTTTGCGATGCGCGTCGCGCGGGCGATGCTGGGACGGCTGACCAGCTCGGGGAGACCGTAGGTCCAGTTCGGGTCAAAACGGTAGTCGGCGCTCAGGTCAACGATGACGCTGCCCTTGTTGGAACCCTCATCGACGGCGTCAACGTAGGGCTTGCACACTCCGTTTGGCAGAGCCATGACCCAGCAGTCCACGTCTCCATTCTGAGCCATGCGCCGTACGTCCTCCGGGCTGAGGTTCTCGTACGTGATGTCACGCTTGTCATATCCCTGGAGCTTCTTGCCGGCCAGCTCACGGGACGAGACGTGGCGCAAGTCCATGTGAGGGTGGTTGTTGAGCAGGTTGATCAGAGCCTGACCGGTGTAACCGCGAGCTCCGATGAGAGCGACCTTGGACGGCTGAGAGTTCGAAATGTTCTTCTCCGCAAGTGGAGGGTTAGGGTTTGTAGTAGTCGAGTACGAGCGGGTTGCATACCCAACCCCAGCGGCGGGCCTCCGTCGAGCAGCACGAAGGGCGTTGGCATCACTGATGGTCGAGAACGCCCGCTTCTGCTGAGAAACCGTAGCGCTGGCACCAGCACCGCCAGCGAGAGCAGCTGCAGCCTGCGCAGCAGCGCGGTGAAGCTGCGATTCAAGGTTGATATCGCCGAGCATCTCCCGCCCGTGCTTGCTGAACTCGGAGACCAATTCCTTGACCTCGTCCCCGTTCTCCAGACCGTACCAGAAGAGAACCTCGCCATCGCGGGTCAGGCTGCCATCGGCCTTGTCGAAGAACCAGGTGAGATTCTCGTCATCCTCCTTGACCGTCCACACCAGCTTGGGGAAGTCCTTCCGGATGCTGGAGAAGACATTATCAGCAACGTTGGTCAGCCAGCCGGACTTGGTGATGGTGAACGTGGCCAGGTGCGCAAAGGGAGATCCCTTCTGCGCAGGCAGAACGACGGCCAGAGCCTCCATGGGTTCATCGAAGTAAGCCTTGAACTCCCGGTGCTTCAAGCTCTCGACATAGCGGTCCACAGTCGCCCTGGCATCCAGGCCCTCACGGTCCCGGACCAGAGCATCCTTCAGCGCCTGCAGATCCTCGAACTCCGAGATCGACGACTTGGTGTGCACCTTGTTTCCTCTCCTGATCAGAGTGCCCGCTCCGGAGTCCGTGAACAGTTCCTTCTGGAGATCCGCAGGGTGGATGATGGCAACGCTCGAAGTGCGAGGCAGGTCGTTCAGTAGCTCCCTCATCTCCTTGATCTTCAGGCGCGTTCCGTGACGCACCCACCACTGCTGCATCAGGTGGTCGTATTCCTCGTCCAGGTTGATGACCGAGATCTTCTCGCCCGTGTCGCCGTTGAACAGGCCGCCTTTCTCGGCGAGGTAGACAATCTTCAGCGGCTGCAGGGCGCGTGCCAGCTCGCCGGCCGCCACGTCCGCATTGACGTTGAGCACCTGTCCCTCGGGAGTCTCCGCCATGGAGGTCAGGATCGGGAGGCAGCCGGCCTGGATGGCCGCCTCAATGGGCGTCTTGTCCACCTTGGTAATCTTGCCAACAAGGTTGTACTTCTCCCTGTCCAGGTAGTCCGCAGTGAAGACCCCCGTGGTGATGGGGCGCGCCCTCACACCCAGTCTCTCCAGCTCCTGCACGAGCCTCAGGTTCTCCTCCAGGAACAGCTTCCTGGCCAGAGCCAGGGTCTTGCCATCCGTCACTCTGATGCCATCCTCGAAGTGCGGCTCCACGCCCGCATCCTCCAGGATCTTGTTGAGCTGCGGGCCCGCACCGTGGACGACAATCGGGTAGAGACCGACATGGTTGAGGAACGCGAGGGCCGACGACAGAGTCTGCAGATGGTCTGTGAGGATGGCACCGCCGACCTTGATCACGGCGAACTGCTGCGAGGACACGGAGGTGAAGTGGGAGAGGTACTGCTGGACCTCGCGCTTGGAGCCGATATTGCTCAACAGCTGCACGACGGTCTCACGGGTGGCAGCCAGCTGGGGATCGGTGGACCGCGAGTAGAGACGCCTCTGCAACGAGAGGGAGGAGGAGGACGCAGTCAAGGCCTGCCTGGACCGCAGGGCACCAAGTCGTGCTGGGGAGGAGAGCGCATGCGGTGCGGAGAGCGCACGGAGGAGGGGCTTCGCGGCGGCTCTCCGCACAGCAGGGCGAAGGGACAGCATCTTGTCGACCAACATGCGGCAGCTTCAGTGGCCGGCGGACGGGGCCCTGGGCACGGTCAAGAGAGTCAATGGGGGTTTAAAAATGTGAGTTCTGGAGGAGAAAAGCCGGACGACGGGGGTTTGACTGCGCGGGATGGAAGGGATTTTCTGCTCCCCAGCTTGACCGGCCCTGCGAAATTTGCGGCGCTTGCGTCGGAGCGACTTTTTGCTGGGTCTGGGGTGGGAGCGGGCGGTGTCCGCGGACCGAGTGCAGCAGATCACCTTCGAAAACTTCCACCACGACCGCTGAGGAAATTCCTCCCGTGCAACGAAAAGAAAAAAAGCAATTATGATCGTTTAATCGATATATCACGCAAACTACTCCCCGATCGACACCCCTCGCTGCAGAATGGACGGTGGTGAGGGGTGGCTGGTGAAAAGGCGCTTCGCCTGTTCTTTTTTTCTTGGCTGCGACTTTCGGAGGCCCAAAGCGATCGCCCCCACGGCGTCCCTCGTTGAGGCTGCTGCTCTCCAGGACGGAGCGCCTAAGCCGACAACGCGTGACCCTTGGAAGCTCCGATCTTTGCTACGACGGAAGCAAAAAGTCGTGAACGTAGAGAACCTAGTGAAGGGAGCATACCCCACCCGTCCGGCGTCCGGTGGCAGCGGCGGTGCCGGTCGAGAACCCGATCTCGAGCCGATCTCAGCCCGAAAGCTCATTCGCCCGAGATTATCAATCATCGACTTAGACTCTGCAGCGCGTGCTCTGGTCTGACGCCGATGACATGCGTCCCTCCGGAGAGGACAGAGGTCTCCCCTATTTATAGTATCTCTTAGACAACAGATTTACGATCAGAGAGCGGTCCAGAACGCGAGTGCCAGTTGCATAAGAAAAACAGTCCGACAGACATTTCATTACAATAACCCGCTAAGAGGTGCTACTAGGAGAATAGAACAGGGTCAAAAACACACACAGAGACAAATCGCCAGAGTATCATTTACAGCTTCACCATCGACGAGTCATATACCATCGCCCATCCCGGAGAATCAGATCAGCTCGCCGCGCCGACGGTGGAGAGAAGGGTGCATGTCATGACAGCAGGTGGTCTACGCCCGACAACAGAAACAGAGAGCAAAGGCTGAGGGAACGGAGCTCCTCGGGGGAAAAGAGCTCTTCTCCGCATCGTCCATAACAGAAATACACCGTAAAGCAAACCCAAAATCCGTACTGAAGAACAGTTTCACCGTATGCGTAGTGAGCTCAGTGCTTGGTTACGACCACTACACGAGAGGGGTTAGAGCCTCCGTCCAGGTCTGCGGCGAAAGGGGGGCAGGGCATACCAGCAGGGACAATGATGATGACCAGCAGGATGATGATGGCCACGATCATGCATATGCGCATCTTGACATCCTTCCACCACATCTGCTTCCTCACGCGGTTGGCTCCCCGGCGGAAGCCCTGGGCAGAGACGGCCAGGTTGTCAGTCTTATCCTGGAGGGCGTCCAGACGCTCTCCACGCTGCGAGACCTTGTTGATGTTCTCACGCATCACACCGACGGTGTCATCGATTTGCTACACATGATTTAGTCAGCACACGTCACGCAACTGAGACAGACAATATATTTGCATCCGCTGTGAACCACAGCCTAGCGTCGATGGACAAGTGCATGCCCCAGGCAAGGCATGCCGTGGGCGGTGGATACACAATTGATCCATGGCCGCTCAGGCAGACATGCGATGCCTCGATGATCACAAAGGCCAGGTCGAGGGGTCACCTACCGCCTGCAATGCGGCTGTCCTCGAGTTTCCGCTATAGGAGTGGCTCCCGCCGGCACCGGAGCCGGAGGGGATGTAGGGGTCGTAGGGCTGGTCGGTCATGGTGACGGGGTCGAGGTGGTTGGAAGGCTTGCAAGTTCAAGTGAGTGGTCGCGGAATCAGGTGGACCCGCGGGCGAGCTGGCAGAGGCTGGAGCACGAGAGAGCTCTTCTTCAGTCGAGAGGATGCGATGCGGATGGCAGCCGTCAACGGCGATGGAGGAGTCAGAGGAGGACCGGATGGTGATGGAGAGGCGCGTGATGGGGAATTACGAAGCCCAGAAGGACAGGAGGGAAGACACGGGCTGGGCTGACGGGGTGCGATGGGCGCCGCCCGCCGCCTGGAGGAGGAAGCGTTTCGGCTTTGTCAGGGCGCCGACACGTGACTGGGCCGCATGGCATGCTATTTTTGCTACCGTCTGATGCTACGAGGAGAAAAGATCTTCTATCGTACGCCTCGGATCCCCTGTCCAACACTGTTCTTCTGCAGCCATCGTGCGTCCACTGCAGAAAAACCAATACTTGCTGAGACTTGTCCCGCCTGCTGCGACGAACGGTGACCTGCCTCTGTTGCTGTGAGACCAATGATGAGGCTGTGCGATACAACGTCGGGACCTGAGCCACTTTGCGTGGCAATCAGAAACGGAGGGACCATGGGCAAGCTGCAGGATGCCGATGCAGCTAGTGTGCCTGGCCCTAGAGGAAAATATTTTTTTTTCTGGGGCTATCGATTGCAAGAGTCGCGGGATTGCTCCATACAGAAAATGGCTGCCTAAGAGGGGCAAAATACTGGATGCACTGGCATTTCATAAGAAAGCTTGTGTATCCTCCGGAGAGTCTTTTTTTTTTAAAAAAAAAAAAGTAAATAAAATAAAAAAATACCATTTTAGTCCCGTTTGATGAAAGTCGCCAATAGTCCCGTGCACCACGCTGTGTCGGCGGTAGTATCTGGTGATCTTTGCTCCGGCTGCAACTAGGCCGTCAGACGATCGCAACCACAGTGGGGGATGGAGGTCTCAGACGCTGCCCTGGATGAGGCCTCTGTCCGACCGCATCCTTCACATCGGGTGCACCGTACGAGATACGCTGTGGTGTCGCATGTCCGCGACGATCGGCGTGGCGCCGGCAGCCCGTTCCACTCCCGCCCAGACCGGAAAATCCGGGGATCCGCGGCCTCTCCTCCATCGCCTCGACATCCACGTCCAGCCCTCGTCCGCATGTCCAGCTCTCAGGGCCTCGCGCTGAGAGGAGCAGGCTTCATCGGGACTGCTTCTGGAGCCGCCCGCCGCAGCACCCTCCGGCCAAGCCCCGCGAAACGCTCCTGTCGCTAGGCCTGCTTGGCAGTGGAGGGCGACTGGCCCGCGGCCTCCGGTGGCGGCCTCTTGGCGACGCTTCCGGCGCGCGCGCGACCTGCTGGGATTGGGCTTGATAACAGTGGACGAGCGCTCTCGCTCCCTCTCCTGCTTCCTCTCCGTTGCCGTCATCGACACTCCTCCCTCCAGCCCCTCCTCGTCCTCCGCTCAGGCTGCCTGCCTGGTTGTATGCCAGCGTCCGCTCGTTGACACGCCTTGCTTTCTTTTTCCCCAATCGCATCCTTGCAGCACCCTCTCCTCGGGCACTCGCCCCGCTAACTGTGCCCCCTGACTCTCCGCCGTCGTCTTGGCTCTGGCGTGATCCTTCCGGCGGTCCTGCTGGTCCCCGGACGAGTCTTCGCAGCAAGCAGCCCTTCTCACTTCCTCCCCAAGGTAACAGCTGTTGGATATCACTCGAGGCATCCGTTACCGCCCGCTGTACTGCACGCCTCCAACTCACGTGGTTCTCTGTGTCTCTCACGCCGCTCTCATGACGTGACCACGACCACCACTGGACTCTCCATCATTCTTGCAGTAGCCTCTCGTTGTTTGGCCGGCAGCGTTTGCCAGCCCTGACATTCGTTACCCTTGTTCCGCTGTGAGATCTGTTTTGTCCCTCGACGATGAGATTGTCACGATACTTTCCCCGCGGGGGGTTCCCCTCGTGGGGAGCCCTTTTCTCGGGCGCTCTGCTTGCAGCCCAGGTGGCGCAGGCGTCCATTGATCTCAATTTGGATGACCCAAGTAAGTCGCAGCGACTTGCCGGACCCCGCCATCGTTGAAGGGTCGTCCTTGATACGCTCGTGGATTGCTCACCGTGCCCCGCAGATTCCATCAAGAAGGCAGCAAAGATCGCGGCGGAGGGGATGCTGAAATACTACACGGGATACCGGCCGGGTGATGTCCCTGGCAACCTGCCCGATCCGTACTACTGGTGGGAGGCTGGCGCGATGTTTGGAGCCCTGGTGGACTACTACTATTACACCGGGGACAAGAGCTATGTCGACATAACAACCCAGGCGCTGTTGTGGCAGGTCGGCCCCGACAGAAACTACATGCCGCCAAACCAGACAAAGACGCTGGGAAACGATGACCAGGGCTTTTGGGGCATGGCGGCCATGTCTGCCGCCGAGGTCAACTTTCCCAACCCTCCCGAGGACCAGCCGCAGTGGCTTGCGCTGGCGCAGGCCGTCTTCAACACACAGTATCCCCGCTGGGACAACACGACGTGTGGTGGAGGTCTCAAGTGGCAGATCTTCACGTTCAACAACGGTTACAACTACAAGAACACCATCTCGAACGGCATCTTCTTCAATATAGCCTCCCGGCTCGCGCTGTACACCGGCAACAAGACGTATGCCGAGTGGGCAGAGAAAGCCTGGGACTGGGTCATAGCCATCGGGCTTGGAAGCCCGACGTACCAGTTTTTCGACGGCACGGATGACACGCAGAACTGCACGAGCATCAACCACATCCAGTGGTCATACAATACCGGGGTCTTCATGCATGGTGCGGCTACCATGTACAACTTCGTATGTTTCTCGAGTCTCCACAATGATTTTCACATGATCTGGTATCGACTAACTCTTAATACCCAGACCAATGGCGACGAACGCTGGAAGGAGCGTCTCCAGGGCATCATCAAGGCCTCGGAGCTCTTCTTCTCGAAAGAACCGCCCAATGTCATGACCGAGGTCGCCTGTGAGGGCAACGGCAAGTGCAACATCGACCAGCGCTCCTTCAAGGCCTACCTCTCGCGCTGGATGGCGGCGACCGTCAAGTTGGCGCCGTTCACGCACGACCTCATCATGCCGAAGCTGCGGGCCTCCGCTCAGGCCGCCGCCCTGCAGTGCAACGGTCCCGACAACGCCTGCGGACTGCGTTGGACGCAGGGCGCAGAGTACGATGGGAGCACCGGCGTCGGTGAGCAGATGAGCGCGATGGAGGTCATCCAGTCCAATCTCATCGACTATGTTCCCCCGCGGTTCACGAACAAGACCGGAGGCACGAGCAAGGGTGACCCGAATGCGGGAATGAGCAAGACTCCGGGGCCGCTTGGGATCTATCAGGATGAGATCACGGTCGCCGACCGAGCGGGTGCCGGAATCCTGACGGGATTCATACTGATCTGCGCAGTGGGCGGTGCCTGGTGGGTGGTATCGTAGTCTGTCAGGTACCCACTTGGAAGAAGGACTGCGATGTCTTGAAGAGCTCGAAGAACATTTGGAACTAAGCAGGCAGATTTATCAGCTTTCAACGGATAATTGGGACCTGGTCTGGGAGTGCGTGGTGTTAGATTTCGAGTCGTCTTTCTGTGTCGTCCTACTTATTGCTTGTCGATTTTGCTGATCTTCAATCGGTAAAGCTGGACAAGATTTTGGCCTGTATTTAGGTATCCACTCCTTTGGCATTCTATTTCTTGTCTTAATAGCCTCATTTTCTCGCATAGCCCGGATGCAGCACGTATCCCGACTTGTGTCTTCCACAACCACTTTTCCCTTTTCATCTTTCCAGTGTGAGCCAGTGACAAGGGCGGACCTTGAGCCATTCCATACTCAATCAGAACATACGGACACTCGGTTGACTTTGCAACTGCTAGTCTTTCTCCATATGCCACCATATCCGCAATTTTTTTTTCGTGCCTTTCTGCAGCTAGCACCAGACAGGGAAAGAAAAGCTATCGTTTTCAATCCCACCCTTTTATTCATTTCTTGAACAAACCCCGCCACCTTCCCTGCCTTTCAGGACCTATCCATCCTGACCTGCCCTCTTACTCTACTGCGCTCTGCTCTACAACTCATCATGTCTTCTTTCTCTCCCCTCTTGTCCTTCTCCCTCCCCTCCTTCCCTACCGTCACCATCCCTCTCATTTCCTTCGTCACCACCATCCACAGCTCCATCATGATGATGATGATCATCATCATCATCAAACACCCACACCCCCGGCCTCGCCTCCCCCCGCAACACACCCAGCAGCATCCGCTCCACCTGCTCCGCCTCGATCGCTCTCCCCTGGGGGTACACGTACACCCGATCGTTCACGATATCGTGCACCGCAAGAGCGGGGAACAAGTCCTCTAGCTGTTGCTGCTGCTGCTGCCGTTCTTCTTGTTCCTGTTGCTGCTGATACCGGTGGTGGTGCTGGTTATACTGCAGCCCCAGACTCGCAGCCATGTTCGCCCCGTACTCGCCCGCATCGATGGTCACGAAGGTGACGTGCGCTCGGAACCGCGACGCGGTGGGCGTGAGGTCGCGGCGCAGCGAGCGCCGGGAGGACAGGGAGGGGTAGAAGATGTATGTGAGGTAGGGGGTCTCGGGATTGAGGATGTACCCGTACATGTTCCGCCTGGTCATCTCCCCGATCACCCCCGGCCTCCTCCGCGTGCCCACAGCACGCACGAACCCCTCTAGCTGCTCCTGCGTAAAGACGCCCGTTACCGCTTCGGCCTCGGTGTCGATGTCAATGTCACCACCACCACCACCACCACCACCCTCGCCCTCGCGAAGGAGGAGGAGGTTGTTGCTGCTGCGGTAGCATACGACAGCAGGAACAGACAGGCCCTCGAGCGCCGCGAGCTCCGCAGCGAAGGTCATCCCGAAGACGAAGTCGTTGCGGTGTGATTCCGCGACGGCGGTGAAGACGGATGCGAGGTTTGTCGTCTCATCGTCGGCCTTGGTCTCACCATCTGTTTCGGTGTCGGTCTCATTGGTTTTGGGTTCGGGTTGGGAAGAGGGACGAGGAGGAGGTGGAAGATACGCGATAAACACCGTCGGGTCGATGTGCTTGAATCTTTCGATGCTGGTGCTGTCGTTGTTGTTGCTGTTGTCGAGGACAGTCACGGGAGGTAGTAGGGACGCTTTGAGCAAGAAGGATGTGATCCTGTCATTTTTTTTCCGTTTTCGAGTTAACATATATATATATATATATATATATATGATAATATATAGTTAAAAAAGATATACATATATACTTACACCTCAGCAGTCCTCTCCCCTCGATACCGGGTAACAGTATAATTCTGACCACTGTGGTGACCTCTGAATCTGAAGAGCCTGACGGCCGGGTACGCGTTGACGTCGTATCGGGCGCAGAGCGCCGTCTCGACGGAGCAGTCGACGTTGAGGAGCTGAAGACGAGGCGTGTTGATGTTGATGTTGAGGTTGTTGAAAATGTACGCGGCCGCGAGGTCGAGTTCGGAGAGGAGGCTGTTGCTGGGTTCGCTGTTGTTTCATTTTCAACATTTTGGTCAGTCAGTCAAGTAAGCAGATTTTTTTTCCGGTGGGTTGGGATAGGTTGGAAGATGATTATATCTATAGTGAAGCTATTAGGGTTGGGGGGAAGGGGGGAAGGGTGGGGGATGTTTCCAAGAGAAAGAAAGAGATCTATCTGGTTATCACTTACTTACCTTGCGGGCTATATGGCAGTCATGTAAGTCGGGTAAGTAAGTATACAGATGGATGGGAAAGTATTCCAGGTCAGGAACGGCGACCATCAGTCCCGTCAGGATGGAATGAGCAAGAAAAGGGAAAACATACAGAAGTAACTGTTCATAGTGTAATTGGTCAGCTTTTTCTTTCCTCCCCCTCGTGGAATCGAGTTGCCTATTCTCTCAGGTATTTGTGCCGCAGAGAAATTTGATCATATGGTCATATAGATATAGAGATGATTGATCATCGATAGGGATGGGGTTTGTCTGTATGTAGGGTTTACGAACACGCAACCAGAACCACCTTGTCGTTATCATTATTATTGTCATTATCCTTCTTGTCCCCCGAATAGTAAATCACGGAATTGAATTCCTCTTCGGAGACGCGGCGGACGTGTTGTTCGGCGTTTATCAGTGCGGTCAAAGCAAAGAATAATAACCATGATATTAGTGAAGATATAAGCGATGATGATGATGATGGGCCAGCCATTATTGTTGTAGACGGTGTCGAAGGTCCCTCAGACCCGTTTAAGGAAGGATGGATTAAATAAAGGTATGTATTACAAGGCTAGTAAGAAGAATGGAAGGGGAAGGATTATGAGCACGATGGAAAAAAAAAAAAGCAAGTGAGTGGTTGTCATTCCGGAAGAAAATGGATTAAGATCAATAGAATGCTAGACTGAATCTACTCCGTATCTAGGCTGATGCATACTAGGTTAGGCACTAGGTCGATACTAGGTTTTAGTGGCTTCCAGCTCGAGACGTCCAAGTCCAGGTCAAACAGGCTGACCTAGTAAAAGGAATGGGTATTTTTCGCTTTTGACGTTGGGAACTGATCCATATAGTTCCCCGAATTAGCGGCACGATCTGCGCACCGGAATCAATATGCAGTTGATAAGAGTCTGTCATCTTCCAGTTAGTCTGAGTCCTCCAGATTCAACATTTTTTAATTAAAAAAGGAACGAATGTCTTATTGAGAAAAGTATATATAGGGGAGTACTGTGTAAGAAGTCCTGGTGGAAGCTTTCCACACTCCCATCGAACAAGAATCAGTTGGTAGTTCGTGGATGAGACAAGACGGGAATTAGGAGTGGGTTTCCAACACAAGCTCAGACGCACACCGTCTCATCAGCACAGCAGCTCGTATCATCGACCTCTGTACTCCGTACCCCACAAGCTTGTTACCAGAGAAGGTTTAGAAATATGGGTGATCAAATAATTTCTGGAAAAAAGGAAAACAACGCAGATATGACCTTTTGGTTCCTAGAAAGTGGACAAGTTGAAATACTATTTCCTAGGTAACCTACCATTGCCCCGAAGGGGAAACACGAAATTTCGTCCTATGGAAGTGTGATTTCCAGGGTCAATTATTACTTTCAGTCTCTGATACCCTCAGCTACTTTACTGCTACAGCTACAGACAACAGCATGAGACGAGGACTCTTCTATCTCGTTACGATATTATCATCCCTGCTATCTCTCAGCTTCGCCAGCTCCTCCGAGCAGATAGCCCTAGGGGAAGAAGAGGACAGATCATTATCGGATTACACATGCCCCGATCATCGCTATCCAGTACATCTGTTTTCCCATGATCCCCTGGTGATCTACATACCCGAGTTCATCACCGAGGAGGAGGCTGCGCATGTGGTGGCAGTTAGGTAAGATACTGTTCATTAACTAGAGGAAGCTCTGTGAACTTATAAATGCTACCGCAATCCTATTACATACTGGACTGTCTTTTTCTCATCACATATAAAGGCATACTGACCTATCACCAGCAAAGACAGATTCACCCACTCCGAAGTCATCGACAACGCCTCCGGCGCCAAAGCCAACTCCACCGTCCGCCGCTCCCGCTCCACCGTCCCCCCGCGCGACGCCGTTATCCGGTGCATCGAGGACCGCGCCCTCGCCTTTCAGGGCCCGGACATTCCGCGCTCACACCTCGAGCCCCTCCAGCTCGTCACCTACTCCGCCGGCGAGACCTACCGGCACCACACGGACTGGTTCGAGCAGCCCGCCCACACGGCCGACGAGTTCGGCGGCAACCGCCTGACCTCGTTCTTCGTGTACGTCGCCGCGTCCGAGGACCTCACGGGCGGCGGGACGAATTTTCCCCTGCTAGACGCGCCGGAGGATACTACGGAGAGGTGGTGCCGGTTCGTCAATTGCGACGAGCCCTGGGAGAACGGGGTCACGTTCAGACCGGTCCCGCGGAATGCGGTGTTCTGGCGGAATCTGCGGGGCGATGGGAGCGGGGATCCGAGGACGCTGCATGCCGGGCTGCCCGTGACGAGTGGGACGAAGATGGGGATGAATATCTGGACGAGGGAGAGGGCGTTGAGTCCGGTGTATAGGGGGGAGGATTGACATTGTCAGTTACTAGGCACTAGTAGAAAACATTCATATGCATTTGAATGTGTGTATTCTGCGGTTTGACCTAAGTTATGAGAGTCGGTCTACTGGTTCTCACCTTTAATACAGAGCAAAGTATCACTGTTATGGGAAAAGCAAGTTGCATCATAACATCCGAACGCAGTTGAGTGGATGATCTGCAAGCCATTAAACAAGGCTCGTGTATCACTGCCCTCTTCTGGATTTGGTTCCATTTTCCTATTACCACTCTACTCGATCCTAGTGGTCTTGGCTCCTCGCAGAGGAACCATGATCGCTTGCTCGATTGACACATAGTCCATTCTTTTTCACTTCAATTCCATCAATGTTGTCTTATAACATTCGTTTTCAGACATATTATGAATGGAGTTAGTCGGACATACATGAACAGTGCATAAAAGGTACACAGTTCCGGAGAACCAACAAAGGTAGACCGATCTCAGTTCACAAGGACGGTTTGCGGGCAACGTCACTCTAGCCGCCTCGAGAAGAGTCTCTTCAGCAGAAGCAGGGGAATTCCCCCCAAATTCAATGTATTGGCAAACGACGCAGAGATCTGTCGAGAGCTTCGTTTCAGGAAGCTCAGTCGACACATACTCTCGTGGCCCGGGTCACGACAATGGACATCATACAGTCAAGAGAAAGACGTCAAGACTTGTGCCGCAGGAATAATAAGCTTTCCCGCAGACATCATTATCGATCACTCGGATCGACGGTATTCATGCGTGGCTCATTCTTTCACCCTTGCAATTCCTTCCTCATCTGCTCCGCTTGAATTCTCGCCTCCTCTTTCGCGCGCGCCGCCTGGGCTTCCATCTCCTTGCGCTTCTTCTCCTGATATTCTTGCGCCGCTATCCAGACTGTAGAGACGCATCAGTCCACGCTCATGCACGACGAATCGTCACAGCCTTATTTTTCGGCGTGTTCGTAGCAAAGCCAGCTGGGACGGAGATAGATGAGCGGATCCGGGTTAAACATACTGGACTTGTCAGATTTGGACCATTCTTTCAGCTTGTTGACGTAGTCGTCGAACTCCTGTTGACGGCGTTCACGCTCCTCGAGGCTGCGCTTTTGGAGCTCGGGGTTATATCTCTGCGAGATTGGTACTTGGTTAGCCAACGATCAGTAACACGGCGTCCGGAGACAAGAGGAAATGACGTCAAGAGACAGGGATTCGGAAATTTCGATCGATTGGAGGCATTGGATCTGCATAGCCACTGCAATGTGGAGGGCGTAGTGTACTTTGAACAGTTCTTCATCTGTCGGTCGGATGTACTCAACGAACGCAGGTCCTCCCACGCACAGAACTAGACCACTGTAATCGGGCACCTAGTTAGATCGCCTTTGCCCAACGGAACAGCTTCTGTGTGCTACGAATGAAAAGGGCCTTACACCCCCAGCATCTTCGTCCAGGTCCACGCTCGTGACATGTTGGACAAAACTCTCTCTAGACGCACGACACCGGCTGAAGACGACGATTAAGCCGAAACCTTGGCAATGTGACGTAGGTGACGGGACGTAAAACGTGTTTTCTGGATATTGCGATCGTCGTTGAGGATAAAGAAGGCTAATTGATTAGAGATCGGAGTAGTCCCTTGCGCCGCGGTTTCGCGGAGAATATGCAGGTGTGGCGCAAGAAGTGGCGCAGCACCCGGCGTTCCGCCGAAGTTTGCTCTGCGTTCTCCACTTCAATGTGCAGTGCAAAGTGCAGGAAATTATGCATCATATATTTTTCCTGACATCAGATAGATTTCTCTTCTAAAATTTACTGATTAGACTTCGGCTGTGAAATTCTGGATATTTGTAGATCTTATCATCCTCTCAGGGTGGATGCTGGACGATCGGACCCCTATCGAAAATCAATCTCTTCAGGGATCGAAGCATTGACGGCCAAGAGGTATGCTTCGACTTCTCGAAAACATCATGTTTCATGTCCGTGTTCGCAGCAGCAAGAAACGATACTCGTAGGGCGCCGGCTGTGACATCCGTCGCTGGATGTAACAGACCAAATTTTGCGGTATTTACCACCAGAGGTCTGGCGCGATGATCGCCCTCTTCAAGCGCTATGCTTCAATCTAGTCGCCCTGCTGCCATCAAATTTGCCAGTCATGGGACCGCATGCACCTCAATGAGACGTTCGTCCGGAGTATCCGGCACATCGCTCTGTACTGTACCACGGCGGATGGGCGCGTAGAGTAATCTACTCCCTACACAGCATTGTCCTCCGGCTGCAGACGGAGTAGACGTGGACGCCCAAGTTAGACGAGATGCCAATCTCCCGACGTGTGGAGAGCAAAGCAGCACGCAGGGCATCGTAGCAGCCAACATGATATCACTCCAAACCCCTGACGAGCAGGGATCCCATTGGTCTCAGCTTGCACGCCGTGCGTTCGGCCCGCACGTCGCAATTGACCGTGTCCCCAATCGCGCCGTTGGAGACGGACTTGGGAAGATACAAATTACAAACAGTCCCGAATCAGAAAAGCCATGGGCTTAGTCGCGGTCCCTGGCGGGGCCGGCGCCACTCGTTAGTTCGCCATGCTCGAGAGTCGAAGGGCTGAGGTTCGCCCAGCAGGCTTGTCTGCGGTGTAGCGCAACGATTAGTGCCCAGGGAGGCCGCTAGTTTATCCAGGACGGCGGGGAACAGCGTTGGGCCAGAGCCCTACGCAGCAACTCCGGATGTTGGGAGTGTGGCTCGTGGACGGATGGAGACCGAACGGCCCCAATCTGCGCGAACAAGTCAGCGGTGCATCAGGACTCTCTCGGGCTCTCAGCTCTCCTTGCCTTGTCAATCGTTATGCACCCTTGTGAGCGATCCCTGCTTTGCGGCATTGACGCGGGCTGCTCGAACGGGATTCGAACGTCATTGCGGTCGTTCGTCCCTGGGAGCGCGCCGGGGGGACTAAATAATTAATGCGGTAGAGGACTGCACCTCTCCACTTAAACACCGGGTCCGTCAGGCGGCCGCTGCTCCCCTCCCAATCCTTGAAACCGACTCCTCCAGAACGCCCCAAGGCGTCCTCTAGCCTGCCCACCGCTCACGGCGCTCTCCTCTCGCCTCTTCCGGTCACTTCTAGGAGAGTCGTATGGGGGTACGTCAGTTTTCGTGCCCCTGGTCGTTGCGCGAGGCCATAGCGATCCAGCCTTCTGATTTCTTCGCATTTCATGCCCATGCACCCCTTGTGTCACAGTCCCTGTTGATAATTATCGGCTCTCTATGCAGGTGCTGGCCTTTTTTCTCGAGAGTTTCGAGGATTTGACTCTTGCAGATCCTCGCCAACCAGTTGCAGCCCATTTAGCGACCTGTGTGCTTGTATCTTGAAGGTGTCGGCTTCATCTTAACTCGCACTCTGGTGAGACTTAGGCCCGCCAAGATTGACCACCCATTGCGACAGCAGCTGATTGTTTACGTTACTGCATAGTGCGCAACCAAAACGCCAGTCCCGAACTTTTTCGCGTAGAGCGCTTGGTGACGGGATTCATCAGTTCAACGGAGCGAGAGAAGCGAGATTGCCCCTTCAGTCCGAAGGGTAGGCAGAAGAGTAGCTCGCAAGTCATACATCGCGGCAATGGCATACCCTCAGCGACCCATGCAGCAGCGACTGCCTCCTCAGAGGCAGTATGACGGTCAACGTCCTCCCCAAGCTGCCGGCTGGCAGGGTCAGGCGCAGGCGCAGGACGGCTATTACGATCACGGATACCAGAACTACGGATACGACAACTACAATAGTTATTATGATAATAGAGGAGCCTATGACGATTCCGGATACGGCCAATATAATGATTATGCGAACCCGCAAGCATATGGACCACCGCGGCCGCAGTCGCGACCACAGCAGGGGGGTTATGGCCCTCACCAGGAATACCAACGGTACGACCAGGGCTATTCATACGATGGACAGCAGAACCGACATGGCTATAACGACCGCGGATATGGCGATGCTGGCGCATATCCTCCGGGGAGTTGGGGGAATGGGCAGATGAGCAGGCCCCCTCCACCCCAGCAACGGCGAAGACCCTGTAAGTTAGGAAAGCAAAGGTAAAGCTTAGATTGATGACTAAATGATCTCTCAGCTCAGGAACAGTCGGTTCATGCCCCCGTGTCACCGGACAAGACCGCCTGGGATAATCCATATCCAGCATTCTCTCCCACGGAAAGGCGTAAAAGTCCTCCTGAGACCGGTGTTGAACAGCGCATGGCGGGGCTTGACATTAGGGAGAAATCACCGCCCGCGCGGGCAGCGGAACCGCGACCAAATACGTCCCATTCGAGTCATTCTGACAGACCGAGACGTGGTGACCAACCCTATCCGAGTGATTATCCCGGACGAGGTGCGGGAGACGGTCATGATAGAGTGAAAAGGTCCGCCAGCGGAGCACGACACGGAGGGCCGCCGTCAGGATATCATACCGGAAGCCAAGCTGCCCGGCCATATCCTGATAACAACATTCCACCAGACATGCCTCAGCCAAGAAGAAGCGCAACCATGCCAGCTGCTCCTCCAACAACTATGCCGCCACCACCACCACGAAAGCCACAGTATCCTGGGCAGGCGACTTATCAGGAGCCTCCTCTTTCACCAACGTCTGGTTACCCGTCAGGCCCGCATCCCCAGGTTTCTGACTCGCGCCCAACAAGGATGCCTAGTAACGGTCGGTCAGATCCTCAGGGTCATCGTCCTCCTCAGACTTCATCGAAGGACAATTCACCTACTCAGGAAAACCGCGCCTCGGATGATATCTTAGATAATTATATCGACTCCGTTCAAGCCGACGAGCCGGAAATGCCCAACTTCGATGCTATGCCAAATGATTCTAAAACCACTGGCGAGCCTTTGATACCAGGGGTGGAGGAACCAAAAGCCCCGGGGCCTCCCAACCCGCCTGCCTCCGGGACAGGAGGTCAATACGCTGCTTACAAGCCGGAATTCGCTGCTCAAGCTCATCGCGTTCGGTCGCAGCCAAACCTGAGGTCAGCTGATCCTCCAAACAACTTTGCTAATGCAGGATTCCAGTTTGATTTTCATAATGAGACGCCTCCAATACCTCCGATGCCGCGTCAGAATAGTATAGGGGCTGGACCGCGCCGCCCGCCGAATGGATACGGCGATCCTGCGAACGGACAGTATCCCCATGGTCAACCCAACCAAGGACCTCCCTTACCAGGCTACCATGATCCCCGCGGGGGCTATGAGCCGAGGCCACCACCACAGAGATATGGGACTCCCATGCAGGACAATGGGCCTCCACGTCCCTACCGTACAAACCAGCCAGGGCCTCCAAATGACCCAAGGATGATGGGTCCCGTGGAGCCCCAGGGCGAACCCCAGAATCCTGATGCTCTACCTGCGCACCCGGCTCCCTTCCGGCCTGGGCTTGACCAAGCTAGACCAGCACCTGTGCGGCAATACGACAATCCTCAGCTACAGGCATCCCAACCAAGCGGTCCCATAGATCGCCCACCTTCTGGTCCTGTGACACATGAAGAGCTGCAGCGGCTACAGCAAATGGCCCGCGACAAGCCAAACGACCACGCGACCCACCTACTTCTCGCAAAGAAAATGATTGAAGCGGCAACGGTTCTGGCTGGCGAGGATGGCAGAGCTGATGCCAAGACGAAAAACAAGAACCGGGAGAAGTACATCATGGATGCTTATAAGATTGTGAAAAAGCTAGTGCATGCCGGCTATCCTGACGCCATGTTTTACCTAGCAGACTGCTACGGCCAGGGCCTTCTGGGCCTACCAGTCGACCCCAAGGAAGCCTTTCAGCTGTATCAGTCTGCCGGGAAGCAAGGTCATGCTCAGTCAGCCTATCGTGTTGCCGTGTGCTGCGAGTTAGGTCATGAAGAAGGCGGCGGCACCAAACGTGATCCCTTCAAGGCGGTCCAGTGGTATAAGCGTGCTGCGGCCCTGGGAGATACACCTGCCATGTACAAAATGGGGATGATCTTGCTCAAGGGATTGCTCGGACAGCCGAAGAACCCTCGGGAGGGTATTTCGTGGCTGAAGCGTGCCGCCGAACGTGCGGACGAAGAAAATCCCCATGCTTTGCACGAGCTGGGGCTTCTCTATGAGAACGCCACCAGTAACGATATTATTGTCCGCGACGTGGAATATGCCAAGCAGCTCTTCCACCAGGCTGCGGAACTGGGATATAAGTTCTCTCAATTCCGACTTGGCGTCGCCTACGAATATGGTCAGCTGAACTGTCCTGTCGATGCGCGGCAGAGTATTATCTGGTACACCCGTGCAGCAGCGCAGGGAGAGCACCAGAGCGAACTCGCTCTCAGTGGATGGTATCTGACCGGTGCGGAGGGTATTCTGCAGCAGAGCGACACCGAGGCATATCTGTGGGCGAGAAAAGCAGCTTCTGCTGGTCTTGCGAAGGCGGAGTATGCCATGGGGTACTTTACTGAAGTTGGTATCGGCGTGCCCTCTAACTTGGACGATGCGAAGAGATGGTATTGGCGGGCAGCTTGTAAGTTTTCCCTGTTTCCAAAGCAGCCCCGAGAAGCACGTTGGACCTCTTAGCTGACCTCCTTATCACAGCACAAAATTTCCCGAAAGCGCGCGAACGTCTCGAAGAGCTCAAGAAAGGCGGCAGCAAGATGCAGAAGACCCGCGTCTCGCGTTCCACTGTGAGCAAGCAGCAGAACGACGGCGATTGCATCGTCATGTAAAGAGTCTTTTTTTTCGATTTCTGGTTTACAGCGATTTCTTGGACTTTTGGTTTCTTCCGGGACGTTCTATTAACTGTCAATAATATTTATTATACATTACATATCCCCACGATAATCGGCGCATAACTTCCGGACGGGGGACGTAGTCCACTTTGACTGCACTGCGTACCCTTGTCTGTCTGGCCTTTGTCTTATTTTTGAGGGATATATTCCCAATGACGAGTAAAGAGAAAAGCGAGCAAGAGAAGATGAGATACGGGACCGCTCTCGCACGAACTCTGCACGAAAGACCGCAGGCTAGCTGGGCTGGCAAGGAAGGAAGGAAGGATATACCCCCGGGATGAGCATTGGTCATTATTCTTGAATTGTTGATCTTTTTCTGGCTTCTCCGGTCGTTCTTGGTTCAGCACGATACCCGTTGCATTCGAGAAAAGACAAGTGAGAAAAATAGAAAGAGGATCGTCTTTGAGAGGCAGCAGTTACAAAAATTCCAGATGAGAGAAAATAATAACGACGCAAAGGAGCATTCTCGGGTTGGAGTCTTTCTAATCTGTTACTAAGTAAATGTTCATTTCTTGAGCTCTGTTTGAGGTGGACACATTACATTTTGAAAGATCTGGTTCAGTTCGGAAATGCCGAAGGCATTGAGTCCTCTCTGTGTCTTACATGTGCCAGCTTGCCTTTGCATGTACAGTACCTAGCTCTCAGATTATTTCAAGGTTATCTGTCTGATCTGAATAAAGAGGAGAGTACGGGGGTAGGTAGATATGGAGCACAGCTGTACCCCGTAGTCTGTACAGTAGTAGATGGGATGGGTGCACGGGCCGAACCGCGGAGCGATTCCGCATCCCTTCGACCTTGCTTACACATCATCTGCAAGCAATTAGTAGTAAATCGAAGCACGTCAATGACGGTCGTTAATTCCTGCTCGGCCCATGTATAAATAATCTCGTGGAACTGTCTGGGTCCTGGAATATCTATGCAAGTTTATTCTCTAGACCAGTCATCTTGCAGCTAGTTTCAGGTTGTCTTGTGGAATCTGCGAATGCATATACTCAACGCTATTCCGCCATCTTGCATTAGATGTACATCCTGGGACTTCTTTATTGCATTGCATCCTTCTGACAGGTCTCATTCATCGATTGATTGATTGATTGATAAAAGAATACATCCATACATACATACCCTTCCTAGCTACTACTATCTCCTGACTGAACCTTTCTGTTCTTGCTCCGCTCACTCCGCTCGTCCAGTTCTGCAATTACCTTTCCGTACACTGGGCGGAGACAGGAGCATCATATACATCCACATCTATATATGCATTTATCCACAACCTCAACATCATCTACACCAGGACTGAACGACCGTGACCCGAAGACGAAGAAGACGAAGAAGCCAACCACCAACCAGACCCAGACCCAGAACGAGAACAAGGACCAGAACCAGAGCCAGAAACACCATCACCATACATCAGGATCAGAATCGGGATCGGAACTAAAGCGAACTCCCAGCAGCAGATCAACACTTTTCCCTTCTTCTTCTTCTTCTTCTTCTTCTTCTTCTTTTTCGTCTTATTCCTCTCTAATCACGATCCTCACCTGGCTCAGCACGCTGGTCTCAGCGGTCCTGGTCGCACACGTCGTTCATCACTCTTCTGACAACATCGCCAATCTGAATTTTTTGAATCTGAAGGGCACTGCGAGATTCTTCGACTTGCCCCTTTCCTTTTCGCACCTGATTGGCACTACAACTTCTACTGCCAGTCGAGGCCCGGCAAAATCGATCATCGAGAATAATTTTGGTGCTGAGAGCTGGAAGGAGGGGCCGTCCACGATGACGAGGACGCCGGTATATTTTCTTAGTCATGGCGGGGTGGGTATTTCAATTTCATTTCATTTCATTTGCCCTATTAATATTGATATTATTTTTTTGTTTGTACTGCGTGCATTTTCTTTTTTTCTTGCTGGTGGAGATGGGATTCTGCTGCTGTTCCTGAATTATATACCTCAAAGAGGCTGGTTGTTCCTTCATAGAATGTTGCTCATCTCCCCCCCCCCCCCATATGATAATGTTCTTTTGTTTCCAACGTTTAGAACATCAGTACTCACATCCGTGAAAAAACAGCCGAACATCATGTACAACCACGACCACCCTGCGTACCGCAAGCTGCAGGAACTCGGCCGCGAGATCACGACCAAGGTGAAGCCTCGCGCGATCGTCGTGTTCTCGGCCCACTGGCAGGGCGGCCGGGATTACGTCCAGGTGAACACCGCGGAGTCTACGGATCTGATTTACGAGTATGTCCGATGCGAGCCTTCTCTGCCTTCAACTTTGTAAGCTGTACAATACTGATGAGATTCCCTCCCTAGTTTCTATGGCTTCCCTAGCCACTACTACAAGGAGCAGTACCCGCATGTTGGCAGCAAGGAGATCGCACAGAAGGTGCTCGACGCCCTTAAAGAGGCCGGGATCAAAGCGGAGGGAGTCAAGCGCGGTCTGGACCACGGCGTCTGGGCTAGTTTCAAGTGTGGTATGTGATGTGTATTCCGTGCACGCTGCACTACGTAATAATGGTTGGGACCATCATTTAGGCTAACGTGTGCGCACCTGCCAACTCAGCGTTCGATCCCGACTCGAACCCCCTGAACGTCCCCATCGTGCAGGTGTCGCTCTTCAAGACCGAAGATCCGATCCAGCACTACCGGCTCGGCCAGGCCGTGTCGAAGCTGCGCGAGGAGAACATCCAGATCATCGTCTCCGGCATGGCCGTGCACAACCTGCGCGACATGCAGTTCACGCTGGGCGACCCCACGCCGCTCCCGTACACGGTCAGCTTCGACGAGGCGCTCAAGGACGCGGTCACGACGGCGCCGGAGAAGAGGGAGCAGGCCCTCGTGGATCTGCTGAAGAGGCCTGATGCGCGGATGGCGCACCCGTACTTCGACCACCTGCTCCCGATCCATGTCGGAGCGGGCGCTGCGGGTGATGATGTCGGGAAGAGGCTGTGGACACTGAAGGAGGGGAGCATGAGCTGGGCGCAGTTCAGGTTTGGGGAGCCGGCCGTAAATGGGTCGCTGTAGTCTAGTAGGGAGGATAAGTACAGTGGGAATAGTTCTTCGAGTCCCTGTTTATTTGTTGTTCCAAGAGCGCATTTCATGAGGTATAGGTACAGAACGAAACGCGGGATAGCGTGAGGCGTAAACACATGCAGAACTGCCCGTCTATGCAGATGCAGGCTTCACCAGAGAAGCAACCTTCTCCTCGATCTCCTTGTCCGACAGGCCTGTGTAAGAACATTTATCAGCAGAGTGTTCTGCAGCCATTGAAGCCCAAAATCACCACTACTTACCCGTCAACATCTCCATCTTCTCCTTCCCAAACTCTGCAGGAGATATCCATTAGCACAAACACATCTTCTAGGACGAATTGATTGCGACTCCAGCGTACCATATCTGGCATACACCCTCGGTTCCGTCCCCAACGCTTCCCGCATCATGATGGGCGTGTATGGGTTGTTCTTCTTCATCGTGGGGTATGCCCGTCTCAGGAACGCTCTGTCATGCGTAAGGACCCCGAGTCAATATGATATCTCCCAATTGACCACGTAGAACGTCCTGTGGAGAGTCAACCAACCTCGTGGCTTCGCTGTGTGGGGATGTGTGGCAGAAGAGGAAGCGGAGCTCCTTCAGGCTCTTGTCGAAAGCGTACTTGGCCGACATGGCGGCGAATTTTTTTAGATCCCAGGGTATATCTGAATCGCAAGACAGGGCGTCGCCGGTTTTCTGGCCAAAGAGAGAGGGATCGAGGGTATCAATGGGGGAGAGGAGGCGGAGGGCCGGGGTCACCAGCGGAGACTGGAATCCGGAGCGTTGTCGGTGGAGGTCGCGGAGCGGGTACGAGCCCCATCGGTCCGCTTACCTCAGCGGTTTTTTTACCTGACGAACCTTTCCCCATCCAGGCTGACCGGCATCCAGCCCGGCCTGGATCTGGACGACGTTCGAGCAAGTTCTGTTGTTGTCGGGTGCTGGACGAATTGTCCATCCCTGCGCTGCTACATATCCTCTCACGGACTGACACGGAGCCTTCTCCAGACCCCTCTCCACTCCCTACGCGTCGCGGACGAGAGAAAGGCACGTCTGGGACCTGATATAAAACCTTATCATTTTCACTCATATACCTCTTCTCTCATTAGTCAGTCGACTCACTCCTCAACCAACTCGACTTTTCTCCTCCCTCCTTTTCACTCCTCCCACCACAATGTCCTCCCGTGTCGGTCTCCGATTCTTCTACAACTCTAGAGCGGCGTTCCGCAATGCCTCTGCTCCCTTCCGCGGCTACATGCGCCGCTTCCAGACCACGGATGCGGGCGCCTCGGCCGAGCAGCAGCAGAGCACCTTCCAGCGCCTATGGAACAGCCCGGTCGGTATCAAGACGGTGCATTTCTGGTGAGTCTGTCCTGGTTTTCCTGTGTCTGCGGCGGAATGGCTGCTGACGTTTGAACGTGTAGGGCGCCTGTCATGAAGGTATGATGCGCTGGTCTATATCCTCTCCGTCGAGTCATGCTCGCGTGGCTACAAATCTGCACGCTATTCTGGGAACAACAATGTCGATTTCGAAAGGGGACTGACATTGTCCCGTCATAACAGTGGTCCCTCGTCCTCGCCGGTATCTCCGACCTCACTCGTCCAGCTGATAAGCTGTCCCTGACCCAGAACGCCGCGCTCATGGGCACCGGCGCCATCTGGACCCGATGGTGCTTCATCATCAAGCCTCGTAACCTTCTGTACGTGGCCCTCGATCTTCTCTCTCCATTGATGCTCCCCGCCGTCCAGCCTGCCACATACTGACATGGCTCACCAGCCTCGCCGCCGTCAACTTCTTCCTCGGATGCGTCGGTTTCATCCAGGTCACGCGTATCTTCCTGTACAGGCGCAGCCTCGAGGGCTCGTCCGCGGAGGCTGCCAAGGACATCAAGCACGAGATCACCGATTCCGCCAAGGCCGTCGTCTCGAAAAGCTGAGTCTGCCGTCGAGTCGGCTGTCAAGCAGCGCTTCTTGATCTGCGTGTCCTTTGTCTTGACTTGTATTCCTCCTAATTATTTATTAGACAATTGGAATCTATCTGCATTAGAGGGCTTCGTTTTATGTTCCTAATTACTGTTCCCTGACATCCTTGTGCATATTCCTGATCGACAGTGAAATAGAAGTAGCTGGTTTATTTTAATCAAGATTATTATTTTTAGAAAAATAAATGGAAATCTCGAAAAAGGTATATGATGTACAGTATAGTACATACATATCAAACGAGATTCGAAATGCGACTGGTCGTGATCGATCAGCTTCAATACCTTATGGTTGTCCTGTGAAGGGGGCGGGAAAAACGAACACTCGACTGCCTGCCTACTCACATGTATTATATTCGTCCAATCTCGTTTTTACTAAATATAGCCTGCAGGCTGTGGCGCTTTCTGCATGCGTGCACGGTCCACGAAGTAAATTAAGAGAGTACTGTAGGTACTGTACGTGTACCTTTTTCGCCAGTAGAAGGAATTACGATTACCAACACGGGTATATTATTCGCCGGCCTCACTGTCTCATGTTGCATTACAGGACACCGCCACACGCCCCTGGAGAAGGAAACGAGTTCTCCTCGACTAGTAGTCGATTCAACGGCAACGTAAACCAAAATAATAATAAATGCTGAAAATATATAAATGCATTCTGCATTCGTTCCTGATATGAAAAAAACCTGTTTGTATAATAATTTCGGCTTCAAGTGGAGTGGAGGACGCTGAGTGCCCTTTTTTGCCCTTGCCTTTGCCTCTGCTTTTTATTCAAACATACGGAAGTATCGTTGGCAAATATTGAATTGAATCAAGGGAAAGGAAGTGTCGTGTTTTCAACACAGAGACATAGACAACGACCATATCAGACTCTATGATCGCAGTGAATATAATTAAACAATAGCTTCTACGTTCAACCAACTGCGGGAATCTGGATCCATCCAGTTGATTCCTCCCTGTGGTGGACAGTGCTGAAAGGGAGCTGACAGAGGTCGGAATGAAGATAAGACACATTGTGAGAGATAAGAGATGGTCTAGATTTTGTGTAGCAGGGAGAATGAGAATTGACGAGTGGTTTGTTTTAGCTAGGTATTGATTTGGGATTCTTCTCTCTTCATAAATATAAATATATGTATATATATATATATAATACTATTGATCATAAATCGCGTCGATCAGCAAAATCCTTCCTCTCCACTGCTAAATTGAGCCTTGTTCTTTCTCTCTCCAAGATGGGGGAATTCGCTCTTGGGATTCGTGGCACTGGCGTTCTGCTTCCCTGCTGATCTTCTATAAGTATGCGTCTGAGATTTCCGCTGCAGCTCGACAGATAGTCCCTCTCTATGGCATAACTATTCATGGAAAGGTTAGAGCTTCTTGCTTGATTGAAGGTAGATTGGCTTGACTATGTAAAGAATGTCACTAGCTGAGAATTCATGAATGTGGTGATGAGAATGGTGGAACTTGACGAATGCCTGGTATTATAGTACACAGTAGGTTGCATGAATGATACAGATGATATATCTACGACTAACCATTGTCCAATAAAGCTGTGCTACATGTCTGAACCCATTCAATTCCATGGACACATCACGAAGAAATATCATATATCCCATGTGTCAAACAATCCGCCCCCAGCCCCAATTTCTACTGCCAAGGTTATACCAGTCGAAAGGAAATTCGACATCGCCCACCCCATCCCGGGCAAAATAATAATAATCTCCACCTGCAGTCATCATCATTGGTTCCGGCAGTTCCTGCCGCTCTTGTGAGCGAGGATCCAGAATCTGGTCGAGGATCCCTTTGAGCTTCTTCACCCCTTCCTTACAGGGGTCGTGGTTGCGGTGCCCGGGCATGGCCACCCAGTCGAGATAAGATATGAAGACGCTAAGATTCTGGATGAGTTCTGAGCGAGGAAGATGGGTCGTTCTGGTGAAGAAGGATGTCGTGATTGTGATTGCAGCAGAAGCTCGTGGGAGGGAAGCTCTGCACTTGATAGTCCGTAGAGGAGAAACTAGGGAGATGGTTAGTGAAAGAAGAAAAAAAAAAGAATAAGAAAAGAAGAAAAGAAAGTGGGATGACCATACCACCCAAGTGAGGTCGCTTTTAACACCGGAAACTCGGTTCCGCTGCAAGAGCTCCCTTGCTGTGCTGTAGAGAGCGGCTGATTTGGTCGCGGTATGCTGAGCGACCGTCATATGGATGAGGCAAAGGGAATATAAGTAATCAAGATAGGTCAGCATCAGAAACCATATCTCTTCTATGTCGCGATCTTGGTTCCATAAACTTGGCGTATAGCGCATCGAGACAGGACAAGCATTCCATGTTGCTTCTGCTCGTCGCAGGAGATTTCTAAGCAACGTACGTCAGTATTATCGCCTAGATAGGATGAAGAGCGGTCTACCGACTGTGCCTGTTCCTCAAGACCCTGCCTATCTATGACCAGCATCAAATCCAGAACTTCTTCTCGGATGATGGCTAACAGGAAGCGGAGTCGGATGAATGTGATCGGTCGCGGGACACCACCGACGTTCCAGCCGTACTCGTTCAGATACTCCGCGGTTTCGTCAACAGAAACATTACTCTGGACAGTATCCTCCTCATCATCAATGTCGAGTGGAGGCGTCAGGACGCAATACCGGCTTTGGAGTAAAGGCGGCCGGCGCAGGTAAGTGGCCAGCGATTTGTCCACGACGAAAGCGGCCGCAAAGCATCGTCTGCGCCACTGTCTCGGGAACAAAGGAAGATCATCACTGACAGCATCCAAATGCATGCTATATATATTAGGCTTGATTAGCACGTCCAAGCGAGTGCTTTCCCCGGAGGTTCCTACCTGAATAACCATGTCGAAAGGTCGCCAGCATCGAGTAATTATGATGAAAAGACACTACCAGCTCGTTCTCGTCTATTTGGTTACAGAACTTCTGGTAGCAGTCGGCTGCTGATAGGATTTCCCCCAGGAGACTTGAGCGGCTCTGATCATGATCACGGTCAGAAAGCAACCGGCTGGAGTTGGGGATGTCGATGAAAGACACTGCAGCCAATGTCAGAATGTTTCCAATAACTTCCCATCGCATGTTGGGCCCTGTTATGCTGAGATAATATTCTTTCGCCGTCAGTGACTGATGAACAACGATCGGCTGACTTGAGTTCTCGAAGATTTTCAGGCATAAATTTTGGACGCTTGCAATATCTGGCCCATTTGGCTCGGTACTGAGTGCCTCTGGTAAGGAGTCAAGAGCCGTCTTCATCAGTGGATATGGAATGATAGGAAGACGACTTCTTCGATAGTACCGGTTCACCAGGTTCCTGATGGGGACCATATTGTTTCTTAAGAGCATGAGGATCTGTGAACCGGACTGCAAGTAGTAACCAAGGCCTCTGGCTACATTTTCAATGGATCAGCAAATAGGGAGACCAAAGGTCACAATTGTGGTGTTTACTGACATAACTGGCATTCCTATCTTGAGAACTATCATCTCCAGGATCGGAATCTTGGCTGTGCAAATTAGCGCCCCAACCTTACAATAAGGGAACCCGACATTCTACTTCATTGAAGAGTTGCGCGGCTGGAATCCGACACTATGGACGATTCGTCGGCTACTTCTCTGACCTCGTTTCTTCGTCATGGGCGCTGGATGGTAGACACAACGAAGGTCTCTTGCGACACATCTGCCGCAGACGGGCCGGGCATGGTCGCACTTGATTTTCATGTTTCGGCAGGTCTCGCATGCCTGGAGTCTGCCATTTCGTCGCCTTGGCAGACGCTGGGGAGCATCCAGAGAATGCAGATACAGTTCAGAGATCGCACAGGGTGGAGCGAGCCAGTGACCTAAATAAATAATATTTCGGTGGGAAGTTTGTGTGCTTCTATTTCGGAATAAGGGATCATGATTGATGAGTATAGACATCGCTGGGGCGATGACACCCGCCTTGTCAGCAACCCACATATATTATTTAGGAATAGTTTAGCTTCTCAAGCATGCAATGCTTCATTACTATTTCCCCATATCTACTGTACAATTCAAATCATGCAAGACTTCCTCCGCGCTGCGATATTCGCCTGCCCTGCATTTTCTGATGACCGCACGGGCGGTAGCAGGAATGGTTTCTAGGTCTGGAAATTGGCGCTGACGGAGCAACTTTCGGATCTCCCCGCTGGATTTTTCAGCGTACAGCTGATGTCCATCGTGGATCTCGTAGATGACCGTTCCGAGTGCGAATAGGTCGTCGATCTCAGTAGGATCATTGGAGTCATCGTCGCCGGTCACGGTGATAGGGCGCGGGGGCCTGGTGTACCGGGTTGAATAAGACACCACAGCTGGGGTCTCATCGATCTTCGAACCGCCGAGATCCGCTAAAGCAAGGGTGCCGTCATCCTGGATGAGGAAATTATGGCTCCCGATGTCGCCGTGGATCACGTTCTTGGAGTGGATATGGCGCAGCGCTTCGGCGGCTTGAAGCGGCCATCTTTAAATAAATCCGAAGTCGGTTAGGAATAACGACCGCGAAAAAAAGGAACCCCTCTCAACTAACTTAGCCCGTTTCTCTGGTGGATACTTAGTATTCGAGAGCGCGAGATTGTCCACCAGGGTGCCGGCACGGTGGTATTGGCACACAAGTCCGTCCGGCAGTCCACTATTATTGTTATTATTATTATTATTATCTCCCTTGCAACTACGATACTCGCCGTAGTATCGCAGGCTCAATGGATAATGGCCGAGTCGCTCGTAGATGCGTTTTGTAGTCGCTTGCAAATTCCCCACGACGGGGTGATCGAGGGATTTCTTGATCACGAACCCGGTGTCGGCACCTTTGATGACCTGTGCAAAGCTGCCGATGCCTGCCAGTTCTAGCTGTTTTCGGTCTGCTTTTTCCAAGGCTTCTGCCACGGATGGGGGTAGCAGGTTCAACATTGGGGTTGTAGTGTAGTAGCCCCTCCTACTCGGTGTCTACAAATGTTCATGCCAGGTGCATTTGCATTTCTTTCACAAGGGCAGGGGGAAAAATATGGAAAATGACTGAGGCTTCGCCCGATGTGTAGATCCAATTTCAGCATTTTTACAAAGCGCGTAGGTCGCTGCGATGTTCTGCGTCTTGAACCTGAGGATTAGTTATATATATCTCTCTAACAGACTAGGTATGTGATACGGTATCTATTGATGTAAATAATGACGTTTATTTATGGGCACATGCGCAATAGATAATACTATGCAGCTATGCATTAGAAGAAGAATAAGCAACCAATGGCTGGCCAGATGACATGACCTGCTTCAAGGCAGTGAATGGCCGCAATGCTAAACATTGAGCCACAATCAATGAGGGTTCCGAGTACATAGGGAGTGTTCGATATATCATCCATGGGGAGCAAGGAAAAGAAAGAAAGAATAGAGCTGAAGACGAAACCAAACAAAGAAAAAAATCCAATGGAAACGAACTAATGAGTGACAAGTATGCAAGTCCAGAAGCGACACGGTGCACTTTGCCCAAGTGCAAAGGGGCGGGAAAAAAAGTCCGCTGGGCCGGAGTCGAACCGGCGACTCTTCGGTAGCAAGAGAAGACAAGACCCATTACAGCCGAATGCCATAACCAACTAGACCACCAGCGGTTGCGAGTGGTAGACACGTTCCAGTAATATCTTTTCAGAAAGTAAAGAGAAGCTTACACTCATTTACGTAGTTTCTGGTAGTGTTGTGTCGAGTACCTGCAGTACAGCCCAAGAGTTGCGAGAGCATAAGAAGGATGCATGTTTGGGTGGAGAGGGAAGCTGTTTAAGCTCAGACACGTGACTAGTCTAAGTAAAGTGGGATGTGCCTACAACTTTCTTTGGAACAATGGGAAGAATATGTTCTTTATTTTCTTACTAGGTGCCTACATATTTTCATGTCGAGTGCATTGGTGTTTCTTTCACAGGAACAGGGAGGGGAAAAATTGGAAAGGGCTGCGCTGATAGGGGCTACAAGGATGAATCAGAAATGTAAAATGGTGTAAAGAAATGAAGCATTAATATTTGAGATCGATAATCGCCTGTTAACTGGAAAATTTCAGGTTCTCCAGCAAGCCTAGATGTTGGCTTCCTGGCACTGCTAAGCTTCCTAGCAACCCGGAGATTTCCATTTCTAGCACGTCAGTGCTTGCCAGGGACTATCATGGCACTGAAGATAGGGACGTGGAACATCTGACCAACGGCTGCAACGACCCATCCCAAGCTCCGTCGTGCGTCATTACCAACACTAACATATCCATAACGGACTGCTTGTTTCCAAAATATCTACTGTACGACCTAGACATCAAATATGTACTCCGCACATACAATAAATAAAGACAGTCAATATCCAACACGCGAAGGAAGAGATGAGACTACCTATACAAAAACTTGCTAAGTCGGGTATTTGCTCAGTTTATCCGTGGATGTAGGAGGTAAGATCCAATGACCGTGACCGGTGGGCGGAAAGCTTGTCAGAAAGCTTATCTCATCTTACTCAGACTTGGTTCCGCCTCAGAAATCCACACCGTGCTCGCCGCTCGGCAACCAGAGCAGCTGAGTCTGAAGTTCTCCGAAATATGTGCACGAAATGACCCTTACACACTGTAAACCTTCTTTTGACTTTGCGAGGTCCCGTAAGCGGCTTTCGTAGGCCATATCACATGTTTCAGTCAATTGACCAGTCACGGTTCGATTCGTTGCCGTCTTGAGGATGATCTCACCCACCCAGTCGTCGTCATCAACCGCGGGAGTTGTACAGTCGCACGTTGACGCCGTTCTCGTGCGCCATCGTCAGCGAGTGGTTCAGGACGGGCTGCGACCCCAGATCTGGGCCTGGGTCCGCGTTCTCGAGGGTGTCGAAGCGCTGGAGGAGCTTGACGATGACGTAGCTTGCCTCTGTTAGGGCGTATTGCTCTGTTGTTTTCCGTTAGCAGCCGTCTCGAGATCGTAGGTCTCGTATGTGGATATCTTGGTCACTCACGTCCGAGACAGATCCGCGGACCTCCGTTGAAGGGGATATACTCCCATCCCTTCGGGGTGAACTCGCGCCACCTCTCCGGGCGGAACTCGTCCGCATCGGCGCCCCAGATGTCGTGGCGTCGGTGTAAAGTCCACACGGTGTATACGACGCTCTGGCCCTTCCGGATATACACCGGAGAGCGGCCGTCTGGACCACCGCCAACGGGGAGAGTGGTATCCTTTACAGCGAAACGCGCGTTCGATGGCACTGGTGGAAGGAGTCGCAGGGCTATATGATACAACGCAGTTAACATGATTGAGGACGTTGCGCACAGGAACAAGGGGATGGAGCTTACTTTCATTAATGACGTGGCGCAGGTACTGGAGGTCTTTGAGGGAACTGAAGTTGATCTCCTCCTTCTCACCATGTTCTCCAAATCGGTCGAGAATTTCCCTTCTGAGGTTGTGGAAGACCGCTGGATGGCGTGCCAAAAAGTAGAAGACCGAGCTGAGCAGACTGGACGTGGTGTCCCGGCCGGCGATGAGGATGTTGAGCAGCTGGTCTCGCAGGGCTTTCCGGTCCCTGGTCTCTCTCGCGAGCGCCTCTAGGAAGATATACCGTCCTTTGTCGTTAGGGGCTTTGATGTCACCGTCGCTGCTGGTCGTGTAGCGAAGAGCCTTGTCAACGTAGTAGTCTACAAAACGGTGGATGACCTTTTTCTCTTCCCGGAACTTCTTCGGGTTGATCAGCCAGTAGAAAGACCGTGCTCGGCTGCGCAGAGCAAGGACATGCATGCAATAGTTCCACGCGTCCGTAAAGCGCTGTTTCTCTGCCTTTCCGATGCCTTTTCGGCTTGCTGATGCAAGGGACTCGACGGACTCCCCAAACAGAAAGTCCGTGGAGGAGTCCAGGGTCAGCTGGAAGAACAGTTCCTGGATGTCGAAAGCGCTGCGATCCTTTGGGAACGCATCTATCAGGCGCTGGATGTGGATGTCCAGTTGGTCGAGGTCAGAGACCTAATCATCTGTTAGACGTCATGTACATTCAGTACATACATAGGACGACTTGCTCGACTAGCAAACGGGAAAAAGACGAACATACCTGGTCTCGAGTGAACTGCGGACGGAGAAGCGTCCTCGAGTGCCACCAGCCCGTTCCGTCGAGGGTGAAGATGCCATCACCCAGCACTGGTCCAAAGCTCTTCGGGCGCAATCCCAACCCAAAGTCGTTGAACTGGGTCGCCAGGACCGCCTTTATGTTCTCCGGTTCGACGGTGAAGGCCGCTGGATTGCCAACGACTTTCAGCTCGAAGGTATTTCCATACTTCTCATGCAGTTCCCGGACACGGTAGACAATCCGCCCTTTCCGCTGAGCCCTCTGAAGGTCCAGAAAGGCCTTGATGCCAAAGAGCCCGCTCGGGCAATGCGGTGCAGGCCGGCAGGACCATGCCTTGGCCTGCCTGCGGTGTCTGTAGCGGTTAACAAGAAGACGACCTGCAACAAGAAAGATGCCAGCGAAGGCAAAGCAGAGAGCCGCAGTAAAGATCAACATGGTGTTCGAGTGGTCAGCGGGGGTGGTTCAAACAAAGGTGTCTAGAGATTTTCTCAAGCGTTTATAACAGTGGCTCATCTCTCCCCGATCGCCGGGCTGATTCTGAAATGCAGATTCGAGCAGTGACAAAGAAACTCAGGGGCAGTGAAAGCCAATTTGTGATCCAACCGGTCCGGACGTCGCCTTTCACAGCGATGCCGGGAGCCACAGGATATATCGACAACGTCGCTGGGTCGAGTGCTGTGGGGTCTGATGTCCAAACCGTCAAGCGTCCATCAGCGGAGGGGTGCTGAGCTGACGGAGCTGTCCATCATCCATGGTATCCCATAGCCATCCGGGCCTCGAGGGGCAGAGACGAGGAGAGGCGCACATGCGCGGTGGAGCTTACGGCCGTAGCGGGCACAAACGCCGACGGGCCTCGGATACTCCCCGCGTCTCCTTGTCAGCTTCTCCTCCATGGACAGACATCCTTGTCGAGCAGCACAGCCCTATCGATTACTCATCCTGCAACCGGGTTGTCGCTGTTTCATAAGCTTGTCGCAGCGAAAGGCGAGAGGTCCAGCCATGACGTTGGGGCTCTTGCCAAAACCACAGTTTCCATTGTTCACTAAGGTTCTGTCCAACCCCAAATATCAGAACCACACATACTATCGCTCCGTTGACAAATAGGACGCATACAAAGAGCAGCTCGCATACGATCTACGGAATTTTTTTATTCATCCTTGAGCGCCCCACACCAGCTCACAAAGCCCCAGCAGTTCGCGCAATTCCACTCCCACGCCTCCTGCGCAAAAGACGGCGAGCTCGTCGCGCACGCATCCCGAAGGAGGACACAGTCATATCCCTTGCTGAATGCGTCCATCAGCGTCCCCCCAACACACTGATCCGTGTTGACACCCGCAAACAGCAACGTCGTGATACCCTCCTTGCGCAGGAAGCTCTCCAGCTCCGTCCCGGGACCCCAGAGGCCCGACATGCGGTTCTTGTGGATCCAGACGTCCGGCCTCGAGGCTCGCTGGAGACCTTCGCGATAGACGGCGTCGAGGGGCGCATAGAGCGCCGTGTTCCATGTGTCGCGCATCAGCACGCGGCCACCCTCGACGACGGTGCCGTCGCCCAAGTCGATCGGGCCCAGATCGGCCCCGATGCCTTTGTAGATGCGTCTGTTCTTCTTCTTTTTGATCTTTTGTTCCGCACCGTCACCGTTACCATTGCTATTTGCAATGCTCTCGTAGACCCCAAACGCCCGTGCCACGCCCGGGGGCATGGTCTCCACCTCTTCCTCCGTCAGCCCCCAATTGACCCAGATGACGCGGATGCCCTTCTCCCGTGCGGCCGGGATACCCGTCTCCAGAAGTTTCTGGGCAGCCTCCAGGCCGGCACTACGCTCGGGACGTCCCAGGGCCGGTGACAGGAAGAAGTTCTGCATGTCGATGATGACGAGAGCGGTGCGGTCGGGGGAAAGACGGACGGGGTTCGTGGTCGTCTTCAGCGTGATGGAAGAGGATGAGGAATCCCGTGTAAGATCGATAAGACCAGTACTTTTGTCGTAGCGCCAGTGGTTGGCGGGGTCTTTGCCGACTTGCTGCCCCTGGTCTGCTTCGGTGACGGCCATTGTTGTGGTAGTAAGCAGCAGTAGTACGCAGTAGTATCCTGGTATCCGTAGTTACAAAAGCTGCTGTGCAAGTTAGTAATAAGCAAGATTTCGACCGTGAGGAAGTGTCTAATACTGCGCCTATCTTATTACCCCTCATACAGATGCCGTCACAGGCAAATCCAATGACGAAGAGTGGAGAAGCCCCAGATGATCGACGCCGTTGCAGGTTGCCGATAAGAAGACAAAAGTACTGCGTTCTGTACAGTCATAATCCAATCCCGACCAGCAGGTATACAGCAGATAAGAGATATCTAACTTCCACTTGCCGCATAAGGAAGCTGAATAGATGCCCCGCCCTGCGTACCGAGGTAGATACCCATGATGACTATGGCCTAAGAGATTAAGGTTCGGTAAGCAATTGTCATGGAGTACATCCTTCAAGGAGATGGGAGAAAACAATCTATGTCCCAAAGTTTGATTTTTTCTGCTTCCCCGCACGAGTTCCTCATCCGCTTGACAATACTCTTCTTGTACCATTTTAATCAAGGAATTAATTAAATTCCAGTAAAGCAAGAAATGAACTAGTACCCATCATAGCAAACTATTTCCCATCCCAGCTGATGATAATAGGCTCTTCACACGGAAACAGTAGTGGCAATTAACGGTAACGGCGGGCACCTACGATAAGCACTAATAAGCAAGTAGTGACGTATTAAGATGAGATGACGAAGTCTAGAGGTTCCAAGAAATGCAAGCTGACGCTTAATGATTCTTGGTAGGTAGGTACATGTACAGTGCAGGGTACATGAGAATAAGCACCTAATGTATGGCATGGTCTACGTTGCGGGTTCTCCAATAAAAGATGAATAAGACTGAAATGTCAGCCACGGTATTGTAGAGTGGTGTAGTAATTTCAAAAAGTAACATTCATAGCAGAGTTTGGTTTCTAGATTTACTGTTGTAAGGAGTGTCGGTTATGACTGGTAGACATAATTAAAAACCAGCAAGTACGATATATATATATATATATATATATATATACAAATTTTTGAAATAGTAGAGATCTCCCTTATGCTCGATTAATAACATAGGATTTGATTTTCGCTCTCCAGTCCATGAAGGCTAGTATTTGCGATAGCAGCACGATTAGAAGTACCTATGTTGTCAAACTGAGGCACTTAGGTTCCAGTCTTGATAGACTTTATTTCTTCGTTCCAGAATAGTATATGCTCATATGGATATCTTGCCTTTTGCCTGTAATGTGCAGTCGGTATTATATCGCAGGTTTCTACCGAGATACCAGAAAAGCACACATATGCCTACCGCTGGCGGAGAATTAATCAGGTCTTCGTCATCACATATTTCCTTCTCTCATTCACGCCATGATGTATCTCGAGTCTAAGACAACTAATTTCCCAATTAACAGCAGTAATCTGTGCATTTATGCTGTTAGGAGGTATTTAAGTATATTTGCAGGTCTTATGATTCACACAGAACCCGCAAAAGACCTAATCGCTTGAATTGGTACATATATTCTTCCTAATCTCTCGGGAAAGACTGGATCTTGTAGAAGCTGGGATCTCCTCATTAATAAGGCGTGGGAGCACTCCATAAAGCATCGACTAGCAACCTGCAACAGAACGAAACTCGAAGCTTCATCAGCTATTGTACACAATAAGCAGGCATAAAAGTATTTCACGCTTCAGCAGACAACATATAGTATACATGGCAAGGAAGGAGGCAAAGTCTGTAACTTAGGATTCAATTGACCTTGGCAGCGACGATGAATTTTTCCTTCCAATCGGCCGTTGGCCAGCGGAATTATCCCTCCTATCAGAAGCGACGAGTCCCATCAGAGAGCTCTCTGAGTCTCTGTCTGCAAAAAAGACACAACGTCCGGCCCCAGCCCCATCAACCCCACAGAAGCTTCTCCGCACCTTCGTCTCCCCCAGTGAAGTTGCCCTGGAGAGTGGATACGCTTGAGCGGGCCGTTCGACAGCCCTGGAGTATATTGCTGCTAAGAGCGCTTCATGCTTTGTACTGTACTTGGTAGATGCTCCCGATGCTGGATATGTCGGCACGGCATAGATGAGGTCCAAACCTGGAGCTCTCTCCACTGACACAAGGACCGTATTTCAGCATGCTAGGGATGGAAATAGAAGACCTGTGACTTTGAATCTTGACCTGGAGTTCCAGCTAGACCTGGGAATCAATTGCACAGCATAGAATACTTCCTACCATGAAATTCCCCCACATCCTAATCCAGGCACTCAGCCTGCTCTCGCTGAGTGCATCGGGCGAAGCAACCTCCATATCAAGAGACGATCTCTGCTGGCCCCATCGTCCCTTCAAGCCTCTTCCACCGTCGTCTCACAGAAAGAAAGTCTGCCACGTCCCCAGCCGCGGCGACGGCTCCGACGACTCTGCGGCCATCCTGCGCGCCCTGCGCAATTGCAACAATGGCGGCAAGGTCGTCTTCGACAGGGACAATCATTACACAATCGGGACCGCTCTCGATCTGACGTTTCTGAGACATATCGATCTCGGTAGGACCGACATATCCGTCCCATCTTACCTTTGTATATACAATACAAGATGGCTGACAAGATTTATTTCGACCAGAAATCCTCGGAACGATCCAATTCACCAACGACACCGACTACTGGCAGGCCCACTCCTTCCGGCAGGTCTTCCAGAACGCGACGACCTTCTTCCAGCTGGGCGGCGAGGACGTCAACGTCTACGGCGGCGGCACGCTGGACGGCAACGGCCAGGTCTGGTACGACCTGTACGCCAGGGACAACCTGATCCTGCGGCCCATCCTGGTGGGCATCGTCGGGCTGCATGGGGCCACGATCGGCCCGCTGAAGCTGCGGCACTCGCCGCAGTGGTACCATCTGGTGGCGAACTCGTCTGACGTGTTGTTTGACGGGATCGATATCGCGGGGTATAGTTCGAGTGGGAATGAGGCGAAGAATACGGATGGGTGGTGAGTTCTTTGGGCATATATCTGTATAGGTACCTAGTGATGAGGGAAGTTTTATACTTACTATTAATTGCTTGAATGCAGGGACACATACCGCTCCGACAACATCGTCATCCAGAATTCTGTGATCAACAACGGCGACGGTACGTCCAAATCTCCTCCTTTCCAAGTTCCAGCATATCCATCTAAACTTGTCCTGCTGATGCTGTCCATTCCATTCTATTCCACTGCAGACTGCGTCGCCTTCAAACCCAACAGCAGCAACATCCTCGTCCAGAATCTGCACTGCAACGGCTCGCACGGCATCTCCGTCGGCTCCCTCGGCCAGTACAAGGGTGAGACCGACATCGTCGAGAACGTGCTCGTATACAACATCTCCATGTTTAACGCATCTGTAAGTAAAACTCCTGGACATCCATATATGTATATGTACTGACTGAATGAAAGGACGGCGCCCGCATCAAAGTCTGGCCCGGCGTGCCCTCCGCCCTGTCCGAGGACCTCCAGGGCGGCGGCGGCTCCGGCAGCGTGCGGAACGTCACGTACGACACGATGCGCATCGACAACGTCGACTGGGCGATCGAGCTCACGCAGTGCTATGGGCAGAAGAACGAGACGCTGTGTAGGGAGTATCCGGTGAGTATACCCCCCTATCTTTTCATACAAAAGATGCAGTACGTCTCCATGTACATGAACTGGTTTATATATATATATCCATCAAGAAAACCGCTAATAAGAACGTTCCCAAACAGAGCAACCTCACAATCACAGACATCCACTTCCGGAACTTCGAGGGCGTGACGTCGGACGCTCACGACCCGTACGTCGGAACCCTCGTCTGCTCGAGCCCTAACGTAAGTACAGATACAGTACAGCAAGCACCTCCCTCCCGACCTACTGAGTTCTCTCTGATAAATAATTCCTCTCCGCACAAATATGCCATAGTATACTGACTGAAGCTATTCACAGGTCTGCTCGGACATCCACGCCTCAAACATCAACGTCGTCAGCCCCTCCGGCACCAACGACTTCATCTGCTCTAATGTATGTTTATTCTTTCTGCAGTGCAACATAATTATGATTATGGATTTGGCATAAAACACTAACAACATGGTTGTTTAATACAGGTCGACGAGTCGCTTCTAGACGTAAACTGTACGTCGGGTTGGAGTTCGGATTCTTGACTTGGAGCGATTGATTGAACGGTTCTCTTTCTTTCTTTCCCCTCTCGGTATGGGGTGGGATGGGGCTTTATTACATAAGTATATACATACAGATATGTATATAAGGTGCGCAATCATCCTTAGTTTTTATATACTATTGATCATCATGCGAAGATATATACTATTTAAAAAATTGCGCATGGCATACGGAATGGATATGAGTATGTTCTATGCCTCTCCTCCACCTTTATGGAGGTTGAATATCTACATGCCCGAATGGCGTAAAGATCGTTGCCCGCTGAGAGCGTCCATCTATATTTACTGTACTGTACTTTCAAGACGTTACTACAACCTGTTCGCGATATTGTGCCGGTACACCCAGCTCCGGGCCCGTTTGCCGTAGATATACCTAAATGGAGAAGAGCACTATCAGAAAACCGATCCCACTTTCAGAGGCAAAAGCTTAGTCAATCGAAGACTTACATCGGCACAGTCAACAGCGTCACACCGACCGTGATGCCGCCGATCGTGAAGAACACATTCCGCACGCCCTGGCTGTCGATCCACCCGTTCAGGTAGAACGTCATCCCGAACGCGAAGAGGTTCTTGATGAAGTTCATCGCGGCGAACGCCTCGCCGGCCTTCTCGCGGTGGCAGTCCACGATGTAGGCCACCACGCCCGTGGTGCCGAGCTGGACGCCCAGGTTGATGAGGCCCAGGCCGACGATGACGGGGACGGGCCAGGGGTCCTGGGCGTACGAGGACTGGCCCCAGGCAAAGAAGCCGGTGGCTGTGAAGAGGAGGTAGGTGACCATGATGGGGAGGCGGAATTCGGGTTCTATATAACGAAGTGCCTTGTTTAGTAGAGTCCGGATTTTGATTTTCATGTTGCCTGTTCAAAACTCACCGAAGATACCCCTGTTCATCTTGGACATCCTCGTCACGACACCGTCGATCAGAGGTCTTGCGACCAGGGTGCCAATGAGCGATGCCACAAAGGAAGACATGTTGGTCGCTCCGACAGCGCCGACGGAGAAGTTGTACGGCGGCGCAGAGAAGATTTGAGACAGCGTAATGGAGATCCCGACCAGCCACGAGATGCACGTGGTAAACAGAATGACCGCCCACAGGACGGCCGGAGAGGCCAGAAGGTAGAATGGACGGATAAGGGTGTTCCAGAACGAGACATGGTTGACGTAGCCATTGTACGGAAGCAGTTCCCTGGCCCAGGACATGGGTCTGGCTGGGGTGTGTTCAGTGGTCGATGAAGGAGCCCTGCTCTGTTCTTCGACATGCTCTACGTTGTTCTTTCCTTCGATGGTAATCTACATGAAGTCAGAATAACAGAATATTGTATAGGAACTACAACTTAAAAAAATGCACTTACAGCCTGGTTAGTTGTATCGATGTTTAGAGCACCATGCCTTTTATACGCCGATTCAGGCATCCAGAAAAAGACCATAATCAGCATCAGGGCGAAGGCGCCCCCTATCGAGTGCAATGCGATTTTGTAGGAGCCATATTCGATGATCGCACCAGCTGGACATCAGAGAATTAGCAAATCGGTTCATGCAGCGCCATTCTGGCTGCACACGCCCAGCAACACACCTATCGGAGTAGCCAGATTAATTCCACCCAACACGCCCAGGTTAAAAATGGCGGTGCGGTAGCCACGCTCATGAACGAACCTGTATTGATAATTAGCCTTTTGCCAGCGGCAGAAAGGGTCGGCGTGTAAAGTAATCACCAGATATCGGCAATAGAAGCGGGAATCAGAGCCTCCATTGGTCCCATGCAGAGACCCTGGACTACTCGAGCAGCCACAAACGAAGGAAAACTGCGCGCCTCTGCAGCCCAGAAGGAGGTAACCATCAATCCGACCGTGGTCGCAAGGTAGATGGGACGCTTTCCGTATTTGACGGCCAGGGAATTGAAAAGCAGACTGCCCACGGCGATAGCTGCAATCATACCACCCTGGACACCGGCGATGAAGTTATCAAGCGGCACACCGAATTCCTTCGCGAGAGGTACAAAAGCCGCTCCTAGGAGAGGACCAACAGCTGTTGAGATGTTGTCAGTTTCAAGGACATGCTATCTACTACGCAAAGCTGCAATCAATCCTACCTCCAACGCACCCGCATCCCCACGCATATGCGACGGTAAACAGTTCCTTCTTCTTTCGAGGCCAATTGTAGGGGTCATCTGGCGAGTCGGAGGGCTGGGGAACGAGCACTATCTGGCCAGTGGGATCGCGTTTCAAGAGGCTGACATCGACGCCTGAGAGGTTGATGTCCTCGCGGCCAATCTCGTTCAGGGGAGCAGTGCCGGGGACATGTTCCAGCTTGGTGTCCTCGAGAATCCCCAAAGGCATGATTTAAAACTTCAAAATGTAGCACAAGAATCAGTGTTACAATAGAAGACGTTTCTAGGAAGAATAAGCAACTGACGATCCTAAGGGATGCTCCGCCAGTGATGCAAGAGGTGCTGGAGCTTTATAGTCTGAATCAGGATGCGTCAACGTCTAGTTCAGAATCCGCGAACCGGACAACAGGGGGTATTGAGATTTAGCCTGCCCATGTTTGATGTTTCCCTGATGCAGGCTGGACCTGAGAAAAGCCCCCCGTCTAACTGCAACACGGAAGAATTGCATTCCTCCCCGACCGGGGACCCCAGGCTCCATCTGTTGGGAGCGACAGACTGCGGGTGCCCCGGTCTCTGGTCGTCTGGGGAATCCCGGAGATGGAGAAGTGTGGGGAAGGGAAGCCTGTCCACAATGTTGTCATCAGAGGAGAATGAGGAAATGCTTAATCCGGGGAGGATCTACTCCTCAAGTTTGAGTTCCCAATCCCTGTTAGGAAGACGGACGCACCGCTAATCCGAACAGATGGCCTGGAAAAAGGGCGGGGTTTTTCCTGGGATCGGAGGGGACGAGGATGGGGTATGTCCGTGTGGTCAAAAAAGTGAATAATAATTAGAGCCGTCCATATAAGGGCAAGATACTAGACCATGTCGAAACCTGAGGCATTCTCTAAGATTCTGGCGGACAGTCCTGCCGATTTCGGTTTCTGGAGAGGGCGTCAGTAGCCCGCGGCAAAACCCCTGCTAGAACGGTTGTGAGGGGTCTTGCAGAGCGGCGTCTTTTGCGATTCAAATAATATCCCGACCGGAAACAATCTGGGGACGAGTTCCAGCCTCGGAAATTGCTCCAGCGGGACAGGTTCTGGAGGGCATCTTGTTTGCCACCTTCCCCGCACCTTTCCCCTTCCCCAGGCGGAGACTTATGGAGATGACAGGCACGCGGATCGAGCAAACATCTCAAACCGTACAGGCACATACGATTCCTGGTCTAAGGAGTATCACTGTTGAGTAGTGGTTGACTTATGTCTACGGTTGTATACTCCTATCATGTCGAACCCGTCGTAAAATATCGATCCTTCGGACATTCTCCCTGAAGTTCATCTCTGGATTGCGTTACATAAATCTAAACTGCATTGTACCATGTGAAGACTAGAGAACCAGTGTCCTATGCTCACTCGTTTTCTTATCCATTGACATGCGATTTTAAATGGAACCTTACACCTCAGGCTTCCTATAAAAGAATAGCTAGTAGATACCTAGTTTGTAATACATCATCAATATTCAAAAGTCGTATTGACATACTTCCAAGCGTAGATACTAGACATACTTGCATACATTCATCAACTGAGAGAGTCTAGAAAGCACTCCCAAAGTTCCTTTCTGAAATTGTTCAGTACTCGTATACTCATTGAGTAGGCAAAATATCAGAAATAAAGTTCTGAAGTCCCATTTTCGGGGACACCAGCAATTTGCTTTTGGTGATCCACTTCGTAGGTAGTCACTTTTTCGTTTCCCCATCCGTAAGCCTGAAATATAAGTCAGTATACACATGTACAGTACATCGATCTCGAGAGATACTTTATATAAAAAAGAAAATATTAAAAATGAGAAAAAAAAAAAGGAAAGCAACACTCACCGCCCCAATCAACACCTGCGTCCTCCTCAGATCCTCCACCCACTCCTCCCCTCCCAGCCACTCCCCATCCAACCGCTCAATGCCCTCCTCAACATTGAACGCCCTCCCACCAGCTACATACACCGCCTTCCCATGCGCCTTCCCATCGGCAGCCACCTGCACGATGACCTTAGCCACTTCCTCCGGCGTGTTCATGTGGATGTTGTTGTCCCGGACGGACTCCGTGTTCAGCCCGCGCATCATCCGCGTGTTCGTGAGCGAGGGGCAGATGGCGTTGACGCGGACGCTGAAGACGGACGGGGTGTGCGGGCGGAGAGCCCGCATCAGGCCCAGCACGCCGTGCTTGCTGGCGGAGTAGGCGAAGAGGCCTGGGAAGCCTTTGAAGCCGGCGGAGGAGGCGATGAAGGTTATGGATTTTGATGGGGATGGGGTGGAAGGATTGGAGTGGTGAGTAGGATTATTCTTATGCTTGAGGTAGGCCAGGGAGAGGCGGGTGAAGTAGAGGATGCCGGTGAGGTTGATGTCTACCACGTCTGTGATAGGCGTGGGGATCTAGATATTTTATAGCATGAATTCAGCATTTATATAGTTCTTATCTATGTTAGTTGCCATATATATGACAGAGAGAATAGGCTTACCTCCCTCACGCTCTCCAAATTGAAACCATCAGGCCCAAACCATCCAAGCTGATCCCCAACTCCAGCGCAGTAAATGGCCATATCGACCCGGCCATGTTGTTCAAGAGCGGCATCGAACAGCGCGAGCTGCGATTCATAGTCGCGCACGTCCACCTTGACAAATTGCACGCTGCCGTGTGTACGGCCATTGCCATTTGTCAGTTCTCCAGGACGGAGACTCGACTTGAGCGTCTCGTCAAGCTCAGCGCCTTTCTCGACGTCCAGGTCGCCGTAGAAGACGTGTGCGCCGGCATGGAAGAGGTGGGCGACTGTTGCGGCGCCGATGCCGTGGGCGCCACCTGAGGATATTTGTATACATTGTTATTTTTCCGGGTGAAAACGACAAGTTTGAGAAGGCAAGGTAGGTAGATAGAGGACAGATATAACAGAAAAGACACATGCCTGTAAGAACAACGACTTTGTCCTTGACTGACGCTAGCGTCGCATTGTCTATGATGATCTCCGCCATTGACCAGATATGAATTGGCTCCTTGTTCAGTTGAAGAGTTGTAGTATGTATGTGAACTAACTGTTCCGATAATCAGCTGTTAGCATGCTTTCATCTCATGACAGGTACAGTCTCCACGGTGCAGTATATAGTAAGTATTGTATCAACATACATTGATGCTTCGCAGGTACAGTACTATATCAAAGTATAACTACCTAGCTTAGGTAGCAGTACCAACTGATTCGTTTCTTCACGAGAATATCTCACAGACCTATCCCCCCAGGGCGCCGCCACACCGTCTTGGTCTGCAGTTTTTAGCTACCCTCCCCCATGTCGTACAGAAGAGGACACTCCGCACAGAAATCTTCACGTTGTACAGGAAAAGAAGGGCCGACGCCCACGCGAAACAAGAAAAAGCTCCGTGTCGCATCGGCTGCAAGTCATGTGTTTCGTTTTGGATAAGCAATTGCTGCATTTGCTGCATTTGGATACGAGGTCTGGATACCTACTGAACAAAAATCTACAGGACCCCATCGACTACCTTTCCTGTTCCTATTAGGTGAGCAGCGCCATTTTGCATGTTTGGTAGGGGTCATTTGTTCTTTTGTCAGAGGTTATATTAACTTGAATCATGTCATCAAGTATATAACAAAGCTGGGGCTGCTGGAATTGCTCTTCCTGATGATAGTCTTGCATGTTATTAATCATAACATCAAGATCATATTGAATAGGAGAAGCAGGGAGGTATCAAAAACTACTGGAACACAAATAGATGGTCATCTAATGCTTCTTGGTTGTCAGGATTCATATTAGTTGATGAATAGTCCTTCCTCGCCCCTCTGTGTTATATACATTGCAACCCTGCTGGGCTATACAAGGCAGAATTTAAAAGCAGAATCACATCAGATGACTCATGACTTCATTATTCTAACCACTATACCGACAATGCTGATTCTAAAAGCCTTTAGCCGTAGGATTTTTCCATCAAGTCAATTCTATGGAAATTGAATTATAGAACTCTTTAGCTGTCTATTGTAAAGACTCGCTTGCTAGAGATAAACTTTGCCTGAGGCAACTATCAAAAGTGATCTCGGGCGTCGACTTTGTTGAGGTTATGGTTATAAGCATGTAAGGGAGAAGCAAGTAGAAACACTATTACGAAAGGACAATGTGATAGTAGAAAATTAATTCTAGTCATATTGTACAATACAAGATGGATCTTTTTTTATCAAGTACATGCCGCTTTCTCGTACAATTGACATGAGATTAGGAAGAAATCCAGGAGTCTGAACCCTTCCATGGAATCCCCTTCCACACGGAACCTCTCTCCGCATGGAACCTACTTTCACGCGGAACGTCTCTCCTCATGGAAACTCTCTCCGCGTGGATCCCCTTTCCATACAGAGCCTCCTCACACGTGGAATCTCTTTCCATATGGAGTCTCTCTCCATATGAACACTGCTTTCATATGGAATCTTTCTCCTCATAGAATATCTCTCCTTTTACGGCTATTGGGCAGCTTATTAGCTCTACAATCTTATCTGCGAAAGATGCTCTGTGTTGCCAGCTTCTACTGAGCAATGTATCATCAAACTATGACAGGTGCATAGCTTCTAACCAGCCAAATATGGAAACAGATCTTTTCTGTTTCAAGACAAATTTAATTATAAACATTGACCTATCCATGATATTGTTTCAGCACGATTCAGACTGCAGCAGGGAATATATTGCCCTAAGTACTAGTAAAAATCACATGCAGAATGGAATCGGCTTAGAGTGCATCAAAATGGCTCACAACAAGACAAAATTGGATTGCACAGAGCTGACACCCCCGCAATCAGCCTGCCGACTGCTAGATGAAATATATTTACTTGATCATATAAATATGGTGACTGCTCCCGCTTCTGGCACTGTTCGAAATACAGTTACCTCTCTTACTTATCCTGAGACTGGAAGAACATTTGTCTGACTAATTGAAAGGATGCATTCACTCCTGCATACATAAGGAGTCAAATATTCTCTCTAGATAATTAGGATAGAGAATTTTACACACATCTTCCTGGTCCTCATATAGGATTCTTTTTATATAGAAGAGATCTTCGGAAAGGTTAGCAAGAAAGGGCGGTCAACAGTGGCACAGTTCACCTGGATCTTAGGTCAGCTGCTCGACCCGTGGACTAGGGCATAGGGTATAGGGCCAGGGCTGGTAGGGGCTTATACGAGTCACCTCCCAGCAGCCACTCCCACACACACCAAAAATCCAAGCTCTTCCATCCATCTAACTAGTCTCTAAGGTCGCTACCACGTCAAAATCTATCAACTACTATTAGATTCTTGATCCTACCAACTCTGCGCATGCTTGTCTTCTTATATCAACAATACATTGCGGTGGAGGCTATTCACTAATCTACATGCAGTCTACTGACGTCACTATCCGTAATCAACCACTTTGTGAATCAGAATGACCTGTCTTGGAAATGAAGCTTCCGAAAGCTACTCCTCACTTGGCCTATCCGCCAGATCAACAGTAGCTCCGTCCACAAAAATGTCTGGCAGCTCCGTTTATCAGGATTTTGGATCCTTGTCCGAAGCGATTCTAGTCCCTGCGTCTTCTGACTTGGCGCTTACAGAGACCGACCTATCCTCCAGTTATGTTTACAACAATGAGGGAAATGAAGAAAAATCATTGCCTCCCAGTACAAGAAACTGGCACAGGGGGACGAAAACCAATATCTTACTTTCAGTCATGTAACACCCGAACAATTCGAGAAAATCGAAAAGCAGAGAACGGATCTTGGGCGCCCTGTCCGTTTCACCTATTTTGCCGACATCGAGACCCTGGCCGTTAAGCTTCCAACGGAAGCTCATGAGAGGGCGCACGTGACCTTTGGACAGCATATCGACCGTACCATTGCAGCAATGGGACTCGGGTATGACGAATTCTATGGGCTCGGAGCAACGAAGTATGTTGGCAGAAACGCCTCCGCAAAGGAAAGCGATTCTTCCTGGAAGAATCTGCGTATCAGATCGAACAAAGGTGATTGGCCATCCCTCGTCGAGGCCGGAATGTCTGAATCGCTGCCACGACTACATTCAGATGCTAGGTGGTGGATCGAACATTCGGGCGGGAAAGTGAACATCGTTCTGCTTATTTGGATTCGCCCCGCCATTAAAACGATCAAGATCGAGAAATGGGAACCAGGACAGGCGCCCATTACGAGAACAAGTGCTCGCCTCAATCCATCGAACGCTTTTCCAACACAGACCGCAGATATCACCATCCAATCGGGTTCGAACACTGTCGTCACAGGCGCACCTCTGTCTCTCGAATTTAGCAAGATTTTCGATCGCCCTGCCGTCCCACCTACAGAGCACGATTGTATACTCACCGTCCAGGATCTTACCGACTGGGCCACATTGTTGTGGATAGGGCTGTAGGCGACTGAGATGCGCGTTTCCGTGTCCGACCTCAGTTGACAGGCACTCTTTGTGCGGTTCATGGGTCGGAATTGGTTGTTGTCGATCTCTTCACTCCAGTCCTGGATTGCTTTCCCTCCCTAGGCGGTTTATCACCATTTTGTACTTTTCCTTGCTTATATGTATGATACCCGAGATTAGAAAATATCAAGAATATGGTTGAGCTCCCTTGCATCTTAGTAGTAGCTCCCAAGTTTGTGATTAGTACTAGATTTTTAGCCAACCCACTCTAAGGCTTATAAATGGGTTAAAGTCCAAGGGGAAAGTACATACATAAGTATATATGTACCCAATCCTTTGAGTATTCCATCTAAATTAGAATTGACGTGAAGTCATCGTTTCCGTCCGAACATCTCCTGCTCCAATGTACATATATAATAAGCCCATCCTCATAACAAAGATACGATGCAGTCATCAAGACGGATGAACAAGCTGGCATGGATTCCTTGATGGGGAAAAGTGGGATATCGGATACTACTTCTGCTATTATCTTGTCTTTTTTGGGGTTGCAGGAAATTACCTACTGTAACCTTTAGTTTTCTATTTATTCAATATATAGAGGCTTCTTAGATGGATGTTAAACAACTAGTGTGAGTATCAGGGCAGAATGGGTAAGGATAGGGTGAGTATAAATGAAATTGGGTGAGCGAATCACCTGACTCACCCAGCTCACCCCGTTAAAGGGGCAGTGGCAGTGTTCAAGTAAGGCAGGAATGAGCTGCTCGCAGATTTTTGAACGATATTTTGACCTACCTAGGTAGAGCAATGGTTTACCGATCCGTGGTTCTGCTCGGAATAACCCCGTTATCTCGGGCCTGGACTCTGCTACCCCTCTCCACAGGAAGGATGTGGAGAGTCCTGGGGGAGAGCGGATGATCTCGAAATGTGGAGTATCCTGAATCATGTGTGGTGGGGTCAGAGAAGAAGAGATGGACAGTTTCATGATATGGTAGTTGAGACAATCAGACAGAAGTCCCTCAAAGGCATCTGTTGCATGGATTTCCAGTTTTGATTTATGATTCCTCACTCGTCTTGGAACCCTGCATAGTATAATCATTGTAAACGAACCCTTCCCATCCGTGATATCCCAACAACAATCATGACTGCTATCAAGAAAACAATCATCGTCACCGGTTAGTACCTATTCAGTCCATCAGCCAGTCCCAAACACAACAAAAATAATCAACAAGAAATAACAAAACCATATACCTTGCTACGTAATACAGAGTACAGAATAATTAACACCCGCTTCCAGGCGGTGCATCCGGCATCGGCCTCGGCATCACCCGGCACCTCGCATCCCAAGCTCAAGCTCAAACCCAACCCCAACCCCAACCCAAGGACACTCATCATACACATACACATACACACATCTCCATCTTCGACATCAACCCCTCCGCGGGCACCGCGGTCCTCTCATCCCTGGCCCGAGAGTTCCCCAGCACGAGCCACAACGTCAGCTTCAGCTTCAAGCACTGTGACGTCGCGTCGTGGGAGAGCCAGGCGGCGGCGTTCGCGCAGGTCTATGCCGAGCAGGGCCGGATCGACGTCGTGTTTGCGAACGCGGGGATCACGGAAAAGGGGACGTTGCTTGTTGATAAGCAGACACAGCAGGATGGAGAAGGAGAGGGGGAGGGAGAGGGAAAGGGGCCGGTGAAGCCGGATCTGAGGACGTTGGAGGTGAATCTGCTTGGTGTGATCTATTGTATGGATCTATTTTTTTCCTTTTTTTCCCCATTGCTTTCCTGCCAACAGGACTGTCTGATATTAACGAGATAATTGGTGATATAACAGCGGTCAAACTCGCCATCCACTACATCTCCAAGAACGAGCCTGCCACCTCCTCGACATCAACATCAACCACTACCTCCTCAGCAGGTACTACTACTGCTGCTGCTACCATTAAGAGCAAAGGCAGCATCATCTGCACCGCCTCCAACGCGGGTCTGTACCCGTTCCCGATCGCGCCCATCTACGCGACGGCCAAGCACGGCGTCATCGGGCTGGTGCGGTCGCTGGCGCGGCCGCTGCAGAAGGAACACATCCAGATCAATGCGCTCGCGCCGGCTGTGATTGGTACGTGTCGTTGACATCCTCTTCTCATTCATGCATCTTACTTCAGAGATGACTAATACCGGTTCTGGTTGTATGTTACAGAAACCAACATCTCCTCCGACCACTCGCTGTTCAAGTCGATGGTGCTCACGCCCATGTCGACGGCCACGAGGGCGGTCGCGCAGCTGCTCGCCGACCCGGGGCTGACGGGCAAGGTTGCCGAGCTGCACGGGGAGAACGTGACGTTTGCGGAGCCGCCGCCGTACGTGGACGAGGATACGGGGCGGAACATCGAGATGTTTTGGACGCTGGGGTATGCGTGATTGCCTAGGTCTGAGGGAAGCTGAAGCTTGCAGTGGAAGGAAGGCAAGGGAGAGAAAGAAATCTTTCTAGTCTCTCATGGTGTCCATGTATGTATGTATGTGCTGTACTGTACATATCAGACATGAGATGTCCATCAACGCCAGCGAATACATACACACACACACACACACACACACATATATATATATATATGACCATACACGTTTTTAACCGCCCAGATTGTCCCGTCAGTGTCATCCTTGAGGCAACCAAACAGGTACCCATCCGAACCCAGGACGTTGCGATATCTCTATCCCAACTCCACATCCGACATCGTAACCCAATCCATCCGCCAACAGAGTAACATGGGAACATGGCACGTAACCTCACAGTCTACCCGCTGTAGAACCTAGTCTTATCCAACTCTTTGCAACAAACATGGAATATATGAAAGACAGAGAAGGGGCAGCAAAATATCACATTGTCAATCATTTTCATCCTGCAACAACACCTTGAGCATCTTGAGTTTGTCCTCGCACTTGACCTCCATCCGCATCGCAACGTCCACGCTGTCCTTCTTGGTAATCAGCAGCTGTGCCACGAGCCAGAAGTTGTACCCGTTCTTGCAGAATCCCATGGTAGCCCATTCGTGGCTGGGTATCTCGGTGCGAAGCACCATCCAGATCGCGCGCCACCGTGCCAGCGCGGTGCGGATAGACGCCAGGATGGAGTCCTCCGGGATGAAGCTGCTGTTTTTGCTAGCAGTGAGAGATGGAACTTGGGATTGCTGTTGAGATTTTCGCATTCGAATGAGGGGAATGAGGAGCGTCATGTGGGTGTTGATGAAAGCGTATAGAACTGTCTTCACTTAGTACCACGGACCAACTATCACAAGGGAAGGGTGCATACGGTGTATGAGAATAAACATATCCAGAACCGTCAACTTCATATCATTAGGCGCATTCGAGGAAACAGAAGACCATGAGGAAGACTGCGAGCTGCTGCTGGGCTGGTCCTCAGCGAAAAGCTTCTGGAAAGCCTCGCAGACGGTGAGGTCGCGGGTGAAACGGAAATTGGGCTCCGCAAAAGGATGTTGGGAGGAGAACAGTGACTCTTCGCAAGGAAGATCGCACTCCATCTCTGTGTGCGTAAGGCGGCATGGATAGTTCTGGTAGAACGAGAAGGCACAATCCAAGAGGGAAACGATGTTTATTGTGCTAAAAAAATGTCAGCTTAAAAACGACGCTCTGGCAATGTAGAACGAATGTTCGTACCGTATCCGCGATTCTTTCTGAATCCACAGATATTCGTGAATCCGGTCTTCTGGTAAGTGGCGGCATTTCAGAAGACCCATTGTTCGTGCAACCTATAATGTGGTTAGAGACCATGGTCAGACGGATCACAAGTTCGGAGTAAGCACCTTGATGATCTCACTGAATCGGTTCTCCATAGCTCGGTTTCGTGAGACCCGACTTCCCGCCCAGTACTGTATGACCACCATGAGATACCCTGCCTGGAAGTTTTGGAAATGCAGCCAATCGTCCCTCTCTGAATCAGGTGTCGTCAAGCCATTAAAAACACGGCTGACCTCGAGTTCGCATGAGAAGGTTTCAGTCGAGAAGACAAACAGCTCGGCGAAATCGAGCACCCTCTTCGCCGCGTACGTTTCCCGCTCGTCATCCGAGTACATCGCGCCCATGAACACGACCGATGCCAGGAGCGACAGCGGGACATGCTCCGGATCAAATGAAGGGGGGTGTATGATCGGACAGTTGGGGTGCCAGTATCTGAAGTACATATTTATGAACTTCCGTATCCGTTTCGTCGTGAGCAGATATTGCAGATCAGCAGATATCTCTTCCTGCGCCTTCGGATCGAGGTTCACGGTCCATGCCTTTGCCAAAATCGACTGGACCAAGGCAGTAGCAAATGGGCTTTCTGGCTCGTAGAAGGAGTGGTTCCCAGGCACCGAGAGCTCAGGGTCCTGCCCCGAAGGAACGATCGCCTGATATGCCAACCCTCCCACAAATGGATCCTGCAACGTCTTGTGTGCGTCTGAGAACGGACCATTGAAAAAATTGACGAACGTGTCCTGGAAAAATGACATGCCTGCAGGGTCAGGCTCAACGAATGTGGACACATATTCAGGTTGCCGACTGCCGTCCAGGGTGTACGGGATTGCATGGTTCATAGTCTGCTCCAACTCTTTCTGGTTGTGATAGACCACGCCCCTTGTACGGTCACCGCGGGGAGGAAGATGGAACTTCTCTGTGAAGCTGTCCGTGCCTGCATTGAGAAGGAACTTGATCGAGCCGCGGTCCGAGGCCGGGTCGTAGTCTTCTAGCTTTGTAGGTGAGGATCCTAAATGGATAAATCTATCAGTACGATTTAAGAGTCCAATCCAGAAAAGAAAAAAAAAATGCACGAACCCTTGCCGGGATCGCTGCCCTTGGCCTGATTCTGCTTCTTGCTCTGGTTGTTGCATTTCAGATTTCGCTTGATGCACGAGCTGCATGGGTTCTCCCCGTCGCAGCGGAGTTTCATCGAAGTACACTGCGGGGCATTAATAACCAGATCATTCTTTCAGAGGAGATGATAGACATACCGACTCGCACGCATGACGCCGCCTGCCTCTCTGGCCGGTCTCTGGAATCTGACGATCTCCGCGCTGGCTGCAGTCGGTATAATGGTCCCGTAAATTGTCACTATCGCGGTGGTCAGTTTTCATCAGCTCAAAAGGAAGAAAAAAGATTTCAGCCAAACTCACCAGCGTGCAAAGGCCTCGCTGCAAAAGATGCACGAATAGGGTTTGAGGCCGGAATCTGGAGGTTGACACACACGGTCAGCAACAGCTCCGCAGGCCGTGCAGCAAGGCCAGGAACACGGGTGGGGCGAGGCATGGACGCACGGCGTAGATGATGTCTCTTGAGATGATCGATGCGAGTGAAGCCGCGTTGGCAGATGGTGCAGCGAAAATGCTTCTCGGAGGCGGGTTTCATGCTGGGAGTAGGGGGGCATCGGGGGGAAGCTCCACGAGCTGGAGAGTCTGGGGTAGGGGGAGGGGGAAAATCTGGGGGAGAAATCAGAAAGCCGCGACGGTGGCGACCAGCGTGGAGCGCCGGCCGGGGAGGAGCAGCAGCGCGGTGGAGCGCCGAGAGGCCGGGCTGATGCTTGGGTACAGAAGCAGACGTTCAGCAGGACACAGCAGATCCATGTCGGATGCCAGATATATCACGGTCTGCTTCCCTTCTCGCGTCTGTCTCTCCTCTCCTGTCTCTCCCTCTGAACGTCCCTCGGCTACTCGCGCACTGCCTGTCGCCGCCCACCCCGTCATCTCCACCGACCCAGCCTCTAGCGCAGCTCCTCAAACTGCGGGGATGGTCACAGCTTCACAGCAGACTGGAGCCCCATCATTTTCTTCCCATGGATCACAACTCCTCAGTGTCCAGAGTGTCCAAGACTCCCGCGGCTCTCGTCTGGCAGGAAAGCGGGCAGAACAGGTGGGAGGTCATGTACAACTCCATCCATGGCATCCAACTCGCTGTGCGAGCATGTACTGCTGGCTCACCAGTGGAAGACGCGGAGCCACTCACCTGTGGGATTCCCTGACATGACTTGCTCCAGGTCTTCACAGCGCACAGCGACATCCAGAGATCTTCAGCGTAGAGCAACATGCCTAATGTCTAATGTCACTGCTGGGAACGGGCATTCGCTCTCTACTTCCCACATCCGCACACTTGGGCCAAGTCCCTTTCCGTACGCAGCAATCGATGGAATCTGGTTCTGGTTGATTTCAGTTTCCAGGTTCCAAGGGCGGTCCGTACCTCTTTGGAAAGCTGGCCAAAGTGGCACACACGAGAAAATAACCGATCACCTTGAGGGAAAATGGATCTGACCATGCCAAGCATACAAGACGCTCTACCACCGTTGCGGTGTGCCATATCAAAGACAGTATTAATGAGAGTCAATTTTCATTCCTGCATAACAGATTGATGGCGCTTTACGCAAGGTCAAAGGATTCATGAAGTACGGATCTTGAACACGCTACATACCGGCACCAGTATTCATGCACATTAGAGAGGCTACACCTAGGTAGCTGCCGGGAACGTCACCAAGTACATGAAAACTCACAGGACATACAATTGACATAACAGACCTTCGGATTCGAATGCCCATAAGTCTCACAACCTCAGACACTACTTTTTTCTTGGCTTTTGCCTCAGAACCATTGGTTCCTTGAATGGAAAAACAAGATTACATATTCTCGCTAGTAATAACCTTGAAATGACAACAACAAATACGGAATACAACTACTCGCGATGAACGTCCTAAGCACTGCTACTGCACCCCGTACGGAATGGGCAAACGGACCCCAGCCTCAAGAAAGGAATCATGATCCGTCGTCGATCATGTCCCGAAAAGTACACCGAGTCGGATTGGAACTTCCAAAAGTGGGCCTGGGGAAAAACGTTGAACGGTTGAAGCTGTTCCGACGCAGCGGGACCCTCCGGATTTGGATGTCTTGGGGTGTCGATCCTCCAGAGGCCCATCAGCAGTGGCCTGCGAAGTTGTCCATGCAGAATGTCCGTCAAGACCAATTGGGGTGTTATATTGTGAAATTACTGGTATCTGCATCTGGCTTCCTGATCTGGGATCCAGATGTTGACTTGATAGGCTGATTGTACTTGCCCTACGGAATAGGTGGTGGCTTATGAGGTCCTGCTCCGGAGGTAAGTATGCAGACTACAGGATGCCTCTTGGCCAAGTCGCATGCCAGAGGTGCTTGCCTGTTCCAGGTAAGTATACATCTAGTGGGTATCAATATCAAGTAAGTGCCATGTTTATATTATATTCGATAGTATGTCAATAACCGCTATCTCGCGCTCTGTCGCAATGTTCAGACGGGGAGGCCATCATTCATGCTTGTCTCAACCAAGACCGGCTAACGATCCTACTATTTAGTTTTGGAAAGATCGACATATTTCAAGGTAACCTCTCATACGTAGTTCTGATGTTTCATCCTTCTTCTTGTGTACATGTACTCCATACTAGTTTCTGAAGCAAGGCACGAAGTGACGTGAAACGCGTTCGAGAATATATACACCGACAGATCAACGGACTCACGAATGCAATAATCAATGCACGCCATTGGATTTGGTCCCATTAGCAGTCCCATCTAGCGCTGAGTCCGCTGTACCGTTCTCTCCGTTTTGCGCTACTGGGCTATCAAGATTCTCAACGACCGGAGGGAAATCGATCTTATCGTCATCCAGATAGTCGACGTTGATAGTCTTCTTCTTCTCGTTCTCGGTCCAGCCGTCCCCGAGCCAGCCCATCGGGTTGTCGTTGATGTACTCGTATTCGAAGTCCTCCCAGCGTGGGTGGGCGAGGGCTTTCATAGAGTGGAGGGAGGAGCCTGGTCATGTCAGTCAGTAGTTCGATTCAATGGACTGAAATCTACCTAACCAGGCAGGCAGTCGGCAGATTCTGTTGGGATCGAAATAGGGTGTAACTCACCAGGCCAAAGAGCCGTGACCCTCCCGTCCTCCGTCCCTCCCTTATACCAACTGCGGCACTTCATGCTAAACACCGTCCGCGAGAAGTACTGGTCGCAGTACTTGGTGAAGCGCTCCACCGCCTCCCGTCGCGGCCACATCGCCCGGATATTCTCCCGCTGCATCTTGGCCACGCACATAGTGAAATAGTCCAGCACTCTCTCGACCAGGACCAGGAGGTTGCCCTCCCCCAGAGCCGCGTTGGGGCCCAGGGAGATAAAGTAGTTGGGGAACCCATCCGTGGCGAGCGAGAGGTACGTTTCCGGGATATGCTTCCATCTATCGGCCAGCGAGAGCCCGTTGCGGCCGATGATGGGGAAGCGCGGGGTGAAGGTGGTGTCGAAGCCGGTCGCGCAGACGAGGACATCCACGGGACGGTGTTTCCCGTCGGCCGTGATGATCCCCTCTGCGTCGACCTTGACGATCTCGGAGGTGATCACGTCCACCTTGTCGTCTGTGAGGGCTTCGAGGTACCCCGGGCCCGGGGTGAGTCTGCGGCAGACGGGAGGGAAAGAGGGCATGAGCTGCTCGACCAGCTCCGGCTTCTTTGCTAGACGTCGCTTCATGTTCGCCGCGAATACCTCTTTTGCGCCGATCTGCTCGGGCGAGCCCTTTATTGTCACGCCGTGGACAGATTGGAGCTCAAGCTCGATATCTAAAAGTCGTCAGGATAGGCTTTCCCCATAGTATAGAGGTGGAGCATATGTATGGACCTACCTTTCCTGAACTTCTGATAGGCCTGGTGGTCTGTTTTGAACTTTTCAATCTCCTCAGCAGTGAAAGAAACTACTGAAATGTCAGCGTGCTCTGCAGATGAGGTACTTAGACCTCTCAGCTTACTGTTGTCCAACCCGGCACCGCCCCTTTCGTCGATCTTTTCCCGAGCAAATGTCGGAGACAACCACGTTCTCCCACGGATATAGTGGTCGATATGTGATACATCCGGAAGTATAGCGGGAACAATCTGAATGCCACTCGACCCGTTACCGATCACCGCTACTCTCTTGCCCTGTGGACCAGCTTGTCAGTCCGCTGTTCAACATGGGACAACAGCATTTGGTTTTATCTGACTTACAGTATAGTCATAGCTCTCGTCCCAGTTCGCGCTATGCATCAATTTCCCTTTGAAGTCATGGAGGCCTGGGATGTTCGGCCACTTCCAGTCATTCAGAGCGCCGGTGCATGAGATCAAAACGTTGCAAGAGTCTTCATACACAGAGCCGCTGTCGACGTCTTGAATCTATACATGACTGTGAGCTATACGAATTAACTAAGCGACTTCTGACAGGTATACGAACCTTTATCAGCCACTTGGCGTTCTCTTCGTCCCACCGCGCCTCTACGACCTTCCGCTTCAATTTGATATACTTCATAGCGCCGTACTTGCGCGCCACGCGCTTCCAGTACTGAAGAATCTCCTTTGCGGAGGCATAGAACTGCGACCATTCCTTGTTCGGCTCGAAGGTCGCTTGGTAGGTGTGCGCAGGGATATCTTTCGACGAAGTTAGTTTTTCAATGAGAAACAAACTCTATATTTGACGAATACTTTGAAAACATACCACACGCACATCCGGGATACCTGTTCTCGAACCAGGTGCCTCCGACATCAGCGTTCTTCTCGTACACACAAAGCTCCAGGTTCGGGATCCTCTGGGCGAAGCGGATGGAGGCAATGATCCCTGAGATCCCAGCGCCGATGATTACGACGCGAATAGGCCTGCATGCGTCGATGGAGCGGTCCTCGACGATCCATCTTTCCTCATTCTTCTGGGGGCCGTCTTCCACCTTGGTCGACATGCTCTTGCTGACGCGGTGTTGGAATAGACCGGAAAGGCGACGCATTGAAACGGAGAAGCAGTGTTGACGCTGAATAGAATACACCCTGCTGAAGATTATTGGCAGAACAAAGGATACAATATCCCAGAGACCGAAAGAGACGCCGGCACAAAGCCCAATATAAGAGAAGAGAACCCGTTAGAACAATCCTCGTTATTCACCCTTAGCTGTCACTTCCGTAATGTATCCAAGAGCCCGCCCCCGTCCATGGCTATGCCATTTGGAGGACTAATTTCCCCGGCCTCGACAAACAAAGCTCGACCGAATCCACCCGCCGCTGAAGGCCCCAAACAAAGATTCCGCCCCCGCACGGAGCCATCGCATGCTCCTCCTCTTTCTTTTCCGCCTCCTCCCCGGGGAGATGGCGCCGGAGTCAGAATTCGTTTTGTGACCTGTCGTTGCCATTCTTCACACGGCAAAAGGGGCGCAGCCCGGTCCCGGAAATCCCCCTTCGTCAGTGGACAGCCCTCTCCACAATGCGGAGGAGTTCGGCTGCGGGGATGCCCCACAATCTATTCGTATTAACCCTGTCGCAGAGTCTGCCGAACTTGGCCGGCTGCTGCGCTATGGAGGATTTGCCTTTGCCGGTTCTGTTGTGTGGATACGTGGACTTGACGACTTGGCTGGGGAGAGCGGGACGGTGCAGGAACGTTGAGCCGAGGATAAGGTACTACTGTACTGTGTCTACGTGTCTGTCTGTTCTGGAGAGATTAGCTGATTTGAATGCCGTGCGATCGGGATCAGAAACGAAAACTCCCTAGTACTGCTCTATCTCGTGGCAAGGTCGTTCCCGGCCAGCAGGATGATACTTCTGCAAAACCACACCATCGTAGCGGGATAGGTGCTTAACCTTTTGGTCTGCTTATGTGTTCTTCGGACTAGATTTTTTTTTCCTACTATTCCCCATTTCCTTAATAAAAAAAGGTACCTCGAGTATGTTCCTCCGCTAGAGTGGAATCGATGAGACCGCAAAAAGATTAGGGCTTCTAACTCTCTGTTGGGGCTTTAGAACCGAAAATATCCGCGGCAAACCATATCTACCTATATTAAGCACTGTACATAAAATAAAGTATCTACTCAGGACAGTACAAATAGACAGATCGCCTGCTGCTAATTAACTCCTTGAACATTGCAGCAGCAATTTCAATACATCGATCCATCCATCCATAGATCCAATCACCTTTGCAACAGTGCTAACATTATTATTGTCAATACCACGCCAGGAACGGGTTGACCTCCAGTCGATTATTTCTTCAATACCCCAGATCCGGAAATACCCCCTGTGTAACCCGAAAAATCCGGGGGAAATATATTAATCAATGAAGACAGCAAGGTGGGAGACAACCCATTTCTGAGCCACCATAATCGCAATGGCCTCATCTCATAATATTAATTAGGTTGTTGTCAAAACAACCAATCTGCATAGCAAAAAAAAGCAAAGACCTGCAGTGGCGAGGCTTGTGTTCGTTGCGAGCTGTTCAGGTTATGTAGGCAGGTATCCACTAGCAATTAATTCATTGCGGTCGTGCGTCGAATATTCCAGGGATGCTATACTCTCTCTCTCCAGTAACATGCGTTTCCAAAGTTTTGAATAAAACTCGATAGGGAATAGGGGCCAGAATGAGTTTTTCAAGACAACTGTAAATACGACTATTGGGGTACGTAGACAACTGTGACTTAAGTCGGTATCCGATATCCGATCATCCGTGCTTTGAGACATACATACAGTAAAAGCGCAGTCGATTGGGCCGCTACTAATTTTGGCCATAGAACTATTTACTGCCTTTTGAACTGCGCTTGTGGATCGATTAAGTGGCTTACGCCTTCGTGTGATCCCTATTCTGCTGGCAGGGAAAAAAAAAATCTTTTGGACAGGTCTCACTTACAACCTTCCATGCCAATCATGCCCTCTGCGTCGCTATTCAGCGAACAGATATTGAACTACCACTTGAAAATATTTAAATAGAAAAAGTTATTTATCTGGAACTACAAGCAGATTATTGCAATTGAGATTTTTTTCAGTGCAAAATAGGGTGATTTCACTGGTCAGTTCAAAAATTACAAGTTTAACGGTCTGCAGAAGTCCTAATATATGTATGGCTGACAATAATAATGTACTGTGGTTGACAGAATGGATGGTCTTACAGAAGACACAAATACATGCATGCAGTGTTTATCATACACTTCATGGAAAATAACAGGGACCAAGTACACAGATCTATGCAAACACAGCAAAATGGATGCGGGTGCAATGACACCTTTCTAGGAAGCTCCGCAGGCAAAAGAACCATTGGATTACTCATATATTGTATCCACTGAGATCCTATTTTCTGTTTGTGCTATGCATTGCTCCTTTACATGGTAGACTTGTCTCAGGTCAGGTATCTATAAAGATAAAGTCAGGTCATATATTACTCTACAGAATTCGAGATCAGTCCATCGGTGTCTCCCTCATAACGGAGAGATTATCTCTAGGCGTTGAGGGTTTGGGGGGGGG
>Ga0008109_10000104_pt1 | contig 60483 bp, 65 predicted proteins | sample HigsolmetaGSP18D_FD_59306 | JGI IMG/M metagenome (GOLD analysis project Ga0008109, IMG submission 59306) | High solid enriched microbial communities from the Joint BioEnergy Institute, USA - SP1-8-D | ecosystem: Engineered > Bioreactor > SSF (Solid state fermentation) > Aerobic > Biomass ...
GTCTTCAAGATAAACCAACGGCCCTATTAGGTCTAGTTATCTAGGCCTGTCGTTACAAGAACTTGTATTGATCGTATCTGCCATTTGAATAGGCGGTTACACCTGAACTAGCTAGATGCCTAGATTCAATGGGCTTGTTGAATGAATGAATGTGCAGGACTCCATTTGGAAGAATGATTTTTCTTCAGTAAGTAGGTACTGCTCATGTCATATCGTCGGCATAGCCATCCCAGATGTATGGGTACCTTCAGACTGTTCGGTTGCTTCTGGAGTGAACTCGGTTGCTTTGATCCGGGTCGTGGTGTTTATTGCGAGGACGTGGGCGTTGGTCGACTGTGCGGACGCTCACCAACACCATGGCTGGACTGCGCTAATGCCACGCACGGGCTGAAAAAGGAAACGGCCCGCGACGACGTCGCACGCCCGATTTGGAAGTGTGATGGACTTGGAGCTGGGGAAGGGAATGGGCATTTTAAGGCAAGGTGTTTTCCCTGCTCGAGGTAATTGATTTCCAGTAGTATTATTATTTACTACTGTGCTCATCACTTCCATGCGGGAATTCACGGCGTTCTGTGCCGGTGGATAGACGCCGGGTGAGGAGGAACCTGGGCCGCGGCGCCGTGTTCATTCATCATCGAGTCGTGGATTCACCTGTCTGGTTTCCGGTGGCGAGGACGTTTGGATGGCAATCGAAGCGAAGGCGCCGGGAGAACCAGCAAATATGCGAGGGGCACACACAATCACGGATTATACGCCATTTAGAACTTCTTATCGCGCCACCAGCGCTCTCTATCAAAGGAATAATCGTAATAATATTATATTGTGTTCTTCTCTTTCCTCCCTCGCATCTCTGGCGGGCAAAGTACGAAGAAAGAAGGGGTTTGACAACTAAGGGATCGGGATGGGAATATTAACTAGTGCGAGAAGGAGAGGTCGAGAGGCGGCCGACGAGCTCCGGCTGCCTTGATGTCATGGGCCAGTGACCTTACAAGACGGGGATGCCGGCGAGAACCCGCAAATGAGGGAGGAACCGGATCGTGAAGACACCCTGAACCGGCAGATCAAAGCGCGGGGCCTGGATATCACATCGATAGACATACATACGTAGTAGCCTCCATACAGACGTAGCTTAAAAGAAAGAAGAATATGGGGAGGTGCAGCAGCAGGGCAGCCACTCCGGAGATGCTGGGCGAGCAAGAGCGCGGGCAGATGGGGGAACTGGCGGCGCGCTAGTGTACGCGGATCGTCACGGGTAATATAACGGCGCGCGTGACGGGGGCGAGTGCACGCTGCCTGGACGCTGCATCGAGGCTGCAGGCAGGCTGAAGAGCGCCTCGACACCTGTAAATCATCGACGCTCAATGGAGGGAGTCGCGGATGGGATCTATCCGCGGACTGTGACTCACTCGACCACGCCTGCTGACCGGCGCCGGACGGAGGTGGGCGACGGGGAGGCAGGAGTACTCAGTCGATGCTGCTGGTGGCAGGTGGGCAGGAGGAGAGCCCAAAGAGGCAGCGGGCGTAAGGATACGGTAAGCGTAATACGGAGACGGGCCGCCCCAGCCGCGTGTCAGGATCGCCCGCGCGCAGCGACACCAGTCGGACGACCTGACCTGTCTGGACCTGCAAAGGGGAAAATCGCAAAAGAGGCTCAGCACGCAACAAACACCGCTTCGTCCCATGAGGCGACCCTTCGCCCTCTCCACCATCCATCTCCTCCGCCACGTTGCTCCATCCTCCTCCCTCACCACCTCCATCATCCCCATCACCACCATCCCGACCCATCCTCTCTCTCGACTCTGCGCCATCGCCGTCCCGATCTGGCAGCGCCTGGCCTGTCGCATCCTCGCCCAGCCAGTTCCCTTCCATGCCCGTTCGCTAACCGCGAGCGCCGTCCACGGGGGGGACAAAGAGTTCCCAGGCCATCCATCGTCTGCTATCCAACACGGTAGACCCTCCTCCCGCGCCTCCCTATATCCCATCTACAACGCCCCTCCGCAGACCAAGAGACGAACGGAGCAACTGACGCGCGTGTCGCCGGCTTTCCAGTGCCTCTTAGGGACTCTCATGGGCTGCTGTCGTGCCCCTTGAACCCATCTCCATCGCACATCTCGACCGTGACGCCAATCTCGAACCTCCCTACCGTGGCCGTTTGCCTTCAGCAATCTCGCCGCTGCGTTCCCTTGTGTCCTGGTTGAGCACACGGCCACCACCATGACGGGGGCTCCACCGTACGGTGTTCAGCAGTCCCCTACGCAGCAGCCTCGTTTCACCGCATATTCACCTCCAAACAAGAATCACCCCTACTATCCCAACAATGAACAATATCAGCAGCACCCGGCCCAGACTCCTGCGACCTTTCCCCCTCCTACGTCGCTCGCAAGGAGCCCGCACTTCGGCCACGCGCCGTCGCCGCTGCCAACCACCCTTCCGCCGCTGAATGGGAGTGCCCCTCCTCCCCCTCCTCCTCCTCCTCATTCAGAGGCGCCGCAGCAGTACCAGGCGCACTCTTCCTCTAGCGCGTCGCAATTCTCGCTCCCGCGGCCGTACGCTGGGTCCGTCATGCCCGGGAACTCCTCAGCGTCCTACAACCACGCCACCTCCGCTCACGCGCACCCGACCAGCCGGCCTGACGGTCTCCCGCAGTCTCCAAAGAAGGAGCCGGAGCAGTCTTTCGATATGAGGGGGAACGGTGCTGGGTACCCTTCCCAGTCGCCCATGATGCGGGAACCCCCGCGGCCTGCTTCACCTAAGGAAACGGTACGTTGTGACTTGTGTTACCCAGGAAAAAAGAGAGAGAGAGAGAGAGAGAGAGAGAGTGTGTGTGTGTGTGTGTGTGTGTACGTATATGCTAACGACTATGCAGAAACCTGCCAGGGCTGCGGACCCCATGTCGTTCGCCAGCATCCTTTCTGAACCAGCTGAGGAGCGTTCTTCGAGGAGGCCATCTCCGCCTCCCGTCAACCACTATAATAGGGATGCAGAACACACCCAAATCGTGCAGCTCCCCAGGCTCGAGAAGAAACCGAGTGCGGAGCGGCGACGTCGGACGCTCGATGACGAGGCGGGTCACGACGACTACCCTTCGCATCCCCCCGCCAACGGCGTTTCCGACTTGACCAAGACCCCCACTCAGCCTCGTGTAGTCAAGGCGCGCAGGACCTTGTCAGAACGCGAGTTGGAGGCGATCAACAAGATCATGGCCGATATCGACAATGCGGAGAAGAGCGATGTTGAAGCGCCTGGTTTCGAACACGAGTTCGAGCGATATATCAAAAAGGGCAAGAAACGCGCCCTGGACGCGGATATACATGAGGCGCAGAAGCGCAAGGTACGTAGCTGCTGCTTTTGTGGTTTTTTTTAAAGGGACGTAACTAATCAGATTTTCAGCGCCGCCGACATGACTTTTTGATCAAGCTGGGCAAGACCTTCGAGAAGCAAGCTGTCGCTGGAGCGGAGCGCTTCCGGATGAGGCATGAAGCGGCCGTCATAGCCGATGTCCAGCGCAAGGAGATTCAGGATGAAAAGGAACGCAAGAAGGACATGCAGCGGAAGCGTCGTCGTGAGAACACCGTCCGTCTGGAGACGCAGAAGAAGCTCGAGGCGGAACGCAAGGCCAGCAAGGCGGAGGACCTCGCTGAGAAGGAGAAGTTCCTGCGCGAAGCAGAGAAGGCGCAGAAGAAGATCAAGACTACGAAGAGGGCCTTGGAGAGAGGCAATGCGCCCGACGAGATCAGTGAAGTCACGCCTCTGGCGCCCAACCTCGAAGGCGGTACCACCAGCTCCTTTCACATCGGCAGAGGAACTTCCCCTCCAGCGAGACGCAAGTCCGGTAGAGCCGGTCCTGTCACTCGGCCCAAGAAATCGAAGGAGAAGAAGCAGGCGGAGAAGGAGGCGGCCGAGGCGGCTTATGCTGCGATGGAGAAGGAGGAACTCGTGCCCATCGCACCCAAGGAAGATCCTCGGAAGGAGACCCTCAAGAAGGAGGGCAAGGGTGTTCGCTCCAAGGAAACGACACCGTCGCCGCTCTCGGCCTACGAGACCAAGGGCTACAATCAGATTTACGAGCAGATCTGGCGGGACATCGCGCGCAAGGACATTCCCAAAGTCTACCGTATCAAGGCTCTGTCGCTCAGCACCCGCCAGGAGAATCTCCGCAAGACCGCCCAGCTTGCCAGCAAGCAGTCTCGCAAGTGGCAGGAGCGCACGAACAAGAGCATGAAGGATACCCAGGCCCGCGCCAAGAGAACGATGCGTGAGATGATGTCGTTCTGGAAGCGGAACGAGCGTGAGGAGCGCGACATGCGCCGTCTGGCGGAGAAGCAGGAGCTCGAGATGGCCAAGAAGGCTGAAGCCGATCGCGAAGCCAACCGCCAGAGGCGCAAGCTGAACTTCCTCATCTCCCAGACCGAACTGTATTCTCATTTCATCGGTCGCAAGATCAAGAGCACCCAGGCAGAGCATTCTGCGGATACCACGACCGAGGGAAGCAACGAGACGGTGCAGCCTGGCACGGCAGAACAGACTATCCAGCTCCCGGACAGCGTCGCGGACCTGAAGGCTCCAGTCAAAAACTTCAATGAACTGGACTTCGATGCGGAGGATGAAACCGCGCTGCGCGAGGCCGCTATGGCCAATGCTCACAAGGCCGTCCAGGAGGCGCAGGAGCGAGCCCGCAACTTCAACAAGGATGAGAACAAGATGGCTGCCTTCGACGAGGGCGAGATGAACTTCCAGAACCCTAGCAGCCTGGGTGATATTGAAATCTCTCAGCCCAAGATGCTTACGGCAAAGCTGAAGGAATACCAGCTGAAGGGTCTCAACTGGCTTGTCAACCTCTACGAGCAGGGTATCAACGGTATCCTTGCAGACGAGATGGGTCTCGGAAAAACCATCCAGTCAATTTCGGTTATGGCCTACTTGGCCGAGGTGCACAACATCTGGGGCCCGTTCCTCGTCATCGCTCCGGCTTCGACGCTTCACAACTGGCAGCAGGAGATCAGCAAGTTCGTTCCTGACCTCAAGGTGCTGCCGTACTGGGGTTCTGCCAAGGACCGGAAGATTCTACGCAAGTTCTGGGATCGGAAGCACATCACCTACACGAGGGAGTCCGAGTTCCACGTCCTGGTGACGTCCTACCAGCTTGTCGTCCTCGACGCGCAGTACTTCCAAAAGGTGAAGTGGCAGTACATGATTCTGGATGAAGCCCAGGCCATCAAGTCCTCGTCGAGCTCTCGCTGGAAGAGCCTCCTGAATTTCCACTGCCGAAACCGCCTCCTGCTCACCGGTACTCCCATCCAGAACAACATGCAGGAGCTGTGGGCCCTTCTGCACTTCATCATGCCGACCTTGTTCGACTCTCACGACGAGTTCAGCGAGTGGTTCTCGAAGGACATCGAGTCGCATGCGCAGAGCAACACGAAGCTGAACGAGGACCAGCTGAAACGTCTCCACATGATTCTGAAGCCGTTCATGCTACGCCGTATCAAGAAACACGTGCAGCAGGAGCTTGGGGACAAGGTCGAGAAGGATGTCTTCTGTGAACTTTCCTACCGCCAGCGCGCGTACTACAGCAGCCTGCGAAACCGCGTCAGCATCATGGACCTCATCGAGAAGGCCGCCGGCGGCGATGATAGCGACAGCACCACTCTGATGAACCTGGTTATGCAATTCCGGAAGGTCTGTAACCACCCGGATCTGTTTGAGCGAGCCGAAACCAGGTCTCCATTCTCCATCGCACATTTCGCGGAGACTGCATCCTTCCTTCGCGAGGGACAGAACATCGAGCTCGGCTACTCCACTCGCAATCTGATCGAGTATGACCTGCCGCGGATGCTGTGCAACGACAGCGGTCGCATCGACGTCGCAGGGCCTGACAATGTGCGAGCTGGCTTCCGCGGAAAGTATCTCGCTCATATGATGAACATCTGGACCCCCGAGAACATCAAGCGGAGCATCGAAGAAGACCAGGCGTTCTCCTTCCTGCGGTTCACGGACACGTCCATTGGCGAGGCCTACGAGTCTTCACACCTTGGAGTCTTCGAGCGCGCCGTTCGCCGTCGGGGACAGGTGAACCGACTTGGCCGGTTGAACGTCGTCTTCGACGAGGAGGATGACGACGTGAACTCGATGCTCCCTCACTGTCTGTTCAACATCGTCGACCGCAACGATCGTCAGCCCGTGCATGAGATCACCGCCGAGGGGGTTATGCGGGAGCTGATGAACGTATCGAGCGCAACCTTCGAACGCCAAGGTCTCAGCGTCATCGAGCCTTGTGCCAGCCCGGCCGCTTCTGCCCCTCCGATTACGATCAGTTGTTCCGGCCAGGACCATCTAAATGAGATGAGGCACACGCTGTTCAACGTCTCCGTCCGGCATGCGCTCTTCGGCGTGCCCTCGAAGAAGATGGAGCAGCAGATTGTGGAGCAGAAGCTGGACCCCACTCCTTACTCTCTGCCTCCCATGCTGCCGAAGCCCATCAATGTCAAGAGTCGCTACACGCACATCGAGGTGCCGTCCATGAGGCGGTTCGTGACCGACTCGGGCAAGCTCGCCAAGCTGGACGAGCTCCTCAAAGAACTGAAGGCCGGCGGCCACCGTGTACTGCTGTACTTCCAGATGACGCGCATGATCGACCTTATGGAGGAGTATCTGACCTACCGCAACTACAAGTACTGCCGTCTGGACGGAAGTACGAAGCTAGAGGACCGTCGCGACACCGTGTCGGATTTCCAGCAACGGCCGGAGATCTTCGTCTTCCTGCTGTCTACGCGCGCCGGTGGTCTTGGTATCAACCTGACCGCCGCGGACACTGTCATCTTCTACGACTCGGACTGGAACCCTACCATCGACTCGCAGGCCATGGACCGCGCACACCGTCTGGGTCAGACGAAGCAGGTCACCGTGTACCGTCTCATCACCCGCGGTACCATCGAGGAGCGGATCCGCAAGCGTGCCCTGCAGAAGGAAGAGGTCCAGCGTGTCGTCATCTCCGGTGGCGCCGCCGGTGGCATCGACTTCAACACCCGCGCCAGGGAGACCCGTACCAAGGATATCGCCATGTGGCTCGCGGACGACGAGCAGGCGGAGATACTCGAGCAGAAGGAGAAGGAAGCTCTCGAGAAAGGAGAGGAATGGGGTGTCAAGAAGGCCACCAAAAAGGGCGCGCCCAAGAGGAAGAGAGACATTACGCTGGACGATATGTATCACGAAGGTATGTACAATTCACTGAATACAGTAGCGCTTATATATATATATATCAGGACGCTAACATGATGCTTCCTACTCCAGGCGAGGGCAACTTTGACGATGTCAGCTCCAACAAACCTTCCGGGGCCGCGACGCCCCTCTCCGACAACATCGGCACCTCCTCCTCGGGTCCGGCACCCAAGCGCGGGCGCGGGCGCGGTCCGGGCAAGGGCACGTCCAAGAGAGCCAAGACGACCAAGGAGCGACTGCGGATCATCGACGGTGAGGGCGACATGGGACTGAGTGGATAGATGTTTTGTGACATTGCATGTGCAACCCTAATTTCATGTCTTTTTTGTTTGGCAGCCTTGGTCTGCCGTGTACTACTACGTGTCCTTTTTTGATCGAAGGAAGTCCTTTTTTAACAAAACAAGGGGAAGATTAATGACTGGCTGGATGGTGATGAGAAGAAAAAAAACACATGTCGATTACACAGACAGACACAGAGTCGGGGATGGAAAAACAGGATAGACTGGGACCCGTCATTCCACCATGCTTTTGTGTGCATGTTTACTACTTGTTCTGTTTCTGGTCTGGTCCGGTTTGGTGTGGTGTGTGGTGAGGCATGATTCTTGTCTTGTCTTTTGTTCCTCTGCGAGACACAGACGGGTGGACGGATGGATTGTTGAGGGGGCATGGGACGGATCCGATGGGATATTGTTTCTCTTCGTTATCTCTCGACCCGGGGCAGCGCGGCCGCACCGCAGCGCCGGAGCGGAGCAGGGGGACCTGCGTCATCCGCGCGTTTTCTTGATGCTTGGGATCTTCGGATCCGCGTGTTGCGCCTGCCTGAGGTCATTTGTGTACGATTACTTAATTTTGAGAAAAGACGGTTGTTTTATTTTGTCCTACTGAAAAAAAGACCTGTTTGTACTGCGAGCGCTAGCGTCTGGTTTTGATAGACTAGTCTGAACGCACCGTCGGGCATGAAATGGAGACGTGTTCCATGATCGTCTTTGTTTTTTCCTAGTTCTTTGGAGGTTCATGGTGGTCTCCAGACCGACATCGAGGTGGAAAGCGTGATTCCAAGGGATATATTTATCATCATGATGACCATGCTCCAGGTTCCGAGACATGCCCCTCATCCACCAACCAAGCTCAGGACCAGCAAACAAAGCCGGAAGCTGGGGAACACAACAAAAGTCCCAGCTGGAAGGGAGCAGAAGAGCATCGAAGGAAGACATTCCCCTCGTGCGGTGCGGAGAGCGTGCCACGGCGTGCGGGGAGCGACGCAGGGCGATGCCGCGATGGGATGCCGTGCGTGGCGATAAGGCCGTGCAAGCCGGGAGACGCCGGCCGCGCGCGGAGAGGCCGTGGCTCGACGGCGAGGGCGCGTCGCCGCAGCGGGCGGCAGCCAATAGGAGGGCGGGCGTAGGGGTGCCGTCAGCAGCGCTCCGGTTGGTCGGCCGCCTCGGCCTCTGCTCGGGTTCTGGCGGCGTCTGCGAGACGCTCTAAGATCTGTCTCCGTCTCGGTCTTCTTCCATCTTGCCATCCTCACACCCGGCAGACCCTTCCCTCTGTCTGCTTGCGTTTCGCACCGTCGTGAAGTCTCCTTGCTGCAGCCAGGCCAGACCAGACCGGCGCACGGTCCCTCTGGTCGCGTCTCGAGTACGTGATCCGTGAGTTCCTCCCGGCTTTTCTCTCCCGAGCTCTCCTTTGTCGCTGACTCTCTGAGCTCTGAAGAGAAGCCATTCCACCTGCCACTCCCATCCCAGATCCCAGTCGAGTTGCCAGTATCGCACGCAGAGTGATCGCGTCGCCATGGAGTCGCTCCTCAGCCAGTCCCGGGCCATGTGCCCGTTCCTCAAGCGCACCTCGCCCGCGACACTGCGCTCCCTCGCGACGTCCACCCGCCCCAGCCCCGGCGGCGGCACCATCTCCAACCTCCAGCTCATCGCCCGCCGCTGCCCCGTCATGAGCAAGGCCCTGGCCGTCCAGAGCGCCCGTCTCGCCGGTGCCAAGCGCTTCACCTCCTCCGCGGCCGGCGTGGCCGGCATGCGCTCCATGCGCTCCCTCAAGGAGGCGCACGGCAAGAGGGGATACCACACCACCGGCACCCAGGGCGCCAGCGTCAACCCCGGGACGTATGAGAAGATGCACGCCAACGGTATGTTTCCCCCTTGCTGCCATTGATGATTCTACGTCGCAACCGACCGCTGACGATGACCGGATATAGTCCACCCCGGCCTCGCCCAGGTCAAGAACCCCGTGAAGAACCCGGCGGCCAAGAGCCCGGAATCCTTCCCGGGTCCCTGCCCCCATGCCCCCGCGGCCGCCCGCTTCGACTACGAAGGCTTCTACCGCAGCGAGCTGGAGAAGAAGCACAAGGACAAGACGTACCGCTACTTCAACAACATCAACCGTCTTGCGAAGGAGTTCCCCCGCGCCCACACGGCCTCTCCGGAGGAGCGTGTGACGGTGTGGTGCTCCAACGACTATCTCGGCATGGGCCGCAATCCGGAGGTGTTGGAGACCATGCACCGCACGCTGGACAATTACGGTGCCGGGGCGGGAGGCACCCGCAACATCTCCGGCCACAACCAGCATGCGGTCGCTCTTGAGGACACCATCGCCCGGCTGCACGGCAAGGAGGCCGCTCTGGTCTTCAGCTCCTGCTACGTCGCCAACGATGCCACGCTCGCCACGCTGGGCAGCAAGATGCCCGACTGCGTGATCCTGTCCGACAGCCTGAACCATGCCTCGATGATCCAGGGCATCCGGCACTCGGGCACCAAGAAGATGGTGTTCAAGCACAACGACCTCGAGGATCTTGAGGCCAAGCTGGCGTCGCTGCCGCTCCACATCCCGAAGATCATCGCGTTCGAGTCGGTCTACAGCATGTGCGGGTCCGTTGCGCCCATCGAGAAGATCTGCGATCTCGCGGACAAATACGGCGCCATCACGTTCCTGGACGAAGTGCACGCGGTCGGCATGTACGGTCCCCACGGTGCCGGTGTGGCCGAGCATCTCGACTATGACGTCTACGCTTCCCTGGATTCCGCCAACCCCCGCAGCACCAAAGGCACGGTCATGGACCGCGTTGACATCATCACCGGTACCCTGGGCAAGGCCTACGGCCTCGTCGGAGGCTACATCGCCGGGTCGGCCGCCATGGTCGATACCATCCGGTCCCTGGCCCCGGGTTTCATCTTCACCACGTCGCTGCCCCCGGCGATCATGGCCGGCGCCACCACTTCCATCCAGTATCAAGCGCGGCACCGCCGTGACCGCGTGCTGCAGCAACTGCACACCCGCGCGGTCAAGGCTGCGCTGAAGGAGGTCGACATCCCCGTGATCCCGAACCCGTCGCACATCATCCCCATCCTGGTGGGCGACGCGGAGCTGGCCAAGCGCGCGTCCGACATGCTGCTGGAGAACTACGGCATCTATGTCCAAGCGATCAACTACCCAACCGTGCCTCGGGGCGAGGAGCGCCTGCGGGTGACTCCCACTCCGGGCCACACGAAGGAGTACCGCGACCACCTCGTTCGGGCGCTGGACGCCGTCTGGCGGGAGCTGGGCATCAAGCGCGCCAGCGACTGGAAGGCCCTCGGCGGCTTCGTCGGCGTCGGCGTCGAGGGTGCCGAGGAGCACAACCAGCCGATCTGGACCGACGCTCAGCTGGGACTGCGCGAGGGCGAATCCCTCGAGGAGGCGGTTGAGCGCGAGCTGCGCGAGGAGGCGCTCGAGAAGAAGCAGCAGCAGCAGCAGGTCGTGCAGCGCATGCAGACCGGCGGTGCTGCAGTGCGTCCCGCGGCTGCTGCGGCGTTCTCCTCCACTCCTGTGGGAGTGGCTGCCTAAGTAGGTAGTCCAGCTTTTACTTAAGCCAGTCGTCGGGGGATTCGAGTCCACTCCTTCAGCATTCCTCACTGCTCTTAGTTAATAATAACCACGAAAAAAGCGAAAAAAAAATCTATGACGCGAGTACATCGCATCTTGTCTTCTCGGGATTGTCTTGTCTATCTACCAGGTATATCGGTCCCCCGGACCACACACACACAACAACACTGTTACCTAACTTGACCTGACCTATGCTTGCTTTGACCGATGCACTTCTTCTTGGAGCGATGATGATGATCTCCCAGGATGTCGGCCTTCAGGGAACCGGCCTGTCCTTTTTGCTTGATTGGGTTCTCACCTTCATCCTGGGCTTCATCGATTTTTACCTTTTTTGCGAGCGACGATCCTGACTGATGTGATGTCCTTAAACTTAATTATTTATTATTATTAGGAATGTGACGTCACGAGGTTTGCCGGCTTGCATTCATTGCATTGCATTTACTTTATGTACTGGGACTAATAGTACACTACGTACACATACACATCTGTAGCGCCCCATGTTAGTAGTAGTAGGGGCTGTAATGAGTGAGTGTGTGTGTCTGTCGACTCTCCTCCGATCTACTTTGTAGGTTTTGTTGTATTACTCGTGTAGAGAGGGCAAGACACTTTTAGATCCGTTTCGGTCCTCGTAGGACATGCAGAGTGAAACTATATCTATTTACCGCACATGTAGACGGGACTCTGTGCATGCATGCATCCATCCATCCATCCAATGTACTGTACGTACATTCTCCATTCAATTGCTCTGCTCTGTTTCTTACTATTTTCCCTCTCGATCCAAAAAAGGGCGGGGAAGGGGGGGGGGGGGGCACAAAAAACCATCCATTATTACCCCGATAATAATCCAGTTCTGCTCCAGTAATAAATAATATGCATACCATACAAATATGACTCTTATATCTAGGTATAATTTTTTACCAATATTATAACACAAAAAAAATACCACACACCATCTCCATCATCATCATCAGACATCGTATCGTGCCTAGGACGTAGACAGGTATCTACCGTCTCCCTCCACCACCCCCACCACGACTCACCTTCGGAAACTCCACCGGCACGCGCAACCGCGCAATCTTGCGCGCCGCCGCCTCGGCCTTCGCCCCGGCCCCGGGCTTGATGCCCCATTTCGCGTACTCACTCTCGCGGGGCTTGTCCACGCGGCACCCCAGCTCGCGGAAGTAGCGCACGATCTCGTCGTTGGAGAGGACTAGGTCGTCCCGGATGTCTGCGATGTCCGTCGCCAGCTCATTGGGGGAGTTGCCCCCCAAAGAGGAGGAGCCGCCGTCCTTGGCGGGCTGCGGCGGGATGTGCAGCGTCAGGGCGCAGATGGTCGTGTGCAGCAGGGTGATGTCGTTCTTGGTCAGGTAGGAGCCCTGCGGCGCGTGTTTGCGCCGGAGGGAGTCGATCACGGGGTCCGGGACCGGGTTTGCGGCTGCGGCCGGGTCGTTTTTGGAGCCCGTCGTGGAGGAGAGGATGCGGCGGAGGTCGTCGCGGGGTGGGAGGCGCTTGGAGCCTGGCGGAGCTGCTGCGGCAGTACCTGCAGAAGAAGACGAAGGGCCTTTGCGTAACGAGCGGGAGAACTCGAGGAGAAGCAGGATGTACCGCAGGATCTGGAGGTGCGTGACGTTGCCCGACCGCACGACCGCCTCCACCCGCTTCGCGACGTACCGCGAGCTCGTCTGCACCGCGGCGCCCGACTCCACGGCCGTCTGCCACTCCTTGACGCCCGGCAGCTGCCGCAGCGTCGCGAGGCCGTTGGGCACGAGGTTCTCGATCGGGTACACGTCCGACGGGTGCGTGGCCGACAGGTTCGCCTTGGGCAAGGGCTTCGCGGCCTGGATCTCGGCCTGCACGGATGCGGCCTTGGATGGTGAGGACGGTGCATCTGGGCGGGATTCCGCCGGCATGGACGACAGGAGGGCGGATTCCGCGGCGGAGGTTGGCGCGCCGGGGGGCGCGTTGGAGAGCTGCGCGTTCTCGGCGACGGATTGCGCCGCCTTGCGGGACTGCTTGGTGCCGAAGGCGTAGGTGAGGGCGTTGCGTTGGTCGCGGATGGAAGTCTGCATTCATCAGTATCCTATACACACACACACACACGCGTATATATATATATATACGGTGCAGATGGGACGGGGGAACATACCATCTCCTCCCCCTCGCTTTCCTCTTCAGACTCATGTCTCGGCTTCAACCGCCGCACCGCCCCGCGCAGTGTGACCTTGCGGACCTCGACAAACTGCCACGTCTGCTTCTCCGGGTCCACGACGGCGACGTAGTGTTTCAGCTGCGCGTCCGCGTCGTCGTCGGCCTCGCGGCCGAGGAAGTCCATCTTGGGGTCGTCGGACGAGTGCAGGAGGAGCTCGGTCGAGACGATCCCCCTGTTGCGGCCGCGGCAGGAGGGATCTGTGGTAGAGACATCATCGCGAGGCTTCAGGTACGGGTGCAGGGCAAGTTTTCGGGGGAGGGAGATGCCGGGTGTTGTTACTGTAAAGTTTCGGTTAGTAATTGCCGCTTTTCTTTTGATCACATTATATTATATATCGTAAAGTCACGATATATAAAAAAGAAAGAAAGATAGCTCACCCAACACCGGCGCCAGCTCGCTCTCGTCCTTGACGACGCTGGCCGCCAGGGGCGGCAGGTCCTTGGGCTCCAGCGCGGGCTTCTTGCTCGGCCGCTCGCGCGGGTCGGAGGCGCGCTTGCGCTTCTTCTCTGCCATGTCGACGGCCATGGTGCTGTCGTTTTATCGAGGAATTTAAAAAAGAAGTTTAAGAACTCCTCCGCACTGCGCGGCGCGTCGTCCGGAGCTCTCTTGCGAGGCGGTTGCGGAGCTGGAGAAAAAAATTCCTGGCGGATGTTTGGCGGTTGCAGCGGCGGCTTCTCCGCGCCGCACCGCAACCGCACGGACTTGGCGCACACACACAGCCGGCGGAGCAGAAAACTACGAAGGATCTACGATTGTTCAGAAGCACACAGAAGATAAAATTCAGCTCCGAAAATTTTTCATCTCATTTTTTTTAAATCATCACACCAGCCATCTTCATCAGAGCATCTTTTTTTGTAAAGTAACTTCTCGCAAGAAGAGCCTCTCCACGGGCTTTTTCCCCATTCCGTCCCCCTCCTCCCCCACTGGTTCGCAGCGGGGTAGGGAGTAGTACAGGATGAAAAGAAAAGCGAAATTGACCAACTTCCCCCATGTCGAAGCCAAGGGATAATAAAGAAAGAGACGAGAGTAATCCGATCCTCCTCCCATTTCCCTTACCCCTCCAACCCCCTACCAAACACATTGGAACCCCTCCGATGAAAACAAAAAAAATGTAGAAACAAACGAGACACGTAGGCCACTCAGGTAATGAAGCAGCACAACGCACCACCCCGCCGGGCTCAGTGCTCGAAAAAGACACATGGAGCCGGGGGTTGGATGAGAACGTTCCTCTGGCGTGAACGAAGCTCCGAATCTTTCGAACGGGAAAACGAGCCAGGCGGGAATTTTTTTTTTTCTCAACGGAGCAGGTTGGAAACCACGAGAGTCGTCATTGATCCGCTCAATCGTTAAAATCGATCAGAGTCATGACAACAGTCGTGGCGTCGTATAGAGGTCGTCAATTGTCGTGTTTGGCGTTCAGCTCGAGCCCCGACATGGAAGAAGCCGAGATGGAGCGGGCGAGAAGTTTACTTGCTGTGCGGTCGTTAGCCCAGTGAAACAGCAGATGGAAGTGGATGAAATATGATGGAGAATCGGGATGAAAGGGGGACTCACGATCTGGCTCTCATCTTGCGCCTCTTACGCTTCAAACGGCGAACGCGCTTCTTTCTCCACTTGGCTCTCATCTTCGCAGGCTCGAGACTGCAGATCGGTCAGTACATCGTATGCGAGACGAGATATCGCAGGGGCCAGGGGCAACGTACACTTTGTCGAGGATGAGAGAAGATGAGTTGAAGAAGTTCGAGATGGAGCAGCGCGGCGGCGGCTTTGTGTGCGCGGCGGATGACTCAGCCGCGCTAAGGGCTCGCTTGCGCTAGGCCCGATCGGTGACGTCCTCCACCGCTGAGGTCATCGCAGGCGCAGGTCCACTATCCTTGTTCGATATTGTCGAATTATATTATTATTTAGATGCAAATTTCCTACAGAATGCCTCATAGAAAGCGCCAGAAACAGAAAGAACTCAGAGACCTCTAGGTCTAGGATCATACAAAGATATCCCACGTGATCATCGCACGTCCCCTCAGCCTACTTTGCCTGGCAACTCCCGTCCGCCGCTTGGATCATCCCCTCGTTAGACATCCAAACATTATGTACCTCGTAGATAGAATGTCATAGACACTCGGTACATAGACCTCATACATTCCATACTCACACTTCTTCACATACTGCGAAGATTCTGTCGCATACTCCGTGCAGCGACGCCGTTCACCAGCAGGTGCAGTACCGATCAGTACTGATACCGATACGTCGGGGCCAGATCGCCCAGCAGCTCCTCTTGGTTCTGCTCCTCCGGCGGCAGCTGGCTGACGGCCGCCGGGTTCATCACGGTCGCGTTGCGCTCCCGACGCCGGTTCTCCAGTGCGATGGCCGCCAGGTACGCGACGCACGAGGCGCCCGACAGGCAGATGAACGAGATGCAGATGATGTACCCGGGCCGGTATTCCGGCGCGTCCTTCTGCAGGAAGGAGTAGGTCGCGATGATGCCGCCAACTGGAGACCGTCAGTATCGCGGCACTGTCATCGGAAAAGAAGAAAAGAAACTCACTGTTGCCGAATCCAACCTGCCACGCCGTCCCGACGCTGCGTCGGATGTGCCCGCCCAGGTTCGTGACGAACCAGCACACGATCACCGGCATGGCGCTGTAGGAGCCGCTCGTCACCAGGAAGAGCGCGCCGTACTGCACGTCCCGGCGCGCCACGCCATGGACGTTCAGCAGGATCGCAAACCCGGCGATCGCGACGCAGATCGGGATCAGGCAGAAGGCGAAGCGGTGCCGCAGCCGGTCCGAGAGGTAGGCGATCAGCATGGAGAAGCCGAACGCCGCCGCCCACGGCGGGATCGAGTACAGCTGCGTCGTGATCGCTTGCGGTTGGTCAGCTGGGCTGCCCAAATGTCTGGCAAGGGACTGAAACTTACGGCCATAGCCATAGGACTTGATGATGGTTGGCGCAAAGTAGGCGTATCCTGCGGTGCAGTCATCAGAACAGGGGGTCTCACAAAACTACGGATCACGAGACGAGGGAGGAGCGTACCGTACGCCGGGACGATCAGACCGAAGTACATCAACCCCCCCACGAAGATCTTATCTGCCGCAAATGTCAGTCTCGCCTTCACGGACAACTCGTGATTGATCTCCCCAACTCACAGTCCTTGAAGACATTCAGCACGTCCTTCAGGCCGGGCTTCAGGTGGTGCTGGGATTTCCCGACGTCCCTCTGCAGCTTCGCCTTGATGAACTCACGCTCCTCTTCGTTGAGCCACTTGACGTCCTCGGGGAAGTCGGGGATGACGAAGAACCAGATGAATGAGACGACGCAGGTCACGACGCCCTCGATGATGAAGATCCACCGCCAGCCGCGGTGGCCACGCACGCCGTCCATCTTGCCGATGGCGCTGGCGAGCAGGCCGCCGAAGGCGCCGGCCAGGGTGGTGGAGCTGAAGAAGAAGCTGAAGCGCTTCTGGGCCTCGCTCCGCTTGTACCACATGCCCATGAGGTAGAAGCCTGGGCTGTCAGTATCTACAAAAAAAAGAACTGGCTACGAGAGCAACATACACCCAGGAAACATGCCGGTCTCGAACATGCCCAGGAAGAAGCGGGTGGTCATGAGCCCGCCCCAGTTCTGGACCAGGCCCTGGCAGACCATGACGAGACCAAACATGAACATGCAGAGAGACACTGGCAACGCTATGTCAGCACGAACGCGAGTCTCATCCGCGAAAGGGAAGGAGGGAGCGAGGGAGAGAGAGAGAGAGAGAACTCACGCCAAACGTGAGGCTTCAACCTCTTGAGCAGGACATTGGACGGGATCTCGAAGATGATGTATGGGACGAAGAAGATGGTCAGGGCGGTGTTGTACTTGGTGCTATCCTGGATGTTGAGGTCTTCCTGGAGCCCGAAGATGACGGCATTGCTGATGTTGACGCTGTGTACACAAGGTCAGGAAGAGCCATTGACATGGTATATAAGGGCGGAAGACGGACCGGTCGAGAAAGGCCAGCAGGTACAGCACGCACAGCACGGGCAGGATGTGCCAGTCGATCTTGGCCATGAGCCTGCGCTCGGTGGTGGTGACGAGGGGCGGGAGGTCGACGAGCTCGGCCTCGACATGGCGCTCGTCTTTGCCGTCGCCGTGATCGCGCCCTGGCACATGTCAGCTAGGAGGAGGGCTTAACTCTCGGATGCTCGGATGGCACGCACCTGTGAGACCCATGGCGGAGAGAGCGTCAGGCAGGGCAGAGAGAGATGGTCTTGCTAGGTCCGCGATATTGCCCAACCCGACGGGGAGGTACAAGGACAAGACGGACGATCGGAGGACGAGGACGAGAGAGGAGAGGCGAGAAAGACGGCGTTTCTTGTCGCCAAGATGCTCGTCAGGCCCCCCGTCGGCAGCGTCCCGTTCGTCAGCGCAGCTGGAGCGGCCACGATCTACATCCTGCAGTGCCCCAGAGCACCGGACAGACGCGCATCAGGCATCGTGCAGGCCTCCGGGAGCGCGCTGGACACCCATCATGTCGGCCGGCAGCTTCTCGAGGTCCCTTTTGCGTCCTTCTGCTCTTCTCTTCATCCTCTTCGTGAAGCATCGCTCACCGCGTCTCTCCCCCGCAAAAGGCTAGCCCGTCCCCGCAATCAGCTGTGGCCCCGGCCTCGGCCTCCGATCTCGGCCTGCAACGCACGGCCCGCCAATCAGCGTGCGCAGAACATAAGCAGCATCTACTGTGTACAACGCAGCGCATCCGAGGTGTTTTCAATTTTATTTTTTTTATTGTTCTATTCTATATCTTTTTTTTTGTTTTTCTTTAATATATGCAACTTCAACGCCAGGCCCCCAAGTTTACAGCACGGCTAGGAACCAACACCGCCCCGCCACATCTGCCCGAGATAGCTCGCATCGATCGCCGGGCAGCGCACGCTCTCCCCGACCACCTCCAGCGCCGCATCGGTGCGCGACCGGTCCAGCGCAAACATGTTGTGCCCGTCCATGAAGTAGTCCCTCACCACCGTCCACCGCAGCTGCTCGTGCTCGTCTGCCCCCTCCAGCAGCGCCTGAAGCCACCGCTCCAGCGGCACCGCGCGTCCCGGCTCCCCGTCCTGCCGGATGGCCCCCATGAGCGCCGGCAGCTCCCTCAGCCGGAGCGGCCTGCGGTTGCCCAGGTGGTAGACCACCAGCCCGTCCTGGAACACCGCCTCGTTGCTCGAGATGTCGTACATTGCCGCCGTCAGGTAGTTCACCGGCACAAAGTCGATGACGAACTCGGGCCCCTGCGTCTCCAGCTGCGGCACCGCGCGGTGGCGGATCATGTTCATCACCACGCTGCGGATGAAGTCGTCGCTGGGCTCCGCCACCCCCGTGACCGTGCTGCCCGTCGCCGCCGACGCCCGGTAGATCGAGACGGGGAACCCCCGCGCGGCCGCCTCCGTGAGAAGCATCTCCGCCGCCCACCGCGACTTGAAGTAGCCGTACTCGTCCGTGGGCGGGGGCGAGAAGTGCGCCGCGCTCTGCTCGGCCGTGATGATCGCAGTCCGCGTGCGCCTCGCCCGCTTCCACGACTGCAGGTGGAGCACGCTCCAGGTGGACAGGTGGTTGATCTCAATCAGGTGGTCTCCCAGTCCCGCCAGCTCGATCAGGTTCATGACGGCGCTCGTGTTGACGGCCTTGAGGTCTCGGTAGGTCTTGAGCAGAGACACTTCTGCCGCCAGGTGGTAGATGGCGTGCACCGACTGTGCCAGCGCGCGGAAGGCACCGTCGGCCAGCCCGAAGTGCGCCGCGACCAGAACTCCGGGGATGCAGCGCGTCCGCGACAGCAGGGTCTGTACGTTGAGGCCGCCGTTGAACAGTCTGTACCTCTCGAACTCCTGGAGCAGCTGCTGGTGCTGGATCGGCTCTCGGGTACCAAGCACGTACACGGTGGTCTGGGGCCGCGCCGACAGAATGGTGGCCAGCATGTGGATGCCAATGAAGGAGTCAGCCCCGGTCAGGAGAATGTTCACCACGTCGGAGCGGCTCATCCGCTGGACGCCGTACGGGACAATATAGCGTCTGTCGTTCGGCAGAACGATCTCGTCCTCCCAGTTGATGTCCTGTGCAGCGTCAGCCGGCTTAGCGCCTGTCGCCCCCTCTTTCATGCTGCAGATGATCTCAGTTACCCCGAGAGGGGTGGGTACCCTGAGCAGATCTTGCAGCTTTGGAACCACCTTGAATGTGCGTTTGACCTTGGACTGGAGTCTCAGGAGTAAGATGCTCTGGCCCCCGAGCTGGAAGAAATTGTCCGTCGGTTCGATGGCGCGATCGTTCCCTAGGATGCTCTTGAACAGGCTAATCACGGCGTTCAGAACGCTGTTGTTAGCATTCTGCTGAGGGTCAGAGAGTGCTTCGCCATCTTGTCCAGAAGTCGTCGAAGGGAAAGTTAGTTCTAGCTCCCGGTTCAGGAGGTTTTGACGATCGACCTTGCCACCAATCGTGGTGGGCAGCTTGTCCAGGAACTGATACCCGTTGGGAAGCATGTAGTCATTCAGATGGCCCTGGACTCTGCTGTGCAGGGTAGCCGCATACTCCGACTTCTCCGAAGGAGTACGCAGCGGACGTTTCGTGACAATGTAGGCAACCAGCTGACGGTCATCGGTGAGGGAGGCGCTTCCACCAACAGGCCTGGCCACGACCGCGATATCAACAATCCCCTGCCCGTCCGCGGTGAAGGACTCGCTGTAAAGCCTCTGTTCGACCTCACCCAGGTCGATCCGGAATCCTCTCAGCTTTATCTGTTTGTCACCGGCTATTCTACCGTGGAACTCGAGTTGGCCATCAGGTAGGAAGCGGCCCCTGTCGCCTGTTCTGAACATCCTGTCCCAACCTCTTGCACGGTCCTCAACAGAGCAGAACGGATTGTCAAGAAAGGACTTCACATTTGAGTCTGGTCGGTTCAGGTATCCGGCGCCAACCTGGGCTCCTCCGACGCAGATCTCCCCAATGAAACCAGCTGGTAACGGATTGAGGCACGGGTCGACAACGTAGTGGCGACAATTAGCCATCGGATATCCAATGGGGATGTTGATACAATCATCTGCCGGGTATTCAACCTGATGGATGGTCGTCTGTACAACCAGCTCGCTAGGGCTCCAGGTGTTGTATAGAGTGGCCGGTGTACCTAGATCGTAGAAGGCTTTCGCCACCCGCACTGGCAGACGTTCACCAGCAGAAAATGCTATGCGGTAGTTGCTGCACGAACGGAGCGCCTCGCTGTTGTATTCAAGGAGTAACGCGAACTGCGTCGGTGTGAAGTAGGTCACCGAAACCGATGCTTGTCGCATGAACTCGGCGAGCATGATAGGATCCTTTCTTGCCTCGGCAGTTGCAACGCATACCTGAGCGCCAGCTGTCAAAGCAGAGAAGATCTGAACGACTGAGAGGTCGAAACACATGGAAGACTGGTGAAGAAACTTGTCTTGTGGTGAGAAATTATAGTCACTGTGTAGAGAGGCAAGCATTTGGTGAGTGTTCGCCTGGGTGAGCAGCACGCCCTTTGGCTTTCCAGTACTCCCCTTTCAGAAATCAATCAGTTGCTCTCGACTAGAGGAAGCTAGAAAGGGCTCACCGAGGTGTATATCATGTAAAAGGGATCGTCTGGCGAAATTGAGGATTCTTCCAACCTCTTCTCAGCGGAGGCCGCTATGCTGATCTCGATGAGCTTATGAGACAGCCTTAATTTCTGGACAATGTTTTCGGCCAACGCCCTTTGAGTCGAGTCGAACAGGATAGTCTCAGCGCCAGCGTCAGATGCGATGAAGGCTAGCCGCTCAAGCGCAAATTCGGGATCCAAGGCGACATAGCAGCAACGTGTAAGCAGTATGCCAACCATTGCAGTTATGGCATCAATCCCTGGTTTCGCCAACAGTCCGACACGCTGTCCCTGGGAGACACCAGATTGCCTCAGCGAAAAGGCTACCTTTTGGGCACGTTCTAGAAGGCTGGAGTAGGAGATCTTTTCGCCGTTGGAAGTTGTGATCGCGACAGCGTCCGGTTGCGCCTTTGCGTTCTGGATTATTTTCTCGCAGACGCTGGTATCCTTCCACGGATTCTCCGTGAAACTTGTGTTCCAGTAAGTACCTTCAAGGTGCTTGATTTCCTTCGGACCACACATCTTGATCTCCCCAATCGGCTGCCGGTGATCTTTGATAGCGCTGGTCAAGAAGGTCAAGAAATTGTCGAAGAAGCGATCCATGTCATCCGCCTCATACAACGTTGTGGAGTACTCAAGCCGTAGATTCAACCCATTCTCAGGATCTTCCAACGCTTCAAGGTTCATCTCGCAGGCGGTTGGAATATCCTCGGACTGCACATCGTAAATGCTGAAGTCCTGGGTGCGATACACCGGGAAAGCCCCGTGCATCTGGTAGTTGACGGCGATCTGACCAAGCGGGAAGTAGCTGGAATTCTTCTCGACTTGCATGAGATCCACAATGGTGTCGAACGGGACCTTGCTGTGGGCCATGGCCTCCAAAGTGCGACCTTTGATGGTTTCGAGAAGCTGGTCAAAGCTCGTATCACACTCATCCTGGCAGCGAATTGGTGTCATATTGACGAAGAAACCAAGGACCTCTTCAACATCCGGATGAGGCCGATTGCCGTCGATGACCAGGATTGTTAGATCCTTATCTTCCGTGTAGCGGAACAGGAATGCCCGGAAAGCTGTAAGCAGGAACTGGAAAGGTGTTGCTCCGGACTGTGAACAAATTCGTTTCATGCGACTGAGCAGTCCCATTTTCAGAGTTCCCGTAAATGTCGACCGTGAGTAATCATTGTGCAGTGGTCTCTCTGACTTTGCAAACGGCAGGAGCTTGCAGGCGCTAGGCATTCCAGAAAGCTTCTCCTTCCAGAAAGTGATATCCGGTTGGAGAGTCGAGGACGCAATAAGCCCGTTATGCCACACGGTGAAGTCAACGTAGCTCACTTCCGGGTATGGAACCAACGATAAATCTTTCTTGGAGCGAATGGAGTCATAGATCGCCGTCATTTGGTTTAAGAAAGACTTGGCACTGCCTCGGTCGATCGCAATGTGATGGCAAATGAACACAAGAGCATATTCTTCGTTGCCCAGATCGACCAAGGTCACCCTCAAAACGTCTCCTTCCTCGATATCAAGCTCAATTGCCTTTGAGCGAGAAACGAAGCTGCGCAAAGCCTCTTTGGAGTCGACAGCCGTCGAATAGTCCTCGAATCCCAGCCTCGATTCGCAGTCATCAGTGACCATCTGCTCCGCGAAATCCTCGCCTTCAAAGTAGCACGTCCGGAGGATACAGTTCCGTCTTTTCATCTCATCCAGTGCCTGTCGCAGAGCTGATTGATCTGGCCTGCCTTTCAGATAGGCAACGACAGGCAGATTGAGATAGGTCTTATCTTCAGCAAAATTGTGCACGAACCACAGTCGGTTCTGGAATGTTGACATCGGAATTGGCACTGACATGTCGGCTTTAGGGATGACACTGGTCGATTGCACCGTGAGTGACTGAGTCTCTTTTCTATCCTCAGATCCTGCAGCAGCCTCGGTAGTTTCAGCGGTTCCTTTATCGCCCACCGTGTCAAGCCTGATCAGGCCTACCACCTTGTTGACCAAGGCAAGGATGGAAGCAGCACCGAGTACATCAAACAAGGCAAGATCCACGCCAACGGATTTTGCAAACCACTTTCGGAACTCGACGGCGACTATAGAGTCCAGACCATACGCAGAAAGCGGGTTGCTTGGCTGGATGGTGTCCGCAGGCACAGCAAGGACAGCAGCGATTTTGTCCATGAAAGCCTTTAGCAGCAACGTCGTCCGTTCTTCGGTATTCGGTGCTGTTTGGAGCAGAACTGCAAGATTCTTGCTGCCTTCCGTTTGCCCTGACTGTTGGTTGAAGTCATTGTTGTAGTAAAGGTTTCTGAACAAGGGTTTCGGAGACCAGTACAAGTCGTTCCTCGACATATTGAGTCCTGTAATTGTCTGGTGCAGATCGATGCCACGCAGCGAAACTTTCAGGGAGTTGTCAGATGTGACAGCTTCCTCAATCTGGTACAGAAGCTCCTCCTTATTGACAGCATCGTAGCCAATTCGCTCCATGACCTTTTGGAGAGCTTGATTCTCCGCGACGGCGCCGACGCCGATGATCATGCCACAGTTCATCGTCGTGCCTGCAAGGCCCCTTTCCCTGCGGTACCGCATGAGTGCGTCAAGGTAGGCGTTGGCGGACGAATAGTTTGCCTGGCCTTTAGAACCGATGGTTCCGGAAGCGGATGAGAAGCAGATGAAGAAATCCAATGGCGTGCCTAAGGTCGCCTTGTGCAAGTTGTATGTTCCACGGACCTTGGGACGGATGCAGGTCTGCCATTGAGCGTGCGTCATCCTATCCAGAGGAGCATCTTGGAGGACCATTGCCGCTTGGAAGACACCTCCAAGGTTGCTGATAGACTGGACGCATGATTGAACGTCGGAGTAGTTCGCCACATCTCCTCTATAGACTGAGACGTGAACATCTCGAGCTTTAAGCCACTCGACAATCGCCTTGGCCTCAGCTCGATCGGCTCCCGATCGAGAGAAGAAAGCCAGACTCCTTGCGCCTTTCCTGACCATCCACTCAGCCAAGGTACGCCCAAGACCACCAAGACCGCCAACGAGGAGATACGTCTTCGTCGAATCAAACAGTCTCTTATTTCGATAGGTGCTCGGACGGACGGGAACTAGATCGTTCTTGTGAGGGACAAGAACCACCTTTCCAATGTGCTTTCCCATCTGAAGGAGACGGAACCCTTTGACAACATCGGCATATGAAAGCTCGGTAATCGTCTCTGGCGGAGTGATGTGCCCATTATGTACCAACTTGCAGCAGTCCTGCAGGACACGCGCTCCTAGAACCTTGTTGCGCTCAAACATTGTGACCAGGTCCACCGAGGCAAAAGTCACATTCTTCCGGAAGGGATCCATATCGATTTTACTGTTCTCATGGATGTCTCTCTTGCCAATCTCAATAAAACGACCGAATGCAGCCACGCAGCTCCAAGTGGCATGGAGGAGCTTGCCTGCAAGACTGTTCAATGCGACATCTACACCCCGACCATTTGTAACGCGCATGACACCTTGCACGAAGCTGTCATCGCGGGAGGAGAAAATCTGATCGTCTTTAAGTCCATACCTGGTCTTCAGGAAGTCCCGCTTCCCTTGAGATCCCACGGTTGCTATAATATTTGCTCCGACCATTTGGGCGAGTTGAACAGCCATCTGTCCGACGCCACCGGCGGCTGAGTGTATGAGCACATACTCACCTGCTTGGAGACGTGCCACATCAATGAGTCCATAATAAGCCGTCGTCAAGACCAAAGGCAAGGACGTCGCTTGAGCAAATGGCATTGGGCCAAGCTTATAGCACAGCGACGCTGGGTTCCGGAGAATGGTTCGGTGAGCACCCTGACCAGGCCGCCATGCTACCACACGATCGCCGACTTGAAAAGCAGTTTTGTCAACTTTTGAACCGACACGAAGGACCACACCGGCACATTCGTCACCTAGCTTATAGTCGTCGATGATACCAATGGACGCCGCAATATCTCGGAAGTTGACGGCAGAAGCTTTAACCTCGATCTCTATTTCATCATCTGCAAGGTCTTGGTCCAGGATCTCGACATCGTCCTCGAAAACTAGGGTCTCTAGAAGACCAACTTTACCGATCTTCAGCGCAAGCGGCCGTCCTTGCCCAAGTGGTTCCAGCCTTGGTTCCGAGTTGACGCCGTTCCGCAGCTTAGAGTTGAGAGCGTCATCAGCCTCTACCCTTGGTATAAACAGGCAACCGTCTCGTTCGGTAATTTCATCTTCCTCAAGCGTGCGGTCTAGAACTTCAAGGACACGCCTTGAGACGAGGTCATTCGGATGAGCTGGAGGAACGTCGAGAGTGACGAGTCGCAGCTGATCATTCTCACTGCGAGCAACTCGCGCAAGGCCAACGATCATGGCCTGCTCTGGTTTTGCTGATTCCATTGTGGCGCCTTCCAATACCCAAACAATGTTCTTACCAGAGCTTGTGAAGAGCTTCTGGACTGCAGAATATGTCGACCGGTCATCGACCGCTTCATCAAAAAAGATGTTTTCGTCGAGACTTGAAAGGACCACAACATTTTCGGGCGTCGTTGACTGGTCCAGAAGAGCAGCGAAAGATGTATATGAGACCATCTCATTACCGTAGGAAGTCTTGATCTGCGACGCGATATCCAGAATTCTGTCCGAAGGTTTTGAGGGGAGGACCAGAGCGAGCGGACCATGCTGAGTGACCTCTCCCCTGTCCTTACGCCATGCGGTCAGACCTCCAGTTGAGAATAGTGGAATCAATCCATGTTCCTCAAAGTTGCAACCGTCTCCGATAACATATCCTCCGTCTCTCAGGAAGGCGCTAACATTTGGCTGGGGACCATCGCTCACGATGACCAAGTCGTATTCTCCAGGTTTTGGCTCGGAGGTATGGAGAAGACCAGCCCTTTCCTGCGCCAGCAGCTCAAGTTCTTCACCAAAACTGCTGTTAGAGACAATGGGGGTTATTGACTTGAACCGCCGACGCTCATGCTGCCGACCTCCCAAATAACGCAAGACGTCCCTAGTCCGTCCGACGCTTGGAGTAAAATGAAGTATCTTGCTGTTCGGATGCTGATGGGCGAAAATGTCAAGCAGATCGCTAATTTCACAATGATCCAGTACTGGCATACCGGTCTTCAACAGGTCGAAAGTCGGTTGCCAGCGAGTACGGAAGAACAAGGTCCTCTGCGCTGCGTTTTCCTTGGTATCGGCACCAAGGGAGGTCACTTCCAAGCCTTGAAACTGCAGAAGCGGCTCATTGCTGCCCTGTTTCCCAACCAACAGGTCACTAATGGCAATCCGGGGTCCCGGAAGACGTGTAAAAGAGTTCACCCAGAAGTGCTGCTCATCTACAGCACTCTTTACACTGGCGAAAAACCCAGATATCTTGAAGGAACGGACGAAAGTGGGAACGAGAGCTTCGTCGAGTGGTCTGCCGAGAATAGACTCTATGGCGGCAAAAATAACGTGAAATGAAGAATCAAGCAACGTTGGATGAACGATGGTCAAATCAGCAGGTTCAGCAGAGTACAGACTGGGTCGGAAAGTGAGAGGTGCGAAAGCAAATCCGGGTCCGGTTTCAAGATTGCCAGACAAAAGCTGGAAGTTCTTGCCATATTGTAGGCCAAGGTCTGCAATGTGTTCATAGAAGTTCTCAAAAGACGTGCACTCATTGCTCTTCTTCTGCAGCTCTTCGAAGCTGGGATGATCATCCAGGCGCTTGAGTGGTGCGGGAGGTCCTGTCTCAATGGAGATGAGGCCGCAACAGTGCTCAGTGCATCTTTGACTTTCATCATAAGAGGAGATGACAAATTCATACCAGGTATCGGATTTGGATTTCGCTGACGTCGTGGCTGGTCTCAGTTCTAGAATTACCTCTGAACCCACCTCTGAGTCGTCCAGTATCAAGGCCGATTTGATGACGACATCTCGGAGAGCAACCTCTTTGAAACTTGTTGAGCTTTCAGTCATGCTTGCAACTGCTTCGATTGCCATGCTAAGGTATCCCGCTGCAGGAAAGATGACCTTGCCATCAATGACATGGTCGGACAACCACGGCAGCTCCTTTTGCCGGAGATAGTTGCGCCATCGTGGGTATCTCTCAACGGCTCCAGGGATCATCGCACCTAAAATGGAATGGCGATGCTTTCGCAGGCGATGATCTTTGATGAAGCGGGTTTCGGACCAGTATCTCTTGTGGTCCCAAGCATAGGTGGGAAGATCTCGGAGCCTTTTGCCCCGGGTAACTCTGCAGGTAGCACCGCCTTCTGTGATGAAGTAATCGCTGTTTACGGCATCAAGATCTACCGGGTACCCGAGTTGAAAGAGTTGAGCCGCTGCGGTGAGAAGTCCCTCGTAATCAGGAACACCCCGAGTCAACGAGGCTAAGTAGGGAATGTCGAGCTTCAAGGACTGTACAACCTGTCGGGACGGGCCCTTCAAGGCAGGATGAGGACCTATTTCCATGAGAATGTCGACATTCTTCTCTTCCTCATCATCCAAGAGTATTCCCGTCAAGGCGTCCGAGAACCTCACAGTACCCGTCATATTGGCGGTCCAGTAACCAGCTCCCATTTTGGCTGGATCTGCGAGACGAGCTGTGACACTGGAAAACATCCGAATCCTAGCCGGCTGTGGAGCGAATCCTTCACAGGTACTGAGAGCTTTCTCGTAGGCTGGGGCTAGTGGAATCATATGGTGGGAGTGAAAGGCCTGAGCAACCTGGAGCTGCCGGGCAAAGATCTTTCTTGCCGTAAGGTTCTCCTTCAACTGGATAATGGCATCCTCATCTCCAGACAATGTCATGCTGGAAGGACTGTTAACAGCAGCGATGCAGACCTTTCCTTTGTAAGGTTCCAATTCCGCGAGGGCCTCCGCCTCGGTCAGTCCAACGGCCATCATGGAGCCACGAACGCTAGAATCACCATCGGCACCATTGGACATGTACAAACCTCTATAATAAGCGGCAATCATGGCATTGTCGAATGAAAGGATGCCTGCAGCATAAGCAGTGGCCATTTCACCTGAGGAGTGGCCAACGACAGCTGTCGGTTCAATACCCCAGCACTTCAACAGATCCAGAAGTGCCAATTGCAGAGCCGTACATATTGGTTGAGAGAATCGGGTCTGTCCCAGGCGAGTTGTTTCTTTTGAACGCAAGAGCTCTTCAACCACCGACCACTCAGGCCCATCCGGAAGACGTCGCAAGACAGCATCACATCTCTCGAGAGTCTGCTTGAAGAATGGTGATTGCTGGATCAGCTGTCTACCCATTGCAAACCACTGTCCACCCTGTCCCGTGAACACAAACCCCAGTCTTGGTTTTTCCTTGCTTGCAGAAGTCCAAGCAGCGGCCGGAGTGGGCTCAGTAAGGCCTTTCAGGACGCTTTCTCTGTCTTTTCCGATCACAAATGAGCGCTGCTGATGCATGGAACGCCGTGAAGAAAGACTATGGGCCAGGTCTGCGATCTCACAGTCCTGCCGTTCTTCAAGGTAGCTGGCGAAGTTGGCAGCAAGCATCTTCCCAGCTTTCTCTGAGTGAGAAGTCAACGGGATCAGGAAAGGTCTTTCGACGACCATCTGTGCCAGATTCTGCGGGAGCTCGACAGGCGTCAAAGGAAGACTTTCCGATGGCTGGTAAGCATCGAGGATGATGTGTGCATTGGTACCACCATATCCGAAGGAATTGATGCTGGCTCGTCGCAGTCCGTTCTTGCTGGGCCAATCGATCATTTCTTGAGGGACCCTGAGCTTCCATTCATCAAATTTGATTTCGGGATTGGGATTCTTGAAGTGCATATTTGGAGGAATCTTCCCAGACTCGAGGGCTAGTGTCGTCTTGATAATCCCGGCAAGCCCTGATGCTCCCTCAAGGTGTCCTATGTTGCTCTTGACTGAACCAACATACAGCGGTTCTTTTCGAGACGGCGCGAAGACCGCTCCGATCGCTCTGGTTTCAATAGGATCACCGCGAGCAGTACCTGTGCCGTGTGCTTCAAAATACTGAGTGTCTGCTGGATCGAGGCCCGCATTCTTGTAGGTCCTCCTGATAAGGTCCTCCTGGGCCTCAGAGGATGGAAGTGTGATACCCTGTTTGGTTCCGTCGTGATTGGCACCGGAAGCTCGCACAACAGCTCTGATCCTATCGCCATGCAGCTCCGCCTCGCTCTGGCGTTTCAATATGGCGGCGCAGATTCCTTCTCCCCGAACGTAACCACTCCCGGACGCATCGAATGTGCTGCAGCGTCCGTTAACTGAGAGCATTCCGAGATCGGTCATGGTGATGAAGATGTTAGGGTCGAAATGAAGGGCTGAGCCGACAACGATGGAGATATCACACTCGTGGTTGCGGAGAGATTGGTTGCCCAAGTGAAAGCACACCAACGAGGAGGAACACGCCGTGTCGATGGTAGCACTTGGGCCGTGCAGATTGTAGAAGTAGGAAATTCGGTTCGCCAAGATGGAATTGCCAGTTCCCGTCACGGTATACTTTGGGTAATACTCAAGATCCTTTGTGACCATGGCGTTATAGTCGTTCGTGAAACAACCGCAGAAAACTGAGGTTTGCGAACCGTTGATTTCCTCCAGGGTGATTCCGGCATCTTCGAGGGCTTCATAGACAACCTCGAGAAGGAGTCTCTGCTGAGGATCCATGGCCTCAGCTTCCTTCCCGGAGATACGAAAGAAGCCAGCATCGAATTCCCCAATGTCCTGGTCGAGGAAATAACCATACTTGCAGTTGGTCTAGAATAGAGTCAGCCAGAAAGTCGCCGGAATGGATCACTTCTAGTGATCTTACAGTCCCCTTGTTCGCCCCATCTGGATGATAGAATGCGTCGATATTGAATCTGTCCGGTGGCATCTTTTTACGCAGGTCTTTCTGCGTCTCTATATTCTTCCATAACTGGCTTGGATTCTGCGCACCAGGCACACGACACGCTAAGCCTACAATCACCGCCGGATCCGCCTCGGGCGGTGGAGAAGAGACAGAAGAGTCAGAGGCTCGACGGGAGAGGCTAAAATCGGAAGGGCTAGAAGCAGCCTCGGAGGGCCGGGACTGCGGAGAAGCCATTGTTGAGATAATTGTCGCGGGGATGAATTGCAGCAATTGGTTCGATATCAAAGTAAACTGAAACGGTCTGGTCGGTCTCAGAAAAAGCAGCCTGATGTGGAATACAAGGCAAGGCAAGCCTGCTGGGGGATTGGAATACTTTGTACTCTTTGATGGAGCCATCATAACCCAATGTACATCTCAGCCATACTCCCCACGACCACCGTTGGAGAGCTGGCGTGTGTCATCAAGGCCCCGGCCGCAGACGCCCATTATCGCAGCCGCGAAGGATAGCAGACCGAAATGGCCGTACAGGCACGGGGAGCACGGTTCCAATTTAGGATACATCGACAAGACGGAGATCGGATGGATCAAGAATGACGATCGGAGTAACGGCCTGAGTCCGCACGGGGACGGAGACTTCGTACGACCTTGGGGGAGCATCGCTTTCCGCCGTCGGGACAACTGCGGCTGCCGTGTCCCGGCTGCCAGTTCACCCGTGAATGTCGAGAACGCGCCCACTTAAGGGTTCATCGCCCAGACCTCAACCTTGCCAGACCTCGCCTGCTTCCATCGCCCTTGGCACAGAAATACGTCCTTTTCAACATGGACAGCCGCAGGCCAACCCTTGCCTTCTTCGGTGCAACAGGCGGCAGCACGATCTCGTGTCTTGCGCCTGCAGTGGAAGCTGGATACAAGTGCACTGCACGTGGGTCTCTCTCCATCCAGGTCCGTCCTTGGTTTTTCTAAGTTGGGCCGCTAAACGATCTGATCCTCACAGTGGCGCGCGACCCGTCGAAGCTCGAGAAGCTCCTGCGCGCGCGCGGAGTCTCAGAAGCAGCCATCTCGTCGAACCTCCAGATCACTGCTGGCAACGTCACGGACACTGATGCAGTCAGGAAGACGCTCATTCGCGACAATGCGACCGCCGACATTGTTATCTCGGGGATCGGCGGCAAGCTGCTCTTCGACAATCCCCTGAAGCCCACTTTGGATAACCCTACCATCTGCCAAGACGCTATCTCCACAATCATCCACGCGCTCCGCAGCCTTCCGGGACCCAAGCCCATTCTCGTGGCACTGAGCACAACCGGCATCAGCGACAAGAAGCGCGACTTGCCGATAGCGATGATGCCCATGTATCACTGGATGCTCAAGGTGCCACACAAGGACAAAAAGGTGATGGAGGCGCTCATACTGGAGGAGGTCAACCAGCCAGCCGCGGAGCGCGGGATCAGCAACTTCGTGATCGTGCGACCTAGTTTGTTGACGGACGGCCCCGGTCAGGGAGTGGACAAGATCAAGTATGGCACTGAGACTCGTCCGGCGGTCGGATACACGATCAGCAGGAATGATGTCGGCGCTTGGGTTTTCGAGAAGGTGGTCAAGAGTCCGGAGGAGGAGAGGAGCAAAGTTCTTGGGCAAATTGTCACGATTACCACCTAGTCTCAGTGGATGGCACGGCCGCATACTACGCGAGTAGAATAGATATCCCCGGTCGCTGTGGTCCTCTTTGATACTTGGCTGCCATTGTGATCATGTTTCAGTTCAGATACCTATTTCTTAGAAATAAAAGTAATGCTAGAGACTCTGAGAAAGAGCTAGAGAAAACGCTGAGCTGGAACATGCCAAAAAAACCGATGAAATGGGTACTACCTTCCACAAGCTGACCAAAGGAGAACGCCAAGCCATCATGCTGTCAGCACTACTATATACTTACTCCACAGAACCTAAGATACACAGATTGTAGACAAACCAAAACCACAATTCTCTCGTCTAGGATAGTCCTGAATGAAACCGGAATAGAGTGCCTTCGCCAACACCAGTTTCTCCTCTTGTCCTCTTCCAGGGTCGGTCATCGCTTTGGTCGGCATCGCTCGGCACGGTGGGGATGCCGAAGTTCAGGAACAGGTTCGGCCCGAAGAGCCCGTCTTGGCCGGCGCCGTCGTAGCCCGCGTTATCTTCGACCGACCCGCTCTTCCGTTTGACACCGTGTCTTTCGCCCGCGAAGCCCGTCGCCATGTCTTTCGAGGTGTAAACCTCGTCGCCTGTGGCGTTCATAATGCCACTTGTGAATCCTGTCCAGAAACCTGGTTGGTGTGCGGGATCGAGAGGCTCTTGAAACTGCTGCGCCAGGGCTTCCTCGTCCAGGAAAGGCATCTCATCCCCTGACCCCATGATGGCACCGTTCATCGGCAGGATAGTGTTGTCAAAGAGCAGCGGACTTAGTCCTTCCAGCTCTAAAGACCCGAAAGGTTGCTGAGGCGGGGAATCCGCCGAGCTGCCACTGGTGGTTCCAGTCGACAAGCCATGGAGAAGTGAGTCGTCCGTCGATGGACAGGATCCAACACGCACATTTTGACTATTTCCCGGACCGCTTAACTCCTCGAGGCGCTTGCGCACGCTTTTCAATTGCTTCTTGACGGCCCTCCACCGCCTGTCTTGCAGCAAGATGTCGTTTTTGAAAAGTTTGTGCATTGAAAACGCCAGCTCCAGCAACTGAGGAATGCTGTCCAGCAGAATCCGGCCCTCGGCTTCCGTCCCTTGCCGGAAGCGTGTGCAGAAATGATCCATCGCCCGCCCGCAGGCGTCCAGACCTAGGACATAAGAGTGGGGAAATGGGGAAGGGGAGCCTGTCACGATTGGCCCTGTGGTTTGGTGCGTTTCCTTGCCTATCGGAAATATACTCAGTAGCTCCTCAGCGGACGTGATGAAGTCTTCCATCAGCTTTTCAGTGACTACAGTTTCTTTTCGGTGTCCTTCTGAGCGAGGGAAGAGCAGATGTATAAGCATGGTGTGATACACTGTTCGCATCAACGCCTGTGATGTGGTATCCTCAACCTTTGTCTTTATGAGTCCGATTATGTGGAGGAGGACATCTCGGGCATCTGCACACAGGTTGGCAATGCCAGTCTGGCGCATATGCAAGCTACGGAGCCTTTGGAGAAGCATTGCTTGCCACGACAGGCTCTGTAGAGGTACCGGCTCTTCTTGCTGTTGAGGGTACGTGGCGTATAGATGAGCCGCTGTTGAAGTGACATGACTAAGGAGCCACACTTCACGAATGGTGGCCGATTGCTTTCGCAATGTTGACAAGTTATCTGCAGCCTTGTCGAGTTTGATCAGCACCGATGAGTCTTCGTCCATTGGGGGAAACACGCTGAGGACTGTAGCCGGCAATAGGTCGGAGAAAGGCATGTCCATCTGAATAAATGACCATAGTGTGAGCGAGAAGGTCATCCACCAGATGTTCTTGATCATTTCTTCTTCCACCTCCCCCACGTCGATTCCATTTATACGACTCAACCCTGTATGAGGTGTCTCGAGGATGCGGTTCTTTAACTTCGTGATCACCCGACCTGCGTAACCGATGTAGCAGGCGGCCCGGCGAATCTTAGAGAGACATGTGTTATGCCAACCGAGGAGCATTAAGGCCTGTGCCGTAGAAAGGCCGGCCTGCTGCGCTGAACGTCCTCTGAGACGTGCACCGGCCCAGTCAAACAGCCTCTTCCCTCGAGCACGGGACGCTTCGTCCTCAGCAACAAAATGGGCATCAGCAAGAATGGTAGCGAGCAGTATCTCGTCATGAGTGTTGCTTCGGAGGGCGCGAAGGAGTAGAGTCTTCGAGATTAGCCCTGACAATGGATGGACGGTAAACCACACGTCGATCAGCTGAGTTGTACGGTGGCTGTCGTACTCTGCCAGGGGATTATCCCCCGGTGGCTCTGCTTCAAACATTGTCGGAGTGCGATCTCGAGCCATGTTGGTGGCAAAGAATCTTCCTTCGTCGCCAAAGAAGGGCTGACAACCGAGATTCCCGAACTTGGTGACGACCGTTTCCACTAGATCCTGAGTCAGCAGAGACAGGAGCCCGCGGTAACTTAAGTGGCCGCGAGGACTGTTGGCGGGATGTTGTGAAAGACTGTCTGTGGTTCTCAACCGCTCGCGCTCGCCGGAGACTCTCTGGCAGAAGGCTGCCAATCTCTCCTGGTAGGCGTTCATTTTGGGTACATTGGGTTCGCCGCCAAAATTCTCCTTGAACATCGTCTCCAGCTCAGCAGCGACACTGCCAGCTGCATCTATGTCCGTTCTTTGCATATCATCGTGAGGAAAGCTCTCTTTTGGAGAATCTGACCGAGAAACTGACCGAGTGGAGAGTCCATCATTCCCGGTGAGTCCTCCACTTGAGTGGAAGTATTCTCCTTCGACTGTCCTTGGAATGGCCGATTGTGCTGTGCGAGAGTTGCCTCTTGGTCGTCCTTTAGAGGCTTCCAGGTCGTAGACGCACTCGATGTTTCGCTCGCGGCATGCATTGCAAATGCTCTCACCGGAGCAGCGGATCTTCCGGGACCGACAAAAGTGGCAGCTTCGTCGCAAGTTTGGTTTTCGTGTCGTCGTTTCCATGACTCTCTGTCTGGGTGAGAACGATGTTCAAAGAGGCCTTCCTGGCCGTATGGATTCACGACGATCCCTAGGCCCTTATCTAACAACGAGCTCTTCGAGACTTTGCAGTCACGTAATGAAACGAGAAGAGGGCCCTAGTTATGGAGGGTGCAGCGCTAGGTAGGGCTGCGTACACAGAATATACGAGTGATTCGAGCAGCACATAGTACGAGCATATGTGGATGAAAAATGGTGGGTTGTCCTGCACCCCACCAGGGCCCCCAGTTTGATGAGCCACGAGTAGAATTTCAAGCTGGCAGAGTCAGAGCTTGATTCGACACCGGGTACAGCTGCTTCATGCCACGATTAGGGTCCGCTGGAGGATCTATTCATAGTGATTCCCAGGGCCATCAGCGTTCCGAAACACGGCCAAACCCCACTGACAAACCGAGCCAAGACGTAATTAACTCATGGAGAGGTCCCCGTTGAGGTTAAATCCAAGGCTCCTCAGCGGGCTCTCGTCCGTCGGGGCCCTCCGTACGCTGGCGGCATGATGCCCCTGGCGATGACTGTTGATCTGCAGCCGCTTCAGCGCCTCGCGCTTTGCCTTCCGGGCATTGCCTGGCGAGAGGTCGCGCAAGCAGCAAGCTTACTCAGGCGGCGAGCTGTGTGAGATTGGAGTATCAACTTCCGCTGGCCACATGGGCTGTGCCTGGATGATACCGAGTCGGAGCTGATTGATGACGGCTCTTGTTCGGGGAATTGGGGCGGAATACGTCAGAACCCTAGCAGGCCGTTTATCAGCAACCATCAGCTTGCCGATCACTCCAGAAAACGAATGGTAACTGCGCAGTACGTGTGTACCGTACAGAGTACATACACCAGACGGAGACATCGAGTGGAGTTGCCTGATCTGACGATATCTGGCCAAGCTGACGAGCGTGCCCCAGGGAGTCTTGGACACAGCAGCCAAAATCCCGCCGTGGGGGCATCCTTGAGCACATACTGCGACAGGTGTAGGTTAGGAGGTATGTGAAGGCGTCCACGTCGAAGAAGGTTGGGTGCATCAACACGCCCTTCCGCCAAGTTCAACCCCCGCGCACCCCCGTTCCCGCATGCCATTGGGCCAGGCGATTCTTTTTGTCCCGCAGAATCCCCGCCTAGGCTTCTTTTTTGCTTCCTACACACCTTCCCTACATCAGGTATGAGATACACAGCATACGGCCAGACAGTTCCAAGCCAGATAGAGGAGCCTGAATTCCGGACCAGCATCATCCGTTCATGCTGCTCTCGGTGCGCACGGCCTGCCTGATGATCAGGTATTTGACGCAGCAGCCTTGGATGGCTCTCACGAAATACTACAAACCCCAGACGGCAGAGTTACTCAGCAACGTCTTGTCCTTGACCGGGCAGTCCATGTCTGCGACCATGGAGCCGGGGAAACTCGAGGCCCCGCCTCCGTAATCATCCCATTTCCCGATTCAGTGCCGCCCTGCTCGGGGACAGAGGACTTGGGATCGGGCGGATCCCTGGCGATTCTGCCGAACGACGAGATATTGCTACTTGGGTATTGGCTGCAGAGATACGACTGCATCTTCCTCAGCTCGGTTTATATATAGCTGGTACTGTACATCTATTGGCGGTTCATCTCATCTGTATATCTAGGACTTAGACGGATTCCACGGAGATTTAATCACCCTCCCACGGCTGCATACATACAAGGCACATGGCACGTATGTGAAGCATGATCCTGACACGATACAGTACATCTCACAAAAGGCCAAACCTCCGAACCAAGGTTGTGTAACCATCGGCGTGAGACGGGACTGAGTCGTAGTGGGCCCTCGGCATCGACCACCCGACTTTTGTCATCGCATCACCTCACAACCTAGCTTCCAGCCACGCAATAATCTCTAGAGTTAGGTAAGCGATAACGTTAGATGGAAACCGAAGATAAACCTCAAACACGGAACATCCTGGATCCGGACCTGGAACTGGCACGCCTGAAGAGCGGCAACATTTATCGGCGGCAATAATCACCCCGAAGAAATGGAATGGGGATGATGACATGCGTACTACATACCTACATACATACACACATCCTGGGTCACTTAACTTTTCTCCGCAGCAGCGGGCAGCGGAACCGAGCGGAACCCTTAAACCGTCAGTTCGAACCGTCATCATGTACAGAACCAGGGGTCGGGGGTTGTAGAAGCTCTGTGCTGCGTAGCTCTGTGACATGATGTGATGTTTCAAGTAGGTTGCGACCACCATGCTACGAGCCATGGCATGCGACACGCCACGCGAGGAGGCGGGATGTCGTGAATTGATGGATTGCAGAACGTAGTAGTGGTATGGACTAGTAGGGAGCAAGGGACAGGTCGGAATATTAGGGCTGAACCGCAACGGAAAAAGTTCATAAATGGTATTAGAAGCCACCCGAACTCAGCACATGAGTCCCTTACATGGGTAGGAACTAAATTACTCCATGGACCTTGGTATCTGAGTATGGTACTTAATCATAAGAAACTCCAATACCTAGATGCTGTGCTTAGTCGCAGGCTAGGTAGGTATGTACGACGATATCCAAATGCAAAATGCTTATTTTTAGTCCCCACTGAACTACTACCTATCTAGGTACATAAATAGTTACAGTCCCTGGAATCTACCAACTATGTATGTAGCTTATATTAAGTACAGTACTTTACTAACCGGGCACATATGCCCTATGTTCGGAGCACGTCTGCGATGTACATGTACAGTATTCATGCATAGATTGGAAACGGGGTTGCAGCTAGTAAGCAGGTACATGTACAGTCCCTCAGTTAGCAGTGGGCTAGTGCTGAATAGCATGAAGACCTGTGCAATAATATGTCCACGGATGTACGGGGTATATTGATAGGTGGTACCTAGGAGGTAGGTACTGGATGCAGGGACTCTACAGCACGATGTACAGTACGTTATCCCCTTGCTGCCGAAATTGGGACCTCCTATATGTTGAGAATACTGTGGTAGTGAGGCTCTACTTAGTGGTAATCTTTTGTTATTAGTTTTTGGTATTATCGCCTGGAAGTCTTAGGGGTAGTCATAACTAAAACTTAGGTAAGACTTAGTGGCCTTCTTAAGTAGACCTTAACTAAACTGTTACAATACCTTAGAAACACAATATGTGATCCGCGGGAGGTCCCAGTTTCGGCAGCAAGTGGATATAGCACATCATTGCTAACGGTTTATAATAGTACAGGACCCTACTCCGTAAATCAAAACGAGGATCCGAAATGATATAATTGGATACTAGATGCCATGCCCTGCAGGCACGCTTCTAGAGAACAGAATAATTGAACAACGACCTGGCATGATATGATACGATATGGTGTGATGATATATTTAGATACATCCGAAACAAAAGAAAAGGTACTGCACTTGCTTGTGACGCACGTGGCCGTGATATAGATCGATGATCGATCGGCGCGATTTTCTCCCCGGTTCAGAACTTAACTCCAGATTTCACATCTTGATTGGTCAATCCTCCGCCCGGCTAATCATCGGGAGTCGGCCCCGGCCGCTGGGTCCCGTCTCAACTGCCCAACCGACCGGTTAGCCTATCACATCTATCATATCTGGGGATGTAAATAAGAGGGATAAGGTACTACGTACAGCCTTAACGGTGGGTTGATGCCCGTATAGCCACCGCAGCGCCCATCTCCAGCCCCAGATCGGCATGTAGGCGTATACCAATTTCCGCACGATAGGCCCCAGCCCGTAGGGCAGGCGGGCCGTGTGCAGCTTTGCGTAGTTGCTGGAGAACGAGACCAGGTCCTTGGCGCGTCCTTCGCGGAGAGTGCGGTACTCCTGGAGGGCGTCCGCCAGGGAAGACTGTTCGGCATCTTGCCGGTTCGCGAAATAGGCGTGCAGGACGTTGGCGAGTTCGGTGGCATCTTCGATGGCTTGGCAGGCACCCTGCAAAATCGACGTCAATCTCCCGCTGGCTACATAACGGGCAGGAAGGGGAGTTTTCTAGACTTGCCTGACCAAAGAATGAGGTCATTGAATGCGCAGCTGCAGTAAAAGAAACGTCAGCTATCAGCCAAGAAAACTAAAAGAGAAGGGAATGTGAAGAGCATGAAGCAGATTGTAGCAAAGTCAGCTTGCTTGTTTTCTGAGGGGGCCATCCAATGTGGTCACCAAATAAGCAGTTTGGCGGTGGTTCAGAGGCTTGTCTTCAAAATCTGGAGGCAACGTATGCCTTTCACATTTACCCATTACTATTAAGTACGCCGGCCCAATCGCTTGATCACCCACAGAGACTGCAGAAAATGCTATAAGCTTGTGTTACTGTACGTACCGTCGCCCAGCAAAGCCACACGGCCGTACGCCATGGCAGGAAAGTCAGTCTCTTCGAACACGTTGCTCGCGATCACGCGTTCCGACTTATCCACAACTGTGAACTATTATTAGCCTGGGAGCTGACTCCCGTCGCGAGGACATCATATCATACTGTCGCGGAAGCGCCCGGTCTTTGCGAATGGATGGAAGTGATCTCCATAGACGGAGTTGATCGTGTCGCGGTTGACTCCTTTCCAAACCGACCGATCTGGCTGGCCCTGCTGGGGCCCGGCCGCCTGCATAAATCAGCGTCTGGCAGCCATGCGAAAACAGTAACTGAGGGATTTTTCTCGAAGGGACAATAGTAACCAAGCGATGGCCCTCGGTCCTACCTTGACGCCGATATACCACTGCCGGTTATCCTTGCACGGCCATGTGGTCAGGATCGTGTTGTCGAAGAGCAGCCAGTTTGCGACCCCAATCTCGGCGGGTCCCAGGTTCGTCAGAGGCGCCGTATAGCCCGACATATGCACGCGGCCCGTGAAGCGGATGGTGTTGACGGAATCGAGGCCGGCCTGGCGAGCGAGGATCCTCCGCGTGGCAGAACGAATCCCATCAGCGCCCACGGCAGCCTCACCCACCAGCGAACGCCCGTCAGAAAGCTTGACTGTGACGCCCGGCTGCGTCGGATCGTCGACGATATCCGTCACGTCGGCATCTAGCAGGACGGCGTCACTCCCGCCCGCGGCGGCGTACAGCAGGTGGTGGAACTGGTGCCGCTCGATCGAGTAGACGGGGTAGCCAAACGTCGGTTCGAGCCACTCGAAGTCGATCTCGCTCCATTTGGTCCTGTTGCGGTGTACCTGGATCTTCCTGAGCCGTTGACCTTCCTCGACGATGCTGCGATAGATGCCCAGCTGGTCTAGCACGCGCAGGGCGTTCGGGGCCAGCGAGATTCCGGCCCCAACAGGCGTGAGCTCCTTCGTGCGTTCCAAGACCTTGCAAGAGATGCCGATCTTCCTGCAGATAGCCGCCAGGGTCAGGCCACCGATGCCACCGCCAATGATCAGGACCTGCGCGTCAAGGTGTGGTGGTTGCTGGGAAGCCATTGCTGAGCAGAACCTGGATGTGGTAAGCAAGGCAGGGCTGGCAACGACGAGCAAAGAATAATCACTGAGAAATGGTGATTCCCTTCCATCGTGACGTTTCATCCAGCGATTAGTTGTCCTGTATGATCGTATAAAACTCAGGCCATCGACCGCTCGGATGCAAACGTGATCGTGTTTAGGGGAACCCGCCCGATGGCCTCTGGAAAGCTCCGCTGCTGCGCTCCGCCATATACCTCCGCCGGCGCGCGGAGACGGTCGTACGGCGGGAGCTTCACGACGGAGGCAGGAGGGTCGAGAGAGGAAAATCCTCGTTTGCGAGGCTGTTTCCCAAAGGCATATCCTCGTGTCTCCCTTCAGAGAGGAGAGAGTCATTGCTGGGAGCTTATCGGCTATCTACTTGCTACTATGTAAATACCGACTAGTAGTGTGCAGATTCCTCCAGGGCTACCGAGGTACCTACTTATGTAGGGAGATAGTAAACTTCTACATACCGGGTATGTATGCATGTCTGTACCAGTGACCTTGCATGGCAGATACCCATAGCACAAATCCAGAGGAACGAATGGCCTCTACTCCATGCATAGAAGATCTCTTTTCTCGATTCCGTGCATACCAGGCGCGCCATTCTGCCCACGTTATGTTATGAATCATCAACCTTTTCTGTCCGTACGGCACTTATATTATTCTTATCACTATAAATATATTTTTTCTATTTATTTCGAGACACATTCTGACTCAGATATATAGACATGTATAGATTAGTACCTTAGATAGGTACCTCAGGTATGTAATGTACTGTACATAGACATTGTCATGTTGAACCATCTCCGACATCCAACCGGCCGACGGGGAAAACAGAACCACCAAATCTTCACAGGATCTCTGCATCAGCGGGTGGATACGGACAGCGTCCCATGTCCTCCACTGGGTTCATGGCTGCCATGTGGCTGTCTTGCTGTAACTTGGGTGGCGTTTCGCATGCGCGTCAGAGCTTGGATCGTCACGCGGGGATGGAGCTGACAAAATACATCCATCTATATACATTCTGTGCAGTGTAGACCCTGCTGAAACGTGATGTGTCAGATTTATTTACTGACTGCCGTAGCATCTGAAGTGATGACATGCTCCGCAGGTATGAGATATGTATAGTATCAATTCCATCCTGGAAGAATATATTCACAAAATGCCCAAGAATCGGATTTGTTTTTCTTGTGCACCGCCCCATTGTCCCGGAACTAATGGGATGATTCTCCCATGATGCCATTCATGCAGTGGTATGAATGGGTCAGTTACTCAGCCATCATGTACACGTCTGCATCTGTCTGTTGACTCGGACAATAGACGTATCAACCCACGGTGCAATGTTCCGCATTGAGATACCGACCACGTGGCGCGGGGATCTCCCTTCTCTGGGCTGACTAGAAATCTAATGAATTTCATCATTCAGCCCCGAGCCGGGACACTTGAATTGACAAGCGGTGTCATACGGGGAAAAAAAAGGGCTATGTGGACATCAGGACCTGCTGCTCTGTAACCTGTTGAGACTGTGCGACTTTTCTGTCCCATCCTCATCCCGGTTAGAATGCGTCATTTGTGAAGAGATTTTTTCTTTATTTCTTTGTTTGAATATCGTCAAGTTTGTGACTGAAGTTTCGGAGTCTAGAAAAAATTGGAGGGAATCCATTCCGCTTCCGAGTAGTTGTTCACTATTGAGTTTTAATTATACATGATGCAGCTAGAAGTTATATGCACGGTACATGCCTTCTAACCTTGGAATTATATACTGTATGCATCCAGTGTACCCGCGCGTAGGTAGATACCTATGCATTATAATGTACATGTACATACATCAAGCAGATCCCGTCGATCAACCTTGATCATCCCAACGTCGCAACACCAGACCGAGTCCCGAACAAGTGTATGTATGTTAGGTGCCTAGGTATCTATCTAATGCTTCCTCGGGAACGCATGGAAGAACTCTCTGCATCAAGCTCTCTATTACTACGTACCTGCCTAATGACGTAAATATCTCCAGGCATACTACTAAATACAATAGATGAATCGATGAACATATTGCTCCAGCAACGAACAAGGTTGCGCACCCGACCGCATCTGTGATCCTCAGAAAGGCTCATTGTTTGTTGTACAGCGTCGATAAGACTAAATGGGTTACGTAGCTAGGATGTTATATCTGTCTATTTGGACTTGAAAGGTGATCGAGGATCGTCCGATTATAATGCGATGGAAATGGGTTGCGGGGTAATCGATCTATCTTTTATCCCCGCTTTCTGCTAAAGAAGTCTATGGGCTCGTGGTTTTGGTAGCTGTTGTGCGTAACATGATAGTCATATTGTATTGCGTATGCGGATCTCCCTACGGACTAGCTTGACAAACGGTGAAACGTTGCCGAGCTAGATAGGGAGGATGATCTCTGAGTAGTACACGGGGTTATAGTTCGTGATCCCACACGGAATTCGTTTCAGGTTTCCCCTGTTCTCGTGCAACGTGTTATATATAAGTACCTATATCGAATCTATCCAACTGTACTGTGTACTTCTACACAAGTTCACTGAGGCAGGCACCTTGCCTTACCATTTCACATCGGCAATGCCCACCTTTAGCTTCTCGAAATCGAATATGATATACTTGTCCTTGGAGAAGGTCTCCCCGAAGTTCCCGATGACCATGTCTCCATATCCTAGCGTCCGAACGTTAAGGACGCACACCCCGCCGCCAAGATCATCAACGTAGTTCGAAGGTTTAATCTCCCACACCTTGTCCGACCCGAGGAATTCATACTTCAGGGGTGGCAGCTGCTCGATCTTGCCGCAATCGATCTGGTAGAATGACTGGTTCCCGTTATTCGGTGGGTTCTGGAGGGTAATTGGCGTCGCACCGCTAAGGTCAATCAATCGCTGGTAGGCGTTGACCGACATGGGAGCGCCACGCCCGTAGCTCGCGTGGTCAAAAACCGCCCCGGCCCCGACCGTCTTGTTCAATTGTTGTTCCTCATCGCCCAGGCAGAACCGGGTCAGGTTCAGGGTCCAGTAATTGTAGACGGCCGGGCTGTAGACAAAATCGACCACATTGACTTCGGGGAAATCGATGACGTCGTACCAGATCACGTCGCCCTTGACCAAGCTGCGGTTATAGCCTCCAAGGATCTGTATACCATCATAACCACCGCATGTAGTTTTGTTACTATCTGCACATCCATCGTAGCAATAGTGGAAAGCTACAAGTGGTTCTGGCCAAGCACCGGCGCGCCAAGCTTGATAGAAAGGGGACTGTATAGAACCTACGATGCCATATTAGCAAAGCTTGGCTAAACCCATAGACAAGAGTGATACGTACTGTTGTCACCCTTGAAAACTGGAGAGAGCCCATATACGCCAGCAAAAGGATAGGCCATGTCCGTGTTGTCGAATTGAAAGTCTGCGGCCTGTATCGTCATACGGACACTGCTAGGCCCAACGGTTACGATATCGGAGGCCACATCGATGTGCAAATCCTCATAAAAGTAGAAATGATTTGGATTCCATACAAGATCCGAAAAGTGAGCGGTCAAGTTTCGAAAGGTGAACGAACGCGTCTGATTAAAGAATGTCTGTTGCTTCGCGAGGCATGAGTAGGTGGCACCGGAATTACCACGACACAAAGTCGTCAGGATGTACTGTCCAATCCAAGTCCAGTCGACAAAGACGTCGAGTCTCTGCGGTGGTGTTCCAATCGATATCTCTGTCACGAATCCGTACGGTGTCCATGTCAAGGGCATGTCATAACTTCGGCCTTTGTGGGGGTTCTGCGTTGCTGGAATCGCCAAAGCCAGAGGACCGACTGAGGCTAGAAGGAGAGTATAAACAAGTATAGGTGACACCATTGCGTATGACTATACTAACGATTGGATGCTATATATGCGCTGTACACTGCACCTCGGGAACCAACAGCTTTTCAGATCTGCTGGGTGGGGATCATAATGAACGTTCCACGGCATCGAGTCGTTTATGTATTCGATCGATGGTTGGAAAGAACTGTCCAGACTTGCGTTCGCCATAATTCTCTTCCACTCATGTTCTTGGATGCGTGAGAAAGTCTCCGTCACCCTCAACGCTTTGTCTTCCGTAACAGTCCGTTGTAGGACATTGTTCCGTGCGAGAGCGGAGCATGGCGGTGGCCTCGCAACCACCGTTCTTCAACGGAACAGGGAAATGGTCGAGGCCAATCGCCTAATGTCAAAGACCTCCGGTCTTTAGCTTCTATGTACAGTAGGTCGATAATCTCAAGGACATGAGGTTCCCACATGGAAGATGGCGCTTCGAATCGTTCTCTTTTGTTCCCGTCTATCTCCCCGACATGTCCGCTCCAATCTGCCTTGTTTAATGACGCCACCAGGGTTATACACCTGATCGAAGGCCATGGAGACAATTGTACACATTCAGGGCAATACTGCCTCGCCTCTGACGCCATTGTTCTTGGTTCATGCCGTTTCAGGACTTGCCCTTCCATACTTCTCCCTGGGCAGTCTCAGTGCTGAAGACCATGGGCCAGAGAAGTCTCGTCCGGTGTATGGCATCACGTCGCCACTCTACTCCTGCAGAACATATCGGATGCCAAATTCGCTGGACGAAATTGCGCGTCAGTATGTTTCCGCAATTCAACGTGAAGTGCAACCGGTTGGACCCTACCTGCTTGGAGGCTGGTCCTTGGGAGGAATGATCGCTGTCAAAATGGCAGATATCCTTCAATCCCAGGGGGAAAAGGTCCTTCACGTCATCATGATCGACTCCGTCAATCCTGAATATTATCCGCCTTTTATCGATGAAGCGGAACACGAGGCAATTGCAGACATGGTTTACTCCAACGTGGCCAAGAAAATGAATCTGCCAGACTTCTCCGACTCCGATGACATGTCAACGGATGCAGACGAAGAGGACGACGACGATGGCGTCCAACTCAATGCACTACTTTTGAGGATGCGGAAACACATATGGAGCAGCACACGCATAATCTCCAGAACCGAACCAGGCCAGCTTTTGGACGGAAAGTGCAATACAGCTGTGACTCTCATCAAATGCACCTCACTGGCACCGGTAGTGCCGGCGCTGCGCCTGGAAAGAAAGGCCTTTATCCGGAAGTGTTTTCTGCATCCGCACCTGCGATGGAGATCTAGGCAGTTCAATCGATTCCGGACGGTTCTGTTCAATGCGCAACATGACGATGTCTTCGACCCGCAGCATTCAGGCCCATTGACAGTTGTTCTTCGAAATATTCTTGCAAATGTGTGAATTTGTATTGAAGTCACTCCTTTCTCCCTCTTTTGCTGGTGCGGCCTTTTTCGTGTTCTTACCTGAGTACTGTACAATGTTCAGCATATCTGGTCAAAAGATATCTTTTTTTGTTTTGTTTTGATGATATACAATACAGAAGTGGAAAATCTTATGGATAAGCTGTTCAAGCGCGATATTTACATTCTTTTCTCTATTTCGACGAATATATACTTTGATCAGTAGGCATGTTCCTAAACAAGACCATCTCCACTGCCAAAGTGAAGCAAATAAATGCCTGATCCAGTAAAGTAATCTCACAATTAGAGCATATAATATCAATATGTTCTAAACTTCCCCCACCCCCCCCGGGAAAAAAAGGATAACCATAAACCATATAACCAGTTCTATCAGAGTTATTCAAAGTCACGTATACAACCATGGATTTTTTTTTCGTCCTATTCCTCCAGGAAGTGGAAATTTTTGACGTGAAGTGATAATTGCCTGACAAAAGGAAATGACCGTGGTAAAGCCTCCGCATTGACAATAATCTATTCCAACTCGAGGCTTGAGATAGCCAGTTCTCTTTTATTTAACTGTCCCTATTTCCTCACGGCATTTTATGGCCACTGACGCGTCCCCCTTAAGCCACGGACTACCGATCTTTGTAAAATCCAGCTGTGAAAAGTCATTTGGCGGACCACGAGTTCCCCATTCCACGTTGTAATTTTTAACCAAAGTTGAAATCATTTCACGTGCGATAATGCCAGCCATGTTTTCGCCAGGGCACCGGTGTGAGCCAGCACCAAACTGAAGAAAGGCTACACCTTTAGTGGTGTTCAACTGTTCAGGTAATTCGCCCTGTCTGAGCCATCGTTCTGGATCCCACTCCTCTGGATGACTGTAGATAGTGGGATCATGGTGAGTCAGATAAGGCGAGATGGAGACAACCCAGCCTCTTGGAATAGATAGGTTGGAATCTGGAAGTTGCACCTGCCTGCGGGCTAGACGAAGCATATTGACACCGGAGTACCGACGTCCAGTCTCTTTCAAGTACGCCACAAGGTGCGGAGATTTGTGAATGTTAGGGCATGCAGACAGCGCTTCGCGAAGCATGTTCATATGAGTTGGAGATCTGATGAGCTGCAAATAAGTGTCAAATGAGAGGAAAAAACATATGGAGAAATTTGGTGCAGGTCATACCTCGATGATCGTCCACGCGATACTTGCCACAGTACTTGTATGAGCAGCGAACATCAGAAGAGTGTGGTGGGCGGGGTAAAATTCCTTGAGATAAGCCGTCGTCTTATCGTTTAGTGTGAAAGAGATATAGTCCAGAGCGTTGTCCCACTGCTCCGCATTCAGCTCCCTTTCCTTCAACCTCTCATGGAATATCTCAGCGACCCTATCCCGGCATTTTCCCAGCCGTCGTGCTGGAGGATGCGGGACCCAGTCGGGGAATAGAAAGTTGAATGGATGCCCAATGTCCGCTTCCATACGGTGTAGCAAGTCGTAGAGCTCGTCGAGGTTGTTGTCGTAGAAATCCTGTCCCATGAGGCATCGAACGATGACCTTGTGCGCAAACTTGGAGACCTCCTCGAACAGCTCAATATCAGGTTTGGAGGCCCAGTTACGGAGCGACTTTTCTGATTCCTCCGCTGCAATCTTGGTGTAATGATCCAGAGCCACAGTCCGATTGATGCCACGGTTGAGAGAGCTGACCAGCCTCTTCAGGTGAGCGAAATAGCCTGGGATCACGACCTTGTTTAGGAAAAGGCCCTAATAGCTCATTAGAACATCGAGTAGAATGGAGCATGAAGGACAACCTACCATGCCGTCTCCAAATGACCAGACTTCTTCTCTTGTGTCGAGATACATCTTGTTCATCTCGGTGCCTCTTAAGAATACAATATTGTTTAGAATCATGTTGATACGAAAAACCTGGCCACATTTAACTGTTGCTCGTCTGACAAAGTCGACAGGGTCTTTGCCATATCCCAGAGCATCGCCGATGAACGGCAAGCCGATGTTCGGACTCGGAATACTCTTGCGTAGAAACCTTCGGTAAAGGAAGATTGAGATTATAACAAACAAGAAGAGAGAAAGGACTGTACTCTTCAGAGAGGACAGAGTAGTTTCTGTAATGGTTCTAACTGTCAACTGTAACATTGTAAAGTGCTGGAGTAATAATGGGTTGTACTATTGTACTGTGTACCTAGGGGTATTTTTGTCTTTGGCTCTTTGGCGCTCCGGACTAGCAACAACTGTATTCCACCGTCCCCGCTGGGCTGAGCATTCAGTTATAATAGCAACATATCTTGGGCCCTATTTTCACCGACTGGCCGGGGAATTGGTGTCACACTGCAATGCATTGTTACAGAGCGCCCGTCGGTCCGTTGCACAGCGGAGGGTTTCTTGACGCCGTCCTATCACGTCGGAGCAAAGCAAGTACCGAAACGTAGCAAGTCGGACACAATCAGCACATGGAATTTTTAGTTCCGAATTGTTTGTGTTCCCTTTTATTGTAGATTGCCTCCTTCGAGCATGTTAGGATTTTGAGCAACAACATACGATGTACTTCATGCCTTTGACGCCCCCATCCGGCCAGCATTCGAAATGGATAGGAGCCGGAGCCGAAGCAGAGTTGAAAAGCCAATATTACCGGATCTGCCTGTTTTCCGACCATTGAGCTTCTATTATCCTGGCCAGGATGATGGGATCCAGATCGAGAAGCCTTCACTGGCTCACCTCCGCCCGAGGTCGTCGTACTCTTCTTCTGAGACGCTGCTGCCGGACCGGTTCTCCGGAATCGACCTTTTCGATTCACAAAGGCCAATAATACTGGATTTCCCGTTATTCTACCCTTCGCCACAGGAAACTCTTTTACAGCAGGGTCACCCATCTGAGATGAACAGAATTGAGAATGAAAGGCCTCCCGACGGCGGTATACGAGCATGGCTTGTGGTCCTCGGTGGCTTCCTGGCATATTTTGCAACCTTCGGTATGCACAATGGTTATACTTCCCATGAGGTGTAGGACAGCGTTAATCAGAAAATCCAGGCTTGCTCAACACTTTTGGTACCTTTCAAGCATACTATCAAACGAAAATGCTATCGCACACATCTGGCAGTGTAATATCATGGATTGGTTCCTCGCAAGTATCTTTTCCCTTCAACAACGGTGAGGTCAATTCTAAACAATATACAGACTTTCATCCTTTTCATAAGTGGCTTGATAATTGGGCCCATGTACGATAGATACGGCGCCACTCGCCTTGTTGTCCCTGGAACACTCATTCACGTGCTCTCTTTGATGCTCACGAGCCTTGCAACAAAATATTACCAATTAATGCTTGCTCAGGGAATAATGTTTGGTATCGGAAATGCACTGATGTACGGATACCCGGTCAATGGAACTTCCTGGTTTTATACATGCTGAAAAGTTGCTATAGCTTCTACCCGACCATATCAGCAGTTTCCCAGTGGTTCAGCAGACGTCTTGGTCTTGCTCTCGGCATAGCCGTTGCGGGTTCTTCACTAGGCGGGATATGTTGGCCATTGCTGGTACAATATCTGCTAGACACGATAGGCTTTGGATGGGCATTGCGGACTTCCGGCTTCATTTGCATTGGCCTTCTCGTACCTGCCTGCATCCTGATCGTATCAAGAACGTCTTCGACTTCAAAATCCGATCAAAATCAGCCGCCAAAATTGGATTTTGTGGGCATACTAAAGGACTTGAAATATGTCGTGTTTTGTGCAGGGATGTTCCTTATCTTATGGGGGATGTTCATTCCCTTCTTCTATTTGCCGATTTATGGCCAACATTATGGAATGAGCGAAAGCAAGGCCAACGATCTACTTTCATACCTGAACGCGGGATCCTTCGTGGCCCGAATCATCACCGGGAGTATGGCGGACAGATTTGGCAGGTTAATTGCTCTCTAAGATTGCGAATCGTTCTCTGCTGACCGAAGTCGTTCTCAGATTCAACATGACCTTTGTTTCTGCGCTAATTTGTGGGATTTTACTTTTCAGTCTCTATGGAATAAAGACCCCTCCCGCAATAATCTCATTCTCCATTCTCTACGGAATATCTTCTGGCGGCCTGATTTCACTTCAATCAGCGTGTGTGGCTCAGATCACCCCTGATACAAGGACCATTGGTATCAGAATTGGAATCATGATGGCCATCTGTTCGTTTGGGTATGTTCAATTTAACCTGGCCTCTATCATGCGAAACCTTGATATCTTTTATTCGACTAACAGTCCTTGCTTCAGGGCTCTCACCGGGAGTCCGATCGGAGGTGCCCTTATTGTAAGGGATAGCGGAGGATTCACAGGACTTATCAACTTCAGTGCCATTATCTTGATTGGTGGGGCTGCCCTGGTCCTCTGTTCACGCATTCTGGCCGTGCCCAAATTCTGTGCTTTTTGAAAGTTATTCAGAAAATGTATTTCGTTTTCGTTTAGCGTGTGCTTGCATTATGGCGGCGAATTTAATGTTGCATCTGTTTCGCTGATGAATAATTTGTGGGGAATGCGTGTCAGCAACTGATCGGTATACATATGCATGAGAGGTTTGCATTGGGTCATTGATTTGATAGACATATATTTTCGCAAATTAAAGTAGCATATTTTTGGGGGGGTTGTGGGTAAGAGATTCGAATCAACAAATCTCCATTTAGAAGCAAACGTTCGCCGGTTGGCCAGTTGGCGCCCCGGTAAGCTGCTTCCGAAGCCCGCGGAACCCCTTGTCAATTTTCGAGGAGAACGCTCAAGAATCTGCTGGGAGCTATCTAAGGGCTAATATATCTACTCAATCCAAACAATGTGCACCTAAAATTGTCCTTTCTGCAGATTTCCTTACGGAAAAGAATTGTGTGCGATACACGCCTATATCCCTCTCAAAGCCCAGAACCGGACAGTTTACCAGTGTGATAGTTTAATTAAAGTCTAGTTAAGAATACCCATACCTTTTACCTAATGTTTAGTTAATGCTACTCCTAAAACCAGCAGTCTTGCAGGCAACAATACCTAATCATCATAACTAAAGATTTGCTACCGAAAGCCTCTAAGCGGGCCTCCTATGTCCAATTTAGGCGACTTTAGTAGGCCCAATGGTGCTTCATGTGCCTGTACGTTAGCCTAGGTTGCAACGGAACACAAACTGGCAGGTCTATCTTTCTGAAGAATAATTTCGCCCTATATCATCCCCTTCCTGATAGGCGTACTTTTATTAAAATCAGTGTTGTCAAAAAAGATGGACAACCCTAACACCCACGTGGCCAGCACATGGCCATATGATGATCTAAGCTTAGGGTTTTGTTTCATCATTTTCTCCGTCGGCTGGCGGATCTTCAACGTCCTGCATCCTCATGTCGCGACTTGCAAAAATCTCCCCGTCCACCAGCGGTCCGCCGGACACAATGCACCGCGGAGAAGATGAGTGGCCTGATGCCGGAAATGGGCAACAGGGGCCTCCCTTTTCGAAGCTGCATATGGCAGCCTTACTGCAATTTCTATATTATAAAATGCGTGCTGTACTCGGTGATACAGCACTCGTCATCCAGTGCTTGGCCCTTTGTCTGATTAGACAACACTCTCGTTTGTGTATCCCTCTTTCCTAAGTCCGCCTAGCCCTGCAGTCTGCCTGTTGTGCAGGGCGCTCGAGTACATATACATATAGAACTATATACCGCAAGTATATACGGCCATGAAGCTGTACCCCGTTATCTCCCTCCTGGGACTTCTCTCGTTTTCAGTCTATACTTCTGCTGTTCCATTCGGCCAGAATGGGACCCAATCGTTAAGAAGCTGTGTCCAGCATGCCTTAACCGGGTCTGATGCGAGTCAGAGGATCGTCGATCCCAGCTCCGACACTTACACAGACGCTCGGATGGGGGAAAAGATACAGTTGGTCGCAACGCCTAACTTCATCTAGCTATTCACACTGAGAATGTACCTGTTGCTAGGTTCGATGAATTCCCAGCATTGATTGCGTTTGCTGTCAGCGCCGATGAGGTTGGCCCCTTGATCAAATGTGCTCAGGAATGTGGACATAGGGCTGTGCCTAGATCTGGAGGTCATCAGTAGGTGATAAAATTTATACTGATTCATTGTTCTGAGGCATACTTCCTGGGGCAAGTCATTGATATTTATGTCAGTTTCCTCGCCTACTCAGCGCTGAACAACACCCTCGTTATTGACCTTTCTCACATCAACCATGTCAAAGTGTCACCCGACCATAAGACGGCTACAGTAGGAGCAGGCATCCGCCTGGGTGCCCTCTATACCGCTCTCGACGCATACAACACCACGTTCATTGGTGGCCTCTGCCCAACAGTTGGCCTGGGCGGTCTTATATCCTCCGGGGGCTTTAACATGCAGATGCGCGCCCTAGGGATGTCCAGTGACCACGTGCTCGCCGCCAAGGTCGTCACTGCAGACGGGAAGACGGTCACTGCATCGCCCACCTCGCATCCGGATCTGTTCTGGGCCATCCGTGGCGGCGGCGGAGGGACGTACGGGATCGTGGTCGAATACACGCTGCAGTTGAAGCAACTGCCGCGGTCCGCCATGCTTGCCATCATGTGGAACAACACCGCCGACCGGTACGACGTAGCAAGGCGGTTCCTCGAGTGGGCACCTGTCCAGCCCAAGGAACTTACCTCCCAAGTCAATGTATACAAGAGCACCGTCCAAGTACTGGGGTGGTACCTGGGAGGATCCGCGGAAGAGCTCCAGGTGCTGGTCAACGAATCCGGGCTCCTCCAGATCGGTAACCCCCAGGTGCAGATCTCCGGAAACTGTAACACGGACAACTCCCGTCTCTTCGGATACTCGACGACGGAATGCCTGCCGGACGACCAAGTCGACGCATCCATTATGAATGTCGTCCCGCAACCTTTCTCCCAGTACGAGCACTACCCCCGGTTCCAGTACAATGAACTGCCCATCTCAAACAAAAGGGCAACCGCTCCGCCGTGGGAACGATTCAGACGTCTCAGCAAGTCCTTCATCGTCCAAAAGGACAATCTCCTGCCGGATCACGCGTTGAAGAAGGTCGTGGACATGCTCGGTGAGCTGGACGACGCTTCGCAGGTGTGGGGGGAATGGCACGCGTGGAACATCTCGGGCGACAGCAATGCCGGTGCCTTCGCCTGGCGGGAGCAGGCATACGCCCTACTCGAGTTCCAGGTGCACGGCTCGAACGATACAGCGACTCAGGCACGGTACGAGGACTGGTTTGCGGGATTGGAGAAATTTCTGAGGCCTATTGTAGGGTACGTCGCCATCTTAGGCTAGCCAGCCATGCATGAAGATTCGCCCTTGCTAACGAGAAAATTATCTTATTAGACCGGCCTCCTACTCAGGCTACATGGATGCGGACATCTCAACGAATCCTCTCGAGTCGTACTTCGGCTCAAACGTCTGCCGATTGGTCGACATCAAGAAGACCTACGACCCAGAGAACTTCTTCACCAACCCCGACGCCATTCCTCCGGAAATACCTGAGGGGATCACATGTAAGTAACTAACTACTGAAAAAAAAAGCTCGGAATGATCTGCTGTCTTTTATTGCTACATATATAAGCTACAGCATGGATTATATAGATACACACACATACATGCCATCTAGGGGCGAGGGGGAAAAGAAAAGCATCCAAGGAAAAAAATATATAAGACAGGAGCACAAAGCTATATTTCTTTCCTACTCCTTGACTGAAAGGAACCCTCACCACTCTTTTCTTTTCGGGTTGAATGTATCTATAGCTCAACACATATCATCATCATCATCATATGCATCTGTATACAGTGTGATAAACGCACACATGGATATACACTATGTAGGTTGCGGTATCGCAACATGCTTATCAAGAGTGTATCCCGCTATGTTATTTGTGGATACACATGGACACAGCTGTCTAAGTGGCCATATGTATGTCTGCAATAGCCTGCTTTCCTAGATGATGCGATGATGTAATGTGAGATACATTTATTTCCGATTCATTATCTACTCGAGCCTTTACATGACATGACAACGTTCGCAATCATAGTACAGCAATGACAAGGGCACATAAGTACGAGTATACCGAACTAGATATAGGTAGATATCGGGGATAAACAATAACAAGGCGGGCATGAACAAAGCTAACTGATCCAACCGTAACCGAGCGAGAGAGTGAGAGAGAAAGTTAGTTAGATAGTGCCTGGATGTAATGCAATGTACGTAATGTTGTAGCATGATAAGGCCAACCTCGTACACTACTAGGGGTGAGATGGGGACAGGACAGTTCGAATGCAGAGCCCAGAATCAGATCAGGAAGAGGGAAGTTGCGCTAGGAGTTCTCCTCCACGGCCTTTCCCCATGCTTTCTCAAATGCAGGATCCTCGGCCGTTGCCCAGCTAGCTGCGGCCGTAGAAGAGCTTTCTGCTCGCTGCATGACGGACTGGCCGAGATCGACCACACTCGCTTCCGCGTCCTTACCGAACCCGCTGTCACCTCTTCTGTCGACTGCGACAAGAGCAGGCGAGTGGGAAGCCGTATTTTGGCCCGTCGGCTGGGTAGTAGCGGGAACGGAGTAGTCCTCCGCGAAATGGGGCAGCTCGGATTGCAAGTTGGAGCTGTACACGACGGCTGCGAAGGCCTCCAGCTCGCGGACGCCCTGCTCCATCGCCACGAGGTACTGGTTGGGAGGGTTCGTTCCGTTGCCAATAACGTGGGACTGGCGCGTCATGACTGCGAGAACGGTTGCCAGCTTCGCCTTGGGGGCCGCGGGGCTCGCGGACGGGATGATGGTGGCGGAGGAGGAAAAGGACTGCTGGGTGGCTGCGCCTGCAGGCTGGGAAGTAGGAGGGGGCTGTTTGAAGGCCTCGATGGCACAGTTGTGGTCCACGAGGATCGAGAAGGCCTCATTGTTCAACAAGGTCAGGATGTGCGTGAAATAAGGGGATTCGATCAAGTCGGAGGTCTCGTCCAGAAGATGCCGCAGCGTCGCTGCCGTCTGGGGCGACGTCTCCGTAGATGAGCCGAGAACGCCAGACTCCTTTAGAACCATGTCCTCCTGTTCTCTTGGAGGCAGCAGGTAAGGTAGCCAGTTCATAGACCTGCGGGCAGTTAGCATGAGATTGGGAAGTGATGAGACCGGGAAATCGCGGTACCTTCTCTCCTCCTCCGTAGCACCCTCAACTTTTTTGCGTACTTGAAGTGTGAGTTCAGACAACCTCGCCAGCGTGATGTCTTCTCTCGGATTCAGCGGCCCAAAGACCTCGATGACGGCCGCCCGAACCTTCTCCATGAGATCCCTCCACCCCCGGTGGAGCAACCACCAGCTGAACGTGAGGTACCGCCGATTGGTCTCGTAGTCATCCCCGAACATCTGTCCAATGTCATCATCGTGGTTCTCGAGACTGATCCCAGCGTTTTTCGCGGAAGGCGTAGCAAGTGACACGACGCTGGAGAGGTAATTCCGCCGGCCAAGGAGGTTGAGCTGGATGCGGGTGAGGAGCGTCAGGAGAGATAGGGTGTAGATCAGGGTAAAGGATCTCGTTATCGCTGCCGTCCATCAGCGTTTGGACTTTTTTTTGCTATGTTGGATATAACAGCCGCTTGTGTCGGCACGTACAGGTGATCTTGACCTCGTTCCAGAGCTGCGCCTTGCTCCGCTTCGGACGCTGTCCGTCTCCATCCTGCCCCAGCTGACTGGCATGGACGTAACCCTCGCTCTGGACGCTGTACAGACTGCGTCCGTCATCATCCGTCACGCTGGGAGGGACCGAGCTCAGCTCCGAGACTGCCTCTCCAGCGTTGAGCCGCGCCAGCCTCTCCGCACGCTTCTTCTGCAGCTCCTGCGTGAGCTCCTCGACGGGGAGGGCCTCGAGGATGTTCTCGGTCGCGGTGGGGAGCAGCGCTAGGACGGTGAAGGTGCAGTCCGTCTGGTTCTGTTCGAATCGTCTGCGTAGGCTATATCATCCATCGTGAGCGTCAGCGGGATCACACGATCTCGGGTTAGGGTTAGGATAGGAACAGCAGTCACGAACTTCTCTCTGGCAATTCTCTCGCTGCTCATACGCTCGCGAGCGTCTGATATCTTGGACAGCACATACTGCCCCACCAGGTAGCCAGCCCCGACGACCCCAAACCCAATAGCCAGGCGTTTGCGATTGCGCTGGAACCAGCGCCTGGTAGCACCTATCATGGCGGAGAGAGCAGTCCGTGACGGGGGCAGATGACGGCTCCTTATGTCATGATATACCACGGGGGCAAGTCCAGGAACAAGCACACGAGGCCTCCCACTGCCCAGCAGGAAAACAAACGGGGGGGGTGTTGAGCAGGGAAGCGGGTGTGGAGAGACAGACGTCCTGCTACGAGAGGATGTCGCGCTGGCCGGCCGGGGCAGGGTCTCTAGCGCGACACCTCGGCCGACGGAGATGGCGCCCGCGGGGGAAGACAAGACACGACAGACATCACCGCGGCGTACCTCGTTCCCCACCAGCATCCTCTCCAGGCCCAATAATTACTGATCAACTGTGATGCCCGTTGCCCCCAAACCCCAGCGTCCGTCCCCGGCCAGCTGCAGCGAGGCGAGACCCTGACCCCCCGGCGGAGGGCTGCGCGCCCCGATCGAGCCTCTGGCTCTCTTTTGCATTCCAGCCCAGGCCGAGATCCCTTGGTCCCTCGACCACTCCGATCCGACAGCAACGCCCAGCACGCCTCCGTCTGAACGGTTTTGATTTCCCCCCCGAATCCTAGCCCTCCAACGGCCCAGCTGGCCGTCCAACACAGCTGGGTCGTCGCCCGATCGCTCGAGGGAGAAGTGAGCAGGCCGCGAAACGCCTGCAGAGAGAAATAAATTCGTCAAGATGGAGCCCCGCAAGACCCCTCCGGAGTACTTCCTGGAGATCTTTGCGGACATCACCTCGGTCAAGGACGTGCTGAAAGGTCTGCATTCGCGTCCGGCCTTTGGGAAGGGAGTTACAAACTGCTGTACAGCGCCCAGCTGACCGTCCTAGGTGTCCTGAACCTGATCTTCTTCCACCGCTACTTCCCCTCGATTCGCCCCAGCACCATCGACGTTCTCGACCTCACGCTCCCGGCCATCAATGACGTCGAGCTCGAGACCCTCATCGACTCCCGCGTCTCTGCCCTTATCCGCCAGCACCTGTCTTCCGGAAATGCCTACGGTGGCGGCGGCGGCGTACGTGGCCGCATCGCCGTTGAGTTTTTTGAGAAGAGGCGCAGGCGCGCAGGGCTGTGGTTCGGTGGACTGGCTGGAAAGGGGGAGGAGGAGGTCTGCTGGGAGATCTGGACGCTGGACGTGACAATCGCGACCCCAAGGACGGATTCTGGTATGTCCCTTTTTTGTCCTACGTTTGGCGGGGTTGGAGGGGGGGGACGTGAGAGTACAATATAACATTGGATCCGAGGCTTTTTTTACAGAAACCATTTACTAATTTGCTCTTAGAACGAGCCAAGGTGCGCAAAGCGATGGAGAACATGCTTCAAAAGGCTGCATTGAAGGTCCTCTCTGTGGTCAACAGGGACAAAGACCATATCCCGCCCATCACCACGAGCGACGCCAACCCCTTCCCATACCGCATCGTGTTAAATCCTCGCACGGACAGCTGGGGAAACCGCATCGGTATATACTGATGGAGGGGAGGGGTTCTTTTTTCTGCTTGCGACGTGACATGATTTGATACCCATACTCAGAATTCACACGTCGTGCGGACATCCGCTCCCACGCTCCGTTGGAGGTCCACTGGAGCGCAGCGGAACGACCACGTTCAGGAGTCATGGAGTTCGAGGTTTGGGGGGGAGTTGTGCTGGTCCGGATGTATATTACTTGCTGTTTAACGCGCGAGAGACGGGGTGCAATCGAAAAGCAAAAAAAGACAAACGGTGTTGCTGAGTTCTAGGGGAAATACAACATAAACCATGACCATACTCGCGCATACTCAATAAAAGGACACCGTTCCTATCCATCCGCCCAACCGAGAAGGAACCTGTACTGTCCCGATCGATTAAATACTAGATCCAACAACAGCAAGTTTCGGCCATCCGGCTCTACAGCTTCTTCCCATCCCGAAACGTTCCATGCTCCCGAGCGGAAGCGCTTGACACAAATCACCTCTCATGAAAAAAAGGGAGAATCGATTGATGCACGGGCAAAGAGAGATCGCGCCATGTACATGTCATCTTTTCCGATTCTCCGTTATGCCTTCCGGGCCGTCTAGGTCGAGTGCGGCTTGGTAGCAGCATCGGCCTGAGATCGGAGGTTGGCCGAGGTAGTTCCAGCCTCGAAGAAGCGAGAAAGCAGGGGCTGGAGGAAAGAGGAGAAAACGACCTGAGCGCCGCTGGGAGGTTGTCAGTCACCAGCGTTCAGTAAGCGAAAATCGAAGATTTACTTACTTGGTCTGAGGGAGAGACATCCAAAGGAGAAGGACAAGCTTGAAGAGGTAGTAGAAGGCTATGTCAATCTCGTCAGCAAAGAGAGAGTTCACGTCGAATAATAAAAAGGCCGTATCAGATCGGGAACTTACGGAACCAGTAGGCGGCGTTGATCGCACTCTCAATGACAGTCAGGAAGGCGTAGACCACCCAGTACTGTTAATTGAGCTTGATCAGTCGCTGTTCTAATGTCACGTGGGCACCTTCCGGGAGCATCACGCTCCGGGAGCCGGCAGTCGTCTGTCTTATCAAGGAGGGTCACAGGAACGTACCGTCAACCACTGCATCAAACCCCGGTTTGTCAGCAGGACAAGCTTGCGTCAGGTGGTGCGGAACAGCAGGCAGCAGCCATCTCAATCAACTCACCTGAGTGTCATCCGCCTTACCCGCCGAGAAGAGCGCCTGGAGGGAATAGTACCCGGGAATGAGGAATCCCGCAAAGTTAACGAGGAACTCGCCCGCGATGTTGAAAAAGACCAGGAAAAAGTAGACGCCAACGACGCCCAGGAACGCATAAACCTTGGGGACAGAGGTCTGCCGCTCAAGTTGGTTGAGGATGGGATACTTGGACAGCTGTTATTGTCGTTTTTTCCATCGTCAGTTTTGCCGGGAATTCCTCAGGAATCACGCAAGGAACTTGAACGAACCTCCTTGTCGAGCTGGGCTATGCTGTGCTGAGCACGATCCTGGAAGGTAGCCATTTTTAATTTGTGTCTTTGATCTGAAAGGAACTTTGCAAAAGTCCTATATTATATGTTGGGGGATTGGGATGGGATAACGGGCGGGTTTGTTGCGGTCGGAGGATGGTCAACCTGGATAAGTAGCGAGATGGGTAAAGGAAACGCTGGCCTTGTTAGGGAGCTTCAGCAGGAGAACAGGCACGGTGCGCCGAGTCACGTGCAGTCCATGACGTATCGTCGATTCGTCCATGTCCGGGTCTCCACCGCTTAGAAGACAGCTCCGGCATTGAAGCACTGGAGCTTCCCTACCTTAGTAGGCGTTCGTCGTGCATGGCTTGAGCGTTCCAGAATGGATGGGCCACCGTGCTATTTTTTAGCTGCGTTGTACGGCCCCTCAAATGCCTTGTGTCCGTCGGATAGATTCTCGAAGCGGATATGGTTTCCGCTCCTCCTCCAGGAACGATCGTGACCGCTGGATGATACCTCTTAGGAGCAGCTGGAGGCTGGGGCTCACAGAGTGAAGGGAAAAAAAAAAGAAAAAAGAAAAAAAAAGTCGTCTAAAAATAACTACACCCAGCTCCACATGTGGCTTTTTTCTTCTCTCCTCAGCAGTTAACAGTCTGTATTCCGCCAGCTACGCAGTGGTACGGTGTACACCGACTCGGCATTTTGACATTGCACGTTGAAATGCATCGAGTCTTGATACAGTCTAAAAAATGATCGATAGGGACCATGCATGCTCAGATCCACGTTTTGATCGTCGGCGGTCAACTCTTCCCATCGAAACCCGATACGTTACCAAACTCCCGGAACTGCTTCCGTAGCTTTTCTTTTTCATTGCTAAGCAGCTACTGGGGCCAGGAGACGGATCAGGACGCAGTAGTTCTGTCGTTGGAGACTTGGGTAGTACGGTGAATTGGCCCACAAGGAAAAGGAGCTGGATAATCGGAACATCCAAACCCGGTAACCTATTGGCTTCCGCAGAGTTAAGGTCGAATCCGCTCTTCTGTCTGTCTGTCTGTCTGTCTGTCTGTCCCACGGCATTGCTGCGGAGTTTCGCTAGTCAATAATACTTCAGGCTATTCAGCCTGGTTTTTCCAGCATGAGTAAAAGTAGACTAAGTTGCCTAGTCAACAACGTCCCGACTTTTCTACACCGTATTATTCTTCAAATTCCCCTTGACCGACAAAAGGCAGAGCCCGCAACACTCTCGGCTGTTCCAAGAACTTTTTCCTGCATCTCATGCTTAGATCACCGTTCCGATGCCAGCTGGCCAGGGGCCATACATATCACCACCCCTCCAGGGGAAAACAGGATGGGCGATCCGCTCGAGAAGCCGTCTCGTGCTATCTGCACTGGCCTGGTTGCCATGGCCCCTTCTTAGCGCTTGACTGTGCCAGCGAATTCCTCACCGCTTCTCTGGCATCTGCGGTCGCTTGGAGGGTGGAAAGATCGGACCATGGGGTAGGAATGTTCCGCGCATAATAACGGGTGGTAAACGGATAGATAGGGTGTTGTTTGATATCACATGACTGAGTGTCTAACGGCCGGCATGTTATATTATTGCTGGTGGCTGGTCGCGAGCTCGCTCCAGCTGAGCTCAGACGAACAACATCAACATAGCATTACGATGTCGGAAATTATTATATTTTTTATTCTTGGATACATATGCCATCTGTTGAAAAGAATGGCTCTAAGTTACAATGGTGTGAGGCTATGTGTTGTTTCCTGAAGCTGATGATAGCAACAGGATATATATAAAAAAAATTCCTGGTAACATTTCCAAGTCACCAAACTCTTCAAGCCTGAGCAATGTGATTTCGGGTCGTAAGACTACAATCGATCAACAATGAAATGAGCATATTGCCCGACGCCTACAGAGTATATTAGTATACTGTAGTTGTCCACAAAGCCTGTTAAAAAAAGCCCAGAATGAGAACAGATCTTAGCTACAGTGTAAAAGGAAACATCATACCCTGCAAAATTCAGGTGACAAAATCCACATCTCAAGAATCAAAAAAGATGCAGAATAGTGCACACAATGTTAAACGCCCAGAGAATAAAGCAAAATAATAAATGATGTCTGGCAGTTGTGGCGATCAGCCCGGCAACACCCTCACTGTGTACTGTACAGAGTAGGCACAAGGGACGCGGCCGCTCAAAAAACAACAGGAGCCAGAACATATCGCAAGCAAGGCAAGATGGCCGAGTTGGTCCAAGGCGTCAGGTTAAGGTAGTTCAAACCTTAATACTTGCCCTCTGCAAAAAGAGGTTGCAAGGTTCCTGATCTTCGAAAGGGGGCGTGGGTTCGAATCCCACTCTTGTCAGCTT
>Ga0008109_10000114_pt1 | contig 59279 bp, 54 predicted proteins | sample HigsolmetaGSP18D_FD_59306 | JGI IMG/M metagenome (GOLD analysis project Ga0008109, IMG submission 59306) | High solid enriched microbial communities from the Joint BioEnergy Institute, USA - SP1-8-D | ecosystem: Engineered > Bioreactor > SSF (Solid state fermentation) > Aerobic > Biomass ...
ATACGCAGGTCAGACCCTCATCCGGAAGCTGGAATATGCGGTCTGTTGTATTTTCAGAGCTGCCATTCTATAGTGATATCCGCAAGAGCGCCACGGAAATCATAAGATCATATATCTTATATACATCGTGTCGTCATCTAGCTCCAATATACAGAACATCATGAATTGCTGGGACCATCTCCTGAAAGATGTACAGATCGCTGGAAATCCAATGCCGACGTCTCCTCCACAGGCGGGTACGTTCGGAAACGCAGGTCAAGCGTTGATCTGCTCTTCCATATATCTGGAGCATAAACTGTGACACCGCCATTCGAGTTACCTCTCCCAGCTCCCAGAAGGGCTAGATACACACACATTTATCTTTCAATCTCCGTTTATTGTTATCGATGTCCATCGTCTAGAGTTATGCCATGGTTCAACAAAGATTGACTCTACATTGCGCTCTACTTAAGGAGGAAGTGGGAATGCAAGAAAGAGATATCCTCCTGCTATGAACCCCAAATATCATATATATAGAAAGTCAAGTGGCAGGCTCGATGACGGGGTACTTTACATACCTGAATATGGCTCTTTCAAGCCTGTTAGACGCTTCCAGGAACATATATTGGATGTCCACAATGAAATTACGAACACATGCAGTTGCCGCAAAGGGTCGGTGGAAATTTTTATATAACTGACAGACAGTGGAAAGAAACAACATCTGCAGAATGGGTGATGTAACCCAGCAAGGGCAGAGCAGCACTTTATATATATATACAAAGCCTGCTGCGACTGCTGGGAACGAGAGACTGATACACACCTATCATCCATTTGTTGTCCTCGTCAAGATCCTCCTTCACAACCATTATCTCCGGTGAAAGCGTTCAATGGGGAGCTTGAATGTCCGTTTCGGAGGTGGGAATCAGTCCGTGCCCCTCGGTCGTCCAAGAAACACACTCGTGAACCGGCTTGGAAATGTCGCAAGTTGGTATGGATTCGAAGACGATAGCGATAGCAGCCAACTGCTACGCTTGGATCGTAAGATCCCGGGGCGAGGTTTGGGCAGAACAGAACACCCATTGGAATACCACACGATATCAGCATTCCTCGGATTCCTAGCCAATGAATATAATCAGCTCCTCGACAGAGAGCAGTCTTGAAAAACACCGGCATCTATCAAATTAGTCTATGCGGCAAAGGAACTTGAAAGAAAGTCAGGAAAGAAACATCTATGGATTGTTTTATATATACTGTGCAGTGCATCCTCGCATCGATTCCAGGGCTGCCAGAGCGATGACCAGCTCTACAGGATATACAAACTTTCCTATTCTGTTCCTTGGTCGAAAGCCTTTTCTTTTGTTTCCGATGAAAGCATGTGAAAAAAACCAGTTACCAATCTCTTTTCTTCAACCTCGAAGGTTCCATCCAGAATCTATCCATTGAAATGACCAAATCGCCTTCTTGCAATGATCAAAATGGCTGAAAGAAGAGTGCCTCTCCCGGAATAGGTATAACAAGTATGTTATAAACCAACATGACGACTATCAGTCCTCGAAACTGAATGTATCTGCAAAAACAAATCTCACAGAACTGAAGTTGCCCACATCATACCATTCTCAATGGCAACGCCAATAACCAAAAGGAGACCTACAATAAATCCCAGATGAACGCTCACGGTTTACGATCGTCAACGTTTATATATAGGATATTCAGTCCATCGAAACAGGACAAATACTCACCCCGCATATGGAGCAGTTGCTGTTGGTCGTTACGTCCGATTCTTCCTGTATCTGTCTGCGTTACAGATGATCTAAAAAGGGATGCCATGCTAGGGCAAGGCTAGCATGCCTAACTTGGACTGTAACCGAACTTTCATCTGTGACAAGACATCATGCTTTTGCAAATGGTGTACGCCAATGAGATCGCGGATGCATCGTTACAAAAGTCCAGAACCAAGCGAACATCAAAGCTGTGGTTTGGGATAGTTCCCAGGCCATCCACGTCTTTCCCCTCGCATATTCAGGGCTCTGTAACTTCCATCTGACAGCCAGCAAACTCCAGGTCCACATACCTCCTTATGTTGAACCCACTTCCTTAGTATATCTTATTCCTCTCACAAGATCCAACCATCAGCAATCTACTAGACCGATTGCTAACCGAGATATATAGTACAGTACAACCTTCTCTATTCCGGCTTCGAACAGTCCTTCTCGTCATCAGACGCTTCGTTAGCTTGCATTCCTTTTACTTGTTCTAACCTTCAAGCGATGTCTCGATTGCAGAATGACTCTTCTTTGGTACCTTCTCAGCTAAGTACGGTAAAGCAAGGGACGATCATGCAGAATAGAGACCCAAAGTATGACGGCAAAGTTCTTGAGAGAGACATCAGAATGTTCAATAGAACTGCTCGATCCATAAACTGGGCTCCTCTTCACATTGTTGACCTGCACTCGCTCTGTATCAATTAAAACTCGAAGTGTCCTTCACGCTTTGGAGTCTGACTCCTCCAATGGCAAACAAAGAAACCATTGACCCCCCTGAGCCAACTTTTTGTTTCCCTTCCCCTAGAACCTGTTGCATTTTCTGTCCGTCAAAAATAGAGCTCATCGGGTTGGTGATAGCATCGATCGTCTCTGCGATCTTGGGGTCCGTCTACCCGGTCCCATTCACGTTTATGCACTCCGCGTACAACTTCGGCGAATGTCTTCAGAGCGTCTTCAAAGCGGGCTATATATCTTCGGCAAGCTCTGCTCGTTTTCTCTGCTCAGGTGCATTGAAAGCCTCTATGATATATAACGGACAAGGAAATATATTGCCAATGATGTGATGGAGTATCAGAGCAATGAGATAAACTACATAATCTCGCTTCAAGTTTGGTGACACGAAAGCACCTAGTCAAACCCCAGTCATCACCTAATCTCCTCGGTTCGGAGTCCAGGACTCCATTGGGAATATTGACATTGCATCACAGATATTAGAGCCAGTCTCCTGCAATGACCGAACTGCGCTGAGGAGACACTGCATGCAACGAGACGGCAATATGTATGTTATATCCGAAGCCTGTTGATATAAAATTGAATCCAGTGAAAGGCGCAAAGTCTACCGTTCCTTTCTCTTCTAGTAGCTAATTCTGACAGATGCTTATATCCATATACAAAACTTCAGAGACATGGAATTGAAACTGGAGTTAATCATTCCGTTTATCTTTCTTTCCGGCTGTTCAAAACATCCTGGATATCGTTGTGGATGACATCAACGATGCCTCGAATGTAGTAACCATGTAAAATGCATTACACACTGAGGTGCATTGGTGCCTAGATAAGTGCAGACTCTTTCTACATCGTTATATTTATTCGAATAGCGAACATCGTGCGGGTATCATTGGAATGATCATTGCATCCCATTGATCATGACAAGATGGTTTGACTTACATTGCCCTGACAGCGGGGCACATCGTCTCAAATGCTATGATTTTTATACTTTCTCAGCGTCTCTATATAATTATTGATTGATATTTCATAATCTCACTACAATGTTTTCTCTCTGCTGGGGCATGGAATGGAAATTAACAGTCTCCCGCAGTGCTTACAGTTAGTATATCTACAGCAAATGTGCCCTCATTCTCAACGCCGAAGCACCTCAGACTGTGCTGTGGTGATGCTGTGGCTAATAATAAACTGCCGCTGATACTTTTTGCTTTCTTATTATATTGATAATATTGCGCATGTTGAAATTGTCATTTGCATTGAAACATGAAGACTTCTCTGGAGTTGAAAAGAAAGTGGAACATGCTGATTAATTCTACATTCATTCAGGTCATATCTCTATCTTTCAATACGGACTGCTAGAGTGCCTCTTAATCATGAGACAAATATATATTTACTTTATTTGTCTTAATTACCGCAAGATGGGACTTCTTCGTGGCAAATAGTCCCGACGACTGCCATTATGGATGTCAATTGTGTGGGTTGAATTCAACATCTGGGGAGCAATTCAATCGAAGGTGCTGGAAATGACGCATCACATTCTTTCAGATGATATACACAGTCTGCAGAGAGGATTGGACGGAAAAGAACTGGTAGGAAGTTTGAGTACATATGAAGCATTGCATGGATATCAGAACGGCTGCTTCCAGACGAAGACGCTGGATGGGACCTGGCACGCAGCAGTCGAGATCGAACGGTAGTCTGGGCTGCTATCCCTGAGCGGCCGATTCTGGCGCAGATCAAAGGTGTGTGTGGCCTTTCTTGACTTTGACAAGTTTGCTGAAGCCTATTAAATCACTAGAATGGTGACAGCGAGGGAATGTCTCAGACTATAAGCAGGAAGCAACGGTCCTAAGGGAGCAACTCAACAGCTCCCGAAACGCTGAGTGCAGACTCCAGACAGACAGAAAGGAAGAATGACAGGGAGCAATGGGAGAAGGAGAAAGAACGATGGAAAAAGTGATGGAGAAACAGTGGGAGCAGGAGAGCTGGCCGCGGCAATGCCTGTTATCGAATACTGGTTCAAAGAGCACGAAGGGCAGGATGGATCCAAGCTGTGCACCGGATTCCTAACCAAATAAATATTCTCCATCTTCCTATTTGTGCCAAAAGACTTTGCCAGGTAAGTTGTCTGCCTGTCCTGCCTTCTTGGAGTAGATAGATACAAAGAGCTGATATTAGAGCCTGCAGCAGTCATGCCCAATCCTCCTGCCATGTGCTCAGCGCCAAATATTGTCAGAGAACGATGTCTGGCAGGAAATCCTTTACTTGCTGGGAAACTGCTTACTAGACCAGAATCCGTGGAAGTGTCAGCGGTCATTCCAGTCGCAGAGGTTGGATGAGTGTGTCTATATCCAAAATGAGATGCAACGACTGACCAGTCCAAGAGACGTGAATTCAAAACTATTCCTGGGTGCTTACCCATTTATTTAGACAGGACGACATTTTTTTCAGCGAAATCAAAGAGCCGGCTTTTTTTAAACTATACCTGCGTGACGAACCGGAAACAGATTATGACCTTATTTTGTTTATAGATTCTCGAATTCCACCAGCAGAAACCTCGCCAGCCATTAGTATGCCATTAGTATGACGGAAAAATGGCTCTAATGGAGGGATTCCTTGCCTACATATTGAAGGGATATGGGCAACCCTAGGAATTCCCTCCCACTAGGTCACCTGGTCTTTGTGTCCAGTGGGTACAATAAGCCTGTTTACCCGGCCTGAAGCTTCAAGAGAGGCTCGATACCAATCCTCTGCCAGATATTTTCGGCTTTACTAAACATCTTTCAGAAAATTGTTCGCTCTGTCTGTGTGGACAAGAAAGGAGGTAAGAAGGCAAGAGGACTAATATCTCAAACTCTTCACGACAGGGGTTCCAGAAAACAAAAAGACCAAGGGCATGATCTAGCAAGGCAAGCTGGCATCGATTAGAAAAGAATTCATGCAGATAAGAGCCGCATCAAAGATGACACATGAGCAATGCATATTGCTGAGAGTGGTTTGGCCGTTTCTCAAAGCACATCTGACATTTGACAACAAAAAAAAGAACTTATGCAAAATCAATGGGAAATGGGAACCATCAGATTTCTTCCTCTTCAGGCATAATCGAAGTACTGCACTGCCCCTTCTGCGAGAAACAAAAGTATTTCATTATTCCGCTTGCTGTTTCAAGATGAGTGAGACAGAAAACAGCACAAATACTGTGTCAGAAAAAACTGGCAAAGCCAGGAGACCACCCAGCATATATTGCCTCCCCGGTCTCTCTCCTGGGGCTGCTGCTGACCGGGGTTGTCTGTTGTATCACGATCTAGAACAGTGTTGGATCAAGGTCAACCCTGATCATGACTATAACTTTAATGGCAACTCTTCTGAGAAAAAAGAAGGTGAAGCCTGCCGAGAATGGTACACTACACAATAGAATACAGTTGGAACAGAGGGCGTCGAACTGAACTAAAGATGTTACCGGCACGCGTCAAATATAAGACGAACCCCTATTCACCAGCAGTGATTTCTGTCTTTATTGCCTATGGAAAGAAACACTTAACAGAACAGCTAGATAGGTCTCTCCAAAATAGCTCGCAATGGACTATTCCTACGACATGCTGTTGAGAGAGCTTTGGACAAACACCAAATTGTGATTGTACCTGATGAGGTTCAGACAATCCCCCAGGGCTACAAAATTATTGTTCTCGACAAGAGCGGGAGATGGGACCTCCATGCTCTTCCGAGAGGCAAAGATTTGAATGGCGTTAAAGGAAGGGAAAGTCCTTCGTCACTTTCTTATCCAGAATGAGCCTTGATACTCCAGGGAGCCGGATTGAGCGGTCAAGAATTGCATTGCTGCAAATGTCTAGAAGGATTTTGCAGCATCCTCACTGTCCATGCATCATTGTCCTATCTCCTACTTAGCATACTGCACAGAGTACTTTGCAGTATGTGCACAGAAAGAAGGCCTGACGGCATGCAGCTGCGTTGGTGACAGCCGGGGATTTGTCCTTTGAATCCTCACACAATGACCGTATGTTGGACAGAGAACTGTCTCCGAAGTTGGAGGAGTTTAATCCATTCGAGGCCCACGAAGATGCGCCCTGGAAATATCAGTTAGAATTTTTATCAGAAAAGCTGTTGAGCGATACATCTGGGATGACAGAGAGGTCATCGGAGGTGCAGTTGGCCATCACATCCACCAAATTTGGAGATGGTGACCGATCACATGAACACCGGATTCGACCACAGACAGGCAGGCTGATGGAGCAGGTAAGCACATGTCAGATCTTCGACGTCAGCAAAAGACATGTAGGAGCTTCCCCCTAGGAAAATTCTCTCAGAGATGGCACCATATATATTCGCAAAGCTTTTCCCACCGTGCGTTAAGCTCCACTGCGAGAGCGAGGTGACCAGCGGATACAGCCGCTTTGATGTGCGGTGGAGAATTGTTGAGGGAAATGTACTACACAGCTATTACCGCTGATTCATGATCCAACAGGACCCGTACAAACAAAGCACCCAGACATATATATATCGCTGCACAGGCAGATGAGCTGCTAGCAGATTTTTTTTAACTCAGCAGTGTCTCATTTTTGAGAACATCACTAAGAAAGGAAAGAATCCTAAGAAGATTGAGCAGAACCGCGACAGCATAGAGAAATATGTAAGTACGAATGCAAATCTGCTGATTGTTATTTGTTATACTTACGCTCTTAATCTAATATGCAACTAAACTCCTCACCGCTTTGCTAGACAAGAATATAATTTATATACTTATCTGTCTAAGAACACCAGATCGCAATCTCATAGCTACCAATTGATGGAAGGGAAAAAAAATACTCCAGTCTCAACTCAACTTCTTCCTGAAAGATGATTCAGCTTGGAACTCCAAGATTTATTCATTGAGATAACCCAACAGATTGACCAACAATTGTCATGGCATATGTTTGCTTTATCTGAAACGTTGGCCCATCTCAGAGGCAGCGCTGGCTGGTGGTATATGCATGCACCAGTATATCTGTTCTCCATGCCAAAAAAGCCGTTGCCAGATAGGGACACGGAGCTCGACAAAGCTCAAGAAGTCGCTGGCGCGAAAAGCAGTCCGAGCTTGAAGATGTTTTATAAAGGGAGTTCTATATAACAAGCTGACTTATCCTCGATGCAGGTCAGCAGACAACCCTTGCCAAAGACACACACACACACACACAGAGCTCAATGAGACCAGTCTAGACCTTGTGGTTCCTACTACAAGAGCTCCGATAACCCAATTGCAGACAGATCCCCTTCGACACTATAATAACAATAAACTGCAAGCTCAACAGCACCCGCAAGCTCAGCTCTGCTCCGAGTGCAAAAATGCAATGCGAGGAAGACAGAGATCAAAAAGGGCACAACATATATATTTTTGCACAGCTCAAATATTTTATCTTATCTTAATGACAAGAACAAAAGAGAACTCTGAGAAGAGTCTAAACTGGTTACCAGGAGTCCCACTATCTGCCAAGATAAATCTCAAAGCATAAGTAATTCATGGAGAAGCAGGTCACGGATTTGTCTCTTGCATATATATGTATGTACATGGAAATTCAAAATCAGCTCTCCACACCGCATTCATCGTCCTGCGTGGACCTTACTTACTACCTGGATTAATTAAATACCCACTTTCATTCAAACGGGTAACTTACCTGGTCTATCTTATCTATCCAGGGAAACTGCAACCTTTTTTTGTTTTGTATCGGAGACCTATATAGCTATGGGTCAGGGTTTCGCTTAAGAAATAAATAACCGGAGACGGGGGAAGTCCAGGAGGCAACGAAAGAAAATAAGACACAGAGACACTGTTGGAAGAGAGCGGGACAGAAGAAAAAAAAAGGTGGTCCTAGGAGGTTCATCTAGCAGAATTGGAATTATGTTCATATATATATCGGAGAGATAGGGCAAATTTTCTGTTATGTTGGATACAGAGCAGAGAGTTTTCAGTTTCTATGGGCTTGATAGCCTTTATCAGAGCAGAGCAGACGAAAAAACCAGATTCTAAGATGCAGAGAAAATCAGATACTCCAGGTGATGCATGTAAGGAGAGATATTTTCGTTTACTTGTACAGCATTTTTTGATGCGGGGGCGCTCCGTCTACTCATAAAATACAACCACAAGGTAGGACAGTGCGTTTGCATCAATTCATCCATTACCATCGAATTTGATCTCTGTACCTAAGTACAAAACCACGTTTCATTCAAACTGTGCGAAGAATTTTATTCCTGTAGCCACATTTTTTTTGTTTCGCTTCCCTTTCAAACCCTATTCTTTAATCTTTTCTGTAGTTTTTCACTTTTCTAACTTCACTTCACATTCACTTCACTTTCCGACTTCAGGAGAAAAAAAAAAGAAAATTCATCAAATCGCATTGCTCGCCCCACCGTCCAGCCCCTCGCGATAAAAGCCCGCCACCAAGAACGCCAGCTCGAGCGCCTGCTTCTCGTTCAGCCGCGGGTCGCAGAAGGTCGTGTAGCGCTCGCTGAGGCCGTCCTCGGTCAGGCCCGCGGCGCCGCCGACGCACTCGGTGACCGCCTCGCCCGTCAGCTCGAGGTGCATGCCGCCCAGGAAGGAGCCCGCGGCGCGGTGGATCTCCAGCGCCTGTCGCAGCTCCGAGAGGATGTCCGAGAAGTGTCGGGTCTTGACGCCCGACGGGGTCGTCTGCGTGTTGCCGTGCATGGGGTCGCACTGCCACACGGGGAGGTGGCCCGACTTCTGGACGGCCGCGATGTGGCCGGGGAGGTGCTGCGCGATCTTGGAGGCGCCGTAGCGCGTGATGAGCGTGACCTTGCCGATTTCTTTCGTGGGGTTGACGGTGTCGAGGAGCTTGACGAGGTCGTCGGGGCTCATGCTGGGGCCGATCTTGATGCCGATCGGGTTCGCGAGGCCGCGGAAGAACTCGACGTGGGCGCCGTCGAGCTGGCGCGTGCGGTCGCCGATCCAGAGGAAGTGCGCGGAGGTGGCGTAGAATCCTTTAGAAGGTGTAGATGATGCAGTAGTAGTAGCTCCTGCGGAGGGAGATCCGGGGTATGCGGCCGGTTCAGGCTCGGAGAACGCACTCGGGGGATGCTTGAGGAGACGGGTCAGGCTCTGCTCGTACTCGAGGTGAAGGCCCTCGTGGCTCGTGTAGATGTCGACAGTTTCGATGCCGCGGTCCGTATCAAGACCCACGGTGCGCATGAAGCGGAGTGCGTCAGTCACGCGGTTGACGATGCGCTCGTACTTCTCCTTGACGGAGGGGGTTATTACATGGCCAAGGCCCCAGTCAAGCGGCGAGTGCAAATCGGCAAGACCGGAAGACAGCGCAGCCCTGAGATAGTTTAAAGTCGCGGCAGAGTGGAAGTAGGCCGACACGAGACGGGAGGGGTCTGGCTTGCGGGATTCAGGATCTGCAGGGAACCCATTTATGTTGTCCCCTCTGAAGGATAGCATTGTGACGCCGTTGACAGTTTCAGTTGGATTAGATCGAGGTCTGGGAGACAAGTCAATCAACATGCATCACACCACAGAGAATAAACCAGGACTCACTTCGCGAACTGGCCGGCGATACGAGCAATCCTCACAACGGGCTTGTTGGCGCCTAAAGACATTCGCACAACATTGGCCAGAGCTCACGATGCAGCACACATTCGAATATAAAGGACAGTACATACCCCAGATCAGCACCAGGCTCATTTGGAGAAGAAGCTTCACTTTGGCCTCTATCATCTCCTGGTTACAATAATCAAAAAGCTCGGCACAATCACCTATAAAGCTGAATGAGCCAAACAGATCTCTCAGCTGCATATCAAATGAAAAACGCATACACACCTCCCTGGAGAACAAACGCCTTTCCCAATGCAACATTGCGCAGGCTCTTCTTGAGGTTGACAATCTGTCACCTGTCAGTCTGAAGTCCAAGACGTGTCACAGCGCGTTGATTCACGCACCTCCTGCGGGGTCACCAGCGGGGGCAGCTGCTGCAGCTTCGCGAGCGCAGCCTGGAAGCCCTCTTGATCCTCATAGACGACTTCCTGCTTGATGGGCTTGGAGGTCCACGCTGGTTCGAGCTGTTAGTATCTGACAGAGAGAAATCTTATAGAGACGGAAGACAAACAGGATGGACTCCAATCAGCAGACATGGTTGGTATCGTTCAGTTTAGGTTTTCACTCAAAATGAGGATGTAGTGCGCAGTGAAGATCTTAGTAAGACACTGTCTGCCTTCTAGACAAATGTAGAGGAAGAATAAGACTAAGGACAGGCTGTGCAGATAGACACACAAATCGCTATCCAACACCTCAGCCTTTTTTTTTCGCACAATCAAATGAGGGGATATCGCAATTTTATGAAAAGTCCCTGTTGCAACCCCAGACGTCTCAAGCAATGAGTGATATGGATATCGCCAAGCAGTACTAGGTACTAGCGATCACCCAATCGAACCCACTAAAGACGGCTGAGTTCAACAAGTAAAAACCTGTGGAATATGGTAAAGACTGCAAACCAGAGAAAGAAAGAAAAGAAAGGAAAAAAGGAAGGAAGACAAATGAAGTCTTTACCGGCGCGCACAAAGCACGAATTCAGGTTCGAAAGACAAAGTGCGCTTACCGGCGGCCGCCCCCTCGACGTTACCCGTGACCTGAGTCACTGTTAGACAGACGGCATTGTCAATCTCCGGGCGGAGCCTTACCAGATCCATATCCCGATCGGAGCGAGCCGAACACGGAAATTCTGGCCCCGTTCCGTCCCGCCTGTTTCAACGTCAACCGGCTGCACTTGTATACCGACGATATACATACATACCAGCCAGCCACCGAGGCGCACAGACCCGAAGCTGAATCCGAACCGGCCGTATCCATAGAGAGAGAGAGACACAGAGAGAGAGAGAAATAACATGGCCGACACCGCCTCCGACGAGCAGCAGCAGCAGCTCCCCAAGAGCGCCGAGGACCGCAAAGCGGCCGCGGCCCTGTCGGCGCTCAACGACAACGAGATCTCCCAGCCCGACGGCGACGGCGCGGCGGGTGCCGGCAAGGTCCCCTCCGCGGCGGACCAGGAGGCGCTGGGCAAGGCGATGAGTCGGCTGGAGATCTCCGCCGCCGGGGCGGGTGGAAAGGCCGCGGATGCGGCGGGGACGAAGGCCGCTGGGAAGAAGGAGGGGGAGGCGGAGGCGGTCAAGAAGAAGGCCGTCAAGGTTGCGGCGGAGGATGTGGCGCTGTTGGTTAGTATCCTTTTTCTCTTTTTCCTTGTGGTTTGTCGTTGTGTGAGGGGTCATGTTTGTCTGGGTAGAGAACAGACGAACGACTGAATGGATGGAGAACTGTGACTGACTCAATGTGTTCTTATATATACAGGTCGACCACCTCGACCTAACCAAGAACAAGGCCACCGAGCTGCTGAAGGCCCATGACGGCGACGCGACCAAGGCGATCAAGGCGTTCATCTCAGTCGGTGCATGACCGATCAATCGACCGACCACTCAACCGCACTTGTCAAAACCCATTTTATATACCCTGAAGCCGTGTCACTGATGGGATGGGATGAGATGGGATGGGGCAAGCAAGATGACGGATTTTGAGAAGAGGGACGAAGACTCCTGGGAGGAAGGTTGGGTGAATTGAATGGAATGACAGATGACATCGATCGGATGGTGTTTATACGCTCCCACAATAACGCTCCCAAGAGAGCGGGTCAGATGATATGATACGATAAGATATGATACCGTCGTCCACACGCACTGCGCCGCATGTCTCGGTGCAGCCTCACTCATACTCTACTCCTAAACGGAGCTAGCTCTGAGGTGTGTGCAGAAAAGAAAAAAAAAGGGCAGGCAAGCAAGTAGCAAGCCATGTTATATTAGAGGAATTGGACTAAAAGGTTGCATATTGGAAAATAAGGGTCTATAGATAGACAGGGCATTATTGGCCAGACGCTTTATAGTCATGAAAAAAAAAGCAATTGGGAGGAAGAGACGTAATATAGATATTCATGAACTGTACTGTACTGTTCTGTCTTGAACTAGATGCGATATCCACTCTACCTATCATGAAGCTTATTTATTTTCATTATCTCATGTCATGTACGTACATACATCCATGTCTATGCCATAAGATTATGTATGCCACAAGAAATGAAATGAAAAGAACAAAGCAGATCACGCAACATTATTTCATGCCAAGCCCCAAACAGATCAGACTAAACAAGACATTTAAAACTCGTGATATCTCATCTCGTTCCAGCATTATCTAGACTTTTTCGTAAGGACCATATGTAGAGAAAAGGAACAGCACGATGCACCCTCTATCGAGTTTCCTCTCCTTCCTCTTCCTCCACCTCCTTCCTCCTCTCGATCCCCCTCCCCTCCGTAATCGTCCACGTTATCAACCACCCCGCCAGCGCCTCCACCGCCAGCGCCCACCACACCGCGCCGACGATGTTATGCTTCAGCCCCAAGCCCAGCCCCCACCCGCCGACGAGCGGGCCCAGCGTGCGCGCGGCGCTCGACACGCTCTGCGCGATGCCGTGCACGGTACCCAGGATCTTGGGGTCCGTGACGCAGTTGTTGACGAGGATGATGGTCGCGGGCAGCGAGAAGGTGCGCGAGACGACCTGCAGCCCGACGACGACGGTGAAGGCGGGCCAGACGAGCCAGAATGGGGAGCGCGGGATCAGGACGAGGAAGGGCATGAGCACGTACGCGAGCGGCGAGAAGGGGAGGAAGGTGCGGTAGCATCTCAGCGTGCCCAGGCGGAACTGGATGCGCGGGTAGAGGAAGATCTGCAGCGGCAGGCCGATGATGCCGATCAGGGCCGTGGCGAGGCCGACGCGCGACGACGACAGCCCGAGACCGCCGCTGAAGTGGAAGAAGCCGCGGCGGGAGCCTTCGGGGGCGCGCGGCGTGGGCAGGAAGACGAAGGTCATGGCGTTGAAGGCGCTGGTGTGGAAGGCCAGGAGGAAGTGCGTCGCCAGGGTCAGGAGCACGTTACGCGTCCAGATCTGGCGGAAGGCAGGGCGGCTGCGTTTAGGAGTCTGTTTTTTGGGCGTCGTAGGCCTTGAGCGTTCGAGATCTAAGGAATTTGCAGCGTCAGAGACGGTGCTGAGGGGGTCGTAGTGCTGGGAGGCTCGACGGAAGCGGAGGGCTCTTGCGAGCGCCTTGCCCAGCTGCCGACCCCAGTCGGTTCTGTATTTTGCGGTTTCATGTGTCTGGAGGATTAGCATCGAACGGGCACATCCGAGCATAGGTTAGGTAGTAGACTGGCATACCTCATCCAGACCAAGAAACACCGCCACGGCAGCGCAGAAGAGGAACATGGCGCTCAGGACGTTGGGCAGCGCGTAGGGCCAGTGCTGCATCCACCAGACGCCATCTTTTCCTCCTAACAGCGAGCCAGGACCGAGGAGCTTCGGATAGCTCTTGACGGGATCGGCCAGGATACCTCCCAGGATGGGACCGATGATGACGCCGATGTTGAAGCACATGGGCAGGAGCAAGAAGGCGCGCGATTGATATCTAGCTCGTCAGCAGCTGCTCCTTCACCAGTGTCCACAAAAGAGACAAGATATACAGATCCCAAAGGAAAGGGACAAAGACATACTTCTTCTCCACCACAATCTCCGCAATCATCGTCCTCATGACACCCACATTACTATTCAGCACGCCCCCCAGCGTCCGAAACACCGCCGCGGCCACAAACGACCGCGAGAAGCCGAACCCGACGCACGACATGCATGTCCCCAGCAGACCGATCAGCAGCACCCGCTTCCGCCCCATCCACTCCGTGTCCGCCAGCCGGCCCCAGAACACGGCCGTCAGGAACTGTGCCGCGGTGAAGCTGCCCTGCAGGATGCCCGCCTGCGCGGAGACGGTCGAGTCCGGCAGGGAGGGGTCGAACGACTTGAGCATGTAGAAGATGTAGGCCTGCAGGGAGGTCTGGGTCAAGGGTTCGGAGAGACGGGCGAGGGTGAGGATGGCGAGCTGGGACTTCTTGGGCAGGGAGGCCCAGGTGACGGGTTTTTCGTCCTTTTTCTCATCGTCTCTGTTGGCGTCGGGGGAGGAGGGGGATGGAGGACCGAGTAGTCTGCTCGTGTCGTGGATGCTGCCGTCGTCTGTCTCTGTATCCGTCTCCGCATCGACATCGACATCAACATCTGGAGGAGGACGATGAACACGGCCATCTACCTCCACGTCCCCATCTCGACGTTCAAGACCATCACGGGCAGCGCCCGCCTCACGCTCATCTTGTGGCATCTCGCATGGGCAGACTCAATCGCATCCAATGTCGACAAAGAAAGGATATCTTTTGAGAAGGTGATAACGAATAGCGACTGAAGTCCCGAATCGATAGCGCAATCCAGCAGCAAAACGCCGCAATCCGCAATCTCAGTCAGGAACAGGAACCCGCTCTGCAAGCCAAGCAAAAAGCAAAAGCTTGACTGAGATAACAATCCAAATGACAAATCTCAAGCAGTCTCAGTCACCGTCACTCGAGCCACCGCATCCACCACAAACACAAGGCATGTATGTACAGAGTGCACAACATATGAAAGAACAAGAAGGAATCTCTAAGTCCACCTACGGCAGTAAGTAAGCAATCTCTTTTCCGCCTTTTCTGCTTCAGGCTCGCTGCTTGCAGGTCGCGTGCCTCCATCGGCGCCAAATCGATCGCAGAGATCCAACCGGAACCCGTCGTTCACCTTTCCGCCGCTGCGGGGAAGTTCCGACTTCCGAGCGGTCCCTCCGACGCCCTCCACCGCCACTGCGGGCTCGTGCCGACTTAGCCGGCTCCAGCCTCCACTCTCCAGGGCGATAACATCAAAAATGATGATAAATAAATAATCAGACGATCGGTCCGAATCTGACCCAGTGGCTCAGACTCAGTACGGCAAGGCAAGCCCAGCGGGGATGGCGGTGGCGGGAATAATGGACCGTGCAGGTTCTCCGCTACGGATCGGAAAGCTTGGACAGGTTTGCCAGGTATCTATCGGACGTCCGATGCTCCGCTTTCTATATACATGTTGAGAGGTCATGTATCCAAGTATAACAGAGCCAACGTACAGAGCTACCATGGATATCCAGACTTGAGAAAGTATCCAACATATTCCTATTCACACTGCACCTCAAAGATATCAGCCAGTAATGTAGCATACACGCACAAAGATAATGACCCATAATAAACCACAAACCCTGGACATGCCCAAAACGCCAGTCCACCGCCCAATCCTGACCAAACCAGATGATGATGTATGTACAGTCCGCTTCAAACCACCATGAAGCATTACCCAGAGCCCTCAGGCACAGTACACGAGACATCAACCCATGTATGCAAGACGACCGAGAACACGACAGACTACGGACTACCGCCCCAGCGGACTCCCTACCTTGGGCTTGAACACCAGGCTCTTCCGCCTCGCCGCCTCCAGCCTCGCGCGCAGCTTCTCGCGCGGCTCCTCCTCGATCGGCCCGCCGGCCGGGAACAGGCCTTGGCGCGTCTGCTTGGGCGGGCACGTCTGCTGCACCAGCTTCGCGCGCTGTGAGAGGTAGTACGGCGTCGCGGGCGACATGCCGACGGTGTCCAGGTTGAAGTTGTAACCGTCCTCGTCCTGGACAGGGGTGCTGGGAGCCAGCTCGTCAAACCTGCGCCGCGGCGCAGGTCCCGGCGTGCTTGGAGCCAGCCGGATGAACTCCTGCATGGCGCCCGCACGGCGTCCGCTGGACGACGAGCTCGAGTCGACCTTGATCGTGCCGTTGACGTTGCTCAGCGCCCGCGGCTCCATGCTCTTGCGGCGCTTGTGGCCGCCACGTGGGATGATCGACCGGTCGACCTCGTAGGGCGACTCGTCGAGCCATCTGTTTTCCCTTTCGCAGCTAGAACAAGTCAGCAAGATGCCCAAAAAGGAATTGTCCAAGGTTGCCTATGACTGGAGAAAGGGGAAACATACTCAAGAACCCATCCAACGCCCACACACTTCACCAGACCCCCAGCCGCTCTGACCTTCTCCAGCGTCCGCACCCCGCCGTCCTTGAAGATGACGTGCGTGATGCCGACCTTCTCTCTCGGCTCGCCCCCTTCGTCAGGGGACAAGCTCGACCGCGGGTTCCAGGACCACGTCTTGACGCACTTGGCGCCCATCTGGGTCAGCAGCTCGATGAAGATGCCGCTGGCATCTTCTCCCTCGCTCGTGTGGACGTCGACATACACCACGGCCCCGCGCAGAACCCCCTGCTCGGCCGTGTTATTCCGCTGCGGAGTCTTTGAAGGGGAAGTGGTAGTCGACCGGGCCTTGGGCGTGTAGCTCTGCACAGTCTCCTCATCGCTGTCCTCCTCCTTTTTCACCGGATCAGCCTCTTCTGCGGGATCGAGCGACTTGCGAGGTGAGAGAGAGGGAGCGGTCTGAATCCTCGTCATGTCCAGCGCACGGAGCCTGGGAGAGGAACGGGCAGGAGAGCCTGAGAGAGACCTGGTTCGCTTGCGAGGCATCTTGAGAGGTGAGACCGGTCCCTCCGGTTTCAAGGGCACCTTGGTCACGGTATGGATCTCACGCGGATAAGAGAGGTTGGGCTTGACTGGAGTCAGCAATGGAAGAGGAGTGTTCTCATCCTGGTGATTCTCCTTGTCCTCATCCACTTCGTCCTCGGCAGGCTGCACAGGCGTACTGGGACGCGAGTCCTCCGCGGGAGGGGGTACATTTTCATCGCCATATACTGTCTCGTCCTCACTTTCGCCCGCCTCAGGCTCCTCTTCATCTTGGACGATGTCATCATCCTGCGGCTGGGGATCCTCCATCTCAACAGGCTGATCCTCGAAGACAGTGATGTCTTGCTCCTCTTCGGCCTGATGTGATTCTGGCCCCTCCCTGACCTCGTGGGACTCGGCAGTGGCGTCCTCCTCGTGAGCAGCCATCTCCGCTTCAACGGAAGTCTGTTGATCCGCAGAAACAGGAGATCCTGCCAAGAGAGAAGACCTCCTTGCAGAAAGCGATCGCCTCGTTGCTCGACGTTGGTAGGGCTCCAGCGACTCCCTTGCAGAAACACCAGAACTCCGGCGTGCGCGACCAAGAGAGAAAACACCCCTTCGCCGACGTCGTCTCGTCTGAGCCTTTTCCGGACTGCTGGCTTTCCACTGGCTGAGCTGGTCAGCCAAAGGTGTAAAACCAAGATCGTTAGTGTTTTCCTGTTCGATAGTCATAGACTCGTTTTGGTCGTCCTCCTGGCCAAACGGTGTCGGCGTCTCTGGTCGAACAATCCCACGAGTCGAGGGGCTCGATCGGTTCTTGCAGGGGCTATCCTCCGCCGTCGCTTCATCGTCCGACTCATTGCCTGCCTCGTTACGGTATTCGCCGGCAGCCATCGTCGGGGGCCATGGGGCCGGGGGAGGAATGCTACAGACCTTCTCAAGGGGACTCCTTGTCTCTTCACTTTCGGCAACCTCATACGGAGAGACTGGTGGGGAAGCAACTGCAGTGACTTCAGCGCCTGCGGATGGCAGAGCCTCCTCTTGGACGGGAGGATCCGCACATTCAACCTCATCCTCCGGATCAACGTGGATTTCGAAATCCTGTGCAGAAACATGGGTGGGATTCTCTGCAGGGGCATGGTCGACATCCTCCGTAGCTCCATCCTCATCTGCATCCGGCAGCTGCAATGGCTCCTCCTCCACTTCCCGGAAGCTCTGCTCCGGCTTGTCGACGAAAGGGTCGTCAACAAAGACATCAGCCGCTTCTTTCTTTTCCTCCATGTCGAAGTCCTCATTGACTTCCTTCTTCTCCTCCACCTCGAATCCCTCATCATTAGCCTCACCGCTAACACGAGCCTTCTCAGGAGCAGGCGAATCAGCCGAAGCATCACCTCCGAACAGCTTGGACGCGACATTCTCATCCTCACCATCCTTAACAGCAGGTTCAGACTGCCCTGCCTCTCCCTTCACCAACGACTTCCTCGGCGTAACACCCGTTATCTTCAGCGGCGTAAAAAGCCTCCTCGCCGGACTCTTCAGCAACGACGCCTTACCCGGCGTCGAAGGTGCCTTCAGCGGAGACTGCGACTGCTGCGCGAACGAAGCCGCCAAGATGCTTGCCTTCTTGGGCGACGACTTCAACGGCGACGTCTGCATGGGCGCAAAGTCCGGCGGAGCAATCTGCTTGCTGGACTGATCTTTGATAAACAGGGGACCCCTCCGGGGAGTCTCTCTGATCGAGTCCTTCCAAGGAGAAGGAGGGAGTCTTCTTGCCGGGCTGGCCATGATGACGGAGTCCTTGAAGTCAACCGGTGGCTTCGTGGCCTCGGCACCATTCTCATTATTCTGCACGGCAGAATCCGCCGGCTTCGGCGGGAGGATGGGTGTGGTGGAGCCAGTGAAATTGACCTTCTTCACAGGCGAGCTGAGCCCAAAGTTTTCAGAATCGTTATTCTTAGTAGGCGACCTGACGACCAGTTTGACCGTAGTCTTCGCGCCACTCAATTCGTCGTCTTCGCCATCATCCTGCGAACTGGAAAACGAGCCTGACCCTGACTTTGCGACCTGGGTAGCCTTCTTGGGAGACAACGGCTGTGCTGCTTCTTTCTCTGCCGTCTTCGAGTCTGCCGCAGGTTTACGTCCACGGGTAGATGTAGCTGTAGCTGCAGCGGTGGCAGCCTTACGGACCGGTTTAGCCTTCAGACCCGTTTGGGGTGGAGCTGTAGTAGAAGCCTTTTTCCCAGTAGTGGCGCCCGCGGAGGCGGCGACAGGCAGATTCTCCTTATCAGAATCAAAGATAACATCCTGAAACGTGACCTTCTTCTTCTTAGGCGGATCCTTGAGGGAGCTCGACTTTGCCAGAGAGGAAGCAGTGGGCGCTGTCGTTGCCGCCGTCGTCCGCGATGTCTTGGGCTCCGCCTTGGAACTCACGGCTGCCCGCGCGCTGACCTTCTTCTCTGCGTCCGTCTCAGCTGTCACAGTGGATGCAGCTTTTGTTACTGTCCGGGGTCGGCCCCTCGTCGGTTTGGCCGCAATATCCGATCTAGCCGTTGTGGCCTCAGGCGCAGGCTTCGTCCTCGGCCTCCCAACCTTCCTCTTCGGGACATCCGCGGAGACCTGCGCCAATTCGTCGTCATCGGACTCACCACTGTCCGCAGCGGTATTATTATGATTAGGAGTGGTAGTTGTGGCATTCCTCGACCCGCGACTCGCAGCAGTACTGGCTTTAGAAGCAACTGATGATGTTGAAGAAACTTTCCCCCTGGAGACAGGCGCAGACGCAGGCGCCTTCTTCGCATGCGCAGTAGCAAATCCAATCTCGTCGTCCGTGTCATCATCATCGTCATTATCGTCATCGTCGTCATGGTCATCGTCGACCATATCAACATCTACCTTTTCCGCAGGCGCCGCCGCGGTCGCAGGTTTCCGGCCGGGCTTCTTCTTCTGCTCATCCTTCTGCGCTGTCTTTGTTGTTGCTCCTGCTGGCCTCCCTCTGGGTCTGGGCGCTGTAACAGCAACCGGTTCTTCAGCGGCAACTTTGGCTGCCGCAGCAGCCTTGGCTGTTGCTCCGCGAGTTCTGGCGCTTGCGCGCGTCACCCGCTTCGGCGGGGACCGAACCTGAGGGGGGATGGTCGCGGCGCGGGCCATTGTTCTTGTCTTTGTCTTGACTTGTCAAATTGATCTCGAATCACTGAATCAGATAGTCGTCGGACTGAGTTTAGCCGTAATCAATCCGTACTGATTCGTTATCTTCCCGGTCGTGCCGTACGTAGCGGTGTAGATGGGTAAGTAGGCAAGGAGACTGCGTGGTTAGTCAACAATCGCGACACGACATGCTGCGCTGCAGCTGAGCTGAGCTGAGCGTCCTCGAGTCGACTCGAAGGGCAGCCAGGAACCTGTATGGACGCTCAACTGTCGGCACTGGCTGTCCGAGGATACCTAAGCCTCTCCACAGGCCGTGTATCGGGGATGGTGGTCAAGTAGGGGGTCGGGGGTAGAACCAGCGGGCCGTCGCGGGTCGGCGTTTGTTTGTCGCTGCGCGCTGGCGCCGCCGATCACCCGCCGTCGCCCGGGGCAACGTGCGCAGCACGTGAGGTCACATGGGCGGTGGCCCTGTCGTCACAGTCCTCGAATGTCCATATTATTATCTTCTCCTAGGATCATTAATATAGTCCAATGTGAACCTCCCCCTAAATTTTTCCATTCCTAGATGTGATATTTTGTAGAAGAAACAAAATGATATCCGAGAAGTAGGAAATCGAGAAAAAATGAAAATTTTGAAAAGATCATCCACCAAGCTAAATGTCCAGAACCCCCTGCCTGACCTTGGAATCCAATCTACTAAATCACATCAACCAACACAGAGCAACAGCCACAGTGACGACCATGGCAATCAAGCTGGGCGCGACCCTGCCGACCGCCGCACTATCCAGACTGACGAGATCCCCGACGGGCGTCGGGTCGTAGGGCGCGGGCGTCGTGCTATTGGTCCTACCGTCCCAGCAGTACCTCCGGAAGCACTGGGTGCAGATGTCCGGCACGCGCGTGCCGGTCCGCTTCAGCGACCGGCTCAGGATGGCACAGCCGACACAGGCCGGCCACTTGCTGTCGCGCGTGGCGTTGCCCATCGTCGCGACGTTGTAGCCATTCAGGATGACGGCGTCGCGCTGGGTGTTGTTGTAGGCCGGGTCGAAGGTGGACATGTTGGAGTTGGTGACGTAGGGGAAGTTGGGGATGTAGACGATCAGCGGCGCGGGGCCCGTCAGGTTGGCGCTGTCGCAGCCGAAGAAGGTCGGGCGGGCGTTCAGACCCAGGTTGACAAAGGTGTTCTGGTCCGGGATCGCGGGGAACGCGGTGCCGTTGGCGATGCCTGTCCGGTTCAGGCTGCGCTCGTACGTGGCGACCAGGGCGGTGCCGTTGGGCCAGTGGAAGTCCGTGTCGGCGGACGAGTCGACCGCGAAGATGACGTCGACGTGCCGCTCCGGCTGGATCAGCGGGTGCAGGGGGATGTTCTCGAGGTCCTCGCCTCCGTCGACCATGTCCAGATCCTGCTGATTGGCATAGGGGGAGCTGTTGTTCGAGTAGTGGTAGAACGGGTTGGGTCGGTAGACCGCGATATCGTTGTTGTCCTGGCCAATTCCCTGCAGGATTTTGGCAAACTGATCCTTCCAGAAGCTGGGGAGGCTGGTCGAATTGACCTGGAGGAGGAACTGGTTGAAGAGCGACGAAGAGGTGCCCATCACGAAGCCGGCGTTGTCGAAGCCGCGGACGCAGGTCTCGTTGTCCGGCAGCACCCCGCCCACGAATCTCGATCCCAGGAACTCGAGCGGGGCGAATCCGAAAACCGTCGGATCGAACGAGCCAAACTCCCAGGGGTTGAATTCGAACACGGTCGAGTTGCTTCCCACAATCAGCTCACCGGGGTTGCGGCCATCCGCAACCAGAATGGGCATTGGCATGTTTCCATCCCGGAAATGCGATGTCAGGGCGATTGACGACCAGGTGTAGCTTGGACCGCCGTTGGTCGCGCTGATCAGCTGGTAGGAGAGAGCGCGGCCCCTACAAAATGATCAGTACCGCAGACGACAGAAAACTGATCAGAGGAGGAACTACCAGTAATCGGTGATGGATGTCGGGAAACCGGCGTCTCTCTTGGAGGACACCATGTCGGCGATATCCTTGTAATAGGACGCCGAATCGAGGATCTGGATCCCGCCCCCCGCGGGGCCCTCGAAGATGGAGTTTCCAAACTGCCAGACCGACCCCTTGGTCTGCGTCTGCAGCGCGGAAATGGTGGTGAAGTTGTTGATGTAGATGGAGCCCAGCAGCCAGCCACCGCCGCTGAGGCCGGCCAGGTACGTGGCGGACTGCAGCAGCCCGCCCAGGTGTCCCGGGGCCGTCGAGTTCTCCGTGCGACTGTCGAAGGCCTTGATGGCGCCGGCGCCGTTCATCAGCGCCCGGTAGCCGCCTCCGGACACGGCGATGCCGATGTTGGGCAGGGCGGACGCATTGTTGGCGACGGAGTTGATGTAGGAGACGGCGTCGAACGAGTCCACGGTGACATGGCCGAAGAAATCCCGCATCGCCTGGACGGTCTTGTTCCTGCGCTTCTCCAGCCACGACGACTCGCTCGGGGAGAGGGTGGCGGCACTGCGGATGCGGGGGCGTTCCGCCGGGCAGTCGACGTGGGCGGGCGCATATCCGTCCGGGGCGTTGGGGAGCGCGCGTCTGACGACCTCGACGGCGAGGTCCTCAGCGGACGAGACGTGAGAGGTGGCCGCGGCGGCTGGAGCATACAATCAGTCAACTGCGAACCCAGGACGCAGGATGAACAGGTCAATGGAGGGGAACTGCCCGGGGGAGCGCTCCAGGGGCGCTTCAGACTTACCCGAAAGCTGTGCCACAAGGACAGACAAGCCGGCGGCAGCGGCAATGGCTCTCATCTCGGGTGAACTGGAGCACGCTCACCGGAGTTGCATGTATAGATTGGGATATCCACGGCGGGGAAAGAGGCTGGGGGAAGATCACACAGTAAGCGGAGACGGGACGCCGTGCATGCTTTTATACAACCTCAGCGCGACGACACCAGCTGAGCTGACCTGTCCTACCCCGTGTACAATCCCTCCCAGCGGGGCGCTGCGGAAGCGGCGGAGATGCCCAGCCCGTGGCAGCGCGGCGGAGAGCGAATCATCACCATCTCGGCGGGCTGGCCCCTCCTCTCCCCTTGCTGGGCATCCCCGCCATCGCGTCGGCATGCTGCAGCGGATGGCCTAGCTCTCTGCCTCGACACATCAATCGACAATGTTTTTATCGTCCGGCTTCAGAGAAATAATCGTATCTTGGTGTTCTCATGGATATCCTCCCCACAAGCGTGAGCAGAGTTCGCGCCGCCTGATGGCACGAGCCAAGGCGCCGGCCGGCCGGGCTATTAATATCGCAATCGATGCCCACCAGCTCAGCCCTGACAGGCGGAGAGACCGGTCCTCTCCACAGGCAGCTGGAGAAAAAACAAACCTCGAAGTGATATAATCTGCATGGTGTATGTGCTGTTCTCTGTACGACCACGAGTACTCCGGAGCATGCGGCATGTAGATGTACTGTGTTATATCATATACCATCGATCCCCGTGCTCTCTGCAGGGTCTTCGGCCCCATGCGCGCTCCACCTGACATCATTGCCGGACACGCGCTGCAGGGGGCCGCCGTCCGATCGTGATCATCTACCAGTCGTATCATCTACGCATAGCGCTTCCAGCTGCAGTATAGAAACAATCGAAAGGACATGGTGGCAACAATCACGCCTCCGTCCACGGTTGCCAAGTTCCTAGGCCGGAGAGCTCTCGCCAGCGTGCCCCTCACCGTCGGCGCCATAATAGCTCAGATCGAAACACCAGCCACAGTCCCCAGCCCCCGATCGTAATCAGGGCAAGCATGTGCCTAGCCGTCTAGGTGGGCAGAGTATACAATATACATATTTTCATGCGCAGCACCATCCCTCCAAAGGCAGAATGTCAGAGTCTGGTCTGGTCCGACCGTTCCTGCTGGCACTTGGAAACTGGACTAGGTCACAGTGCAAAGTTACAGAAACAGAGTTGACAGTCAAATCACAAAAGAAAGGAACATAAACAGAGGTGATAAGATATGATTCGCAGAGTCGGCGGTATTTGTATTTTTTTTAATAACTTCCACTTCTGAGGCTTGTACTGTGCCAATTCTTCAGTTATTCCAGTGACCTTCCAGTCTTAGTCATCTATCACTCAGTACTTATAGGTTCGATCGCAAGTGACCCCAAAATATCAATTGCCAAAAATTTCAAAAAACACCGTTGGAATTTTCTGAATTTACGATACCATGATAAATTTTGAAAAAATTTCCACTCTGTCCAGCGTGCGAAATGATAATAATAGCAAATCTTCGCGACTTCAAAGGTTCTATCTACTACTCACTTATCATGAAGCCACTCATTAAGTCATGCCGCATTCCCACCATCACCACCCATTATCATTCCTCTACCTCCACCACCATCGCTTGACCACTGTATCCTCCCATAAATTGCACCATGAGGTTTTCTGCCCGCGTGTCAATCCGCCATGCAACGACCACAACCACCATCTTTCCAGAAGAAGAATGTCGACTCACAGAAGTATTCATCGCGTCCCCGAGCGACTATCGTATGAGTACGAATGCAGCATCGAAGCCGAAGACCCCAACAGCTACCGCACCGGACGCTATTTCCCAGTGCATCTCTGGGACGTGTTTGGTAAAGACGGGAGGTACCGCGTCACGCACAAGCTCGGATGGGGCGGGTTCGCGACGGTCTGGCTTGCTAGGGATGATGTGTACGTTCTCGTCCTTCTTGCCTTGCCGGCATTTGCATTTGCGTCACCGGTGTCCCTAGCCACGGGTTCCCCTTGGGAAATGGAAACGCGGTATAACTCACTTCCAGGGGACAGGGAGAACTCGAACGTTCTCCTAAAGATCATCAACATCAACAAGGATATCGGCGCTAACGCCCAGGAATTTCAAATCCTGCACCACCTCCAGCATTCATCTATTGCGCAGGAGAATGCTTCGCATCCCGGCCGCCACGCGGTGGTCCAGCTCCGCGACAGCCTCGACCTGTCCGTCTCGCACAGATGTCTCGTGTTGGACGTGCTGGGGATGGAAGTGCAGGCCCGCGCGGATCGTCACAGTCAAAAGAACAAGGGCTCTCGGTTACCGAGGGAGACGGCTCTGCGTGTCGTGAGGCAGGTGGTCCTCGGTTTAGATTATCTCTGGAAGTGTGGTGTTGCGCATGGAGGTGAGTTGTATTGTACCTCGCTACGTACATCCTAAATAAAAGCAACTAAAAAAATACGAAAAAAAGATCTACACATAAGAAACGTCCTCTTCACCGCGCCCGCGATGTCTCGACTCTCAGAAGAGCAGATCATGTCGCGCCTCGGACGGCCAGAGACCGGCGCAGTCAGGCGACGAGACGGGCGCCGCCGCTGTGACCCGTCGATACCGGCCTATCTGGTCAGGCCCGTTTCGATCTACGGGAGCGATGCGGAGGTCAAGATAGTGGATTTTGGAAACGGTATGTATGTACAGTACTGTTTGAAATTGGAACAAGTATACCGTTTGAATATATATATATGATATGATATACTAGCTGACATGGCGAAAAAGCATTCTTTCATCAGAACCCGCCTCAGCAACTGTCCACCCCATGGCATGTCCGCGCGCCGGAAGCTCTCTACGGCCAACCGCTGAGCAAGTACGTGAACATGTGGAGCATGGGATGTCTGGTAAGTTCTCCGTGTGCAAAAAAAAAACGCTGTACCGTAGGTGACGGCAGGGCTTTCTACAGTTATCTGAATTCATAACGGGGAGAACGTTCGTGGATTCTTTCCTCGCGGATCGGATAAGCGTGATGGCAGACCTGAAAGCGACCCTGGGACAGCCACCGGCAAAATGGTACGAGGGATTGGACGACAGTGAAGCTCGACAAGCCATTATCGAGACTCCTACCCGAGATATGACTTTTCACCGATATTTTCAGCTCAGTTATGATCAAGACGATTCGCAGCTGCCGGGTATCGAAGACGATGAGGACGAGATCCCCGTTGAGGAATTCGAGAAGCCTCCGCGCGAGTTCAGCGATAGGGAGCTGCAGGCTCTGTTTGGCATCCTGTCGCGGCTTCCGAGCTATGGGCCAACAGAGAGGGGTACACCGGAGACTTTGCTTGAAGCTCTGGCCCACGAAGGTATTTGAAACATCTCTGTGGATTGCGTAGGAATCGTCGGCGTCCTTTCAGCATAGGCACTTGCGAGTCTTTCTGGATACCCGCTACGTTTTAGATGGATCTTGTTGGCGCAGAGGACAGTCATACCGTAGGAAACTTTTTAGATACGACCATTTTGTTTTCTTGCACAAGGGGCAAAAGGTGGCATTACACATCAATGTCATCCGATCAGCAACATCATGTACGACGGGAAAAAAAAGGAAGATAAGGGAGACGTGTCCAGTACAAGCCCTGCTTCATCCAGTAGATGATTCACGATTATGGCCCAATCCTCTTCCGCATCGGGAGGCCGTCGGATCAATGGAGAAAAAAGTCCGCACATGCCAGAGCTTCAGGAAAAAAACTTCTTCCAATTCTATATGCACTAGCCGCCATGCATGCAGCCTCGCGTAATAACGCCGGATAAATTATTTGTGGCTGGGCTCTGATCTGATAATACCCCACTTGCGATCAGGGGCGTTTTCAGCGCCGTTGTGGCCTGTGTCAACTGGCTGCAGAGTCTCCAATGGTAGAGTTGGATATACTCCATATATGTAAGCTAAAGCATTCTGGAGCTTCATCGTTAATGTTGCCAAAAAAACACAAAAGTAAAGACATCCCTTGGCGTCATTAAGTGGACGGTCATACAAACCAGAGCAATGGTGCCTTGTAGCATCGTGATAGGCGCTGAAGTAAGCTGAATAGCTATGCTATTACAGGCAAACCGGGTCCTAGGACGGAATTCCTTTCCAATGATGCGGATATCAAAATCATGTGGCCAGCTAAACGGCTGTGGAATCGGGAAACCCCCGAGGCTTCCAGTTGTCCACGGACACCCAATCAATGGATACGTACGATCTCTCCACTCAACAACTTGGTAGACAACGCAACATCCAAAGTAGCTGCGGTATGTTTGCAAGTATTGCGGCTGAATTGTAGCCGCGATAAATAATAAAATATGACGAGTCCGCGGGATGCAATGCGCGCCACGTCAGTTTTCCCGTCCAGAGGAGGAGCGAAGCGCGGGCCATCGCCCCTGATAACAACATCTTTTTTGCCAGGTCACGCGGGCATGATTGACCCCACAGGAGCTGCGTGCATTCCCGCACGGACCACAGCATGAAGAATATCTTGTTTGGAACCTGGGGATCTGTGTGAGCAGCGCGCTAAGCTGTGGAGCGAGGCTCCCCTTTCCCGGCTGCTCGCGTTCGGATGAAGCCAGATCTTGCAGCGGAACTCAGACGCAGCGAGTATGCAGCCAGACCCACTAGCATCGCGGACCGCTGAAAGAAGCTTGTCTAGCAGGGGGGCGGCCAGAATTGAGTTATCAGAGACAGCAGTTCTGATCAGGACGAGGGATTGAGGGCGATAAGACAGATGTGGTTAACTCGATCGTCGTCTCTCGACGGCAGCGTCAGCCCAACTGGTATGGGTCCTGTTCGGGCTAGTGTTAACCCGGAAATTCCGAGGCGGGTAACTAGCACGCCGGGCGGCAAGGCACGCCTCGCAGGGCCGCAGAAGGACAATAACGCCGATAAGATGTGTGTACAATGGAGGCTGATCAGGAGAGAATCTGAAGGTCACACGGGGCCTTACAAGGGACACCGTTGACTCGTTCCTAGGTACCTGAAGCCGACTACCCGTTTGGGAAGCACATACGGAGTACTGCAGTCGCCCCGTTTGCGAGGAGCTGGGTCGCCCCAGCGTGTGGAAATATCCGAATTGTCGAAGGTAGACTGCATATGCGTTGTACTGCGTGGTCGAAGGCCGAGTCTTTTCCGGTTGTCCTTGCGGCACAGCCTACACAGGAATATAGCTAGCTCGTGATGGTCAGACGTGGTGTTGAGGCCCAGGAGGGTGGATATCAGGGAGGAAGTCGAGGGCAGACAGCGATGCCCGATAGCTTGGGACTCGATGCTAAGCCAGGGGCTGCGAGTCTGTCATGTTGAAAGAGAGGACGAGCAGCATCCGCGTGCGTTCTAAGAATATCCTTGGATGCATCCTCTTCGACGATCTTCGAGGCCCCACACGTGACCGCACATGACCTGCACATGACCCGCGCGGCGCTCCCGCGGGTTCCGCCGGGGCTGTTCCAGAAAAGTCCAGATCTCGGGCAGCGTTCCATGGAAGAAAAGTCACCACCGCTCTCCATGCCCGCGACCTTTCCCCAATCTGCACTCCCGTCCCCGGCCTTTTCGGATTCCCCAAAGAAGAAAACCGGGCCTCCGCACCGCTCCCCCGCTGCCGGCGCTCTCGTGTCGTGTGGCGCGTGATGGCAGTGATGCTGGCTTTGTTTCCCGGTTTGGACGGCCTCGATACATCCCGAGGTCATTGATGAGATCAATGGACAGCCTCTCTGCCAGTCGAACGACGTACAGGGCTTCTCTGATGCTGGGATCAGGGCATTGATGATGTGTCTGCCGCCGTCGATGAGTTATCAGCACAGGAATGGGGAATCTTTGCGTCACGTTGTGGACAACGCAAGCGTCGTGTCGGAGCAACGCCGGCCTGGCGGTGCATCGCGCATGCTCCGGGTTCGGTCTGGACTCTCGACCTGCTGCCCCGCGTCGTCGCACGCCGTACAGGTTGGCGGTTCTGGACTATTCTTCTGTCCACATGAGCTTCCCCCCCTTGAAGGTTCCACCGGATAAAAGGTTATAAAAAGACACGATGCTACGTCCCTTCAGCCATCGTCCTCCCTCCATTCATCAGTTCTTCAGACGTCTGCCCGCATCCCAGTTCTCCCAGATCTCTCTTCTGTTTCCAGCGAGAGCAGCACCTAGAGGTCTTCTTCCCTGTAGCAGACTCGTCCTCTAGATACTCTCTAGATCTCGAAGCGCTTCCCTCGTCTCATCTCTTCCCTTGCCCTCATATACCATACAACTCCCATACAATGTCGACGTCTATCGCGGTCGAGCCTACTAACGTCCAGGCCCCCAAGGCCTCCAACGACCAAGTCTCCGTGGGCACCAAGGGACGGCTGCCCGAGTTCTCCCTCGCGGACAAGGTCGTCTTGGTCTCGGGTGCCGCGCGGGGCCTCGGTCTGACGCAGGCGGAGGCTCTGCTGGAGGCGGGCGCCAAGGTCTACGCACTCGACCGTCTGGAGGAACCGGTACATATCAATTTCCCGCCCACCCATGTTGTCTCGAAGAGTATTATTGGCTAATCGTTGGTTACGCAGTCCTCCGACTTCTACCGCATCCAGAAGCGTGCTACTGAGGAGCTGGGCACTGCGCTGCACTACCGTCGGATCGACGTGCGTGACACGGAGCTGCTCAACAACGTCGTCGAGGAGATCGCCAACACCGAGGGCCGCCTGGACGGCCTCATAGCGGCCGCGGGCATCCAGCAGGAGACGCCGGCCCTCGAGTACACGGCCAAGGATGCCAACAGAATGTTCGAGGTCAACGTCACGGGTGTGTTCATGACGGCCCAGGCGGCGGCCAAGCAGATGATCCGCTTTGGCAAGGGTGGCAGCATTGTCTTGATCGCCAGCATGAGTGGCACGATTGCCAACAGGGTACGTTCGCTCCCCGCACTGCATCCCCCGCATGCTGACATAAGCATACGCTGACTCGTGCAGGGCCTCATCTGTCCCGCGTACAACGCCTCCAAGGCCGCCGTCATCCAGCTCGCGCGCAACCTCGCCGCCGAGTGGGGTGCGTACGGCATCCGCGTCAACACCATCTCTCCCGGCTACATCGTGACCAAGATGGTCGAGGACCTATTCGTCCAGTACCCCGAGCGCCGCGACGAGTGGCCCAAGCAGAACATGCTGGGCCGCCTCTCCAAGCCCGAGGAGTACCGCGGGGCCGCCGTCTTCCTGATCAGCGACGCCAGCAGCTTCATGACCGGCAGCGATCTCCGCATCGACGGCGGTCACGCCGCGTGGTAGACACGTTTTTCCCCTCAGCTGCTTATATATCCCCTGTCGATCATCATCATTGGACTTTCGTTCTTTCGGGTGGCGTTATCCGGTTGCCCAGCAGGCGTGTGTGCTCATGATTCGGTTTTCGGGTCTCTGGATGGTCTGGTTCTGGGTCGCTTCACGATGACGTCTCGTTCTGCATTTTTCTCTTGTCTTTTTCGTTCTTCGATGTGGATGCGTTGTTCCAACGGCGCAGGGCCGTGATTCCTTTGTGTTTATTTATTTATTGGCAGTGGCAGACCCTAATGAAGCCATGCATACCATCTGTACATGCAGGCATAATAATGCCAGCTATTGTCATGCGCTAGCGCCTCGGCTTCTGACCATCGATACAGTAAGTGCCACGTTGAAGTCGATAGAAGCGTTAGAAAAAAAAAAGCATAGGCACATGTTGATTCCTGGATATCCCTACTACTATACCCTCCTTGTTTGCAAACATCTTCAGGATTGGACCGGGCCTAGGTTTAGGTCTAGGTTTGGGGTTGGGATTTTCGTGTCGTGTCTGGATGGAGATGGATGGGATGGGGGCGTGTCATGGTATGGTTATGGCGTGTGACATGGCTGATGGGCAGTAATCCGGATATGAAGAAAGAAAGAAAGAAACATGATGGACTTGAACTTGGGCGTGGCATGGTATGTATGTATATATTACATGGCAAGGCACCTACCTACAGTAGTAGGTACGTGATGGAACGCGACAGGCTAGGTATTATTATTAGGTATTAGGTAGGTATGGTATGGTAGGACCTGTCTGTCTGCCACTGAGGGCTTTTTGATATATATATATATTTTCCCATCTGATTTGAATGAATGAATCGATTCAATAGTTGCTTCTAGCTCTAACTGTATGTATATGGACAGCACTGAATCAAATAATCCACCCTACATCTCAAGGAAGAGAAATGAAGATTAGACATCCATCAGTCAAAAGACATTATTCTAATGTACAGGTCGTTCATTAAGACATGCCATGCCAGGATTTGTTTTCCTTCCCGTTCTATCATTCTCACGGACTAACCGCGATAATTCCAGATCCGTTTCTGCTCTGCGACCCACCACCTGCCCACCTTCGCCGCGTCCTTGAGCCAGTTGGCCGCGTCCTGCCCGTACGCCTGGAGCACCCGCGCCTGCAACCTGTCCAGCTCCCATGCCTCCAGAGGCCGCTTCTCAGCCGGGTCCCGCTCCAGGTGCGTGAACCGGTACTGGAAGCCCTCTTTCAGCGGCAGGACGAGGCGGTAGGGGACCTCGGCGGATGCAACCGAGAGCAGCGCCCCGCCGGCGTTGATGAGCCCCATGTTCCAGACCTGGCGGCCGTTGTGGCTGCTTCGGAACGGGCGCAGGAGGGACTGGCCTTGGTACTCGTGCATGAGGGCCGAGGCGATGCGGCTGTCGTGCTCGTTCAGGGAGTGCGTCTGTACGAGCAGATCGAGGATCGTGGGGACGATCGAGAGGGAGGTCACGTTGGCGGAGATGTCGATCCGGGGAAGTCGGGGATGTCGGAAGACGAGAGGCACGCGGAAGTTGCTGATGTGTCCGTTCTCGAAGGTCCCCGTGACTTTGGTGTCTTCGGCGAAGGCTTGACCGCTATCGTCCGTTGTCAGTATCTCTAGCGAACGGCGCACATGATATGACAGCAATGCAAATGCTCAAGGGAAACCTACTGGTCACCGACTAGGACTACGAGGGTCGAGTCTGCGATCTTCGCCTCATCGAGTAGCCCAAGAATCTCACCCAGCCATTCATCGTCATAGCGGACCGTGTTGAGGTAGTCATTCATGGGCCGGTGGTTGACGCCCGACCGACCGCCGCGGCCCATGTACTGCTCCTTGTGGAATGATTTTGGCACGTTCCAAGGATGATGAGTGGAGCTGGTAACATGTGAGAGGAAAAGGCGTGTCTTGTTCTGCGCCGCGTCGAAGATAAAGTCGCGCAGGTACGGCTTGACTTCCTCTTCGGCATAGCTGCAACGACAGTCAGCGCTCGAACACTTGATCGACTCTGTAAAGGCCGAGAAGATAGAGAAAGAGAGACGATGGATAGATGCCAAAATGGGAAGAGATGGCCTACCCAAAGTAGTTTATCTCATCGGTCTTTGGGGGATAATATCGCGAGAACGGGCTGTCCAGCGTCTCTTTCACGACGCTTTGATTGAATCCAATGTTATAATTCAGCCTCCGCTGTCGGTCGTACGTATCCGTAATAGATTGCAAGAACACGGAATTCCAAGGCCGTTCCTGGAAGTCTTCCGGGCTCTTTGCTTCATCGCCCGACGAGTCGCTCTTGGCTCGGTTGAACAACTCCAAGATGTGAGGCAAACAGGGTTGATAGATATCGTACTTTACCTCCTCCAAAAGGTCCACCGGCAACGGACTGACGCCGCAGTGACTGCCTAGAAGGCTTTTCAAAGTCAAGGTGCTGCCTGTGACAGCGCCCTTGACATTAATGCCACCCATACCCGGGGCAGAATGATCCTGCCAGTTGACATCGCTGAAATTGTTGCGTTCTCCTTTGCTGTTCAAGGCATATTCACCGGTGACCATCTGTGCGACGGGGGTCAGTCGGGACAGCTTATCGATGGTTCTATTCCTTTGTCTCTCGTCGTCGTGGGATTCGACAATTATATCGTACAAAGGGGTTGAGGCCTGCATTGGGAAAACTTCTTTTCGCGCACTTTCGAGCGTCACCATCACAATATGATTGATCTCGATGGAAGTCTCTTGGAACGCCTGCCGCAGAGGCTCTAAGATATCGAGGTCAAGATTCGATATCTTGAGAGGATCCAAAGCTGGACTGTAGGACGGATATGCTCCTAGCCTGCCCGAACACCCGTCTGCCGCATCATGTCGAGTCTTCCAGCGTTGGAAACCGGGTGGCAGGCGTTCAGGAAGCCACGCCGGGCGTTCCGGGGTCTCATCCGGCTTCAGGACTTTGCCCGGGTTCCAGCCGGGGTAATCGCCCTGCGGACTCTCCCACTTCTCTTCAGAAATCAGATCCGGAAAGGGGAAAGGTATCGGAGCCGCAGGGCATGATTCTGCCTTTCCATGGAAAGCATGCAAGAGCGTAAGAGGGAGTGCTTCTGACAGATGGTCGTAAGGAACAGATGGCCGAGAGGCTTCAAGGACGAGCAAAGAAATCGTGATGGCGATTGCTGGCATCCACCAACGGAGGTTCCATGAGCTGCGGTACAATACGGGGAGCGGAAGCAGGCTCTCTTGCGCTTTTATGCCCTTACATAACCCGTTGCGAATGGCCTCAAACCCGGCACCGACGAGCGTATGTAAATGGGGACTAAGCAACCACGAGACGACGAGGATGACCGCGCCAGCACTGAACACGCTCCATATCCCACTCATGAGCAACTTCATCGCCGCTGGGTCTCGCAAGAAACTGTTCGACGCGCTCCATTCTACCTCAGATCCCGTCTGGAAGAAGAACCCGAACTGAATCGCAGAGGCACCAAAGGTGACCAGACTGTTCCATTGTCAGAAAGCCACCCATTTCACAGGAGGGGGGAACCGGTGACTCACGCCAAAACACCGCCAACCACGCATCCTAGTAGCTGGAGTGAATTGTCTGGCGTCCGCAGCAGCAGCCGTCCAAAGCTGATCACCAGGAAATCAACTAGGAACAAGGTTGGCAGATAGATAATGAGGTAGAGGGGATGTAAGGAGTGGACATGCTGTAGAATGTGCAGGACCTTGGCTGAGAGACCGCTCACGGCGAGAAGGGAAAAGAGGAAGGGAGGGGACGGAAGACAGGATGTTGGATGCATGATGAAGAGCTCAGAGCCGAAATGAGATTGGCGTGATCATCATGGCTAAACCATGAGATACTCGAGAAAGAGAATGGTCATGCCAGAGAACGGCATGTGTCAGGGATGGATAGACGAGTGAAAGGATGGCAGGCCGCCCGCGCAGCACTTGCGCCGTTCACGAGGTGATATAAAGGAAACCTCTCGGCGTTTCTCAGCGCGACCCTGCGAAACATGCCACGGAGACCGGCTGTCACCGCACGTCAACGGAACAAGGACCCAGGAGCCCATCCATGATTCCAAGAGGCCGGACTGTGGGGGGTGGCCACTGAGGGACAGGGTCATCCTGTTACAGGCGAAGATCACTGGCGCGCCTGTGTTCATTTCTGGCAAGACATCACGGGGGACGCGCTCCAGGAGCCACTCGAGAAAAGCTTAGCCGGGTCCAGGCATGGACAGAGGAGCGCGTTTGCCCACTGCCCGTCATCCTCCCGGCGGGACCCTGCGTAAGAGACGTTTGCATAAATAGCACAGCGAAGCAGACATCGAAGGCATCGAAGCCGGTGGTTGGAGGCTGAGACGCGGCCCGGTGGGGCGGTGGCAGCGTCCGGCCCGGGTCCAGGGTCTCCCTAGGGTTAGGGCTCCGTCCAGACCCGTGACCAGGAAGTCGAACACCTGGAGGCTCCCATGTTGCCCGGCCCTGCCAGCAAGTTTCAAAGGGTGATCTACAAAGCACACTCTATCCCGGGACTTTGAGAGGCATGTCCTCTGGCCTTGCAGCGAGATGCTTCTGAACCGGTTGCAGTGAGAGACAAGGCTGCGGTCGTGCTTACACGACACTGCTTTGTACCTCCCATGGCTGGCGTTCGCTATCGAATCAGGCTCCTGTGACACCGCCTGAGCGACACCTCTGAGCTGAGGGAGAGAAAGGTGTAGCCGGGCAGGTATCTAGCCTATCCCTAGCAGAGCGCAAACCGGTTTCTAGGGATATCGGTTCCGAAGACCAAGGCTGGCCTACTCACATGTATGGAATATATCGGAAAAGCGTGACTACCGCCAAGTCTCTAAAACAGAGGGCAAGCTTGCCATATCTACAGAGATTTGGGATCCTTTGGCTTTCCCCGTGGGGAATATACGCTCGCAGAAATCGTACCCCAGGTCGTGGTAATCCGCCTACAAACGGTCCTTGGTGACAAATTTTGCGTAAGCGCTAGGGAAGCTGAGCCACTGAGGATGCTGGACCCAGTGAAGCCACAAAAATGAATGGAGGAGGAAGTATTTATCCAGCCATAGACTTTGGCGATAGAAGCGCCTGCGGTCCTCTTCTATCAGCCTCAAGATACCTCGGCAAGTGCCTTGGCGTGCCTGTAGAGAAACCGCCAACTTGGACACGGCGAAACTTCAGGACACTGCCTAACCTCATGCTGTATAAAGTAGTACTCATCGAGAGCAGAGGAAAAGATAGGATGTTATCCCTCAGTTGAACCGCGTACGACAACGGAGAAAAAGTGAGGCCACCAGTTGGCAGGGTCTGTGCTTGTGCTTCCATTGATAAGAATAATCGATAATAATAAAGCGAGCAGACCCCCTGCGATTAATATGAAGACCCTTCAAAACCCCAGAGGTCCCACTCAACGGAGTCTGGACTGGACAGCGCTAGGATCCTCAACGGAGCTTACCTCAACATCCTCCATGCCATAAGGACTACAGTACACGGTAATCCTGTACGGAGTTGACAGCCCTGCCTACAGCACATCGCTCACTGAAATGGCGAACCGCACAACTTCTGAGCCTCAAATTGATGTGACAGGCAGGCGATCTGCGGGCCGCTGTGGACGCTGCCAAGAAACAGCGCCCACGGCAGCCGCCTTGTAGTCTAGCTGCGCCTTGCAACACTGTCTTGTCAGCAATTGCGGCTGAAATGCGCTGCATCTGCATTTATCTAAATATCGTTCAAATAAGCCGCATGTGTAACCGTATTGTGTGACCCCGTCTGCTCTTCTGGTATCTCAACGTGGAATTTTTGACATCAGGCAACTCTTGATAGTGTGTACTGTTACAGGTACAGGTACAGAAGTACTGTGTATGCTATGCACCATCCCTGAGAGCATCAGAAATCAGGAGCAATCGATTATTCAAAATTTCTTTTTCCTGTATTGCACTACATACATAACGATTATAATGACAATAGACACCAACAGCCAAGCTTTTTTCCACCTCTTTTTCCTTTTCCCTGGACCCTCTACCACGATCACATACAGAGAAAACACCTCCATCGACACCTCATCCGACATACCTACGAACAAGGGCCAACAGCAAGAAGACAAAGACCTATGGGGACTACACCTACCACCCTCCTCCTTCCCCCTCACCCTCACCATCTCCGGCTCCAATATCCTCTCCTCCTCCACCATTGAACCCCTCTACGAACTCACCCACCCCCTTCGACGGCCGTGACCGCGGCGGAGTCGTCGGCCTCATCGGCATCCGTCGAACCTCCTACCGCCGCGGCGATGTCGACGACGACGACAGAAAGACCTCCCACATCTCCAGGACGCATCTCTACGATATCCGCAAGGTCCGGGACCCGCTGGGCCGGACATATCTGTACGGCATGTCCGAGGGGACGGGGGGCGTTGAGGCGTGTGGACGGAAGGGGTTTGGAGGTGTAGGGCTCGGCGGGAGTGAGTTTACAGTTAAAAGCAGTCGTACCGACAGTGAGGAGCGGAAGAGGGAGAAGAGTGGGCAGGTAGGGACGTTGTTGCCGGGGTTGCGGATACGTCGGGGACAGCAGCGTCGGAAGACGCTGAGTTTGCTATTACCGTCGCATGCGAATAATAATAACAACCGGCATGACGGCGATGCAGACGTGCTGCACTGGCACGACACGCACGGGACCCTCCTCGCCGTGGAGACGAGGCGGAGATGGAACGGGACGATCGAGGCGACAGAGCCCGGCTCGAGATCGTCGCGCAGCTCGAGGGGCCGGCCGTCCTGGATTTCCTGGTCGCGGCGTGGTGCATGCGGAATTATAACGAGGCGAGGGAGGTCACGAAGGAGCCGTTCAGGTGGGAGCTGTGGGAGTGGGAGGATTGTAAGTTACATTTTTTTCGTTCCTTTACTATATTCATCCACGATATTATTAATGTTTCCATACTGACGACCCCACTCCACGACAGTCAAGCGGCTAGCACCCGAGCAGAAAGGCAAAAAACGACCGGAAACATCGCTGGATGGGATCGTGGGAACCCTTTCTAGTTACGCTCAGATAGGTGGTGGGTTCTAGCTAGTAAATCTGTGGAGCTTTAAACAGTTTGGTTTGCGAGAAGAAGAAGACACAAGTACCTGTAGAGCCGGGCTGTCATGCAGTGCAGTGGCAGCATCTACCGGAAGCAGAGGTTCGGTGATAAAATAAAATACCGAAACAGCTTCAGAGGCTGGGTCATGATGGATGTACTGTACATATCATAGTCCTGATGTTCTCGTATCGATCTTATATTCTTGACGCTGATACTTGACCAAGTAATTGTAGACATTAGGGATATCACATTCTCACTCTCACCTCTGGATCTTAGCAGGGTTGCCAAGTGAACCATTGTAGTGGAGTGAGACTGATTGTTCATCAATTATTATCAATGTAGGCAAGCAGATGTTTCAACGGCTTTTGAGTATGCTGGTCCTAAACAACATTATGCTAATAGTAACATCTGCTCCACTCTGAATTCCCACACATAAAGGCAGGTATTAGCCCTCAAATCGCAATCCCAAGTCCACGGAAAACGATGCATTTAAACCTTCAGATTAACATCGCGAAAGAAAAGTGTCAAATCCCGCATCTTTGGTATCGAGGAAGATAGAAGGATCGATCTTCCAATCCCAATTACCTCAGAGGCCTCCCCTCCTGGGCCTTCTGGCCTGACCTCTTGATTGTCCCGACGAGCCGCCTCCCCCGAACCGGGATCCAGTCTCCGTACCAGACCCTTTACTCAGAGCATTGAAAGCATCAAAACGTCCGAACGAGTCCCAGTCCCATTGTTCGAACGTGAATCGAGCCTTCGCCGTCTGTGGCGGTTCAGGTTCTTCGCACGCTGGTTCCGCGATCTCTGTGGCCTCCCCTTCACCTGTAGCTACCACTATGGCCGGCGGGCTGCCGCTGTCTTCTCGCTGCTCTGCAATCAGCCACGTAACATGTAGGTCAGGTACTAATACACTGGACTAACCGCGCGGGGATAGTCTTCCAAGACTGATACAGGTAGAAGAGTGCTTCGGTCGCTTTGAGCGTTGCCGTTCCCCTGGGGGTCCATGCCGGAAGGAAGTCCTATGATCATCAGTATTCAGAAACTGTCCGCAGACCTGGAACGGGGAGATGAGATGAAAAACAAAACAGGAACTACCTCCTACGGTAGTGTGCGTGGAATGTCGCTGACAGATCTCCATCCCCTTTTCTAAGATGCGGAACTTTCGCTCAAGCTGCTGACGGAGTTCCTGAGCCTCAGTGGACTCTGCGGCGATCTTAGAGACGAGGTCTGGAGACGTCTGCCCGACATCAGTCGGGGAGAAAATAGACCATGTGTCTGCTATCAGAATCCGCTCAACCACTTGGATTGAGACGTTGTCGACGAAGGTCTTTAGCGCTACCTAGATCAGGCCATTAGCTTCGAATGAAGTCGACAAGAGGTGTAAGAGTGTACCTTGTAGTATGCTTGCATACTGTCCAGTAACTCCGAACATGCAAAAGAGTCCATATCCTTCTCAGAATGTGTTGAGAGTGATTTTGCTAACGCCGGGATGGTATGGCTATTCAACGTACAGACGGGGTCAGTGGTGCGAAGAAAATCATGGATCTTCATCTCAAGCTCCTTCTCCTGGCGTTCCTGTCTGATCTTTTGTAAGGTCTCGGTGTAATAGTGATTGTACGTTATCGGGTGCCTCTGACGATCCGTTAGGAGGCTAATCCAGAGCCTTATTTGCGTCCTCGAATTTCTTGTTGATCTTGGGATCGATCCAATTGGTAAACAAAGACGCGATGGTCCCATCATCGGCGATACAACTGAGGAGCTTCTCAAGAAATTGCCTGCATGCAACCCAAATCTTCTTGACATGCTCTCGCGCGATTGTTTCCCAGTTGACAGATTGATCGCGAGACAGCTCGCCGACGAGTAGAGGGTTAAAGGAACCAGGTAACTCGCGGCCTCTGCTCTTGATCAGCAGCTGACGAACCCATTCGATGGCGTCTTTCCTGCTCATATGAAGTTGCCGGATAGCAGAATCAGATTTCTGAACCGAATTAGTATCCTTGGTTTAAGGCACCCATCATCATAAATTGATCTATGATTGCCTTTGTTTCGCATCACCTCCGAAAACTCGATGTTCAGATTCTGCACCACGGCCCGCAGTCGTTTGCAGTACTCATCGTCCGAAGAAGGGTCTCCAAAAAAAGAGTGTTCATAGTTGCTATCGATGGCCGCCCTGCAAAGAGTCTGAAAAGACTGGCTCAATTTGAGTAAGAGTTGTCGTTGGCGGTCGAGTGTATCGCGGCTATCACCCAGCTTGTCAAGCTTCTTCTTGCACTCCTTAATGTTTGATTGCATGTCGTCCATCAATGTTGGAAGGTATGTCTTGATTTGGTCCAAGAGGATCCCGCATAGTCGACGGCGAAGGGATCCGATGCCAACCATATAACGCGGCATACTCTTCCAGACACCCTCAGAGAAGAACTTCTTCTCGTTTTCATCGCGCTCAGCCGTTGACCAGTCTCGTTCCTTGTAATCTCGATATCTGACTACGTGCCAACCGAGCCGGAAGTAGATATTTTCATTTCTGGCGAGCCTTACAAGTCCCTCTCGCTCTCTGAACCCTCGGGCAGGTAATCAGGCTTTGTTATCAGTCCCAGTGTTCGCGAGCCTTTGGCATCGACTTGCCTAGCTCGTTTCAAGATGACCTGGTTGGCATAGTCATTCTTCGCCGAAACAACTGCTAGAATTACGCTTCGTGGAATCCGAGATCAATTCGACATCTGACTCTGAGTGCTGTTCACTGTCAGTTTGGATCAGACCAGGCAAGTCCACGACAGTCAACTTCGGTTGGTCTGGACCAAAGATCTCCACTCGAAGGATATTCTTTGAAAAGGCTCTGCCGTAGTGAGACCCATCACTGACTTTGCTCTCTCGACAAGATCAGGGAATCCGTCCAGCCCTTGCAGGTCGGCTTTGAATTGGAGCAACTTAGCACGTTCTGCTTCTGAAGCGTCTTCGCCTGGCACAATAGAGACTGAAGCTCCAGCCGTTGGCGCTTGTCGAAGGATAACTTCCGTAGCGAAACGTGTACAGAGCGTGTCGCTGCGAGGGAACGGCACCCCGGATATGGCTTCAAGTACGGAGCTTTTCCCGCTGGACTGATCTCCGCAGACGACAGTCTGGGGCAGGAATACAAACTCGCCGACTCCCTGAAGTCGGAGATTATCGATCTCATCCAATAGGGTCTGTTGCTGATGAGCGTAGCTCCGAAAGTGCGGCAGTCGCGAAGTCATTGGCCATGATTTCTAGACAATTCGCTGGTAGTCGCTGACAAAATGCACAGCGTTTAGAAAAGTTTCAATAAATAAATAACAGTGAGGCTAGTTTGAGTCAATTGAGATGATATTTTGAGAAATAGAAGACAGGCAGAACAGTGCCAGCTCAGAAGTTAGAAGGACAATGCATCAAGCTTAACAAATAAATTGGGCTGTGTGCGCTGCCTTATGTCTTTCTATTTCCGACATCTGCCAGAGGCCGTTCATTGGTGGGAGGAAACTGACATATAAAGGTGCATGCAGCTGCATAAAAGTCGTGTTGTAAGGATGATGATACAGGATGGTGTGCCTTTGTGCATTGGACAATTTCGACTGGAGGAAGGCTGCTGCCAGGGTTATGCATGCAGCCGCTTCCCTCTTTGCATCGACCACACACCTATGCTGCGATCCATGTGAATCCAAGCGCTGTCAGCCTGTTAATCTGGTGGTTTCTCTATCTTCTGCCAATAAGAACAGCCCATGTACGGATTCGTTTGTATATTTATTAGAATGTTTTGACGGTAATATCGTCTTGAAGCGCGGGGAGGTACACTCTATCATAAATTTCAAAGAAGAGCCAGACATATCCTGACCTTAGAATTGACGTTTAGAGCTTCGCAGGTGCAAGCATGTCAAAGACTCAAAAGCTAGTGCATCTAGAATATGGGATATGTTTGAAGACTGGGGCTTTCCGTTATCTAAACACCTAATAGAGTCATTCACAGTTCTATGAGAGTGTTCTACGCTAAAAAGAATGAGCTATAAGCCACATAGTCATTCAGCATAAGGCCATTCATTCATCTCGGTTGTGATATACATATATCTACTGTACAAGTTTGCTGAACGTAGGGCCAACATGCCCCAGGAAACCAAACGACTACATCCGTAGTAGAAATCTCCACAAGGGATGGTACATCGCTTGGAGACATCCCATCGCCAGTATCGCCTAGTTCTGGATACCTTCTCCCTATTTCCTGTTCAGATTTCCCATGTCCTATCCGATTAACGCGACAACTCCCTTCTTCCCTAATCTCCCCACAACCCCCTCTTTCAATCTCAACCGCCGCTCAATCTCCTCTGCGGGCAATCCCTCCCGATCCCGCATCGACAATGCCTGGCGGATCGTCTCGATATCCAGGAACTCTCGCCCCGCGTGGCTCTGCTTTCCGAACGTCTCAGCTTCTAGCTCTGCCGCTTTAGCAATCCGCTGGCGCGCAGACATAACAAGCAACGCTGGGTTCGTGGCCTGCGGGAAAACGGCCTGTCCCGGTTGAGTGAAAGAAGGAGGGAAGCGGTTGAACGCGCTGGAGTTGGAAAATGTGGGATTGGGCGTCACGGGGCCAATGGATCGCAGGGAGGCAGCAAAATCGGGATCGCGACCGTCAAGGTCGATCGCTGTGGAGTTGTTTAGTTGTCAGCTTCTTGAGTCGTAAATAAGTCTATTTCGATTTGGATTCTTGCTCGGTTTTTTTTCTAGTCCGCCGGGGACATTGCATTCCCGCAATGCGAATCCCAATTTAAAAGTTTACGATGAAAGTGGAAGAGAAAACCGGAAACCACGCACCTGCAGACCTGGCCGTCGAAGCTTGTTCCTTGGGATGATATGTTGGCCCCTGAGCTCGAGCCTTGGATTCTTGCTCCTGAGGGCTCGTCGTTGTGGAGGGGGACGGTGTTCTGGGGTATTTGCGGCGCGAAGCCGCGCCCACCGCTGACCTCGCCGGTTTTGAGATTAAGGAGCCCATCTGAAATGGCCCATGAGGTCCATAAACTATAATGATCCGGGAAATAAGAAAGGACAGCTTTGAGTTCGAGCTCTTGCGGAGGGGACGCGGAGTCCGTCCCCCAAACGCGGAGACGGCCCACCTTGCAGCAAATTCGCCCTAGGATGACATCCGTGCGGCCTGACGTCAGCAGTCGAGGTACGCAGAATATTGGGTACTTCTCATTGGACAGTTTCATAACATATTACAACGCCATCTACCCAGCTATCTAACATTCGTAAAATTGCATTCCTCTGTATCATTGATTCCTTTGTTATACCACATTACGAGGTCGTGTGCCTGCGGAAATCGATTGCGCGTGGAAAGGGGAATCTTTTAGGTCCCAGGTAAACAGATCATCAAGCCTATAAAATCATCTGTATCTCACCCATGAATTTGGCATAAAACAAGTCATCTCAAACCTGCCAGACGTCTACCCTGAACCTCACCCAGTGCGCGGCTGCCACTGATGAATGTGACAGCACCAACCGCCAAGGCAACGGGCAGGGTCCGGAACAGGTTCCATGAAGTATAGTACAGGAAGAAGATTCCCTCGAGCCCGACGATCGATCCCACAAAAAGGATATGGGGAATAGGGGCTGACTTCATTGCTGTGGGAAGGTGGTTGACATTGGCACCGAGGTAGAGCCACTAGATATGGTTAGCAAGCGACAATGAATCATGTTTCAACATGTATCAACATACGACGCCAGCTAGTATAGGGAATGCCGCTATCACCGTTGCAGCGAAGATAACGGAAACAATGACCGGTGGGATCTTTGGAGCTGGCTTGAATATATGGTGGATCTCGGGGAGCTTGCCGTATCTCACGACCTCGGGAGACGGGAGGGGCTCATCGGGGTCGCGGTCAATCGACAGCTTGAAGACGGCACGGTCGTATGCCTTGGAGCTGCCAAACGACCCGATTACAAAGCGGGCGTCTACCAGCTCTGATGCAGCAAGGAATTGGGTCGGGAGGTCTTTCTGAGTCTGCAGCAGCATTGTGTCAGGCGCATGGCGAGCCGCAACGTTCACCACAGCACAACTCACCAATTCGAGTTTGGACTTGCCATTGTCCTTCACGCTAAAGGGGTATGAGATATCCAGGCCAGTAGCTGGATCCTTCAAGAGGAGAAAGGCTTGATGTGGTCGTTTCGCAGAGCGTCCTTCCTGGGCGGTCAGGGTGATCTTGAGCGTATCGGATCCTCCGAGCGACACGGGCTTGGACAGGGGTTTATCCTCCGAAATCCTGTTCTTGTCAGTCGCCTTGTATGTTCAGATAATGAAAGTAGCCCTGGCAAGCTTTGAGAGCATACTTCTCCTGGAAACCAGCGCCGACTCCAGCGCCCTTTGTCTGAACGGACACGGTGGCATCGCTGAATCCCCACGCGGAGTCTGCATAAGCAGAAGGAAGGGCGGCCGACAGCAGACCAAGCTGCAGAGCGCAGTGCAAGAGGCGCATCCTTTGGAGAAATGAAAGGAGATAACAAAGGGAAAACAAGCAAGCACAAGCTCGAGCTGTTACCGTGTTCAGAGTTGCTTTAGGGTCCGGCGGCGGCGATCGGGCGAGCGCGAGCCGGCGGGAGGACTTGGGGCAAGCTGCGGTCCAGTGACCTGCTGCCCGCCAGACCAAACCCTAATTTCTTGACCTGCTGTCCCCCAAACCCATCCGCCAGTTTCTTCGTCTTGACCTGTTCGACGGCATCTCCCGCAACGCTCCCTGCCTGCAAGACCTCGAAGCCACCGGGACTCGTCTCTCTGCTCGTGCGCCATGCTCCCAGTATCTTTACGCTAGGTCCCCGAGCCTGCTCGCCCGCGCATTGTTGTGTTTCTCAGACCTTCCCGCGGCTTGGGTCTTTTCTCCGACATACTTGGCCATCTTTCTTTGTACTTCTCGAAAACCGACATTTCTACCGTCCTTGGGCTTGTCGAACACTTTGCCTCATAATAGGAGCTGGTAAGTCGTGTCTGGTTGTCCCTATTGCCCTCAACTGCATCTTTCGCTATGTTGCAGTCTCTCGGACGCTCCGCAGCTCTCCCGAACCCTACTTCCTGCTCTCGTCTCACAACGCGTTTCCCTTCGACCAGACCTGCTTACCACAGAACAGAAACGATTGTGAAGGAATTCAAGAGGCCCCTTATTTACTCCTCGCTCTTCGCAACTCCCGTTCCCGACTACGTCTCCCGTGTATATTGCATGCCGCGTTGTCGAAGTTCCCATAACCCTGTCCGGGAGGACGCCCTCTTTCCAACAACGCAACATCCCCGGACCCTATCCGCTGAACACTCACACATAAGGACTTGGGACAGCAGTCAGTAAGCGAGGACCCGCCGTTTTTTTCCCCCGTTGGATCACCCTCTCTTGTGTTGCTCTCGAGGATTTCCACAAACCCTATTACGGATTCCTGGGCACATTCACTCTACTGGAACATACGTCACTGACCCAGGATCAACTGCATAGTGGTTGGTAAAGCTTCGAGCCAGAGGATCAGTTCCCCAACCGGCTCATATCGCAAGCCACAAGTAAGTCAACGATTCGACCTTTGCCACATGTTTATCATACCTAACCACACCTTAGGCCAACCGACGGCGCTCTTCTCGTACATTCCGGAGCCTAGCTGGAGACGAAGGAATTAACCAGGCTTCCACATCCCTGCCAAATACATCTCTGTCTCTTCCAGCTACTCCCCAGCCTTCGTCGTCCCAAGACTCAATGCCTACTGCGAGTCGTCGACAAACACAACGGAATCTGAACGGTGACAACAGCTCTGTACAAGTGGAAGAAAACACCACGGGAGGGCCAAATACAGAACACTTCTCTGGTGATCAGCGTCAAGCTTTCACTCATAATATCGCCAACGGCAGTCAGAAGTCCTCGCAAGTGGAACGGGACAAGCCTAACGGATGTATTCCGAACACTTCCACACCAAACCCTTCTCACGGTGGTCGAAAGTCTCAAGGAGGACGCAAAAGTACTTCAGACCCTAAGGCCAAGCTTAATATCCCTCAGCCCACTATCCACACTTTCTTCTTAAAGACGTCTTTCAGCGGACGTAAGTCTCTGAAAAAGGAACGGAAAAGTGCTGCTCCTAGTGGTGACGGCACCGAACCATCTGTACAAACTTCCACTCCCAAGACCGGTCGTGGCGGACATAGGTCTTCGCAAGTGAACCGGAAGGAAGCCGAAGGATTTGAAACTGGCTCGGAAGCTTCCCGGCTTTCTGCTCCCCGTACTTCGACTCCAAAAAGCGCCCGCGGTGGGCGTAAATCCGCAGGAGTTAAGAGGAACAGTACAGGAGTATTAGAATCAGACACTCTTCTGAAGAATCGTCTGCAAACTTCAACCCCCAACAACCTCGGTGACCTCGAGTCTTCCAAAGTTGGGTCAAGCCGAGCCGAAAATTCTGCAATCTCTTTTCGCACCTCCCAAGGTCCTTTATTCCACACTTTCGCTACAAAGAATCGTCGCAATGGTCGCAAACCTGTAGGGACCGAACTCGACAGCACGAGAGTATATGAGATTGACAGCCTTTCCGAATCTGGTCCCACTAATTCGACCTCACGTTCCACCCGCGGCGGTCGTAAATCTACAGGGTCTGCGCGCATTGGGACAAGAGTATCTGAAATCGAGAGCGTTTCCAAATATCATCATCACCGTTCAACACCGAAAGAAACCTCGAAAAGTGCCCGCAAGTCGATGAAGATGAAGAATGATGTTGTCTCTACCGAGTCTCCCTTGAGAAATACTCTCCGAACATTCACTCCTAGTATGGTCAACGGCAAATCAACTCAGACTCAGATGGAGCGTCAGGATGCGCAAGACAGACCAAAGCCCCAACAGAATTCTGCAACGTCCACTGACAGTATGAAATCAACCGCTCTAAATTTCTCAAACTACCCGTGGAACAACAATCCAATCGCAGTCGCTATATGGGTTGCCCAGAAAATCGAAAATGCTAAGAATGTGCGCTCTCCACAAGCCACCTCCTTGCTACCCAGCCGAGCGTCTTCTCGCACTACTACTCCCCTGAGATCGCAATCTCGCCGCGAGTCTAATGAGAACAGGAATCTCGACCTCGTTACTGATATGACTAGGGAGGATCACGTCACACGAAAACTCCGACAGCCGGATGTCAATCTCCTTCGGAGCAACGCGCAGTCAGGCGAAAATGAAGCGAGAAATTTGGATATGAATTCCGGGGCAGACATTCATACGTCTCGGATAGATCGGGTTTATTCCGATTCATTCGACAAGTTAATGGACCAGCAAGCCGAAAAGATCGCTCCAAAGATCAAGAACCTCAAACCATTCAACCTCGGATTCGCCGATGCTTACTTCGATGCCAAGGCAAAGGAACTACGTCTTAACGCGGATACCGTTGCGGCTGGCAAACTCCTTGCAAATGTTCTGCCGGCTCTTCTAGGCCCCGAGGAGAGAGTCAAGTGTCAGCGAGCAACGGACGCACTGATCCGCGTTCTGGATCAGGAGGCGTCGGATTCGCCAAGGTTCTCGGAGGCGCTTGACATACTATCGCGCGATCCGGAGGTAATGCAAGGCGCCCGGGCGATCACTGCGCAGGTCTACGCCAGCGAGGTTCTGCTCGACTTCGACGGGGGAAACCAGAAGAGTGGCCTGGGCCTTGACGGCCAAATGGACTCGGAGCCCGGTGTCCAGACACCTTCACCGCGAACCTCTGGGCGGCTGCGCAAGCCCACTGCCAGGGCCCTTGAGTCCCAGCAGCAAAAGCCAAAGGCCCGGAAGCCAAGGGCGAGCTCGAGCAAGGTCCAGTCTCTGACGAGTGGAGCGATCGAAGCCAATGCCACTTCGGAAGAAAACCCGCAAGCTTCAACCACAATCGCGTCCCACCAACGCTCAGATACTGCAACCATTGCTGAGCTTGGTGCGTCGACCGAGCTCACGGAGCCGTCGGTGCCGCATTCCTTCAGCACAGAGGAGGAATTTATAGCGAGCCAGTTGTTCGAGTTGGCGGCCGCTGCTGTCGCACCGGACTTCAGACCGGCCTCGGATGAGGACCTCAGTGTCGAGAGACTCCGCGAGGAGTACTATGCCAGTCGAAGGCTGGCGGCTCCGGGAGGTCCTTCTGAGGACGGTTCGGGGTCCGGGGAGGCAGAATCGGCCGTCAATCCGGCACAGAACGCACGGGAGCCGGGCCCTGCTCCCGCCCTTGATCATCCCAATATTCCTCGCCCTTGGACAGATGAGGACGGGTGGACACATACGGGTCGCGTCAACGACCATGGAGAGGAAATCGTCCTAGTCCCCGACACATACGTCTGGGTCCGACCGGCTAACGTATATGGGAATTGTGGGCTCCCTCTGCCGCCTCCTCGCTTGAAGTCTCGCGAACAGACAGAAAAGGACAGGATCTTTGGTTTCCCACCGCCCATTGGGCAGCGCAATCTCCCTCGGGGCGAACCACGTCCGTTCGTCCCCGAGGACGTGGGAGTCGAAACCGCCAAGATCAAGGCTCGCGAGGAGGCAGCGAAGAGGGGCATCACCGTCGACCGGTCCATGTCCCTGGCCGAGCTCGAGGCGAAAATCCAGGAGCACGACAATCCGGGCTCCTCAAGACGGAAGAAGCGCGGCCTTGCGCAAGTTGCTCCGGCTGAATCCGATGCCGGACAGAACAATGCCGACACCCCTGCTGCGGGGTCGCGGAAAAGACGTCGCACAGAAACGACCGCCGTTGAGGCGGTCGAGGGTAGAAAGACCGCCCAAGGATCCAGAAACCGCTCTCTTGACGTGGTCGCGGGCAATAACTTGGAAGAGAGCAGCCCTGCGGAAGAACGGCCTCGCAAGAAGCGCCGCTCTACCGCAAAGCCTAGCGAGCTTGCCGATGAGAAAGCTTCTGGGAAACAGAAGAGGCGTTCCCTTGATGAGGTGGAGAGAGGCGCTGCCAGAAACTCCCAGGATGCCAACGTCACTGGCGGGAGCGCGAGGAAGAAGCGGCTCCATTCTGCGGTGGAGCAGCCAGACGGCGTTGAATCAGCTGCCGCTGGTACCGAAGAGAACGGCAAAGAAGCAGTTGCGGCGACCGCGGACCAAGAGGAGACACCGGAGCAGGACAATTCTGGAGTAACCGAGTCTCCAGGCCCTGGAGGGCGCCCTAGGCGACGCGCTGCTGCAGCACTACTGGCTCAACTTCAGAGTCAGGCTGAGGCCAGGGCCCGCAAGGCAAGCTCACGCAAGAGACCGTCAAATGCCGCCTCTGGCGATCAGGCAAGCGGCGGAGCGGAAGCAGAAGGGGAAGGGGCCCATGGAGATGAGGCCCAGACGATGGAACCGTGCGACGGTGCCTGATATACTATACCTCCTCTTTAACGCGCCTTTTATACTTCAATTTGGCCGTCCGAACCAAGCGACGCCTCGTATAGGCTTTGATATATTGATCTTCCGTGTACTCGGATTTTACGTTTCATTATCTCGTTGGTTCTGGCTCGAATAAGTCCAGCCAACGGTGACGGGAGCGACGATACACCACGGATGGCTTGAAGCATACCTCATGGCTTTAATTCTAACTGGAGAATATCAGCGCGCGGATGAGACTTTCGGTTCGGTGCCAGGTTACGAGCTTCGACGGCGTTACTGGCTGGTTTATTTTCAAGGAGCATGATTGGGGGGTTGGTTCTCTTTGTCTAACAATGCATTCGAATGGCCGGGTGTGGTTATTTATCGTCTCTGATGTCGGTTCGGCAGCATAGATTGTGTGTGTGTATATATCTTTGCATGGCTGGCGGCTTCAACGATAATAGATTGGGCTGGAGCAACTTGCTACGGACCTCTTGTCGTCTTTGTCTTGTTTCTTGTTTAGTTGTTTCTTGACGGATATGCATTCCTCTGAGGACCTCATTGGCGCATGGGCGGTGATCGATCGGGCTTCAGGGCATATCTCTTTCTAGCGTGTGTGTGTTAGTTTGTGCATGTTTGTTTTAATTTTCTGCCACTTGGGCCCCCTCTACGGAGCGATGGGTCTGATGGACACATTGCCTTTACATTTTTGCAGCGTCCGATGGTCAATAGGGTCCGATGGACCTGCTAGTGAATGCAACTGTTGCTAGAGGGCTGTACTCCATGTTTTTTACGTCACAAGTGGATTGAATGTAGTGGTAGCAAGCTGGATCTAACTTAAGCCTTTGTAATGATGGCCCAATCCCCACCTATGTATGAAAAGTATGCACTGTACTTCATGTAGACATCAAAGCCAAAATAACCCCAGTCGAGCTCGAAACCCAGTGGACGTACCGCTGTTGGAATATAAGGTCGGAAACTTGCAAGGACAAATAAATAGGTAGCGTTGCCTTTTTGTCCAACAACCGCAAGCTGAACCCCTGAAGAGGTAGAATTAACGAAGTTTCCTTTCTCTTCTGCCTGCCCTGCCTACAGCAGCAGTAGTCGTAGTAGCATATACCAGGTTTTACCCGCGAGACACCTCGTGTCGTGTCTTGCTGTTGACCCAAAATACTGCTCGACTACAAAAAGAGGCCAAGGCCACTAGTTGCAGTCAGATAATGGTATTTTGGCTGTCTGACACTTGTCTTCCGAATCCATTATCATTATCAATAATACGTTGCTTCAAACATTCTCTTCTCTCTCACCACCTCCGCCGATCGATGGAGATCGCATGAGATTATTTATCATTGGAGCCTAGAAATAAGATCAGAGAAAGACAAACAAACAAACAGACAATGTGACGGATTAAGTGGAATTCTAGAAGTACTAACCAGTATGAGAGATCTATGGATGGCGGGGGAGAGCTCTGATTCTCAATCTATCTGCCTATCTATCTCTCTATTTATGTAGATTCTGTGTGTTGACATAAATCTAGGCAAAGTCTAAGATCTCCATCCTTTTCAGTATATATAGCCAAATTGAGTGCTGCAAACGGGTTTGATAGTTGAGATTTGGGCCTGGATAATATATAATTGGTGGATTCAGAATAGTGGTATAGGTCCACACCAGCAACAACCGCAGCTGCAGCTGCTCGCTGGCGAGGTCGGGCACGGGAATGTCCCTGCTGTCCAGGAAAATGAGTAATGATAATAATAATGAGGGCGAAAACGCCGGTGTTGGTACTGGCGTTGGTGTTGATGTTCCTGCAGCGGGCGGCCGCTGCAAGTGCCAAGGCCGAGAAAAAAAGTCCCGCCCAAACGGGTATCGTCGAAAAAGTTCCCCAGACACGGAAACCATAGGGATTGCGGATGAGGCCCCGCCCGCGTGCAAGAAGAGAAAGACTAATACTACTACTAAAGAAGAGACTGTTGCTACTACATCAGAGGAATTGATCAAGACTGAGACCACTCCGGCACAGTCTGGGCGTTCGAGTTCAAGGAAGAACAGGAACAAGAGCAAGCGTCAGTGCTTCTGCTGCGGGGGTCGAAGCCGGAGATCTTGAGCGTGGTTGAAGTTGGGGAGAAGGGCGAGGAAGAAAGTTCTTCTGAATCTACTGTTTCTGATCATTCTGGGGGCGTTAGTTCCAGCACTGCGCGACACTGAGGCTACGACAGAACCGGAGCTTGAGATATCAGCAACTACAAAGCGGCTCAAGCTCAAGTTCAGAGAATCCCTGATTCTTATTCTTCTCAGGAGCCACCTTCAGCGGAATTAGCTCCTTCGGAAAATCCAGGAGAGCTTGCCAAAGTCAAGGGCTCGTCAACCAGTGATTCTGTTCAGGACCGGAAGAGAATACATAGCACGAGCTGCAACCACAACTACGCACCCAGAACCAGGCCCTCTTTCTTCTCCTTCTCAAGTTCCTGATTCAAGCACTTCAAGAATCGTTCAAGCTCTCCATACGAGCAAGCAATCTTCTACCAGCGTTTCTCCTCCAACTGTCACAGGAGAACAACCGCTCTCACCACGACCACTATCATCGTCATTACTAGGAGCACCATCAGCGTCACCACCAGCACCCAAACATCATGTCCGCCAAACAACAACCAACCCAAAGCCAAGGCGCGCTCCCACGAAAACCAAGAGTGCTCGACCCTCAAGAGGTCAAGGAGCTCGGGTCACGACCACGGCAACCGCCCCGGCCAGTAGATATCCGACAGACGCCGGAGTATAGGGCTGCTGCAAGGAGGTATGTTGTTAATTAACCTCATATCTATCTCTATCTATCTATCTATGTATATACACATGTTATATTATACATTTAAATATACATACGTATGGACATATGACCACTAAGCTGACCCGGTTAAAAAATACAAATAGATGGACCTCCGTGATGGTGGGGCTCCCGATCCTGATATACACGAGCTATGTTCTGTACGAGCGAGGTGAGTATCTATCTGTCGTAGTAGTCATGATTCGATTTCCTCTCTCCGTCTCTCCCACACAACAACCAGGGGACTTCCTGGGCCGTCTCGACAGGCAAGGCTAATTAAATAACACAAACAGCATACGGAGGCAAGCGTCCGAAGCGGCTCATTGAGCCGGAGGCGCCCATCGACAACAGCAACGACAAGGGGAACGAATCGTCCTCTTCGAGTTGAGTTGACTTTTGAGTTATACTTTTCGATTCGATTTGATAACTATTTCTACATAGACCTTTCATCTTTGTTCCTTGCATGATATGACGATGATATATGCATCTATCTATCTATCTATGTACTGTGCTTGTGTGTGCATGTACTGTACAATGCATACTCCATGCGTATATGTATATACGTCTATGTGTATATATGCCATCAATGACTGTCACTGATTGATTGATTGATTGACACAGCAAACTGTTTGCAGCAACTTTTCCATGATTGATTTGATTTGAGTTGATTTGATTCGGTTATTTATTATTTATTTTTTTTATGATTTATGGGAATCATGTCTATCTATATATCATGTTACAGCTATCCACTGACTATCACAGTGTGCACTACATCCACGATATCCCTTCTTCTCATTTATGTTTCCATGCATCTTTCAGGTTCTTATTTTATCCTCTTCCTCCTCCTCTTTGTTTTTCTTCTGAAATCTTATTTCTTTAATACTTATCGTTGTACAGAAAGAAAGACAAAAAGAAAGAAAGAAAGAAGCAAAAACAGAAGGGAAAAAAGCAAATGTACAGTATATATAATAAGCACATCGCGGGAGGGAGGTACTCTGCTCCATTATTTGATTCATTCATTCATGCACTACATTACATATGTTGACTCTGAGTATACAAGCATACAAGGTTGAAAAAAAACTTGAAGGAGAAATTTGGTAACGCTGACCTTTGTTTTGTTCGACAATATCCTCTCCTCATCACTTTTTGAGGGATAGATATATCTACACTTTTTGTGACTAGGGGTCAGTTATGTTACTTGTGTATAAAGTTCTGAATTTTTTTCTTTTTAAAGATAGGCTAAAGTGAGAACCAAAAGAAAAAAAAAGGAAGAAAATCATACAAGTAAGTAAAGCCTCAAACTGACTGGTGTTATTTTCTGCCACTCCCAACTGCTTCCTACCTATGAATCAAGCCATTGATTGACTTAATTAGACATCTCACCACGCTCTTCTCTCTCCAATCAAATCAAATCACTCTGTGCTGAATGACCACCATCGACCACTCAATAATCAGAAACAGTAACATCCAGTACACATCAATCAACAACATCATCATCAACACCCATCCTGTCCAGTCCAGTCCAAACAATTGAAGAAATAATAATAACAATAAATCCACAGGGTCGATGTCAATCAGAGTCCTGGGTACAGAACTGGACCGATCTCACTCAACACCCCCCGGCACGATCGCACACATGCCCAGGATCAGTCCCGCGAGCTGCCTCTCGTCCTCCACGTGGCCCACGAAACCCAGGTACCCGACCGCCTGAGATGCAGGGGAACCATTATCATCATCGTCATAATTGTCGTCATCGTCATTATCATAATCGTAGTCGCCGCTCCTGAACTCGTGCCAGACGACGGGGCTGTCGATGATGAGGGTGGGATCTCCGTGGATCGGGCGGAAGGGTCCGTTTGTCGTCGTCGTCGACTGGGAGCTTTCGGTGGATGCGTCGTCGAAGTAGTAGTGTTCGTAGCCGTGGCTGCCTCCGTTGTGGTTGTTGGTCTCATCTCCATTCTCGTATCCGTCTTCGTCTCCGTATTCGCGCTCGTTGTTGTCGTGCTCGGTTCCATAGTGGTCGTCCATTTCCTCGTCCCCGTCCTCATCCTCGTCTTCGTCTTCGTCTTCTTCCTGGACAGAACCCTTCACGACGAGGATCTTATCTTCCTGGCTGACGTGCCTCAGGAAGACCGCCCGCATCTCGTAGTACCAGCGGTACTCGCGGCTGCCGAGCCTCGAAAGGGCCCTCTCACGCAGCTCCAGCTCGACCTTTTGGAACGAGACGCCGCTGATCTTCCAGTCGAGCTGGAAGACGCGCCTCATGTACCGGGCGAACTGGTGCGCCTTGCCGGCCACTTGCAGGGGGAAGTCGAACGCGAAGAGGATGGCCCAGTCGTTGAAGGGGAGGCGGAGGACGCTGGAGAGCCGCTGCGACAGGTCCTCGTGGGCGGGCTGCATGATGGACGCGTCGGTGACGATGATACCGTGGATGTCCTCCTCGTATTGGACGAGAGCGGCATCGAACATGTCGCTGTTGGTGACGCGGATGAGACGCGCTTCCCGCCGGAGGCGTGCCAGGAGTTTACTGAAGCGTCGGTTGAAACCGAGGACCTCGTACGTGGAAACGAGGATGATGATTGGTTTCGAGTCCAGGTCGGATTCACTTTCAGACTGCTCTGGGGAGGTAGTGGCCATGGCCATGACTGTCGAGGTCTGACTGAAGTCGTCGCTGTCTGGTGTTGTTGTACTGCTAGCCATCTTAGAGACGTTGCTCCGTTGCAGATAGGTTTGAAGACGAGATGCGATACACGAAAAGGGAAAGGGACAAAATGCGGGAAGTGAGGGGAGAAATGCTCAAGAAGGCCGCACAGAAGACGGCTAATAATTCATGTGCTGTCGGCGTTCGCCTTTGAATCAACTGGCACTGTATCATTCACTACTTTCATTGAACGGGGCGGTGCCCCCGCCTCTTCGCTTTGCCTTGGGCAGCGCTGGGCCAACAGCAGACCATAACAGAAGAGATATCTTGTCAGTTGACATTGTCAGATTAACAGCTTGCCCAGTTACCACCACTCCTGGCGAAACTCAACCCGCGGACGAAGTCGTCTCGCTTGCACCTCCCCAGAGAGTCCACCTCGCAGCCGTGAAGAGGCACCACACGATCGTTAACCAAAATCCGCACAAATGGCTCATTTTCAGAGCTACATTGCATCATCTCGACATATGTCCTGGCGCTGAAAGGGACCGTCCAAGCCGCGGAATAGCCGTTTGTTTCAGCGACTGATTGCACCCTCGTCGTCGACAGCTTCTTAGTACCGTTGTACAGACCCAGAGCTGCATGTATGGAGGCTATGGTGTTGTCGTGACTGAAATCTGCGTAGAGCGTCGCATTCAAGGGGAACGTCTCCGGGTTGGAATCCAGCGTGTGGTTGACAGTGGTATGGTCCTCAACAGGGGTATTGGTCAAACGAGCAATCAGCTCGTTGACAAACCCAACCCCCTGGGTTGCGCCAAGCGGGTTTCCATCTCCGTACCCGTAGTACTTTCCCAGGGACTGATAATAGTCATACTGGAGCCATTCTTCCTCCGTGAACAAAGAACAGAATGGGGACAGTTGGCTCGCGTCAGGGGTATTGGCCACCGTCTCAAAGGCGCATATGTCCATGACATCGGGAACATCCGAGACAGAGAGGTTTACACCTGGCAGACCCGCTTTGAACCGGTCGAGGATAGCAGGTGCGAACACTTCAAGGAATTCCGACTGCACGATGTCCTTAGTATTGTCGTCCTCAAAAGCAGCGCAACCGCTGTGGTCCAACGTATTGTTAGATGAGTCGCTCTCAGCAATGATGACGCTGATCTTTGGCAAACTGTCGTTCTTGTTCGAGGATGGATCCATCATCTTCGCAGATTGAAAACCCTCCAGGAACCTCTCTCCGGACGCAATGACGCGATCAGAACCAGAGGCACGAACAAAGGGCACAATAGAACTAGCAAGGGTCTTGTAACGATTATAGAACTGGATCCCCGATTTGGTCATCTCATCCTCCCCGAAAGCAGTGAGGTCCTCAGCTCCGAGGGTATAGTTGTATCGCTCCAAGAAGGCAAAGTCACCATTGAATGACTGCGCACTCTGTTGGATGCGGGTAATGATGTCAGAGTAGAGCTGCGTCTTCTTCGCAGTGGGATACCTGGCTCCATGACGCGAGAGAACCTGGGCAAAAGTGACACTGCAGCCTGCAGGAATCTCCGGGGAGATCTCTGAGACGTCACTCAGAGAGAAGTAAGGAGAGTTTTGTCCCCAGAAGTGTGTGATGTTGGGGTTGCACTGGTATCCTCTGTCGACAGTGCTGCAGGACTCTCTCTTGAGAGGCAAGCTTTCCGAGACACTGTGCAGAAGTCATGGTTTAGTATTGAGAGCAAGAATCATCGGAACATGCATGACCCATGCTCGCAAAAAGTCCCGGATAGCAGTATATATACTCACTTAGACAGGATAAAGACACCAGCAAGCACACCCAGCAGCAGATACATCGTGACCACAGCAATCTGCCTCCTCAGCGCAGGGAGACACTTGTCCCGGCCAAAGGTATTTTGAGTCGACGACCATGACAAAGATGGACTTGAGGAACGGAGGAGATTTGTATATTCAGCATCCCCCCCGTTATCGGCATGTCCCCGGCCCCGATGGTCCAACAGACTCGTCTTCGAGTCTGCCATCTTTCGACCATTGTGTTCACCGTTTCCAGAAGGGGATAAGTCCGTAGCCAGCACAGGGTGAGAACGGCGAAAAGCCTTAAAAGACAATGCTATTAATGCGACAATTGGAAGCGGACAGGAACCGAAGTGGAGCTGGAGGTACCGAGTACACCAGATGCACGGCACTGTACAGAAGGTACCTAGATTAAAATTAAAAAAGTAGTAAGCAGTAAGCAGTAAAAGGTACTGTATCTATCCAAGAAACTCCCTTCCTCCCTCTGCTAGGTCCGGGGAAGAGTCTTCCCCAGATGAAGGAGGCGAGAACGGGCCATGTCCGTCGACACGCAGGCGGAGAGCACATGTGCGCCTGATAGGCGGGAACAGGCTGGCACCCGTGGCAGCACGTGAGAGGAGGCCAGGCACCGCGCTAAAAAGTCGCGTGAAGCGACGGCCGTCTCAGCGCCAGTGACCCCGTTGCTGACCGCCGAGGTCTCCGCATCGCAGACTACTGTGGCCAAGCATCACCAGCAACATCATCAACAATAATGCAAGGATCGAGACAAAGAAGCTCCACTGCATTGACCTCGTCGCCCTAGAGCCCTCGAAAGCTCGACCACCTCCCACCAATGACCATCTTGATTGGTCAGAAAATCTCTGATCGGGTTGCGATATTGGCACGTTGATCAGCTAGGTCCGATATCATATCTCGACCGCTGACCGCATGTTCTGCTGCTCTCTGCTACTCGAGTGTGTATGAATTCTTTGAAGGGCTGCGAAGTTATCTGCCTCACACGAAGGCAGCTGGTGCAGGTAAACGGTATTGTAGATCACCTGCCTAGGTGCTTACCCAACTACCTTAGGTACCTACCAACCGATTGAATTATCGACTATTCTATTCACTATCATACGGAGTACCAAGCTCACACTTGGCTAGCTACCTAACACATATATGATGCCGCCAGTACTTAGGTATCTGGTACTACATCAAAAAAACTTGACCACTCTCAATGGATAGCTGTTCTTGCGCCGGTTCAGGAGACTACAAAAAGCAGGCCATGATACTCTATGGGAGCAAGAATCTCTGACAATCTGAAGTCTCAGCACATGTTCCTCCTGGTTGTGAAGAGGGCTGTTTGCCAGCCAGCCGGCCGGAAGAGCAGTGTCAGCGGGAGAAAACAGTTCTCAGAGAGACGAGTAGACAATTCAGGTGACAACATGTCAGAGAAATATGACCTGTCCTGGATCTTTACACAGCACTAATCGTCCATGTAGTGTTGCGCGCTTTGAAGAAGACTGGGTTCTCCAGAAGTGGACTTTGTTATTGACAGTGTTGTTTTCGCCTTATATACAGGAAAATCTGAGTGGAAACAACCTTGACAACTAATAGGGCTTTGAGCACTGCTTTTGGCAGATAGACATAAGGGTATTGCAAGAATCCCAATTTGAAACAAAAGACCCCATAGGCATATTGCCTAGCTAGAAACAAAAATTCATTGACTTGAAACTCAGCATGACCAGGAAGCACCACAGAAGATCATTCTGGCTTCCTACCATAGACAATATAAAAGTCAAACAGCGCATGAATCTTACGATCTCTTGCATCATTCAAAGTTTTTGCCACAAGAACAGTCACTTCTTCTGGCTTCCAATTTTCATATCTTGTCAACACTGCCATTGCTGTTGCCTCAAAGCCACTCTCAGCTTGAAGCAAATTCCAAGTTCCAATTTTTTTCTGGTTCATTAGTCAGTGATGTAAACAACACCAGAAGCACCAGAAGAGTATAAACATACATAATATGGATCCTTTGGCCAGGTCCCCAAGGGCATTCGGCACTTTTCAACATGGATGTCCACAAAGCCTGCCTCACGAAACCACTTTTCCAAATTTGGTCCCGGGCGTATAGTAATTCCTGCCTTTTCAAATGCAGGAATAACATATTCCCAGTATCGTTCAATTGATGTGCCTTTTGTGGATCCATCTTCTGAATACATCATTGCGTCCCAGTCCTGCATTTCCACCCATCCTCCAGGTGTGGTATGCTCATAACACTGTTTCAGCAGCCTGGGGTAGTCCTTGATACTGGCTGCCAGAAAGCGGGCGTGAATATAGTCATATGGTTGGTCCTCCACCCAATCATCCTCCATGTCATCAACGATGAATTTACAATTTGGTGGGACAAGAGTCGGCTGAATAGGACTCAAATCAGTACCCAAAACCTCGGCTGCAGGGAATTGATCCGCGCTAAGTGAGTAATTATGTTAGAGCCAAGTGAATCATGACACCAGCATGGGGATCTGAGAGATTTTACTACATACAACTGTATGGCCCAAATTCCAGTCCCTGTACCAAGATCGATAACACGTTGTGGTGACTTGATAGGTGCCTTGAACAGTTTCCGATCCAACATCACCAACATCATTTCATGTATCATGTCCAGGCGATCCTTTTCGTCTTCATCATTAGGCAGGAGGTAAGCACCATCGCGGTATCCATGGTAGGTTCTGCCATTTTCGTGCCTGTAATTAAGGACTGACGAGGTGAGGGAAGTGGTGTAGGTCGAAAGCTCCCTTCCATAAGTAGAATCATTGTCGGTAGCCTCGCGGTCGACTTCGATATTTGTAGGAGTTGGGCTAGTGGCTTGTTCGGTGCTTGGATTGACTTGACCAGTGGCTGCTTCGACATTTGCGTTGGCTTGGTCAGGGGATTCAGCCATTGTCTTCAAGTCTCCTCAAATCAAGGAATGACCAAAAGCGAAAAGAGGCGACCTCAAGTCCTGGAACAGTGCTGTTGAGTGCTTCACGCTGCTCAGGATACACTGTCCTTCTCCCAGGGCTTCGTGTATGATAGACGCGGTGCCAAAACGTGCCCGTTGAATTCGGCAATTCAGAGTGTCTTGGGAGATAGTCAGTTTGCGACAAGAGTTGGGTGAAAGGGAAGGATTCAATTCGACCCTCGCTTGATGGGTGGGTAGTATCTGTACTGAGCTAACGAGCGTTAACCTGAGGGGCGCCGACGGCGTGATATGTATAGGTACCATCAGTGAAACCCCGCTATTCAGAAATCCTGTAAATACCTGATTTGCAAGAGATTATTATCGGCAGTCGACGTGGCAGGCCTCATAATGCCTGTCATTTTGCCAGGGTACATCAGCCGGCGTGCTTGCTAGTCATGTCCAGCAGCAACGCCAATTCGGACTATCCCGTTGTGGTTTTATAGTCCCCTCGGGATTCCTGAATTCTGGCAGCCTGAGCTGCTATTTACCTGCCTATGCAAGTAACAAGCCGGTCGCGATCGAAGCCCATTGCTGTTGTAGAAAGCTGGCAGGATTCCATTTGCAA